>WNFR01000843.1_pt1 | contig 31340 bp, 30 predicted proteins | sample 5400221 | NCBI WGS metagenome assembly WNFR01 (sample SAMN13153357, study PRJNA577476) | soil metagenome | isolation source: 40 cm soil under Madrone tree | place: USA:California | collected 2016-06-14
AATGGCTGGCGGAGCGTCTTAGCCGGCAGGGCATCTTGCCGGAGGACGCCAATTTTCCCCGTTACGCCCATCCCCCAGAGCGCGAGCCGGTTCCGGCTGCGGTACTGGTGCCGGTGGTGAACCAGTCAGCCGGGCCGACCCTGCTTTTCACCCAGCGCACAGCCCACCTGCACGACCATGCCGGGCAGATCAGCTTTCCCGGCGGACGCGTCGATGAGGGCGATCCCGACCGGATCGCCACCGCATTGCGCGAAGCCGAGGAGGAGACCGGACTGAGCCGGCAGCACGTCGAGATCATCGGGCGCCTGCCCGACTACGATATCCTGACTGGATTCCGGGTGACACCGATCGTTGGGTGGGTGGAGCCTCCGTTCGATCTGAGTCCCGATCCATTCGAGGTGGCCGACGTATTCGAAGTGCCGCTGGAATTCTTTCTCGACCCGGTGAACCATCAACGCCACAGCGATGTATTCAACGGGCGCACCCGCCACTTCTATTCGATGGCTTACGGGGATCGCTACATCTGGGGCGCCACCGCGGGGATTCTGTACACGCTCTACCAGATTCTCACCGGCAGGTCCTGAGCGATGGGAAGGGACGTGAGGCGAGAGGAGTGAGGCGAGAGGCGTGAGGCACAAGGAGAAAAGGCGAGTGCTGCGCTAAGATCGCCTAGACTTTTCTAGCCTCTAGCCTCTAGCCTCTAGCCTCTAGCCTCTAGCCTCTAGCCTCTAGCCTCTCGCCTCTCGCCCTAGCCATTGACATCCCAATGATCGAACTTGCCACTTTGATAATTTTCGTTGCCAGCGCCTGGTTCTGGACCGACAGCATGCGTGCCCGCGAAGCGGCGCTCGACGCCGGCCGCCGCGCCTGCGCCGCGGAAGGCGTGCAGTTGCTCGATTGGACAGTAATGCTGAAGCAGACGCGGCTCGGCCGTGACGACGAGGGCCGCGTGCGCGTGAAGCGGGTGTACGAGTTCGAATTCAGCGATACCGGCGACAACCGCATCAAGGGCAGCATCACGCTGCTGGGCCGGGAATTGCTGGCGCTGAATCTTCCGGTCGCGCCACTCATCCCATCAAACGTCGTCCAGTTGCACTGATACAATTTTCCGGCATTTCAATCAAGGCCGGTGCGCACCGGGAGGAGCACTAGGCACGCCTTGCCGACAAAAGCTTGTGCAGGCTGATTTTTCGGACTTCGATCTTGCTGGTCCCGATGTGAGCCTGCAATAACCCGATTGCGCGATCAGCATCCTGCCGCAGCACCGCGCGCAGAATCTGCGCATGCTCCTGGTACGTGGCGGCGATACGGCCGGCTTCGGTGAAATCGAGCCGGCGCAGCAAGTGGATGCGCTCGGTCACGTCCTGGTGGCAGCGTGCCATCTCGCGATTGCCTGTGGCGGCGACCAGCGCGCAGTGAAAGGCTTCATCCAGGGCGCACACCCGTTCCCCGTCGTCGAGTCTCGTTTCCGGCTGCACCAGCCAGATAGATTTAAGGTCCTCCAGGTTGGGGCGCCCGGCTTCATCGCAGAGCTGTTTCACCGCGGCGGTCTCGAGCGCGATGCGCAGGTCGTACAGATCGTCGAACTGCTTGAAATCGAGTTCGCGAACGCTCCAGCCGCTGCGATAGTGCACTTTCAGGTAGCCCTCGCGCGCCAGGCGGTAAAGCGCTTCGCGCGCCGGGGTGCGGCTGACGTTCAGCCGCCCGGCGACTTCGTTCTCGGTAAACCGATCCCCGGGCAGCAGGCGGAAATCGAAGATGTCTTGCTTGATGCCCAGATACACCGACTCGGCAAGCGACGGCTTGCGTTCCTCATCCGTCGTCACCTTCCGGCGCTTGCCGGCGGTCGACGACCGGCCGCGATTTCCGGTCCGCTTCAACGCGCAGCCTTGCTCGCGAGATATGCGCGCCAGCCGCCGAGGTGCGAGATCTCCTCGGCGCCGTTCACCGCCCAGCTCTCGCACAGGAAACCCTGAACCCACTCGCCGTCATCGAGTTCGACTTGTCCGATTCCCAGTGGCGACGGAATCCCGGCTACGAACGAGCCGTATTCGGCTACGGGCAGCCGCCACACCTCGACATCGATGACGCTGCCTTTGTCGGCATCGCGAACCATTCCGGGTTTCGGCGGCGTAGTGCCGGGCAACGCAAACAGCCGGTAGCGCGCGGTGGTGCGCGCCGGCTTTTCCAGCCGCGCTCCGCGCCCGGTCAATTGATGGTTGAGCGGCAGTCCCGACAGGTGCGCCCCGACCACGGCCACGCGCACGCTGTCGTCGCCGGTCGCGATTGCCGCGGGCGGCGGCAGCACTTCGTCCAGCGCGCCGAGCTTGAGCCCGGTGAGATGATGAAAGCGCTGCGCCAGATTCGCGAGCATGAGATCGGTTCCAGCCGGCGCAATCAGCGTGATGCCACAAGGCAGGCCATCCGGGCGCATCGACGCCGGAACCGCGCAGGCGGCTAGGTCCATGAGGTTCACGAAATTAGTGTAGTGCCCGAGCCTGCGGTTGTTCAGGAACGGTTCCGCGAGCACTTCCTTGATGGTGTAGATGGTGGGTGAGGTCGGCACCACCAGCACGTCGGCCCGGTCCCAGAGTCCAGCTGCGCGCTTTCTCAGCGCCTCCAGCTTGGTCAAGCCTGAAAACAAGTCCGCGGCCGAGAATCCGGATGCCCCCTCGATGATCTTGCGTACCACCGGGTGCACCTGATCGGGATGGCTTTCGAAGAACGGCCGGATCGCTGCCAGCCGCTCGGCCACCCAGGGTCCTTCGTAGAGCAATGCAGCGGTTTCCAGGAACACCGAGAAATCGACGCCGATTGGTTTGCCGCCGAGGCCTTCGAGCTTGTCGACCGCGTCGTGGAACGCGTGCCTGGCGTGGTCGTCGCCATAAAATTCGAGCGGTCCGGGTAGCGCGAACGTGAAGCGCTCGGCCAGCGGTGGCACGGAAAGATTCAGGGTGCGCGACCATGGATCTTCCGGATCCGGGCCGCGCGCCACACCGAGTACCGCCACCGCGTCGGGCACGGTAAGCGCGAACACCGACACGCAGTCGAGTGACTGGCAGGCAGGTACCACGCCGCGTGCGCTGATCAGGCCGCGGCTGGGTTTCAAACCGACGATGTTGTTGAATCCGGCAGGCACCCGGCCCGACCCCGCAGTGTCGGTCCCGAGCGTAAAGCTTACCTGGCCGCGGGCGACAGTGACCGCAGAGCCGGAACTGGAGCCGCCGGAGATATACTCGGGCCGGAACGCGTTGGGCACGGCGCCGTAGGGTGAGCGCGTGCCGACCAGTCCGGTGGCGAACTGGTCCAGATTGGTCTTGCCGACCAGGATGGCGCCCGCCGCCTCGAGTTTCTCCACCGCTGTGGCGGAGCGCTCGGGAACGTAGGAAAAGGCGGGACAGGCCGCGGTGGTCGGCAGACCGGCAACGTCGATGTTGTCTTTGACCGCGAACGGGACCCCGAACAGCGGCAGGCGGTCGATCGCGCGCGGGTCCTCGCGCAGCGCCTGTTCGAGTTGGCGGGCGCGGCGGGCAAGCACGTCCGGCCCGACCTTGCAAATCCAGGCGCAGGCATAGGTTTCATCGTCCCCGGATACCAGTGATTCCACTACTGCGCCGGGTGTACGCTTTCCCGACCGGTAATCGGCGAGCAACGAAGATATGGTCATGGACACTGCTTTCTCCCGTGTTGCATCTTGTATACTAGTGAGTATACCAAGGGAGCGCAAAGCGGGCGCGGCGCGGTTTCCTCATCGGGTTCACGGGTAGCGCCCGGCCATGCAGACGGATCAGTGAGGAGGGTAAAAATGGCAAACAAGGCGATCGACGCTGAACCGTACGAACTGGAGTTCGATCCGAAGACCACGGCGCTGCTGATCATCGACATGCAGCGCGATTTCGTCATGCCCGGCGGATTCGGCGAGGCACTGGGCAACGACGTCACGCCGCTGCAGGCGACCATCGCCCCGACCAAGCGGGTGCTGGAGTCGGCGCGGAAGCGAGGGATGCTGGTCATCCACACCCGCGAGGGCCATCGGCCGGACCTGACCGACTGCCCGCCAACCAAGCTGGTGCGGGGCAGGGGCAAGACACGCATCGGCGATCCCGGACCGATGGGGCGCATCCTGGTTCGCGGAGAAATCGGCCACGACATCGTACCGGAACTGTATCCCGCGCCCGGGGAACCGGTGATCGATAAACCCGGCAAAGGCGCGTTCTACGCCACCGACCTCGAGCTCATCCTGCGCGACCGCGGCATCAAGACGCTGATCGTATGCGGCGTCACGACCGAAGTCTGCGTCAACACCAGCGTGCGCGAAGCCAACGACCGCGGCTACGAATGCGTGGTGCTCTCCGATTGCGTCGGGTCGTATTTCCCGGAGTTCCAGAAGGCTGCGCTCGCCATGATCAAGGCCCAGGGCGGTATCTTCGGCTGGGTGTCGGACTCCCGCCGAGCGCTGGCCGCCCTCGGTGCGTGAGAACAGCTACGCGGTAGGGCGCATTCGGGCGGCTCCGTGACGGACGAAGGGAAAGTCTTGTTTGCAGACAGCGTCGGCGCGCGCGTGCCGTCGCGCGCCCGCGCGCAGGTACACAGCGTGTTCCTGCGCGCCTGCAACATCGAAACGGAATCCGGCGAACTGGTAACGCTCCTCGCAGCCGGCTCCGGCAATCTCCCGCACGGAATCCGCTGCGCCTCGCCGATCGCGCCGCTTTGCGCGCGTCTGCGCCAGGGGCAGACGGCGATACTCGAGGGCGCGACGTTGCGTGTTCCCACCGCGGATTTCGTGGTGGATTTCTCCCGCGCCGCAGTCTGGAGCGGAACGGTCGCTGCCGCGTTGCCCGGCGTGCGTGGCGCGGAGCCGCAAGGGGCGCTCCGTGAATTGTGGGAGACGCTGCGCGAGCACGCACCGGATCAGGGTGTCGCGCCCGCGCTATTCTCGTCCGGCAGCCGTCGCTCCACGCTCGGGCGCGCGCTGGTTGCGCGCCTGGCGCAAACGCTGCCGATTCTGGCGCGCGCGACCGAAGCGGGCGATGCCGGCGCAGTCGTTTCGACCTTGGGCGCGCTGGTGGGTCTCGGCGCCGGGCTCACTCCGGCAGGAGACGACTTGATCGTCGGCTATCTCGCGGCACTCTGGAGCCGCTCGCACCGCGAACCTGGCATCGCCGCGCTGCTGCGCGCGCTCGTAGTGCCTGTCGGCCAGTTGTCGCTGCATACCAACGCGATCAGCCGCCAGATGTTGCTCGACGCGCTTCGCGGTCATTTCGCAGAACGCCTGACCGAAGTCGTGCGCTGCGTTTGCGGTAGCGGCAACGTCGCTGGCGCCAGCATGCGGGCGCTGGAAATCGGACACAGTTCGGGTGCGGACGTTTTATGCGGGCTGCTGTTCGGATATTCACCCACGCTGACTGCGGGGTCGGTGCTGGCCTGCGCCACGGAAAATTATTCGGGCGATTGCCATGCCGCGCGCGTGGCAGCGATCGCCTGTTGATCCGGGAGAACGGGACTTGGCGGCCACACTGGTGAAAATCGTGCCCAGGGAATACCGGGACTCGGTCTCGCTGATGCAACTGTCCGCGATGCTGGGGAAGCTCCCGGGCGTGGAGCAGGCTTCCGCAGCGATGGCCACCGAAAACAACCTGGCACTGCTCGCAGAGGCAGGGTTGCGCGTGGACGCGAAAGGCGCGGGGGCGAGCGACTTGCTGATCGTGGTGCAGGGAGAGAAGTCGGCGCTGCCTGCCGCCATCGAGGAGGCGATGAAGAGCCTTACGCGGCAGGCCGAGGACAACGGCGCTGAAGCGCGGGTGGCGCTGCGACCGCGCAGCATCCAGATGGCGCTGAAGACCACGCCCGAAGCCAACATGGCGCTCATTTCCACACCGGGAGACTACGCGGCGGCCGAAGCAATGAAAGCCCTGCGCCTCGGACTCAACGTGATGTTGTTCAGTAACAACGTCTCCGAGGAGGAGGAACTCCTGCTCAAGCGGTTCGCACGCGACGCCGATCTCATCGTCATGGGCCCGGACTGCGGCACCGCGATCATCAACGGAACGCCGCTTGCCTTCGCCAACGTGGTGAAGCGCGGCCCCGTGGGCGTGGTCGGCGCCTCGGGCACGGGATTGCAGCAGGTCACCGTGCTGGTGGATCGGCTTGGATCAGGGATCTCGCAGGCAATCGGCACCGGCGGGCGCGATCTGCACCGCGATATCGGCGCGATCTCGATGCTCAAGGGTCTTAAGGACCTGGCCACGGACCCCGCCACCCAGGTCATCGTGCTGATATCCAAACCGCCTGCTCCCGAAGTGGCCGAGCGCGTGCTCGCCGAGGCCGCCCAGGCCGGCAAGCCGGTGGTGGTGAATTTTCTCGGCACCGATCCGAAGCAGGTCGGGCGCAAGGGCGTGCACGCAGTGAAGACGCTGGAGGATGCGGCGCGCGCGGCGGTCGCCATCGTCAAGGGTGAGAAACCGCGCGACAGTTACGCCGAAGCCCCGTCCGCGCCGTCCGGGCTGCCGCGTTTCGCCAATACACAGCGTTACGTCCGCGGACTCTACAGCGGCGGCACGTTCTGTTATGAGGCCACGCTGTTGCTGGGCGAACTCCTGGGCGACGTGTACTCCAATACGCCCACGCACGGAACCACCGAGCTTGCCGACATCTGGCAAAGCCGGCAGCACACGCTGATCGACCTCGGAGACGACGTCTTCACGCGCGGACGCCCGCACCCGATGATCGACTACCGCCTGCGCACCGAGCGCATCGCCAGGGAGGCGGAAGATCCGGAGACCGCCGTGATCCTGCTCGACGTGGTGCTGGGATACGGCAGCCACATGGACCCGTCGAGTGAATTGGTGCCGGCGATAAATCGCGCACGCACGACCGCGTCCGCGCAGGGAAGAGTCATCGTCTTCGTCGGCCAGATCTGCGGCACCGCCGCCGATCCGCAGGATTTCGCCCGGCAGACGCGGGCGCTTGCTGATGCCGGCATGCTGTTCGCCGAAAGCAATGCGCAGGCCGTGCGTCTTGCGGCCGGCATCGCCTCCACGCTCGCCCCGTCGGCGGCGCAGCGCTTGCGCAAATCCTAGTTCGGGACCAGAACGCAATGAACAAGCTGTTCCAGGAAAACCAGCCGCTGATCAACGTCGGATTGCAGTCGTTCGCCGATTCCGTCATGGCGGCCGGAGGCAAGGCGGTACATCTGGATTGGACTCCGCCCGCCGGGGGCAACCGCGTGGCCGGCTGGTGCCTGGCGCAGTTGCTGAATCATCCGTCGCTGGAAGCCGCGAACGAGAAAGCGTACGCCGCCTTCCTCGCTGCGCAGCCGGTGCTTGCCGGGGTCGGTGTTGCGCGCGAGCAATTGCCGGGCATGGGCGATCGCATGATCCTGCACGCCGGACCTCCGATCGCCTGGGAGGAAATGTGCGGGCCGATGCAGGGTGCGGTGATCGGCGCCATCCTTTACGAAGGCTGGGCGGCGGATGCAGACGCGGCATGGCGGCTGGCCGGCAGCGGCAGCATCGCTTTCGAGCCCGCGCATCATCACGCCGCGGTGGGGCCGATGGCCGGGGTCATCAGCCCGTCGATGCCGGTATGGATCGTCGAGAATGCGGCGGGCAGGAACCGCGCGTTCTCCAACCTGAACGAGGGCCTCGGCAAGGTGCTGCGCTTCGGTGCCAATTCTCCGGAAGTGCTCAAGCGCCTGCACTGGATGGCGCGAGTGCTTGCGCCGGCGCTCGCCGCGGCGCTTGCGAAGCTGGGATCGATGGAACTCAAGCCGTTGATAGCGCAGGCGCTGCAGATGGGCGACGAAGTCCACAACCGCAACGCGGCCGCGTCGTCGTTGTTCCTCAAGAAGATCGTGCCCGCGGCGCTGCACTCCGGCTTCGACGCGCAAGCGATCGCCGATGGGGTGACGTTCATTGCCGGCAACGACCACTTTTTCCTGAACTTGTCGATGGCGGCGTGCAAGACCATGCTCGACGCCGCGCACGGCGTGCCGGGCAGCAGCCTGGTCACCGCGATGTCGCGCAACGGCGTGCGCTTCGGCATCCGCCTTTCCGGGACCGGCGAACAATGGTTCGAGGCACCGTCCCCGGTGGTGGGCGGACTGTACTTCCCGAGCTACGGGCCGGAGCACGCGGCACCGGACATGGGCGACAGCTCGATCACCGAGACCGCTGGCCTTGGCGGCTTCGCCATGGCGACAGCGCCCGCCATCGTTCAGTTCGTCGGCGGCACCCCGCAGGACGCGGTCGCGAACACGCGGGAAATGCGGCACATCACGCTGGGACGCAACAGCGCATTCACGCTGCCGGCGATGAATTTCAGCGGCACGCCCGCCGGCATCGACGCCCGCCGCGTGCTTGACACCAACATCACGCCGATCATAAACACCGGCATTGCGCACAAGGAAGCCGGGGTCGGCCAGATCGGCGCCGGCATCACGCGCGCGCCGCTCGAGTGCTTCACCCAGGCCATCATCGCGCTGGCGTCGCGGGCCGGCGTCGGCATGCCTGGCAGCATCCGCTCCACACTCTCGTAGAGGAGATGGCGATGGCCAAGCGCAAGCACACGGCGGTCGTTGCTGTCGGCGGCAATTCGCTGATCGTGGACGATCAGCACCAGTCGATTCCCGACCAGGTGAAGGCGGCGACTACGACGTCGCATTACGTCGCCGACATGGTCGAGGCTGGCTGGACTGCGGTCCTCACGCACGGCAACGGCCCGCAGGTGGGTTTCATCCTGCGCCGCTCGGGAATCGCGAAGGGCGTGGTGCCCGAGGTGCCGGTGGACTATGCCGACGCCGACACGCAGGGCGCGATCGGCTACATGTTTCAGCGCGCGCTCTATAACGAGTTCCAGCGCCGCAAGCTCAAGCGCAAGGTGGTGGCCGTGGTGACCCAGGTGCTGGTGGATCCGAACGATCCAGCGTTCCGCAATCCGACCAAGCCGATCGGCGCGCACATGACCGAGGACGTGGCCAAGTCGCTGGCGAACGATTTCGGCTGGGTGGTGAGGGAAGACGCCGGCCGGGGTTGGCGGCGCGTGGTGGCCTCGCCGATGCCGCAACAGATCATCGAGCGCGACATCATCGAGGCGCTGATCGACCTGGGCTACATCGTGATCGCCTGCGGTGGCGGCGGCATTCCGGTGCTGCGCGACGCGCAGGGCGACCTGCAGGGACTGGAGGCAGTGATCGACAAGGACTTCGCTTCCAGCCTACTTGCGCGCGACCTCGGCGCCGAACTGTTCGTGGTTTCCACTGGCGTGGAGAAAGTGGCGGTCGACTTCGGCAAGCCGACGCAGCGCTGGCTCGAACGCGTATCGCTCGCTGAGGTGCGCAAATATCTTGCCGAAGGCCAGTTCCCGAAAGGGAGCATGGGCCCGAAGATCGAGGCGATCATTTCATTTCTGGAGGGCGGCGGCACGCGAGCGCTGATCACCAATCCGCCCAATCTGGGGCGCGCATTATCCGGCGCCACAGGCACGCACATCGTTACTGACTGAAGAGCTTCCCACAAAGTTTCAACAGACTTCTTCCAGCACGGCACCGGCACGCGCCCGGGACGCGGGGCTGCGTGGTCGTCGATTTGGCCGAAGTCCTCGCACAGCGGGAAAGTTTCGGCGCGCAGTCGTGTGTTGACCGTGCGCCGAAACCTGGGCACCCGCGCGAGGATATGGGTACGGCCTCATGAGACAGCCGCGTGGCCCCGCGTCCTGTCGCCCGTCAACTCGGTGCTGCCGCAGTCTGGCGCGACATCGCCAGGCACAGCGCGCCGAACATCACGTAACCGAGCGACACCAGCGGCGAAACCATCCAGCCCAGAGCCGGCCCGTGTATCAGGCCGATGAAGGACAGTGCCGCGCCGATGAATGCCGTCACTGCGGCGTGGCTGAGCTTGCGGTCGATGATGAACGCCGCCATCGCCCCGAGCACCATGCCCGCCAGCACCGATCCGCTGCCGAGCACCGCCAGGCCCTGGTAGACCACACCGACTTGGCCGAGCGCGGCCATGCCTACTTTGTCGGCGCTAGTGCCGGCAGCGCCCAGCGCGCCATCGATATTGATCTTTGCCCACTCGGCGATGTTCGGAATGATCGCCAGCACCACCGCCGGCGCATGTTTGGAAGGGCTCGCCTGAAACGCCTGCGCACCGATCACCAGGCCGATGTACAGCAGGATCGGCAGGATCGCCACCAGCGGAATCAAATTGAGCAGCAGCGCGGTGAGGCCGAGGAAACACACCAGCGCGATCGCCACACCGGTGGCGAGCGAATAGCCGATGCGGCCGCCTACCGATTTCCAGCCCGGATGGCCGATGTACACCGCCGGCGGGAACGGGCTTCCCAGCATCGAACCCACGATCGCCCCGATTCCGTCCGCGGCCAGGATCTTGCGCAAGTTGTAGTTGTCCCCTGCCGCCGAGGCACTCTCCACGTTGTTCATCGCCTCGGTGAAGTTGTAGATTCCCAGCGGAATGGCGGTAGCGAGCAGCGGCGCGATTCCCGCCAGGCCGCGGAACACGTCTGCCGAGAACCACGGCAGGTGCAGGCCGAATTGCTCGAAGGCCTTGCCGACCTGGTCGCCCTTCATGTAATCGCTCCAGCCGAACGCGGCCGCGAGCCAGCCGATCGCAGCGCCGACAATCACCGCCGCGAGGCCGCCGGGAATCCCGCCGGGCAGGCGGATGTTCGCGGTCCAGGCGATCAGCACGATGGCAAAACAGACGAAGCCGATCCACGGCACTTCCCACATCTGGAACGCCGGGCGCATCGAGATGAAGGCGATGGAAATGCCGGCCAGCGTGCCGAGCATCGCCGCGCGCGGTGTCATCTTGCGGATCCACGGCCCGACGAAGCAGCCCAGCAGCACGATCACGCCGATGATGAAGGCCCACGCCAGCCCCGCCGCATAGGCGAGCATCGCGTCCTTGGTGGCGAGATAGGTGGGCAACATGACCACCAGCACCACGATGAACATGTGCGGAACGCTCGGCCCGTAAGGCATCGCCGTGACGTCGGAGCGGCCCTCCTTCTTCGCCAGTTGCCATGCCAGATAGGCGTAGAACAGGTTGCCGATCGGCAGCGCGATGCCCATCGCCGGCAGCACGCGCCCGAAGACCGTGTCAGGCGGAAGCTGTACCACGTACAGGCACAGCGTGGTCAGGACGATGACATTGAGCAGGACGTTGGTGAAGAGTCCGAAGAACCCGTTCCAATCGCCCGGCACCCACCAGCGCGGGCTTGCAGCAGATCCGGCAGCACTCATGGTTTCTCCCCTTCGGTGTTGGATTTATTTGCAGTCTTCCCCCGGCAGCACTGCGCAGGCAACTTATCGGCCGCAATGATGGCGTCGTCATAGGACAACGGCCCGTCGCCGGACAGGCAAAAGCATGCGCCCGCAAGACCGGCAAGTCCAGACCTTCCCGGCTCGATCAGCCGCATCGCGGCTGCGGCCGGGATGACCGCACGACGCTCGAATCGCGGTTTTTCTCAGTCCCTCGCGAGATAGCTGTCGCGAAGCGTGCGGTCGATGAAGGCGCGCGCGTCGTCGCGATCGAAGCGCTTGCCGTCGGCAAGGGTCTGCGCATAGTCGAAGAATGGCTCGAACAGGCGGCCCTGGTCTACCGGCGCCTTGAGCGTGAAGCGTGCCTCGCGCTGTGCAAGTTCGCGCCAGGCGGACCGCACTTCGGCCCAGAACGGCTCGGTGCGCGCGAAGTAGTTTTCTCCCGCGCTGAAGTCATAGTCCTTGATGCGCTGGTAGCGCGCGAATCCGTATTCGCGCGCCAGGTACGGCATCTGGGCACGCGCATTGCCGTTGTCGTCGAGCGCGAGCTTGAGGTTGTTCTCCTCCTGCACCCAGCCGTCCGCCGTGATGGTGTGGCGGTTGGTTCCAACCAATACCTGATAGTCCTTGCGCACGCTCCACTCGCGGCGCGGCAGCGGACGCCAGGTTTCGTCGCTGACCCAGGTGGAGTTGCTGTCGTTGTGCTGCCAGCGTCCGCGCGCCGCGTAGCGCGGGGAATCGTCGACCTGGAACACGCTCTGCACCCAGGCGCCGTCGCGCTGCTGCGCGGGCACCGGGCGCCGCGCCCAGGTGTTGGCACCTTCGTAGGCCAGCAGCGCGCCGGACTGGTAACGCCATTCCTGGCGCCAGTGGCGCACTACCATCGGCATGCCGGTGCTGCCGTCTTCCATTTTTACTCGCATCACCAGGATGTGCTGCAAGGCGATGAAGTTCTCGCGGTCCTCCGATACGAAGACGTATTCCGTTCCCCAACTCTGATAGGGCGCGTCGGGCTTCAACGCCGGATCGAATCTCAGTACTTCAAGGAAATTGAAACTGACACGATACGGGCCAGCCATGGCCAGGATGGCGCGGCGGTCGCGCTCCAGCGTGCTCAGGCCGGGCTCGCGCAACCGCCTCCAGGCTTCGCCGGGCGCGGGGTCGAGAACGACCGCGGCGCCACGCGTGCTGGCACCGCGAGGCTTCAGCGTGTTCTCGCCCAGCGGCCACGCGAAAGTGAACCAGCTCGCGTTGGCTCCGTCCGCCTCGCCGGGTTCATGGGCTTGCGCGGCAAGGGGCGACAACGCGAGAAGAATGAGGAACGATATTTGTCGCAGCATGGAGATACTCGAATATCCCGAAGACAGGCAGATTGTAGACGAATGAGGACGGGCAACAGCCGGCGTTGCCAAACGCGCATACTTGCGTAAATATTCGAGGCTCAATTCCGTTGCCGAGACCGAAAATTGCAGACTGACCCAGGAGGGTGTTTATGGCTGGCGAGAACAAGACCAAAGTGACCATCCTGACCGGAACCTACCGGATCAAGGGGCATATCGAATTGACGGTGGGTGCGCGGGTGACCGACTACCTGGTCGAGTCGAAGGAATTCATTGCCGTCACCGATGCGGAGGTCTGGGAGATCGCGGGCCGGCATGTAATGAACACGCCGTTTCTCAATGTGAGCCGCGCTCATATCGAGATCGTAATCCCGGGACATTGAGCCAGCGCCTCCCTGTTGATTTCAACGGCGCTTGCGCTGCTGCCAAAGCACGACCGCAATCTGCATCAGATATTCGTAGATTGCGCAGCGATTTCTGGCTCTCCTAAAAGTCTTGTGGCATCATGGGGTTAAGGACACAGGGAGAGTGCCATGACCAGCGACCACCACGCGCAGGAAATCCAGATGCTGCGCTCCGAGATCGAAATGCTCATGAACGAGCGGCAAAGCCTGTTGCGCGCAACCGGTGCGGCAGCAGTGTTTGTTGCCAATCTCGACAGCGAGTCTCTGCCCGAGAGCACCTACGCGGTTGCGGATATCCTCGCCCATGCGCTCAACCAGCTCTCCGAGGATTCACTGCGCGATGCGCTCGAACTGGTGCGCCCGACGGTGGAAGCGGCCCGAATCGAAGCGAAGAAGCAGGAAAGCTGACGGCAGGAGCGTCACGTAGCGGCAGCCGGCCGGCCGCATCCCCATGGTCGAATCCACATCCGGCGCGATACCCAGGATCGGACTGATCCTTACCGGTGGCGGCGCGCGAGCTGCCTACCAGGTCGGATTCCTGCGCGCGGTGTCGCACATGTTGCCGCGCGGTACGCCCAATCCGTTTCAGATCATCTGCGGGACTTCCGCAGGCGCGGTCAACGCGGCGGTGATGGCTGCCGGCGCCACCGATTTCCACCGCGCAGTGCGCCGGCTGATGCTGGTCTGGAAGTATTTTCACGCCGACCAGGTCTATCGGTCCGACGTTCTGTGCGTCATCAGTACCGGAAGCAAGTGGCTTGGCGCGATGCTGCTCGGCGGTCTGGGCAGGAACAATCCGACTTCGTTGCTGGACAACTCCCCGCTTGCGCAACTTCTGCGCCGCTATCTGGACTTTAACGGCATTCGCAGCAGCATCGAGGCCGGCGCACTGTACGCGCTGTCGGTTACGGCATCGGGATACAGCTCGGGCCAGTCGGTGAGTTTCTTCCAGGGCGTGCCCGGACTTGCAGGCTGGCAACGGGCGCGCCGGATCGGCGTGCCGGAAATGATCGACATCGACCATCTCATGGCCTCCAGTGCGCTGCCGTTCATTTTCCCGGCCGTGCCGCTGCGTCGCGAGTTTTTCGGCGACGGCAGTATGCGCCAGATCGCGCCCATCAGCCCGGCGCTGCACCTCGGCGCGGACCGGGTCATTGTCATCGGTGCCGGCCGGCATGCAGGTGCTGCGACGGAACGGACCAGGACGATCGCCTATCCGTCGCTGGCACAGATCGCCGGCCACGCGCTCAACAGCATTTTTCTCGACAGCCTCGAAGTGGACATCGAGCGCCTGCAGCGCATCAACCGGACCATCCGGCTGATTTCTCCGGAGGACCGATCCAGGCATGACGTGCAGCTGCGCGAAATTGACGTGCTCGTCATTTCCCCGAGCGAGGAAATAGACAGGATCGCCGCGCGTTATACGCGCGAACTGCCGCGTCCAATCCGTTTTCTTTTGCGCGGTCTGGGCGCGACCAGGACCGGCGGCGCGACGCTGACCAGTTACCTTCTGTTCGAACCGGCCTATTGCGGCGCGCTGATTGCGCTGGGGTACAAGGACACGATGGCGAAGCGGGAGGAGATCCTGCGCTTCATCGGCCCGGCGGTGACGCAAAAGTGAACCAGGCGCTGGTGAAAAACCCTGCAGTCGCACGATTCTTGCTCCGATGCCCGGCACTTGAGCTTTGCGGCAAACTTTGACATCTTGACGCCTTGCCATGTTGGTCGAGTCTTCACTGACCGAGCGGCATCGAACGATCCGCGGCCGGGCTGTGCAGTGGCAACGGCGTGTAGGCCGCGAAAACGTACTTAAGCGAAGAGGATCAAGAGAATGGATTTGGCACCCAGGGAGAAAGACAAGCTGCTGATTTTCACCGCGGCACTGCTGGCAGAGCGGCGCAAGGCGCGCGGATTGAAGCTGAACTACCCCGAAGCCGTTGCCTTCATTTCCGCCGGGGTTCTCGAAGGCGCGCGCGACGGCAAGAGCGTCTCCGAACTGATGAGTTACGGCAGGACCTTGCTCGGACGCAACGAGGTCATGGAGGGCGTGCCGGAGATGATTCCCGACATTCAGGTCGAGGCGACTTTCCCGGACGGGACCAAGCTGGTTACCGTCCACAATCCGATTTCTTGATGCCGGCCGACGTTCGGGAGAGAACAACGATGATTCCGGGAGAGATCAGGACACAGCCTGGCGAGATCGAACTCAACGCCGGACGCAAGACCGTCACGGTCACGGTGATCAACAGCGGCGACCGGCCGGTTCAGGTCGGATCGCACTACCATTTTTTCGAAACCAATGAGGCATTGCAGTTCGACCGCAAGAGCGCCTACGGTTATCGGCTCAACATTCCTGCGGGGACCGCGATGCGCTTCGAGCCGGGTCAGAACAGCCGCGTCGAGTTGGTAGAACTCGGCGGCGGGCGTACCGTCTACGGTTTTCTCGGAAAAGTAATGGGCGCGCTGAAATGACTTTCAAACTGACCAGGGCGGCGTATGCCGAGATGTTCGGTCCGACCGTCGGCGACCGCGTGAGACTTGCCGATACCGAATTGTGGATCGAGATCGAAAAGGACCACACCATCTACGGTGAGGAAGTGAAATTCGGCGGTGGCAAGGTGATCCGCGACGGCATGGGACAGAGCCAGCGTCCGCACGCGGAGGTCGCCGATACCGTGATAACGAATGCGCTCATCGTGGATTACTCGGGAATCGTCAAGGCCGACATCGGCATCAAGAACGGAAGAATCTCCGGGATTGGCAAGGCCGGCAACCCCGACATTCAGCCCGGTGTGAACATCGTTGTGGGCGCCGCCACCGAGATCATCGCCGGCGAAGGCATGATCGCTACCGCCGGCGGTGTGGACGCGCACATTCACTTCATCTGCCCGCAGCAAATCGAGGAGGCGCTGATGTCCGGCATCACCACGATGCTCGGCGGCGGCACCGGGCCGGCGACCGGAACCAATGCGACGACCTGCACGCCGGGACCGTGGCATATCGCGCGCATGCTCCAGGCCGCGGAAGCGTTTCCGATGAATCTGGGTTTCCTGGGCAAGGGCAACTGCAGTCTCAAGGATCCGCTCATCGAGCAGGTGGCGGCCGGCGCGATGGGCCTGAAGCTGCACGAGGACTGGGGCACCACGCCGGCAGCGATCGACAACTGCCTCGCGGTGGCAGACGACATGGACATTCAGGTGGCGATCCACACCGACACTCTCAACGAGTCGGGGTTTGTCGATACCACAATCGCGGCCTTCCGCGGAAGAACCATTCACACCTACCACTCGGAGGGCGCGGGCGGCGGCCACGCGCCGGATATCATCCGCGTGTGCGGCGAGGCCAATGTCCTTCCTTCGTCGACCAATCCGACGCGCCCCTTCACTGTCAATACGCTGGACGAGCACCTCGACATGCTCATGGTGTGTCATCACCTCGACCCCGGCATTCCCGAAGACGTGGCGTTCGCGGAATCGCGCATCCGCAAGGAGACCATCGCCGCGGAGGACATCCTGCATGACCTAGGCGCGATCAGCATGATGTCGTCCGATTCGCAGGCCATGGGAAGAGTGGGCGAAGTGGTGATGCGCACCTGGCAGACTGCGCACAAGATGCGCGTGCAGCGCGGCCTGCTGCCGGAGGAGGGATCCGACTGCGACAACTTCCGGGTCAAGCGCTACATCGCCAAGTACACCATCAACCCGGCAATCACCCACGGGATCGCGCACGAAGTAGGTTCGCTGGAGGTCGGCAAGCTTGCCGACATCGTACTCTGGAGGCCGGCTTTCTTCGGCGTCAAACCGGGTCTCATCATCAAGGGCGGCATGATCGCCGCGGCCGCGATGGGCGACCCGAACGCGTCCATCCCGACGCCGCAGCCGGTCCACTACCGGCCGATGTTCGGTTCGTTCGGGCCGGCCTGCCAGGCGACGTCGCTGACTTTCGTATCGGCGGCAGGCATCGAGAACGGAATCGGCAACGCGCTCGGTCTGCGAAAGCGGTTGGTCGCGGTTCGCGGAACGCGGACCCTCGGAAAGAAAGACCTGCCGCTGAACGGTTACGCGCCAAAAATCGAGGTGAACCCGGAAACCTACGAAGTTCGCGCGGACGGCGAACATCTTACCTGCGGGCCCGCCACGTCCCTGCCGATGGCGCAGCGCTATTTCCTGTTCTGATGGCGCGCCCGCGCGCGCCCTTATGACTTCAGATCGAAACCGAGTATATCGTTCGCATTGATCACGGCGTCGGCGATTTCTTCGGCGGTGACGCGTTTGCTCATCGCCTGATCACGGATGACCTTGTAGGCGTCGTCTTCCGACAGGCCGCGGGTACTCATCAGGATTGCCTTGGCCTTGTTTATCTTGCGCAGTCCGGCAAGCCTTTGCTCGAGACGCGCGATGTATTTTTCCTGCGCCCGGGCTTTCTCGGCCTGGTTCACGGATACCACGATCGAGGTGAGCAGGCCGAAAGATTTGACCGGAGAGGCAATCACGCCGTACGCATTAAGCTGCAGCACCGCTTCGACGATCACCGGATTTTCGTAGTTCACCACGGGAATGACCGGCGGAGATCCATCGCGCCGCAGCCAGGGCAGATCCATTGACAGTACCTCGGGCCGCATGGCGAAAATTACCAGATCCGTTTCGTCGGGGAGCTTGTCCAGCGGAGGCCAGAATGCCTTCACGCGGCAACCGATGCGCTGCAGTTGACCGAGCAATTCCTGCCCGTCCTGGTCGTCGGGATGGAAAACAAGCACGCGAAGAGAGCGCAACTCTCTCAGCAGACGCGGTGTGCCTTCGCTCTTTCTCATCGGATTTCCGCCGGGGCAGCGATTACCGGGCGTGAATCTGCGCGCGGGTTGACCAGTCCTGGAGCGAGTGCGACACCAGGTAGGGATCGGGTCGAACCCAGCGCTCCGCTTCCTGAAGGATGTCGAACTGGCCTTGGCCATTCACCCTGCCGATGCGCGGCCGCAGGTAGGTGTGGTGGTTATGCTCGTCGATCCGCACTTTGCCCTGCGGCCCGGAAAATTCCGAGCCCGGAAGGACCCGGAGCAGGTCCACGATGTTGTCGGTATCGACGCGGCGCATTGCATCGGCGAGCAGGTGAGTCTGGAAGTACGCCGCTTCCCAGCACATATTGGTTACTTCATCCGCGCCAAAACGATTCTTGAATTGGGCAACACAGCGCCTGTTGGTTTCGGTATCGACGCTCTGAAAGTAGGGTGCGGAAGTGATGTGACCTTCCGCAATGTCGGCTCCCATCTGCCGCACTTCGGCTTCGCAAGTAGTGAGGCTCGCTATGGGCATTTTCGCCGGGTCCAGTTTGACCTGTGCGTATGCCCGATGGAGCAAAGATGTGCCGTACCCTACAACTGTCGAAAAAATGAAATCCGGGTTCGTTGCCTGGATCTTTTTTGCGACGGTGACGTAGGATTCCCAGGATGCGTCAAGCGGCAAGTAGACCTCCGCTACCTTCTCGCCGCCGCGTTCGACGATCAGGTCGCTCATGATGCGGTTGGATTCGTACGGATATATGTAGTCCGATCCGACCATGAATACCCGGGAGCCGAATTCGCGCATCATGAACTCCGCGAGCTGCACGCTGTTCTGGTTCGGGGCGGCGCCGGTATAAATGACGTTGCGCGAGTACTCGAAACCCTCATAGAGCGTCGGATACAGAAGCAGGCCGTTCCAGCGCTCGACGACCGGCATCACCGCCTTGCGGGTGCTCGACATGTAGCAGCCAAGAATGACCTGGACCCGGTCCTCCAGAAGCAAATGCTTTGCCTGCGATGCGTACAGCGCCGGGCGTGATTGCGGATCGTAACTGATCAATTGCAATTCGCGGCCGTTGATTCCGCCGGCTTCGTTGATTTCCTGCACCGCCAGCAGCGTACCCTGCCTTTCGGAGCGCTCGATAACCGAGGTGACGCCGGTTTCGGAAAACAGGACGCCGACACGGATCGGTGCCGTTGATCTGGATTTCATTTTCCTGCCTGGACTGTTACTGGGGTAATTCCCGTTTCTGTACCTCCGCGCCCTTGCCCGGGCGCGGAGGATATTGCCGAAAGCCCGAATTCAGGCTTGAGCGTGTGCAGAAGTGTAGGCCATGATGAACGCCGTGCGAAGAGCAATCAGCGCTTGAATTTGGCACGCGTAGGGATTATAAATATGCCCGAAGCGGGGAGGGCCGTCACTCTCGGCGCGGGATTGGGGATGACCCACAAATGGGCGCCGGACTCGCGAAGTGGCACGAACTCAGTGCAGACACAAGGATTACCGCAGCGCGAAACCCGGAAGCGCACGACACGAGCAGGGCAAGAGGCCTGTCCCAATTTCTTCTGAAAGCCGTCTGCCAGGCCGGCGTTACCCGGCCCGCCCGGTTGTGATCGCGCGGTGACCAATGGCCGACCGATAGGTTTGCGAATCGAGTTGGCCCGGATATTGCGTCACGGTCAGCGAAAATGCGGAAGCGCACGGAAGCGTGTCCGCGAAAGCGTTGAGTTTTTTCGGCTGAAGACAAAGACGTCGAAGCCGAGCGAGGCAGAGGAGCCCACTGGCCGGAGGTATCGGCCAGTGGGCTTTTTTTCTGGTTGCCGCGACTTGCGGCGCACGTTTCCGACGGGAGAGGAATCACAATGAGCAAGTTCGACAGGCGGGACTTTTTGAAGGCTGGCGCCGCTACGGCGGCGGCGGGTATTTTGCCGGCACCCTTTATCTGGCCCAGGGGTGCGCAGGCGGCCGACACCGTGAAGGTTGGCATCTTGCATTCGCTTACCGGGACGATAGCGATCGCGGAAAAATCAGTTGTCGACGCGGAAATGCTGGCGATCGAGGAGATCAACAATGCCGGCGGCGTCATGGGCCACAAGATCGAGGCGATCGTCGAGGACGGCGCCAGCGATTGGCCGACGTTTGCGGAGAAGGCCCGCAAGTTGATCGTGAGGGACAAGGTGGCGTCGGTGATGGGCTGCTACACGTCGGCATCCCGCAAAGCCGTGCTGCCGGTATTCGAGAAGGACAAGGGACTCCTGTACTACCCGACCTATTACGAAGGTCTCGAGATATCGCCAAACATCATGTACACCGCCCAGGAAGCGACCCAGTCGGTGATCGCTGCCATGGAATGGCTGTACAAGAACAAGGGCAAATCCTTCTACATGATCGGCTCGGATTACATCTGGCCGCGGACTACGATCAAGATCGCCAAGGCCACGCTGGCGCGTCTCGGCGGCAAGCTGGTCGGCGAGGGCTACTACCCGCTGGGACACATCGAGTTCTCTTCCGAGATCAACAAGATCAAGGCCTCCAAGCCCGACGTCGTCCTCAACTGCGTCGTGGGGGGCAGCAACGTCGCCTTCTTCAAGCAACTGACTGCTGCCGGCATCACCGGAAAGAACCAGACGGTTCTGTCGCTGGCGGTGTCGGAGGAAGAGGTGTCCGGGATCGGTTCCGACAATACCGAAGGGACTCTGACCTGCATGGGTTATTTCCAGAGCCTGAAGAATTCGGCGAACGAAAAGTTCGTCAAGGCGTTCAAGGCAAAGTACGGACAGAACCGCGTCGTCGGGGACACCCTGGAGTGCGGCTATATTGCGGTCTACCTGTGGAAGATGGCGGCCGAGAAAGCCAAGAGTTTCGACGTGGAGAAAGTGGTGGCGGCATCTTCCGAATTGCCGATGGATGCGCCGGAGGGGAAGGTCAAATTCCACAAGTCCAATCACCATTTGTGGAAGCATGCACGCATCGGCACTTTCCGCAAGGATGGCCAGGTGGACATGATTTACGAATCTTCATTGATCGAGCCGAATCCTTTCCCGAAGCTGTAACGGCAGTTGGCGTTTTGCACCTGGACGCGGGCGCGGAGGGGCCGCGGAAAGCATCTTTCCGCGGCGTTCTCCGCGGCTCGCCGTCTTGGGATGCATGGAGTTGATCGGTTGAAACAGGGGCGGACCGTCATATGACTCTGGATATGTTCGCCATGCAGGCCTTCACCGGACTGAGCATCTTTACCATCCTCATGCTCATGGCCCTGGGGCTCGCCATTGTCTTTGGCCTGATGGGCGTCATCAACATGGCGCATGGCGAATTGATGGCAATGGGGGCGTACACCAGTTACGGTACCGCTTATTTTTTCCAGCATTTCCTGCCCGGGTGGATGGACGCCTACATCTTCGTGGGCATCGCGCTCGCGTTCGTCGTCACCAGTATCTTCGGATATCTGTTGGAGCGCGGACTGATCCGGTTTCTGTATCAGCGTCCGCTCGACACGCTGCTAGCGACCTGGGGCGTCAGTCTCATTCTCCAGCAGTGCTACCGCCAGTTCATCAATCCGCGAGAGGTCGAAGTGCCTACCGTTTCCTGGCTTCGGGGCGCGTGGCAGGTGACTGAAGGCGTTTCGCTGCCGCTATCGCGGATTTTCATCATCTGCCTGGCAATCGTCACGGCGGTACTGGTTTACCTGCTCCTGTACCGTACGCGTTCGGGGATCCTGATTCGAGCCGTGACGCAGAACCGTTCCATGGCCGGTGCTGCCGGGATCAATACCAAGCACGTCGATGCGTACACATTTGCCCTGGGCTGTGGCCTTGCAGGTATCGCGGGCAGTTCCTTTACGATGCTGGCCTCGACCGGGCCGACAACGGGTCAGCAGTACATCGTCGACACGTTCATTGTCGTCGTATTCGGCGGCGTGGAGAGCCTCATCGGAACGGCTGCCTCGGCGTTCATCATCGGCCAGTTGCAGTCCTGGTTCGAATTCGGGATGAGCGGGTCAATGGCACGCGCGAGCATTCTGGTTCTGGTAATCGTGGTTCTGTATTTCCGGCCCAACGGTCTGTTCGCAACGAAGGTGAGGAGATGATGACCGATGGCGTCCCGTTCGAGCGTGCGGGCGAGGCTGCCGCCGCGGATCGGCACGACCGCGGGATTTGGATAGGAAGAGCCGGGCTGGCGATTCTTGCCTTGTTATTGTTCGCGGTGCTGCCTCTCGCGCTGGATGTTTTCCGTCTGGGATTGGCCGCAAAGTATCTCAGCCTGGCGTTCTGTGCCGTAGGAATCGTTCTGATATGGGGTTATGGCGGAATCCTGAGTCTCGGGCAGGGAGTGTTCTTCGGCCTGGGAAGTTACATGATGGCCATGTTCCTCAAGCTGGAGTCGACCTCTTCAGGCAGTTCGGCGCAGGCTTTGTCCTCCTTTTTCGGATCCAACCTTCCCGATTTCATGGTCTGGAACAGCGTCGAAACGCTGCCATGGTGGTGGGAACCCTTTCACTACGTCTGGTTCACCATTCCGGCCATCCTGCTGCTGCCGCCTTTGCTGGCGTTCGGTTTCGGCTACGCGATTTTTCGCAAACGAGTCGGCGGTGTGTACTTTTCAATTATCACGCTGTCACTGTCCGCAATCATGTCCATCATGATTATCGGTCAGCAGGGCGTTACCGGCGGGGTCAACGGCATAAACGATTTCCGTACTTTCATGGGGATCGACCTGAATACGGACGAGGCGAAGCGGACGATGTATTTCATCACTTGTGCGCTTCTGCTCATGTGCGTTGTCGCCGGGAGTTTTATTCTGAAAAGCCGGCTGGGCAAGGTTCTGGTCGCGATCAGGGACCGCGAAGACCGCGTGAGATTCTCCGGGTATGACCCCGCGCTGTTCAAGGCATTCATTTTTGCCATTGCGGCATTTTTCTCCTCGCTTGGCGGCGCGATGTTTACGATCCAGGTCGGCCTGGCTTCGCCTTCGCTGGTGAGCATCGTGCCATCGGTCGAGATGGTGATCTATGCGGCCGTCGGTGGCCGGCTGTCCCTCATCGGTGCCGTGTACGGCGCGGTGCTTGTGGGCGCGGCCAAGACCTTGTTCTCCGAGAATTTCGTTGAATACTGGATGTATTTCATCGGCGGACTGTTCGTTTTCGTGGTGATGTTCCTGCCCCATGGGCTGGCAGGATTGCTGGAGCGAATTCGCGGTTACCGGACTATCCTGCCCAAGCGGTTCAAGGCGCCTGAAATAGAACGCGGCGGGCTCGGAAAATGAGCGAACTGATCCTGTCGATTGAGAATTTGAGCGTCTCGTTTGACGGATTCAAGGTCGTGGACGATCTGGTGTTTTATGTCGACAAGGACGAATTGAGATGTGTGATTGGTCCAAACGGTGCGGGCAAGACCACGCTGCTCGACATGATCTGCGGAAAGACCAAGCCATCAAACGGAAAAATCCGGTTCAAGAACTACGAGCTGACGCAAATGATCGAATATCAGATTACGCGGGTCGGCGTCGGCAGGAAATTTCAGAACCCGTCCGTGTACGAAGATCTTACCGTGTTCGAGAACCTGGAAATTTCATACCCGAAAAAGCGCGGTATTCTCGGCTCGCTGTTCTTCAAGCGCGACGAGGAGCTGATTCGCAAGATCGATAAGGTCGCCAGCCAGATTTTCCTTCACGAAGTGCTGCGCCACAAGGCCGCGCAGCTCAGCCATGGAGAGAAGCAGTGGCTGGAAATCGGGATGCTGCTGATGCAGGACCCCGAACTCCTGCTGCTTGACGAACCGGTGGCGGGGATGAGCCCCAGGGAAAGGGAACAAACGGCGGAGCTTCTGAACGGGATCTCGAAGGGCAGGTCTATAGTCGTGATCGAGCATGACATGGCCTTCGTGCGCATGATCGCGCACAAGGTCACGGTTTTGCACCAGGGCCGTCTTCTGGCGGAAGGCAGCATGGACGAAGTGCAGGGCGACGAAAGGGTCAAGGAAGTTTACTTGGGCCACTGATTGGAGAGGGGTAGAGGTGCTTACCGTAACCGGGTTAAACGTCTTCTACGGAGAGAGCCACGTAGTGAGAGACGTATCCTTCGATCTGCGGGACGGAGAGACCGTTGCGATCATGGGCCGCAACGGGATGGGCAAGAGTACATTGCTCAAGTCGCTGATCGGGATCTTGCGCCCCCGAGGCGGGAAGATCATCCTGAACGACCGGGATATTACCAATGCGGAGACTTTCGACCGGGTGGCTGCCGGAATGGGCTACGTCCCGCAAGGGCGCATGATCTTTCCCTACCTTACGGTGGAGGAAAACATCCTGGCGGGAATGGAAACTTCGGTGAGCAAGGAAATTCCCGCGTACGTGTATTCCGTGTTTCCCGTTTTGGAGGAAATGCGCATGCGACGCGCAGGGAACCTTTCGGGAGGACAACAGCAGCAACTGGCGATTGCGCGTGCACTCGTAAGCAATCCCAAGGTGCTGGTTCTCGACGAGCCGACCGAGGGCATTCAGCCGTCCATCATCAAGGATATAGCGAGGGCGCTGAACAAGCTCAAGGCGGACCGCAAGTTCGCATTGCTGGTGTCCGAGCAGGTGCTGGGTTTCGCGAAGGAAATCGCGGACCGCTTCCTGATCATCGAGAGAGGGCACTTCGTATACGAGGGATTCAGGGACAACCTGGATACCAAAAGCATTCACGCGTATTTGACGATCTGAAGACGTCGGGACCGATCTGCAACAGCAAGATCTTTTTCGCATCCGGCATTGCTGGTCTGAATGCCGGCGGCGACCAGAGGGCAGCTCAAGGGCGAGCATGTGATTAACGAGCGAGGTAAAGGAGAAGGAAAATGCTACACGGAGACATTTCGAGCAGTAAAGACACCGTAGGGGTCGCCGTTGTCAATTACAAGATGCCGCGCCTCCATACCAAAAAGGAAGTGCTGGAAAACGCCAGGAAAATCGCGGAAATGATCAAGGGCATGAAAGTCGGCCTGCCCGGCATGGACCTGGTGATCTTTCCCGAGTACAGCACCCACGGGATCATGTACGACAGCAAGGAGATGTACGACACCGCTTCGAGCTGTCCGGGTGAGGAAACCGAGATCTTCGCTGGCGCCTGCCGCGCGGCCAAGGTCTGGGGCGTGTTCTCGCTCACCGGAGAGAGGCATGAGGAGCACCCGAACAAGGCGCCCTACAACACGCTGATCCTGATGAACGACAAAGGCGAGATCGTGCAGAAGTATCGCAAGATCATGCCCTGGGTTCCGATCGAAGGCTGGTATCCGGGCAATTGCACCTACGTTTCCGAGGGTCCGAAGGGACTGAAGGTGTCGCTGATCATCTGCGACGACGGCAACTATCCGGAGATCTGGCGCGATTGCGCGATGAGGGGTGCGGAGCTGATTGTGCGCTGCCAGGGCTACATGTACCCGGCCAAGGAGCAGCAGGTGATCATGGCCAAGGCCATGGCCTGGGCCAATAACGTCTATGTGGCGGTGGCGAATGCCGCTGGCTTCGACGGCGTTTACTCCTACTTTGGCCATTCGGCGATCATCGGCTTCGACGGACGCACCCTCGGGGAGTGCGGCGAGGAGGATTACGGCATCCAGTACGCCGCGCTTTCCAAAGGTCTTATCCGCGACGCACGCAAGAACATGCAGTCCGAGAACCATCTGTTCAAGCTGTTGCACCGTGGCTACACCGGCCTGATCAACTCGCGCGAAGGCGACAAGGGCGTGGCGGCCTGTCCGTACGACTTCTACAAAAAGTGGATCACCGATCCCGATGCCACCCGCGAGATGGTCGAAGCGATCACCCGCACCACCGTCGGCACGGACGAAGCGCCGATCCCGGGTATTCCCAACAAGAAGGAACCGGCGCACCGCTGACCGGCTGCCGCACCGGCAGGAGCCGTGCTTCGTGCACGGCCCCGGCCGGACGGCTGTTTTGGGAATTGAAATGCTGAAACTCGAAAGCATCGTCGGCGCGGCGACGGATGCGCATATCGCCGACCGGCTGCACGATCTCGGCCACGCCGGCCGGGTCGAGTATCTGACGCTGTCGCAGGAAGACACCCATCGTCACCGCCTGCGCGCCACTACGGACGCCGGAACGGAATGCGCGGTGGTGCTGGGCCGCAGCGAGCAGCTGTACAACGGTGCCGTCCTGATGCTGACGGACGACAAGGCGGTGGTCGTGAAGATGCGCGACACCGAATGGCTGACACTCTCCCCGCGGGATGCCGCCGCAGCTTTGGAACTCGGTTACTTCGCCGGCAATATGCACTGGGCGGTGCGCTTTGATGGCGCATGGCTGCGCATCGCGCTACACGGCCCGGTCGAGCGCTACCTGGAGCGGCTCGAACCCTATCTCGACGACGGTCGTGCGCGTCGTATCGGCAATGCCTGACCTCGCGAATCTGCTCGGAGCGCTGCAGTATGGGGACAGCTTCTTCCCAAGCGGCAGCGTGTCGTTCTCCTGGGGACTCGAGACCCTGCATTCGGATCGCATGGTGGTGTCGGCAGGCGAGCTGGCGGGATTCGTCGAAGGGCAGCTGCGCCATCGCTGGGCGACCTGTGACGTTTGCGCGCTCACGGCCGCATTTCGTGCGGATGGGCAACTCGATCGCGTCGCCGCCGTGGACGATATCGTGGAGGCGATGACTCTTGCCACCGAGCTGCGCGAAGGCTCGAAGCGTGCCGGTGCGTCGCTGCTGAACGTTCACGCGAAGCTCGAGACGCCGGGCGCGGTGGAATATCGCGAGCGCGTGCGGAAGCGCGTCGCGCACGGCCATCTTCCGGTCGTGCAGGGCACCTTGTGGCGCGCGGTGGGCATGCCGGAAGAGACCTGTCGCGCCGTTTCCGCTCACACGCTTTGCACGGGACTCGTCGGCGCCGCGTTGCGTCTTGGCATGATCGGGCATCTCGATGCCCAGAAAGTACTGCTGCAGGTCCGGCCAGTGCTGCTGGACCTGCTCAAGCTGGAGCCGGGCGACCCCGGGACGCTCCATTCATATACGCCACAGTCCGAGGTCGCAGCGATGCGGCACGAAGTCCAAGATGCCCGACTATTTGCAAACTAACACCTCACCCCGGCCCTCCCCTTATCAAAGCGGAGAGGGAGTGAACGGCACGGTGGCCCAAGTGAGCATTGGGGGGGCGGATGAATGGTAAACAGAATAAACGAAGCGAACGATGAGCAAATCTCTTAATGCATCGACAAGAAAAGGCACCCTCTCCGCATCTTGACCTTTCCTCCCTCTCCACAAGTGGAGAGGGGCGGGGTGAGGCGGGGGAGAGGGCAGGGGGTGAGGTGGCATGCTGCTGACACCGACGGAACTGGAAAGACTGACGATCTACACCGCAGCCGAGCTGGCGAGGAAGCGTCGGGCGAAGGGCCTGAAACTCAATCATCCGGAAGCCACGGCGATCATCGCCGACGAAATTCTCGAGGGCGCGCGAGAGGGCCGGTCCGTCGCCGACCTGATCGGCTTCGGCTCGACCATCCTGACATCTGACGACGTGATGCCCGGCGTGGCGGACCTGATGCCGGTGCTTCAGGTCGAGGCAACGTTTCCGGACGGCACCAAGCTGGTCACGGTGCATGACCCGATTCGCCCGGGCAAGCAGAAAGCGAAGGAGAAGGTCGCGCCGGGCGAAATCATCACGCCGGATGGCGACATCGAACTTAACGCCGGCCGCAGGAAAGTGAAGATCAAGGCGGTGAATACCGGCGATCGGCCGATCCAGATCGGCAGCCACTATCACTTCTTCGAGGCCAACAAGGCGCTCGACTTCGACCGGGCCGCGTCGTTCGGCATGCATCTCGACATCCCCGCTGGAACCGCGGTCCGTTTCGAGCCGGGCGAAGCCAAGGGGGTGACACTTACGGCTTTCGGCGGCAGCGGCGAGATATTTGGACTGAACAATCTGACGGATGGATCAACGAAAGGAGAGAAAAGTAAATCAGACGCGTTGAAGAAAGCAAAGGCGCGGGGTTTCAAGGGAGCATAAGAACAGGGGCGAGGGGCGAGGGGCGAGGGGTGAGGGGCGAGTTCAGATCAACACTCGGCCCTCGAACCTCGGCCCTTAGGTGTCAATTGATGTACTGAGGACATACACACATATGGCCACAATGACCCGCAAGGAATACGCCGCAATGTATGGCCCCACGAAAGGCGATGCTGTTCGGCTGGCCGACACTTCGCTGCTCGCCGAGATCGAGCACGACTACGCCGTGCCGGGCGACGAGTGCCTGCACGGCGGCGGCAAGACGCTGCGCGACGGCATGGGCTTGAAATCGGGATTCGACAGCATCGACGGGGCGCTCGACATGCTGATCTGCAACGCCACCATCATCGATCCGGTGCTTGGCATAGTGAAGGGCGACATCGGTATCAAGGATGGAAAGATCGTTGCGGTCGGCAAGGCCGGTAATCCGGAAGTCATGGACGGCGTGCACCCGAAGCTGATCTGCGGCGTGGCGACCACGGTGCGCGACGCCGAGGGCCTGGTCGCGACGCCGGGCGGCATCGACGTGCACGTGCACTTCGACTCGGCGCAGTTGTGCGAACACGCCATCGCCTCCGGCCTCACCACCATGATCGGCGGTTCGCTCGGCCCGATCACGGTCGGCATCGACTGCGGCGGCGAGTGGAACGTCGGCAAGATGCTGCAGGCCTCGGAATCCTGGCCGATCAACTTCGGCTTTCTCGGCCGCGGCAACTCATCCAAGCCGGATTCCCTGGCAGGGCAGCTGCGAGGCGGCTGCCTGGGGCTGAAGATCCACGAGGACTGGGGCGCCATGCCGGCGGTCATCGATACCTGCCTGTCCGTGGCGGACGACCTCGATTTCCAGGTGCAGCTGCACACCGATACGCTGAACGAATCCGGGTTTCTCGAGGACACGCTCGCCGCGATCAAGGGGCGAACGATCCACATGTACCACACGGAAGGCGCCGGCGGCGGGCACGCACCGGACATCATCGCGGTCGCCGGCCAGATGCACTGCCTGCCGTCCTCGACCAATCCCACCAATCCCTACACCGTGAACACGTTCGACGAACACCTCGACATGATCATGGTGTGCCATCACCTGAATCCCGCCGTGCCGGAGGACGTGGCCTTTGCCGAGTCGCGAATTCGCGCGCAGACAATCGCCGCAGAGGACGTGCTGCACGACATGGGCGCGATCTCCATGCTCGGCTCCGACAGCCAGGGCATGGGCCGGGTCAACGAAGTCATCGCCCGCACCTGGCAGCTCGCCTCGAAGATGAAGGACCAGCGCGGCCGCCTGCCGGAGGAAAAGTCCCGGATCGGCGACAACGAGCGCATCAAGCGTTACATCGCCAAATACACCATCAATGCCGCGAAGACCTTCGGTATCGATCGCTACATCGGCTCGCTGGAGGACGGCAAGATCGCCGACATCGTGCTGTGGCGGCCGGGCTTCTTCGGCATCAAGCCCGAACTCGTGGTCAAGGGCGGCTTCATCGCCTGGGGCGCGATGGGCGACTCGGCGGCGTCGCTCATGACCTGCGAGCCGCTGCTGATGCGCCCGCAGTGGGGTGCGTTTGGCGAAGCGAAAAAGGCGCTGTCGGTAAACTTCGTAAATCACCTGGCCGTGGACGCCGATACCCGGGGCCGGCTTGGCCTGACCAAGAATCTTCTGCCGGCGATCGGCACCCGCAAGCTGACCAAGACCGACATGCTGCACAACAGCGCCTGCCCGAACATCACCGTCAACCCGCAGACTTTCGACGTGATGATCGGCGGCAAGGTGATCACCTGCGATCCGGCGAAGGTAGTCCCGCTCGCACAGCGATACATGTTTCGCTGAGGGGCGAGGGGCGAGGGGCGAGGGGCGAGGGATGAGGGAATTGCTGGAAATGCCTTACCCCCTCACCCCTCGTCCCTGGTGGCGCGACCGCTAGTGCGTACAAAAGGAATGCGATGGATACCGTGACTCCAGCCTTCACTGGACACTCCAAGGACTCGCGCCACCCCGGCGCCGCCCGCGTCGGAATCGGCGGTCCGGTCGGATCCGGTAAGACGCGGCTCCTGGAGCAGTTGATCCCGCGCTTCATTTCCCGCGGCACCAACCTCGCCGTCATCACCAACGACCTCGCGACCAAAGAGGATGCGGAGCGCGTCCGCCGCAGCGGGCTGATCGACCCGGCGCGGGTGCTTGCGGTGGAAACCGGGGCTTGCCCGCATACCGCGATCCGTGAAGATCCGACCATGAACATCCAGGCGGCCGACGAGCTCGATGCCAAGTACGAAAAGCTCGACCTGATCCTGATCGAATCCGGCGGCGACAACCTCGCCTCGACGTTTTCGCTGGACCTGGTGGACTACTGGATCTTCGTGATCGACGTCGCCGGCGGAGACGACATTCCGCGCAAGCGCGGCCTCGGCGTCCTGCAGTGCGACCTGCTGGTGATCAACAAGACCGACCTCGCGCCTTACGTCAACGTGGACCTCGAGCGCATGATCCGCGAAGCCAACGAGGTGCGCGGCGGCCGTCCCGTGCAGACTACCAACTGTGGCACCGGCGAAGGCGTGGACCAGGTCGTGGACGCGATCGCTGCGCAGGTGTTGTTCGACCGGTGAAGCCCTTCGATCTTGCCGGCACGGCGCTTGCGGCGGAACGGCCGGAAGAGATCCACGCGGACATCGAGTTCGCCCGCGATTGCGGAAGTGCGACTTATGTGCGCCGCCAGCGCGTCGGTTATCCATTCCATCTCGGCCGCGCGCTGCGTTCGCCCGGCGATCCGGCCGGCATGCCGACCTTGTACCTGCAGTCCTGCTCCGGGGGGATTTTTGAGGGCGACGACCTGCGCCTGCGCATCGAGGCCGGCGAGGGTGCGGCCGCGCACGTCACGTCAGGTGCTTTTACGATCGTCCACGGCATGGAGGAGGAATCCGCCATGCAGCGCCTGGAAATCCAGGCACGCGAGGGTTCGTTCCTGGAATACCTTCCCGATCCGGCCATCCTGTTCCCGCGCGCCCGGCTGGATAGCCGCGTGCGGGTGCGCGTGCATCCGGAGTCCAGCGTCATCCTCTGCGATTCGGCCTTGCTGCACGATCCCAAGGGTGGCGACGGTGTGTTCGACTGGCTGCGATCCGAAACCCGCTTCGAGGATCCCTCGGGAAAGCTTCTGGTTTGCGACCGCTTCCGCGTCGATGGCAGTCAATTGGCGCGGCGTCTCGCCGGCGTCGCCGGAGCCTCGACCGCGCAGGGCACCCTGTTCATTGTGACCGGCGCGAAGCCGGCCACGGAAATCGTTGCCGCCATGCGCGAAGCGCTGGTATTGCCTGGGGTATACGCCGGGGCTGCGCTCCTGCCCAACCGGAGCGGCGCGTGGGCGCGTATCCTTGCAAATGACGCCGCCGCGCTCAAGACCGCGATGTTCAACGCCTGGTCGGCGGCGAGAAACCTATTGACCGGCGCCATGCCGGTCCAGCGAAGGAAATAGGCCATGAACCCGAACGATTCCCGCAACCTGTCGCCCGCGGAGGGTATCGTCAAGCAGTACCGGCTCGATGCCGAA
>WNFR01000845.1_pt1 | contig 31306 bp, 39 predicted proteins | sample 5400221 | NCBI WGS metagenome assembly WNFR01 (sample SAMN13153357, study PRJNA577476) | soil metagenome | isolation source: 40 cm soil under Madrone tree | place: USA:California | collected 2016-06-14
ACAACTCGTCCGGGGTAATTGGCTTTGACACATAGGCGTCCATTCCGGCGGTCAGGCAGCGTTCCTTGTCACCTTTCATGGCGTGTGCAGTCATTGCAATGATGGGGATGTGCCTCCCGGTGGTTTGCTCTTCCTGGCGTATCGCAGCAGTTGCTTCAAATCCATTCATCTCGGGCATCTGCACATCCATCAGCACAAGATCGAACTCCTGCTTTTCCAGGGTGGCCAGCGCCTTTCGGCCGTTAGCGGCGATGACCGTGCGGTGCCCCTGCCCTTGGAGCAACCGCACGGCTAGCATCTGGTTCACAGGGTTGTCTTCAGCGATCAACACTCGCAGCGATTTCGGGGGCCGTATTTGCAGGCTCGGGGTGACTATAGGCATTTTGGGCTCCTCTGCTGACCGTGCTACGAGCGCGGATCTGATGGCGTTCAATAACGCGCTGGGGTTGATTGGCTTGATGGGGTAGGTATTGATTCCGATTTCGCGGCAGCGAGCCCTGCCGCGCGATTGGTCCGCCGATGACAACATCATTAATGCGGCGCCCGCGAGTTCGGGATTGCACCTTGTCTGCCGAGCCACTTCGAAGCCATCCATGTCGGGCATTTCGGCGTCGAGTAGCATAAGACGGAACGGCCGCCCCGAAGCGCTGGCTCGCAGCATACTCTCAATCGCCGCGCGGCCTCCCTCCGCGACCGCCGGTTTCATCTGCCAGTGGGCTAGCAGATCAGAGAGGATGCGCCGATTAGTTGCGTTGTCATCCACAACCAGCACTCGCATTCCCCGGAGTTCCCTTAGGTGTAGCGCCGGCGGATGGGCCGCTTCACCCTTCTGCAAGCCGAAGCGGACAGTGAAATGGAATGTGCTGCCTTGCTGGCGTTGCGCGGAATCGGCATCAGCCCCCTCTGAGCTCGAGTACATTCCTGTCTCGATAGGGCTTTCAACCCAGACGCGCCCACCCATCATTGACATGAGTTGAGCCGATATGGCGAGACCGAGTCCAGTCCCGCCGTACTTGCGGGTAGTCGAGCCGTCGGCCTGGGCGAAGGCTTCAAAGATCGTTTGCTGCTTGTCAGCCCGGACGCCGATACCGGTATCCCGCACGGTGAAATGCAGAAGGAGATCAGCTTCGTTCTGCTCTTCCTTGCGCACCTCAACGTTGATCTCTCCCCGCTCGGTAAACTTGATGGCATTGCCGACCAGGTTCACAAGCACTTGACGCAATCGTCCGGGATCACCGATCAACGCCGTTGGAACGTCGGGCGGTACGCAGTAGTTCAACTCCAGCCCCTTCTGCTGGGCCCTGAAGGCCAGCGTTTTCATCGTGTCACCGATATCTCCAGCAGGTCGAAGTCGATGGTTTCCAAATCCAGTTTGCCCGCTTCGATCTTCGAAAAATCGAGAATGTCGTTGATCACACCCAGCATCGAGTCGGCCGAGAGCTTGACGAGTTCGAGGTATTCGCGTTGTTCAATGGAGAGTTTTGTATCAAGCGCGAGGCCGGTCATGCCAATGATGCCGTTCATCGGCGTGCGGATCTCGTGGCTCATATTGGCGAGGAATTCGCTCTTGGCGCGGCTGGCCGCCTCGGCCGCCTCTTTCGCGCTCTTCAGTTCTGATTCCGCTCGCTTGCGCTCGGTAATGTCGGAGAGAATGATCAGCGATCCTGCAATCCCGCCCTTCGTGAGAATCTCATCACAGCGGACCAGGTAGACCGATTCGCCCAAGGTTGATTCAAACTCTTTCCGACCGTCCGATCCCCGGCATCGCTTCAAGGCCTGGATCAGTTCAGGGACATTCGCATCGAGCATCTCGCCGTGACGCAGGGTTGGAAAGACGCGCAGAGCAGCAGGATTGCCTTGCACTATACGCTCTGAGCGGTCGAGAACTATCACAGGGTCCGAGATCGCGTTAAAGACCTCTCTGAACGCGATGGGGAAGAATGTTCAGCCAGTCCATCTTGAGAAGCGCGTAGGCGAAGGTGATGCTGGTGAGGCCCAGAAATACAGGCGTTAGGTTGGGGCCGCGCCCAGTTCCTGCGATCTGTTTCGCTATGTACAGCGCACCCCCCACCAACGGGAGGGTGCTGCCGAATGCCATTACTATCGATTGCCTCTTGTAGGCCGCCTCTTTCGTTTCCCAGGCCGTCCCTATGTACCACCTCAGCGGCCAGATGACCATGGAATACGCCATGAACAGAAAGGCCCAGAAGGCAGGGCCGAGAGAGTGCAGCTCCACTCCTGAGACCCGGCCAAACAGAGGTCGCAGTGTGTCATTGCTCAAGAAAACCAGTGTCCACACGAATGGAAGATAGATAACCGCTCGCCTCCACCCGCCCAGCCATTCCTTCTTTCCGGCGTATACAGCTCCGAGTAGAAACCAGTGGGTTGCGACTGAAGAAATGCTCAGAAAGAGCGCGAGAATAACCAGCGGAAGCAGAAACCGAAACGTAGCGCCCTCCGGATCAAGCCACATCATCAGGTTCATCCGCACGAAGGGTAGGAGCGACCAGCTCAGGATCGAAGAATTGTATATCAGGAACATCTTGTTCACCGGCCGCGCCTGCCTCCGCCGCAGGATGATCGTTATCACCCCAACGCTCAGCAAGGCGGCGACCAGCGGTACGATTGACTCTCGGTTCAGAAGTATGTTCGATAACATCATCATTAGTGCTGATTGAGCTGTGATTTGTGGGCAAAGACCATTCCAATCAGGAGTGGCTATTCGGCAGGGCACTAAACGGCATCAGCGAGAGACTTGACGACCTCACGGCTGGTTAATTGATTTTCAGCGCGCGCGATGCGGGATATTTGGGACAGGCAAAAGGCCGCACCTCCGCCCCGATAGCTGCAAATCGCCTCACTAAAAGATGTCATCGCATCCGGGCGGATTTGCGCTCAGGGCCGCGCTGCGCCCAGTAGCGCACCGCGAACGCGAGCCATACCATTCCGGCAAGGATCAAAATAACAATCAGCCAACGCATGACATTTGCGAGCTGAGCAGTGCTGATGGCGGGCCATCCGAACTGCCTCAAACGCTCTCCGCGATCTATCATCCAATGCCAACCGGTGTGCGCTACCAGCGCCGACAGAATGATCGTCCCGATCCGTTCGGCGACGACAAACCGGAACAGGATCGCAAGCACCGGGATCAGCAGCACCAGCACGAGGAGCTGCCCGAGCTCGACACCGACATTGAATGAAAGCAGCGACGTCAGCAGGTGCGATCCGGCGAACTGCAAGTTCTGCCGCAATGCGAACGAGAAGCCGAACCCGTGAACGAGACCGAATCCTAAAGCGATCATCCACCGCCGCTGCACGTTGCTCCCGACGATGTTCTCAAGCGCCATGTAGACGATCGAAACCGCGATCAAAGTTTCGATGAGTGGCGGAAACCACAACGCGTCCGGGCCGAGGTTGTAGGCCGACGCGATCAGCGTGACAGAATGCGCGATGGTGAACGCGGTGACTACAGTGATGAGCGGGCGGAAACGCCGGAATGGGATCACCAAACAAAACAGGAACAACAGATGATCGGTTCCGTCGAGGATGTGGAAGAATCCTGCCTCCACGAATCGTAAGGCCGCCTGGTGCCATCGGGGGTCGAGCCTTACCAGTCCAGGATCGCCGTCAAACTCGAAGGCGCGAACGGCGCCCCCAGGCGGCACGAACCTGAGGACGGTGACTACTCTCATCCCCAGCCCCGCGAGCCGGGGGTGGATGGAAAAGTAGGAGTCATCGGAATTTATCGGATACTCGAACAGCACGTCGAGCAGTCCCTGGTTCCAGTAGAGTTCCGTTTCGCTGGGCAGCCGCGCGCCCGTTACATGGGCAAGGGCATCGTCGTAGGATTCGAAGAACCTCTCGGACTCAAGCGATACGCGAGCGGCGATGACAAGCGGAGCGCTGAGGCGGGTATCGCCTTCGTACAACTCGACATTGTCGGAGATCCATAGTGTAGCCGCGTCGCGAAGCGAGGCGTCGGCTCTCGCGAGGTCCAAATAACCCGGCCCGCGTGTCGGAAAATCGACATCGCGACAGGCTCGGAGCGGCACTCGAACGAGCAGGGGCAGCCGCTGTCCTTCCGGCTTGAGAAAAGCCTGAACCGTGACGTCGTTCGGGATATCATGAGCGACCGCGGGGAGTTGCGTTGCTAGAATCAGCGCCGCCGCCAACCCAGCGATCACTCGCATTCTTACGATTCTGCGACCGCTCTTCGGCACCATCCTCTTCTCCTGGCGGTTTGGCTCAGCTTGAAATTCTGATTCGGAGACTACCTGGGTATCCCCAGGAAAGGGTCGCCGCGTCTTGCCCAGCGAAGGCATCCAATCACGCCGCGGGTGGCGCTTCTTTCCGCCAGCGCATAGTAATTGGAATCGCTGCGCGTCGCAAGCGAAGCGCATGGCAGCGAAGCGCAAGACTCTCTATGTAACCGACCGCGTTATCGTCCTTGACCGAACTCCTAATCCAAACCGCTCACAACGATTCGCAACGAGCCGGCATTGTCATCAAAGGAATCGGGCTTATCGTTGATACTGAGGAACAGATGCCCGTCTCCCGGACGGTCCTCATATGTATTGCCGACGAAGAACGGGTCGCCGTTAGTTCGACCGACCAGCGCTCCGAGCGGAGCATTTGGAACAAGCAGTCTTGGGAGCACATCTCGAAAGTCCTGACTCTCCGGAATGAACCCTTCGCCATCACAGAAGTGGGACTCCGCGCCATCGTTGCTCCACGTTCCTGACTCATACTTGATCTGGATAGTCTTGTTAGATACATCCAGACCTGTGTCGATCCACTTGCTTCGAGCGGATATATCCAGCACAACCGTCTGGTGTGATCGCGACTGCCGGCAAGACGACAAGACCGCGACGCAAACAACACCCAGCGCAAACATGAAAATCAAAACACCCAGCACATTTCGCGAAATCATGCCAAGCCTCCTCGCGGGCGATTATATCGCAGCCGAAGCTTGCCGATGAGCAGATGACAAGCGCGGAGTGGTTGCAAGCCCACAAAGTGGCCGGCAGCGTGTAGCCCAGGGCAAGTCCGCGCAGCCCTGGGGTAGCGCGCGCCTAGTAGCGCTGAGCCCACGCAGTGGGCGACAGCGTGTAGCCCAGGGCAAGTCCGCGCAGCCCTCGGGTAGCACGCGCCTAGTAGCGCTGAGCCCACGCAGTGGGCGACAGCGTGTAGCCCAGGGCAAGTCCGCGCAGCCCTCGGGTAGCGCGCGCCTAGTAGCGCTGAGCCCACGCAGTGGGCGACAGTCGAGTAGACGAGCATATACCGCGGTGAGAAGCCTTCCGTCACCCACTGCGTGGGCTCACGGTCACCGCATCGCGCTACCCAGGGTTGCGCAGACTTGCCCTGGGCTACACGCTATCGCCCACTCGTGGGCTGAATGTCCAAACTCCAGACAACTGCGTAGTGGTTGCAGCGCCAAACTGAAGTTCGTTGGACATGAGCAAATTCATTTTCGTACTTGCACTCTGTTCTGGAATCTGGCAAAAGCAGGTAGCCCCATCACCCATAGCAGGGTAGAACGAGGAGACGCTATGCGCGCACTGAACGCGGCGGCGGCGGTACTACTTTTAGCTGAGTTGTTGTGCGCTGTTCCGGCAACTCAGACTGCTCGGAAGTCCTCAACCCAGTCGCCAAGCTGGCTTGGTTGGGGCGGACCGCGACGCAACTTCACAAGCGACACCAAAGGATTAGCCGACACCTGGCCACCAGACGGACCAAAGCGACTTTGGAGCCGGCCGCTCGGCGAAGGTCACTCGAGCATCATCGGTGAAGAGGGTGAAGCCGGCGCAGGCGGACGGCTGTACACGATGTACCGGGCCTCGACCGGTATCCGGAACACATGGATGACTGAGAATAGGCAATGAAGCGCAACAAGATCGTGATTCTTTCAACAGTAGTTTTTTTCCTGGCCTGCGAGCGGGACACAAAGCTGACTGTTGAAGGTGGAAATCCTCCAAAGTTCAGAATGACAGGGAGCGGTAGACTAGTCACCCTGCAGGTTGGTGGCCCTCAGAAGCAGCGCGAGGGAGTGGCCGAGGAGCCGTATCTCTACTGGGTGATTCAAGTCAAAGAGATGGGCTCGGACCGGCAGATCGAGAGGATGGGTCCCATAATCTATGGCGAAATGCCATCTGGATATGTGCAAGTCCATCCGAGCCCCGGAACAGCACCACCCCCGCTGTCCGAGGACGAAGGCTACGTGTCAGAGCAATCACGATCAATGCAAATGACGCCTTTCTCAAGTTTGCAATCCATAAAGGGAAAGTCATAGTCGATCCCGTTATGCGCAACGGTAAGCCGCAACTATCGCCGCAGGCAACACATGATTAGGACATCACTCGCGGTCTTCCAGGAAACTTGTGATGAATCTGGAACGATTGTATACTGGCGCCCTCCGATGTCTCCGAGAAGAATCCTGGGCTGAATTCTTTAGCAGTCAGGAGCAGTGGAACTCGGACATCGCGCCCGCTATCAACGCAAGTTGCATCCGAGCTCGGAGGAATAGATGAGCAAGTCGCCGCGTTTGCCTGATCTCTCCATGGGTGCAGGTCTGGTCGCAATCCTGCTTCTGCTCGGAACCTTTTCTGCTGCGCCCGAAACCGGCGCGCAAGCCCCCGGCGCGCAAGCCCCCGGCGCGCAAGCGCCAATGTTCAAGGTCGATCCGTTGTGGCCCAAGCCGCTGCCTAACCACTGGGTCCTCGGTTCGGTCACCGGCATTGCCGTTGATTCTCAGGATCACATTTGGATCACGCATCGAGGCGCGGATTCGCTAGGCAACAACGAAAAAGGCGCGATACTGAATCCGCCCACCGGCTGCTGCGTTCCTGCTCCGCAAGTTCTCGAGTTTGATCAGGCAGGAAATCTACTCAGTCATTGGGGAGGGCCGGGCCAGGGTTTCGACTGGCCGCAGTCCACAGGCGGGATCACAGTCGATCACAAGGGGAACGTGTGGATCGCGGCCGCCGGCCAGCCTGAGGCGACGGCGGCAGCGAGGCCCGCGGGAGCTCCAGCGACCGGAGGGGCGAGGCCTCCCGCGGCGCCCAAACCTCAAGACGCTCACGTGATCAAGTTCTCACGCACGGGCCAATTCCTGTTGCAGATCGGACACGCAGGCAAAGCCGAAGGCAGCGACAGCAAGACGGGACTCAACCGACCTGCAGCCGTCAGAGTCGATCCGGCGACGAATGAAGTCTACGTCGCCGATGGACTAGGCAATCACCGCGTCGTCGTGTTCGACGCAGAGACTGGCGCCTACAAGCGGCACTGGGGTGCGTATGGCGAAAAGCCCGACGATGCGAATACCGGCGCTTACGATCCGAATGCGGCGCCGGCGAAACAGTTTCGCGCCGTTAGCTGCGCCGCGGCAGCAAAGGATGGATCAGTCTATGTCTGCGACCGGCTGAACGACCGGATCCAGGTGTTCCAGAAGGACGGCAAGTTCGTTAGGGAAGCGTTCGTATCGAAAACCACTCTCGGCGACGGGTCGGTGTGGGACATCGCATTTTCAAGCGATCCGCAGCAACGGTTCATCTACGTCGCCGATGGTCACGACAAAACGGTGTTTGTACTACGCCGCGATACGCTCGAGGTCGTGACGAGCTTCGGCGACGGCGGACGCCTGGCAGGACAATTCTACGCCGTTGGCAGTGTAGCCGTGGATTCGAAAGGCAACGTCTACACCGGCGAGACGTATGAAGGAAAGCGCGTTCAGAAGTTCGTGTACAAAGGCTTGTCTGCGAATAAATAGGCAGAGAGATTTTCTATTTTTTATTTTCTATTTGTCATTTTCTATTTGTCAGTTTTTGCTGCGAGAGATTGACTACAGTCTTTCCGCCAATGACAAATAGAAAATAGAAAATAAAAGCGGCTTTCCTTTCGTGTGAGAGGTAAGAAATCGATGAGTAAACGAAACATCTACATCGCTACGAGTTTTCTGGTGCTTCTGGTCGGGCTGGTAATCGGTCAGAGTGTGCTGGACAAGACAACGGTCGTTGAAGGGGCCGTTGTGATGGCGCCCAGGTTCGAAGTGGATCCGCTGTGGCCGAAACCACTGCCCAACCACTGGTACATCGGTATGTCGATCGGCGTGGCATGCGATGCTCAGGATCACGTCTGGATCGTTCATCGGCCCGATACGGTCTCTGCTAACGAAGCCGCCGCCGACCAAAAGACCGGCGCATGCTGCTCGAAGGCGCCGCCTATTCTCGAGTTCGATCAGGCCGGCAATCTGATCGGGCATTGGGGCGGTCCGGGACAGGGCTACGAGTGGCCGGAGTCGAACCATGGAATCACCATCGACTATAAAGGGAACGTCTGGATCGGCGGCAACGGCACGAACGACGCCCAGATTTTGAAGTTTACTCAGGACGGCAAGTTCCTCGCACAATACGGACACTCGGGCAAGAATGGCGGCAGCAATGATATGGAGAATTTCGGGAGAGTGGCCAAAGTCTTCGTCGATCCGAAAGCCAACGAAGCGTACATCTCCGACGGCTACCTCAACAAACGCGTAGTAGTCCTCGACGCGGATACAGGCAAGTTCAAACGCTATTGGGGCGCCTACGGTAACAAACCCGACGACAAGAATCTCGGCCGCTACGATCCGGACGCGCCGCCCGCTCAGCAGTTTCGCAACCCGGTTCACTGTGCCGAGCTCTCTAATGACGGGTTCCTGTACGTATGCGATCGCGTGAACGACCGGATTCAGGTCTTCCAGCCGGACGGCAAGTTTGTGAAGGAACAATTCGTCGCGAAGAGGTCGCTGGCGGACGGGTCGGTGTGGGACATCGCCTTTTCAAAGGATCCACCGCAGAAGTACATCTACCTCGCCGATGGCCGCAATCAGAAGGTGTACATCATCCAGCGCGATACGCTCGAGATCTTGACGAGCTTCGGCGACGGCGGGCGGCAGCCTGGTCAGTTCTACGGAGTGCACAGCATCGCCACCGATTCGAAGGGCAACATCTATACGACCGAGACCTACGAGGGTCGGCGGTTGCAGAAATTCGTTTTCAAGGGGCTGGCGCCGGTGACGAAGCTGGATCAGGGTGCGCCTTGGCCAGCCGCGGGATCAAAGTAGTCGGGGTGAGAAGAGAGATTTGTGATTTGCCATTTTCTATTTTCTATTTGCCATTTGTCATTTGCTATTTTCTCGACGCTGCCCGGTTAAGCGCGCTTCGGGGGATCAATAAAAAATGACAAATGGAAAATAGAAAACGAAAATTGTGCTGTGCATGTCAATAGCCCATGCCGGCTTCAAAAGGAGGCGCATATGATTCAGAACTCTGCAACACGCCGAACATTTATTGGTACTATGGCGACCGCTCTCGGTTTCGCCGGGTTACGTCCCTCTTTCGACTTGTTCGCGCAGGAAAGACAGGCACGACAGGGTGAGCCCGGGGAGGAACATCCCGATGAAAACTACGACGAGATGGCGAAACTCGCCAGCAACGAGAATTGCTGGGGACCTTCTGACGACGTCGTCAAAGCCATGAAGGACGCGTTCAAGTATGCTAACCGTTATCAATATCCTGACGGCGGCATCGTCGAGGCCATCGCCAAACATCACGGCTTGAAAAAAGAGAACGTGATACTCGGCGCAGGTTCCGGCGAAATCCTGAAGATCGTCGGCGAAGCGTTCACGCTCGATCACAAGAAGGTTGTCGGCGTAGACCCCAGCTACGATTCGGTGTATCGATTCGTAACCAACATCAAGGCCGACGCGATCAAAGTTCCGCTCTTGAAAGATTATCGGATGGACATTCCGGGGATGATCCGTGCGACAAAGATGAATTATCGCGATGTCGGTTTTGTGTATATCTGCAACCCTAACAACCCGACGGGCAACATCATCCCCAAGCACGAGATCAAGCAGTTGCTCGACAGCATTCCCGGCGATGTTCCGGTGCTGATCGATGAAGCCTACCACCACTTCGTCACGACTTCGGACTATGCGACGTCCGTTCCTTACCTTCTGGAAGGACGGCAGGTGATCGTGACCCGCACGTTCTCAAAGATCGCCGCGCTCGCCGGCATGCGTCTCGGTTACGGGCTGGCGCCCAAAGAGCTGATCGACAGAATGCGCACATACGGCGGCGGCAGCCTCAACGCGGTGGTGAAGTACGGCGGCGTTGCGGCTCTGAAGGACACGGCGTATGAAAAGAGGATCAAGCAAATGACGATCGAGCTTCGCGAGAAGACGATCAAGGACTTGCGCGGTTGGGGCTACGAGGTGATCCCGTCGGAAACGAACTTCTTTATGGTCGATGTGGGCAAGGATGTGGCCGCAGTTGCCGAAGACTTCAAGAAGCGCAAGGTTCTCGTCGGACGAAAGTTTCCGCCGATGAACAACTGGTTGCGAGTGTCGATCGGCACCGAGCCGGAAATGACCAGGTTCATAGCGGCGTTCAAGGAGTTGTTCCCGGCAGGCGGGGCTAAGAAGGCTAAGAAGGAAGCGAAGGAAGCGGGCGCTTGACGCATGAGCAACTTAGCTGCGCGTCGACCCAAGGGTAGGAGGCTAGATGAGTGTCGCAATTGATCTGCCAGAAGAACTGGAGAAGGAGCTTTCGGCGGAGGCTGCTGGGCTTGGTCTGTCTCTGCCGGAATACGTCTTACGCATACTCTCAACAGGTATCGTTATCGGCAAGAGACCTAAGACCGGCGCAGAACTAGTTGAGTACTGGCAAAGCGAGGGGCTGATAGGAACACGGCCCGACATTACGGATAGCCAGCTACGTGCACGGCATATTCGTGACCAGGCGGAGCGGCGACCGCGAACATAACGTAATGTACTTGCTGGATACCGATATCATGATCGATGTTGAGCGCGGACATCCCCCAGCGGTTGCCTGGTTCAAAAGCCTCACCGAGTTGCCGTCTATTCCAGGGCTGGTGGCAATGGAATTGATTCAAGACGCGCAGAACTCACAGCAGGTTCGAAAGGCCTTGAAGCTGGTTGCGCCGTTGCCAATACTTTGGCCGACAGAAGTGGATTGCGATCACGCGCTTTCCAATTTTACGGCTTATCACCGATCTCACAATCTGGGCCTGATTGATTCACTGATCGGTGCTTGTGCTGTCGGGTTGTCGGCGACGCTTTGCACCTTCAACGTAAAGCACTACAAGGTTGTCCCAGGACTTTCAATGGAACAACCATATAGACGGTAGTCGTCGGAGAGGTGAGCGCCCTTTGAGGCTATGGAAAAGATTACAACCACGATAAAGAGAGAATGGCTAAAAGAGATCGTGGCGAAACGTAAGACAGTTGAGTATCGAGACATCAAGCCATACTGGGAAAAACGCTTCAAAGCGATCAAGCCACCATTCGTGCTTCGACTTATCAACGGCATGTCGAAGAATGCACCCGAGGTCACCGTTTTGGTTCGAAAGGTCGTACGCAATAAGAAGAAAGGCAAATTCGAGCTACACATTGGGAAGATTCTTGAAGTAAGAAATTGGGATGAGAAGCGCAAGCGGCCAAGAGCAACGTAGTGCCGCCATTGCAAAAATGGAGGTGAACGATGTCACGAATAGTATGTCGATCTATCACAGCATTGGTGGTGCTCGCCGTCGGGCTCGTCTCGATGGCGTCGAAAATACACGGCCAGTCCGCGACCAGGAATCGGCTCTCGGCCCGTTCAACTGCGAAAGTGAGGCCTGACAAGTCAACCGGTAACCGGACGCCGGTCCATTCGACCAGCAACGGTGAATGGCCACATTACACGGGCGATCTTACCGGCGCGAGATACTCACCTCTGGACCAGATCAACGCGGACAACTTCAACAAGCTGGAAGTTGCGTGGCGCTTCAAAACCGACAACCTCGGCACGCGTCCCGAATACAAACTCGAAGGCACGCCGCTCATGATCGGCGGCATCCTCTACGCGACCGCGGGAACACGAAGGTCCGTGGTCGCGCTCAAGGCAGGCACCGGCGAGATGCTTTGGGTGCATGCCGAGTTCGAGGGAGCGCGTGCAGTGAACGCTCCGCGGCAGTTGTCGGGCCGCGGACTCTCGTACTGGAGTGACGGTAGAGGCGACGACCGCATCCTGTATGTCACCACCGGCTATCGACTCATCGCGCTTGATGCCAAAACCGGCAATCGAATCTCGAGCTTCGGCAAAGACGGCGTTGTGGACCTTAAGGCCGGCGTCGTGCACGGAAGCGGTCAGCAGATCGATTTAGAGAAGGGCGACGCCGGGCTCCACTCCACCCCAGTTGTTGTGAAGGACGTGGTCATCGTTGGAATGGCGATGAAGGAAGGCATGACGGTCGTGACCCACGACAACGCCAAAGGGCAGGTCCGGGGGTTTGACACCAGAACCGGCAAACAGCTTTGGGCCTTCAACACCATCCCCAGGCCGGGCGAGTTTGGCAACGACACATGGCTCAACAATTCCTGGGCGACCAACGGCAACACCGGTGTTTGGACACAGATCAGCGTGGATGAGGAACTGGGGTTGGTCTATCTTCCCGTGGAGTCGCCCACATCGGACTTCTACGGCGGACACCGGCCGGGGAACAATCTCTTTGGCGAGAGCCTGGTGTGTGTCGATTTGAAAACCGGTCAGCGTAAGTGGCACTACCAGATCGTGCATCATCCGATTTGGGACTATGATCTCTCCTCTGCGCCAATCCTTGCTGATATTAATAAGGACGGGAAAACGATCAAAGCCGTCGCGGTGCCCACCAAGGAGGCCTTCCTCTACGTCTTCGATCGAGTGACCGGCGAGCCGGTCTGGCCGATAGAGGAGCGACCCGTACCGAAGGGGGACGTGCCCGGCGAGTGGTACTCACCCACGCAGCCATTCCCGACCAAGCCGCCGGCATATGCCCGCCAGGCCGTGACCTTAGAGGACCTGATCGACTTCACGCCCGAGTTGCACGCCCAGGCACTCAAGGCGATCGAGCCATTCAAGAACGGGCCGATCTTCAATCCCCCGGTGGTCAGCAAGATCGGAGGCCCTGTAGCCGGCCTTACCATTGGCACAACCAACGGTGGGACGAACTGGCCGGGCGGGGGCTACGATCCGGAGACGCACACTGTTTATCTACCGGCGTCAAATGCCAGCATCGTGCCGATCGGCCTCATCGAGCCGCCCGAGGGATTCTCGGACATCAAGTATGTCTTAGGAAGGGCCGGCCAACCATTCCGAGAAACCCAGGGGCCTGGTTACGGCAGTGCTGCTGATTATCCGCAGGCGCCGAGACGCCGGGCGGCGCCTGAAGGACCGTCGCCGGGCGCATCGGCTGCGCCGTCGGCCGGCGCGCAGGGCAGCACATCTGTCCAGGGGCTATCAATCCTTAAACCGCCATATGGACTTCTCTCGGCCATCAATCTGGACAAAGGGGAAATCTCCTGGCAGGTCCCGCACGGCGACACCCCGGATGTCGTCCGCAATCACGCAGCGCTGAAAGGAATGAATATTCCCAAGACGGGTCAAAGCGGCGCTGTCGGGCTGGTGGTCACCAGGACGCTGGTTATCATGGGCGACCCTCAGATCACCACGACGCCGGATCATCCGCGAGGAGCGATGCTGAGAGCCTATGACAAGACGACCGGCAAGCAGGTTGGCGCGGTTTATCTCCCGGCGCCGCAGAGCGGATCACCGATGACCTACAGGGTCAACGGCAGACAGTATATAGTCGTGGCCGTCAGCGGCGGGGCTTACTCGGGCGAGTACATAGCGTTCGCTTTGCCTTCGACCGATTGAGAGGCGGAAGACCAAATTTATTTTCCATTTGTCATTTGTCATTTTCCATTTGTCATTGCGGAGATCCGCGCAAAGGGGGCTCTTCCGTGATCGCAAATAAAAATGACAAATGGCAAATGACAAATGACAAATGGCAAATGGAAATCGTGTACAGTGAGTTGGGATGAACAAGACTAAGTTCGTGGCCGCTGCAATTTTCGTTTTGTCGTTGGCCGCAGTTTTCCATCCGACGCTTCGTGCGCAACAAGCGGACAAGGCGCCGCGTTCGGTGTGGGACGGCACGTTCACAAAAGAGCAAGCGAAACGCGGCGAAGGGCTCTACGCTCAGAATTGCTCGAGCTGCCACGGACCCGATCTGTCAGGCAACGATGAGGCGGCCCCGCTCACCGGCTCGGCTTTTCTCTCGAACTGGGATGGCCTGACGGTAGGCGACCTGACCGAGAGAGTTCGTGTGTCGATGCCGCCAAATAAGCTCGGAACAGTCAGCAGACAACAGATAGTGGATATACTGAGCTACGTGCTGAGCTTCAACAACTTTCCGGCTGGCAAGATAGAACTCGATCCGAGGGCGGAGTTGCTCAAGCAGATTCGGATCGAAGCGACCAAACCCAAGGGCGACTCGGTATCCAAACCAGGCTCGTAGTACGGCCTTCAGGCGGAAGTAGCATAGACTCTAGCCTGTGTTCAATGTTCTATCGGCGTTGCAGATACAGACTAAAGTCTATGCTACCTCCGGCTGAAGTCCGAAAACCGCCGATGTCAATGCTCTGAGACAGGCAAAGAAGATGGAAGGCGTAGATCCAAAGCGCGAAATGCTGCGACACACCGTTGCGACACTCGCCTACCGCGGTGGTAAGGCGGTGCGCGAGGCGCCCGAGTCGTTCGCCGATTTTCACGCCTCGGACTCGACCCGCACACCGGCGGCGATACTGGCGCACATCTGTGACTTGCTCGATTGGGCGTTGTCGATGGCGAAAGGAGCGGAGACGTGGCACGACTCGGGCCCGCAGCCGTGGGCCCAGGACATAGAACGCTTTCATGCCGGCCTCGCTCGCTTTGACGAATACCTTGCGTCGAGCGAGGACCTCGCATGTTCTTGTGAACGGCCCTTTCAAGGAGCCATCGCGGACTCGCTCACGCACGTGGGACAGCTCACAATGCTGCGCCGAATCGCTGGCGCGCCGATGCGAAGTGAGAATTACTCGAAAGCGGATATTCAGAGCGGGCGGGTCGGAGCCGAGCAGACCGCGCCGCGGCGAGAGTTTGATTGAGTTGGCGCACGAACACCGGCGCTTGCTCCCGCATTCCACAGGAGGTAAGCGATATGACAAACGGATCAGCTTTCGAAACTTCGGCCGTTGACGACGTCCGATCAAATCAAGCGAGATATTCTCGCAGGCGAGTTCTGTGGATTGTCACGTGTCTCCTCTGGTGTTCGCTGGTATTGCTGACAGGGCACGCCGGCGCGCAAGAGAGAGCCGCGCCGCAAGCGCCCCCGACCCCAACCGACGTCAAGCCGGGAAGCATCACGCTCGATGACGTGCCTTATCCGTATCCGGTGTCGTACCTGCCCATGACGCTCTACGGTCAGGATGTGCGCCTGGCTTACATGGACGTTGCGCCCGATGGCCAGGCGAATGGCCGGACGGTGGTTCTTCTTCACGGAATGAATTTCTTCGGCGAGTACTGGGCCGGGACGATTGACGTCCTCCGCAAGCAGGGATTCCGCGTCGTCGTGCCGGACCAGATCGGCTTCGGGCGCTCCTCGAAGCCCATCATCCCCTATAACTTTCATGACATGGCGTTGAACACCCGCAAGCTCCTCCAGCACCTCGGCATTTCCAAAGCCGCGATCGTAGGGCACTCGATGGGCGGAATGTTGACGGCGCGATTCGCCGCCTCATATCCCGATATGACCGAGCGCGCTGTGATCTACAATCCAATCGGACTGACCGACCCGCGTTGGGAGCGGCCGTGGCGAAGCACTGAGGAGGCGTACAAGACGACGCTGGGCTTGACCTATCAGCAGGCGTACCAGGGCATCGCGCGGTACTTCGTCACCGGATGGAAACCGGAGTATGAAAAGTACGTTCGCATTCATTATGCGTGGACGCTCAGCGGCGACTGGCCGAGATTCGCGATGGTTCGAACGCTGGTGCAGCAGATGGTGTATGTCGACCCGGTCGTCTACGATTGGGCTCACATCAAAGTTAAGACTCTGGTGCTGGGCGGCGACAAAGACGGCGCGAACTTTCCGGAGCGAGCCAAGCACATCGCCGGCACGATCCCGGGCGCGGAGCTGGTGTTGATTCCGGGCATCGGCCACGTCCCACACTTCGAGGCTCCGGATTTGTTTTACAAGGCGTTGCTGAAGTTTCTGAACTCAGACGCGATGCCGGCGCAAAAGCCTGGAGCTAACCGCTAGGTCGGGCTTTGGGTTTAGCCAGTGGCGTTGTAACAGGCATTTCAACAGTGACGATGTAGTATCCGCGCAAATCCGTCAGATCAGTGTCATCCGCGGTCTATGCGGTACTAGCAAAGCGATTCGTCCGGACGGATAGACCACCGATGACACTGATCCGACGGATTTGCGCGGATTTATTGCTTTAGAACTCGGACTTAAGTATGGCAAAGAAGCAGAAGCGAGATCAGGATTGGGTAGAAGCGAAGCGCCGATGCCAACTCAATCAAGAGGACATCCGGAGGGCTAAGGAACTCGGGCTGAATCCGCGTAAGCTGATCAAGAACATACCCAGCAAGAGTCAGCAGTGGAAAGCCCCAGTCAAGTACTGGATCCGGGAACTCTACGAGAAGCAGCAGCGGAAGATCGCCGCCCGCAGAGCTTCAAAGCTAGACAAGTCTTCGCCGGCGCCGCCGGGGCCTGCATCGCGGTCATCTTGGGAACCAATTCCGGCTGATGCTGATTTCCTGTTTGATGACGATTCAATCCCGGCTGATCTTGACTTCCTTTCCGCTGACGAATCAATCCCGGTTGATATTGACCTCCTGGCCGACGACGACTCAATCCCCTTCTGAGTGATCGAGCGGGATGCTCGGCTCCTCAGGTTGATCTTCTAACTTGTGCTGGAGCAGCCACCACTGCAAGCAGTTCATCCGGCGTGTACTTCTTCTGTCGGCTTGAACTACGACTCAAGAGCTTCAGCGGATCAACCTCAAAGCGGTTGATCCGGACTCGCGAGCGTTCGCCACATATGAGCTACCGGACTGTTGTCGTTTCCGAGACCCTCTTTCGGCTGTCTGAAATGGCGGCCGATGATGTCGATGAATGGTTCCATAGACACCTTCGCGTTCGGATCGAAGGCGTACAAATCGTTGACCGTGATCAGCCGCGCATTCATGTACCACTTGTGATTGCGGGCGTAGGCGTACGCGGCTTTGACGTGCGGAGCCGGCACGTAGTCCTTGCCGAAGATCCGGTTGTACATTTCCGGGTACTCATAACCGACCGACGTATCCGGGTAGAAGCGCAGCGCTTGATGGTAACGAATAGCCCAACTCACTCTCTCTGAGACGTACGGTTCGATCAGTTGCGCTCCCCACCAACCGTGATCCGGCTTGATCAGGCTGAGCACGACGTCGTGCAAGAGACAGGCGAGGATCGTCTCCTCGTTCATGCTGGTCTTGAGGGCGCGCGTTGCGCTCTGAAGAACGTGGTTGGCTGGCGCGAAGCGCAGCTTGAAGAAGTCGAGCAGCGTTGGACTTGGCGGCATAGGCTCGAGCTTGTTCGCTGCAAACACGCCGTCACCGGATCCTCCCAACACAAAGACCGATCCGATACCTCGTCTGTAAGGCCGTTCCGTCGTCTGACCCGATCGCGCGCCGGCAGCTTGATCGAGCCGGTCGATCATGTGGTGTTCGAGCGCGTCGGCAAGCGCTTCGGATGACAGCGCCTCGATTGCGACGGCAGAACCCAGCGTGGCCAGGAAGGCTCTTCGATCGATGTCCATAGAATCCTCCGAGCCTGGGAGGGCACCTGGGAGCGCAGGCGTCTCGCCTGCATGCTCGCAAATCAAGCCCCTTACAGGTGCACGCAGGCGAGACACTGCGCTCCCAGATGCGCTCCCAGGGTATTTCACTTGAGCGTAGCCATACACTCAATCTCGACCCGCGCATTGTTGACAAGCCCGCTCGTCCCAAACGCGCTGCGAGCCGGCATACGTTCCTTCTTGAAGAAGGTCCCGTAAACGGTATTCATGTCAGCCCACTCCTTGATGTCCGCCAACATCACCGTGCACTTGATGACGTTGTCCATCGACGACCCGTTCTTTTCAAGGACGCCTTTGATATTCTCCAGCGTTTGTTTTGTTTCAGGCCCGATGCCTCCCTGCGCCAGCTTCCCTGTGCTGTCGGTTCCGAGCTTGCCCGACAAGTAAAGCATGTTTCCTACGCGCACGAATTCCGAAAGCGGTCTGGGGGAGGGGTTCGCGGCGCTCGAATACTCAACCGTTGCGCTTTGCGACGGTGACGGCTTCGCCTGATCTTTATTCTGAGCCTCGGCTGCAACACAGAAGCCGAGGACGATCACTGCGGCTCCCACGAGTGATTTGATGGTTCTCATAGAATCCCTTCCTTCATTTGGACTGCGGCGCGGTCTGTGCGTTCGCGCCGCTTTCCCTTTGCCTTGAATCAATCAGCAAAAAGCGGCGCGAACGCACAGACCGCGCCGCAGTCCAAATAACTCCGGTCATATTGCTGATTTGATGTCGCCGTTTTTAGTCATACGAATAATGTGGTCGGAAGCTCGGTACGCCAACGCCTGGATCGTGCACGTCGGCTGTCCGCGCCCCGACGTCACAAAGCTACTTCCATCACAGATGAAAAGATTGGAAACGTCGTGCGCACGATGATACTTGTCCACGACTGAGCTGCGCGAGTCATTACCCATCCGGCAGGTCCCCAGCAAGTGAAAGCCGAACGTCTGATTTCTTAACTCGCGGGTCCATACCTTTCGGGGCCCCGCCGCTTCAAGGAGTTCCTTGCAGCGCGCCTGAAAGAACTGCATCGTCTTCATGTCTTCCGCGTGGTCTTTGTAGGTGACCCGCACGACGGGCAGCCCCCACGCGTCTTTCACATGCGGATCGAGCGAGATGCTGTTTGTCTCAACCGGCAGCGAAGTTGTGTGCCCCGATGCGTGCACGGTCCGCGTGAAGTGCTCACTGAGCATGGCTTTGTATTGAGGACCCCACTTGGGCGCGTCCGGCGGCAGGCCTCGAAGGGCGAAGTTCATCGGGTAAGAGACGAAGCGCATATCCATTCCTCCGCCCCCGTAGAACCCGCGCTTCGGATCGCTGTCATAAAAGTCGTGTATGACTCTGCTCACCGGCACGCTCTTGAATTCGTTCAGCGGGTGCTCGAATAACGCCGAGGCTTGCGCGTGGCCGTTGAACATCAGGTACTTTCCGACCTTGCCGCTTGAATTCGCGAGACCATTCGGGAATAACGACGACTTTGATAAGAACAGCAGGCGAGGAGTCTCGGCTCCGTTGGCGCAAAGTACCACCGCCTTTGCGCTCTGGAAGTGCTCGCGGCCGCCCTCGTCGAAGTAGGTGACGCCTGTTACCAGACCCGCTTTGTTGACCTCAATCTTTCTAACGCAACTGTTCGGGCGAATCTCACACAAGCCCGTCTTCTCTGCTTCACGGATTACCGTGGCCAGCGTGGACGACTTGGCTTTCGCCTCGCAACCGAAGTACTCGCAGAAACCACAGTGCAAGCACGCGCTGCGGCCGCGATAGGGCTGGGAAATGATCGCCATGGGCGCGGGGAAAGCATGCCATCCCAGCTTCTTTGCGCCTCGCTCGGCGAGCACGCCCGAAGACTTGATTGGAAGCGGAGGAAGAGGATAGGGTTTAGAGCGAGGAGGATCGAACGGACTCGCGCCCGCGACGCCCGATACGCCCAGGTCCCACTCGGTCTTTGTGTAGTAGGGCTCTAGCTCAGCGTAGGTAATCGGCCAATCGGCAAATCCGGACCCGGCGATTGATCCCCATCGGCTGCGTTCGATGAAATCTATCTCATGAAAACGCCAGTAGTTGGCGGTGAAGTGAACCGTGCCACCGCCAACCTGCCGGCCATAGATAATGGCGGGCTGCAGCTTTGCCGTTTCTTTCTCGGTCGCGCGAAAGGTGTTTGGCTGACGCTTGTAATCGTTAGTGATCGCCCGCTGGCGCATGTACTTCAACTCGTCGTGCTCGAAGTCCTGCTCCTTCATGTACGGGCCTTGTTCGAGCACCACGATGCGAAATCCGGCTGCGGATAATTCTTTGGCAATGATGCCGCCGGCAGCGCCCGCGCCGATGATCACAAAATCAATCTCGGTCTTTGCGTCAAACGTGGCCTGTTCGTGGGTCATAAACCGGGTTCTCTATTTCGATTGATATTCAGCGTCATAAAAACCGAACGGAGATTTGAAGTGGAACTGGTCTTCAAAGCCAAGCAGCTTCCAGCCGATCTGGTCGTGGTTGCCGCCGTATTCGGGATTGGAGAACATTCCCAATATCGTCATCGTGCGAACGAGCTCGAAGAACTGGCCCTTCTCAATTCCCTTTAGCATCTCTGTCTGTTGTCCGGAGCTCAGATCGGAGAACCTCTTTGTCTTGCCGAAGCGCTTTCGCGTTTTCTTCTGAAGGTCGTTGAGACCTTCGACCAGGGCCCCGCGCTCGTCGGCAGCGAATGTCGCCAGCGCGCGATCGATGAAATAGATGACCCGGGCTTCGCGGGCGCCGGGTGTTTCGTCGGTTGGGATGATCTGCGCGGCGATGGCCTCGACCTCGACGGCCTGCTCGGGAGTGAAGAATTCAAACCTGGGAGGCGCTTGTGATATTGCTGCGTGGTGGGCGTGATCCTGAGCTGCGGCGATCTCGGGCAAGTGAGAAACAATCCAGGCGGAGCCGAGGCCTGCGCACGACTTGATCATGAAGAGACGCCGTGAAATATCTTCTCGATCGTCCATTGAACCGCTCCAGAATCAGGTTTGGCCGGCTTCACGCGAGCGATATAGCGAGGTGCCATCAAGACTCGACTATGGGGCCGGGTCTTTCGAGTCGAGTGTGTATCACTGTTCGGCGGTCATTTCAAGGTTGGCGAAGAATTGCTTGGCGCTCGGAGGGGGTGGGTTACGACTGACTAAGAAACGGTGGCGGGTTAGGGTGACTCACTATCGAGTTACAACTTCTTGTTCATCGAATGCGGGAGCCGTGATGCCGAGATACTCATCAATTTCCCTGCGCATCTGCTCGATCTGAGCAACGAACCCTTGTGACATAACCTCATACGCCCGGGGAGACTCAAGGCGCTTCATTTCTTCAAGCGCTAATTCCAGTTTGGCAATCTGGCGCTGCGTGTGTTCGAGTTGTTCTCGGTTGAGAATCCCCATTAGAGCTTGACCTCAACGACACCGACTTGCTTATTGTCTCTCTTGCTTTGGAAGAACTCAAGCACAAGGTCCATCTGACCGACAAGAAAGATTTCCTCGCGGTACGATGGAGTTTCAAAGCCGAGATGTAACCTTTTTCCTTGATCGAACGTGTTTACGTCAGACGGGAGGCGAACACGATGCAATCAAATCAATATCACACCGATGTAGCAGTCATCGGCGGTGGCGTGGCGGGGCTTGCTGCGGCGACGCTTATCGCCAGGAGCGGAAAATCCGTTCGATTGTTCGAGCAGGCGCACGCGCTCGGGGGCCGTGCTCAGACCAAACAGCATGAAGGCTTCCATCTCAACATCGGACCTCACGCGCTCTATCGCGGCGGTCGAGGTATCGAAGTTCTTCGCGAGTTGGGAATCGAGCCTCGAGGTCGAGTGCCCTCGGTCTCGGGCGCGTTTGCGGTCAAGGACGGCTTGAAGCACACTTTTCCCGCGGGCGCGGTATCATTGCTCACGACCGGATTGTTCGGGCTTTCGGCGAAGCTCGAAGCGGCGCGCTTGCTCGCATCGATCGGCAGAATCGACGGAAATCGGTTTATGGACATCACTGTGCGCGAGTGGCTCGATCGGACGCTCACCCATAGCGAGGTCAAGGATTTTGTTCTTTCTGCCTTCCGCGTCGCGACTTACATAAACGCGCCGGACCTCATGAGCGCCGGAACCGCAATCGAGCAGTTGAAGAAGGCTTTCGACACGAGCGTTCTGTATCTGGATGGAGGCTGGCAAACGCTGGTCGACGGGTTGCGCGAGGCAGCCGTGCGCGCCGGCGTCGTCATCGAAACCGGAACCAGGGTCGAAGCCGTCACGCGAGATGCAGCGGGCGCAGTCGAGGGCGTGCGTTTCGCGGAGGGCCGGGCGATCGAGGCTTCAACCGTAGTTATCGCGTCTAGTCCGTCGGCCGCTGTTCGGCTTGTGGAAAATGCCGACCGAACATCCCTGGCGCAATGGTCCGATCACGCGATCCCGGTAAAAGCAGCTTGTCTCGACGTAGCGCTGAGCCGGTTGCCAATACCCAACTCCACGTTCGCGCTTGGCATTGATCGCCCGCTTTATCTGTTGGTGCATTCGGCGGCGGCCCGGCTTGCACCTGAAGGGTGCGCGTTGATTCACGCGGCAAAGTATCTGCCGCCCGAACATCGCGACTCACCGGAAAATGTCGAGCACGAGCTTGAAGACTTGCTCGATCTGGTGCAGCCGGGATGGCGCGAAACTGTTGTCTATCGACGATTCCTGCCCGATATGATAGTGATGAACGCGATGCCGTTAGCGCGACTCGACGGCGCTCGCGGAAGACCCGGTCCCGAGGTTGCGGACGTGCGAGGGTTGTTCGTCGCCGGCGATTGGGTAGGTCAGGAAGGACTGCTGGTCGACGCAAGTCTTGCGAGCGCAAAGCTGGCGGCGGAGATGATAGCTGCGCAATCGGTTTCCGCAATTGCCACCGCCGTCTAATATGGAGAGATAGAATCGTGATTAAACTTTTTGAGAGGAGATAGCCCTGATAAGCCATGATAACAAACAATGAGTCGGGCACTAACGTGCATGAAATCTCGGAGGGAATCTATCGAATCAACACGCCACTGAGTGTCGTGCCCGGAGGATTCTCTTTCAACCAGTACCTGATCGTCGACGACGAGCCGCTGCTATTTCACACCGGGTTACGGAAACTGTTCCCGGTTGTGGTCGAAGCGGTGCGGAGCGTAATGCCGGCCGAGCAGCTTTGGTACGTCGCTTTTTCACACTTCGAGCAAGACGAGTGCGGATCGCTTAACGAATGGCTGGCAGCAGCGCCCCGGGCGATTCCCGTTTGCAGCAAAGTTGCGGCAATGACTTCAATCAACGACCTTGCAAACCGGCCGCCCCGCGCGCTTTCGGATGGTGAAGTGCTCAGTCTCGGAAAACATGAAGTGAGGTGGTTCGACACGCCACATTTGCCGCACGCCTGGGAATGCGGATTCATGATGGAAGAGCGCACTCGCACGCTCCTCTGCGGCGACCTGTTCACCCAGCCGGGAACCGGCGCGGCGGCGCTCACCGAGTCGGACATACTAGGTCCGAGCGAAGAGTTGCGTCGAGGACTGGATTACTTTTCGCACGCAAAGAATACTCGGGAAATGTTGGACCGGCTTGCTTCTGCAGAACCGGCCACGCTTGCGTGCATGCACGGGAGCGCCTGGCGCGGTGACGGGGCAAATTTACTGCGAGCACTGGCGGATGAACTTGACCGATAGCCGGCTCGCCGAGTGCTGGATCATGCAGCTCAAACCGAGCCGCGCCTAATCAAAAGCGTACGCCAAGCCGACGGAAGATGTGACAGAAGAGGCAAGCGGGAACCATGTCTGCTTACGCTCAAGCGCTCGAAACTGATCGCAGGCTGCTGTGGGGCTTGTGTTACCGAATGACAGGCAACGCTGCGGACGCGGACGACCTCGTTCAGGAGACGTTCGTGCGAGCAATCGAGAAGCCCCCAAAGTGGACGGATGAGCCGCTGCGGCCGTGGCTCGTGCGGGTTGCGATCAACCTCAGCCGCGATTTGCTGCGCCGAAGAAGGCGTCACGGCTATGTCGGTCCTTGGCTTCCGTCGCCGGTTCCTACGGACGAGGAAAGCCCGGCATCATATGAGCCGCCTGCTCCAAGTGAAGACTCGCCGGTAGCGCGTTAATGTGATTCTCTTCATTGCCTTCCTTTCCAAAGAGTCGATTTTTGGGTGAGCCCAGCCAGCACTCAACGTAACCTTCCAGTTCAAAACTCAGAACTAGAGCTTACGGATTATTCTTTCATAGTATCCAACAAGATCAACCAAATGCTGTCGCCACGAGAGCGATTGACTTACCACTTGAGAAGGATCTTGGAGGTGTCTTTGGCTGATCTCGTGAATTTCACGAACTATGCGCATTCTCTCGTCGCGCGTTCCGAAATATATATTGTACATCCGCCGGTTCTTCTCATAAGGTAAGGTTTTATCTTGATTTAGCGGAAGAACTGAAACTTGATACTCGACGCGACGGAGTGCCGACGCCAGCTCTGAGTCATCTAATTTCAGGGTATCTTGTAATAGGTTGAGGACGCGCTTGCGCTCCGTTTTCATACCCAAACGATAAAACTCAACTTCTTCGATGGCTTCCTGATCGCCATCACTCGTCCCATCTGCGAAGATGACGGCAAGGATTGCGATACCCCGAGTGTCTGTCTCGTGCTGAATTGCGTATATTCGTTGGTAGGTGCCTCCCGGGAGGATAAAATACGCATCGTCACCGCTCACCATTAAGTCTGTTTGCACGCTTCCAACGCCCACGGATACTTGAAAGCCAGTTATCGTCTTCTCGTAGCCGTTTCTGAGAGTTAGTCGAATATTTTTGGCGTCAAGCGCTTCGATGTTTACGACTTCAAACGCTCTCGTCTTGTTCGTTACTTTCGGCGCTCTTACCTTCAGGTTCCCTTCCGGCTCTTGAACGGCCCTCCCTCTTTCCTGCTGTGAAGGAGTACCGGAACCGCGCTCGCTTAGACCAGAAAACGCCGCAAAGACAACGATGAGGACTAGCACAAAAGCAGGGAAGTATAGCCCATGCAATTTCTGAGGGTACAAGTTCACAGCCCTACCTTGGGTAATAATATAGTTGGCAACTCCACTGTCCCCATGATAAAGTTCCGCATAAGATGAGCGAAGAAGAACTTATAGGCAAGTTGGGCACGCAGTACAAGGAGGCGACGGCGCGTCTCGCACAGCTCAAAGGCGAGGCCCACCAGTTCTGCCTGATATTAAATGGCATCGCTGAAAAGCTTGACCCTAGCTACCATCAGCGAGTCAATCTCAACACGTCCGATCTAGCAAATGCCTTGCAGCAGCTTCCGACCGGCGGCGTCCTCGCGCGGCTTCTTGACGATATAAGCCATACGGCCTCAGACCTCGCAAAGATAAAGACACAGCTTAGCGATCTTGGACTCCCGGTTCAGAACTAAGACCGCGATCTTAATTCGGGCGCACAGACTCGAAAAATGTTTTCAACTCGCGCAGGTCGTCTTTCATCCTGGTGCCTGAGGCTGCTACCGCCGGGTTTTTTGCGCTCACCAGATCGCTATTAACTGCGTTTATGGCATTGTCTAAGTGACCTGCGTACCATTCCAGATCGCCCTTTATCAGCGGCCACATTATAGCCCGCTCGGTCTTCTGACATTGAGCCTCATCGTAAATGTATAGAAGTGTGCGTGCTGCCAAGCAGGAGTAGGCTGCCGTTTCAGCCCTTTCATATAGATCAGCAATACTTATTATCTCCCGGCATTCCTGCGCGGATTGCATAAGGGTTTTGAAATCGTTTTGGTAATCTATGAACCGTCGATTCTTTGTCTGTAAGTAATCCCATCGAGTCTGTTTGGTTGCTTGTCCGGCAAGCGATTGCCCCATCGTCATTAGTACGATTGCTATTATTGCAAATCGCCTATTAGTCATATGGTCTCCCTTTATTTAAGCGGCGCGCTTTGACTGTTTCTTCTGACGCTTTTTCGCGCGCAACTTTTTCTGACGCCTTTCTTCTTTTATCACTACATCCTTAGGAACTTTGAAGATAGTGCGAACGGCGCTATCCAGTCGTTCCCAAGGTGTGTCGCCGGGTACATTCGGAGCTGATTTCATCTGATCAATCCTTTCATAATTTTTGGGTTATTCATTTGGGTAATTATATACTTAACATACCGCGCGGCCCGATTCTACGATTCCGGCGGCGCGTCCCTCTCAGCAAGGTGGAGCACGATTCAGGCAAGCATCAGCCTCCGCGGGCGGACAATGAGCATCTATTTGACTACGGGCGTCAGCTACACGCATGCGGGCATCTTGTGAGGCTGTTAGTTTCCGAGCAACATCCTCGTCAGCTGCGTTAAGTAACCCCCCGATCAAAGCGGCTACGGTTGCCGCGATAGTAGCAGCGGCCAAGGCGGCTATGGCTACTGCCAAGGAAGCCGGCCAGGGAATAGCCCCCGCAGCTACAGCAGCGGCAAGAAAACCTCCAACCACTGCCAGAGCAATACCCAGCTCAGTTCTCAAAGCATCTGCTCTGTTCCTAGCTGCTGTTTCGTTAGCTTGTGCAATACAGAGTTCTGAACGACGACTATCCCATTCATGGCAAAACTCGCGGCATGTGGCAAGATTCGGATTATCTGGTGCTACAGGTGCATCAGGAATACGTCGAGTTTTCCCCGCAGATCGCCCCAGGAGGACGGGGACAACCACACTTGCGACTGCCACGACTGCTGCGGCTATTACTATAAGCCAAAAAAACATTGTTCTGTCTCCTTCTTGTTGTTCACAGGCGGAGTTGCCGAACGTCGGGACGGCAGATTATTAAAAGGTCACGCGATCTTTCCGTCTCTCGGAAAGTTTCCTAGCTCGCTCTCGTCTCCGGTGCATTAGGGCTTTGCCGGTCCAAAGGGCAAGACATCTTGCTTTGCCTTCGGTCGTGGTAACTCCCAAGTCCGCACAGCGGTGATTCCTTGGCGCTCAGCGAACGTCGCCACCTCTCCATCGTCGGTATAGATAACCCGCGCGTTGTTCACTTTCGCGATGGCAACAATTTGCCGGTCAAAGGTTATCTTGGCCCATGTTCCCTGTGCCGCGCCGCGCTTGCTGCCGCTGCTCCTGATGCTAATGTTCATGGCCGCTAATTCAATCGCGGCTTTTGGATCGAAATCCGCAAGTAGAAAAAGACGATTGCTAGTTATCTCTGCCAAGTATTTAGGACCGTCATTGCCTGCCAACACCAAGAATTCGCTCAACGCTGGAGTCGGTATCAGAAGCGTCTCGCCATCCGTTTCGAGTCTGTCAATCAATAACTCTATGCGATCCGCCAAATGCTCTACTGGCTTACCCGTGGCAGGATCGAGCGGCGGCTTTGCCTTCGGGTGAATCAAAAGTGAAAGGAAAGTGTTATCGACAGCTTCCATCTTTAACCATCGGTTCCGTGTCTGATACGCATCAGTTCGCCCAACGGATCATCCATTTGCTTCCATTCTGCCGGAATCAGGCGGAGCTTATTAATAGACTCTCGAAGCGAAACATCTGGCAATGGAGTGTAATCTCTAATCGTGAAAGTGACCAATTTCCACTCACCGTCTCGGTGTCGCGTCCAGCGGCCCGTACCTTCTACCCTAATGGCAGTAGTGAACAAGTATTGTGCAATTTCTTTAGCCAGGCTGCGCTTAGCCCAGCAGATGTAAATCTGATCTCTTCCTTCCAAATGGACAGGAACGGAATCTTGCTCGCCGCCTATCCTTATAGGTATCCCATCGAACGTGCCGGGCTGATTGAATGGGCCGTACTCTAATAGCTTGTTGAGATCACGTCCGGGAAAGGTAAGTATCTTGGCTCCGCTCGGATCAAGAATGGCTGCTTTAGCATTGTCCGTTCGTAATCGCTCATCAATCTGCGCGGCTGCGCGTTGAGCCTCCCCAGGACCGGAGTGCTGCCGAACAGCTTGCACTCGTTCGCGGACTTTCGGCTCAGCTTCCAAGTCTACTAACATCAGCGGTACGGCGCTTCCCTTTTCGATACGTATCAGGTGGACGTTTTGCTCTTCACCGAACAAGACGGCCAAGTCACGCAGATATTCCGCCAGCCGCGCCATTGGCATCGTCTCCGGGGAATAGACATCAATCTTGAAGCGATATTCACGAGCCGTTCGGCGCTTTCTTGCCATCAGCCCACCTCCTGTGATACACGAATAATGGGCAGCCCGCACGCGATGTTGGTAGCACCGTGTGGGCGGCGGTAGGATTGAGGACAAATGTAATAGTACTGGCAAGGCCGTGAGTGACCGCTCATGGCCTTTGCTATTTCTTCACTTTTCTCTTGCCTCGACTTTGCCTAATCGTCCCCTCAGTGTGAGGGTTGGCCGATCAGCTTCTTATACTCCAGCCGCTTCCCAACGATATGACGGACGGCAATATCTAGTCGGTCCCCGTCGTTCATGCCCTTGCGATGATTATAGCGGAACGTTTGCTCATCAAGGTACCGGAAGAGATGAAAGGGCTCAACGCTCACATATGTACCAGTGATGCCGCGCTTCAACAAGCTCCAGTAGTTTTCCATCCCGTTAGTATGTATCTTGCCCTCGACGTATTTGACCGCGTGATTGATTACCAAGTGCGCGTAGTCACTTTCGAGCCCGTCATAAGAACAAAAGTGAATCAGCGTATAGCGCTGCGCCTACTGCAACGTGCTTCTTAACTTCGCCCTGTAGTGTTTGCTTCTTTCGATCAGGCACTACAGAAGTATGAACCTTGCCGCCACGCTCAAGGATACCAATCACCTTTGCTTTGTCTTTCCCGCCCGTGCCGGTGATTCTGCGCTTGCGTTGGGCTATGTGCATGTTGCGAGCTTTGCCACCTATGAAGGTTTCGTCTACTTCGACTTCACCGGACAGCTTTTCAGTTGGAGCGATTCCTAACGCAAGGCGAATCCGATGATCCATGAACCAAGCGGTTTTCTGGGTGACTCCGATAGCCCTATGCACTTCGTAGGAGCTGACGCCGTTCTTGCAGTTCACGACTTGCCACATTGCGCACAGCCACTTATCGAGGCCAAGCGGGGAGTCCTCAAAGATCGTTCCCGTTTTGAGCGTGAACTGTCTTAGCGGATGATGACTGGCACACTGCCATCGTTTACGCTTTGGCTGGTAGGTAACGTTCTTGCCATCGCAACGCGGGCAAGTGACACCATCGGGCCAGCGACGGGCTACAAGGTAGGCTCGGCAGTTATCGGGATTCGAGAAGTAGATGATTGCTTCTTGAAGTGTCTCTGGTTCCTGTTCCATACTCAGGATTCTACGCTAAACGGGTGGAGTTGTCAAGTATATTATTACCCTACCTTGATTCAACCAATCTCCGTTGCCGACCGATCTTACTATGAGCCATTCTTCAACGCAACAAAAAAGGAGTGGCAAAACTTACTTTAGGTGGGCGAATCGCCCTACTTTTTTGTAAAAGTCAGGATAACCCTTAGAGTAACGATCTTCTCGTTCTATAGTGGGACGGCGCCAGGCCATACATCTTCTTGAAGGCCCTTACGAAACGACTCTCGTCTTGCATTCCGATCTTGGCTCTTATCTGCTTGACCGTCAGAGAGGTGGTTTCCAAAAGCTCGGCTGCCTTTTGCATTCTGACAGTTTTGACATACTGTGCGGGCGGCATACCTATCTCCTCTTTGAATAAGTAGCACATACGTGAGCGAGAGAGTCTGGCTGATCGTGCGAGATCGTTGAGAGTCAGCCTTCTGTCAAGATTCGAGTTAATGTAACCCACGATCGTACGAATTGGCGGACTCATAGATCGCCCCTAAGCCAATGAAGCTGCTGATGGCGATGACGTTTGTTTTGAGTGCTCTCGGCGCTCTATCCGGACGTATGCTTCTTCTCGACTGTGGAGACCAGCGTATTCGGGTTAACGGGCTTGAGCAAGACGGCGTCCGCTCCCGCCGCCAGAGCCTCCTTCATTATCTCGCCGGTCCCGGTCACCATAACTACTGGAGTCATCCGAAGGTGGTCCAGCGCCCTGATCAATCTGATAAGCTGCAGTCCGTCAGTTCCATGCACTCGGTAGCTCACCAGAATCACATCGTAAGGCTCTTTTTCCGCCAGCCGCTCGAACGCGCATCCGCGATCGTTGCAGATGACAACGTGCCAACCACGTCTCTCGAACATCTCCGCGAACAGTCTCGCAACGATCTGGGAGCCCTCTATGATTAGCATTGATTTCATGGGACGAGAGGACTCAAAAAAAAGGAGAGGGAACGCTGGCGTACGGTCCTTTGCTGGGTTCTTCGGTCCCGCTGCCCGGCGCACCCTCTCTAGCCGCTAAAAGGAGAAACGGTAGACATTTGCCGCAATCGCCTGGATCGTACCCGACACTATCGGTTGTTACTTTCTTCTCTCAACAATTGAGTCAACCGCTTCCGGTGTGATACTAATGAGCGCTGTCGCGCTCTGAATTCACCGCCAGCAAGAGGACTGTTTATATTCCAGCTCTCTGAATATCGTTGGCGGCGTCATCTTAAGACTTGCGCAAACGATTGTCAATGAATATTTGCAGCGCCACGTAGGATATTCATCATTCCACGAGAAGGAGAGAATGGGCATGCCCCGACGTGACTTGAGCGAATACGTAAGGCGGGTTATGAAGGCCAAGGGGTTGACGCAGAAGGACGTCCAGCGCCTGTCGGGCGGAAAAATAACTGCCGGCTATGTTGCCAGCCTTTCAATCGGGAGGGCCAAGAATCCCTCGGCGGAAAAACTCAAGGCTTTAGGCGATGGGCTTGGCGTGCACCCGGACGTGCTGTTTCATATCGCCTGCGGGATGCCGGAACCGATTGCCGAGGGGCAAAAAAGCAGCCCGGTAGCTGAGCTATTGATGATCATGGAAACGGTGCAGAAGGCCGTCGTGATTCCCGAGGTGGTCGAGATTATTAAAGAGCTCATACGCCTGTCGCCACAGGAAAGGGCCAAGCTTCTGATGTCTCTAAAGAAGATGACCGCCGTTAAGAGGAAGTCGCGGGGCAAGAATGGAAATACTTAGGCGCCCTGATTCTCGCCCGGCTCCAGACCCTCGAGTATGATCAGGGCCCTGAACAACTGGTCGTCGCTTACCTCATCAGCGATCGATGTCATCACCCTCATCATCATTTCTCTCGTGTCCAGGTTGCTCAACTCCATGAGTCTGGCTTGTTTCTGCTTCTCTGTTGTTGGCCTTGGACGCCCTTGCTCGAGATCATCGCTTGATCGTCTGTGCATTTTCTCGGTCCACTCTTGCATGCTCAGCACGCGTGCCGGTTCGCTCGCCGGAGATGTTCTGACAGCCGCAAGACTTTCGCCGTGCTCGGGCACGGGCAGGCGAATAAGGTTCTTAGCTTCGGAGTTGCTTTGGCTTACCGGTCTAACATCGGCGGGGCGTCGGCGAATTGATCGAGGGTTCTTAGCTTCGGATCTTCTCTGGCTAACTGCTACCGTGGAGCGAGACGCGCGCAATCCCCGGAGTTCGATCTCCTCGCGCGTATCGCGCCACTCAGGATATGCACTGGCGTAGGGTGATGCAAGCACAATCCCAGAGACGTTCCTAGCTTCTTCCAGTCTCCCCACTTCGCCGAGCTC
>WNFR01000849.1_pt1 | contig 31288 bp, 28 predicted proteins | sample 5400221 | NCBI WGS metagenome assembly WNFR01 (sample SAMN13153357, study PRJNA577476) | soil metagenome | isolation source: 40 cm soil under Madrone tree | place: USA:California | collected 2016-06-14
ATCAGCAAGCCGGCATCAACGAGTTCGTCTTGAACCGCATCGAGAATTTTATCGAAGGGCATGACCACAGCTTCGAAATTTGGTTCGTAAAGTTTGAGAGACAGATAAGCCGTAGTTTTCAGGCCGGGAACGGCGATGCGCTTGCCCTTGATGTCTTCTTTCTTCATGGATTTGGCGGCGACGACGATAGGGCCGTAGCCTTCGCCGAAGCTGGCTCCGCAATCCACAAGAATGTATTTGTCGCGGATAGAAGGATAAGCGGCGAAGCTGACGGCCGTGACGTCGTAGGTCTCGGTAAGCGCGGCTTCGTTCAAAGTCTGAATGTCGGCGAGCACGTGCGTGTACTTGTAGCCGGGAGTGGGGAGCTTGTGCGTGGCCAGAGCGTAAAACATGAAAGCGTCGTCGGAGTCCGGAGAGTGAGCGAGCTTGATTTCGACGGTTTGTTCGCTAGGTTTAAGAGGTGCGGTACGTGCTGACATATGGGTCGTGCTTCCTTTTGCCTCAGCGGCCACCTTGTAAAGACGCCTCTCCCATGAGAGCGATGCCAGAAACGGGAAAGAGAGGACCGGGGCTACGTCGGGACTTGCGTGGCGCTGTGCCGGGTCTTGCTGTTCGCGAAAAGAAGGGTAGCACAGGAGCGTCGGGGCGGGCCAGTGCGACGGCGGGGCGTACGGTGGCCAGCAGAGTCGAAGCCGACTTTACAATGGGCGACGCGTTGCGGTAGTGGTTTTGTACTATTCCGAACGAGCTGGGAACGGAATAAGGTAACGCCACTTTTTGTGTGATTTCGGGGAGGGGACTGTGTCTGCGCAAATTCCTGCTTTGAGTTTGGGCATAACTAATACCAGCGCTGGGGCATGGCGCAGCCGGACGCTGGCAGTGATGTTGATGCTAGTGATCGGCACGGTGTTTTGGGTGGACTCGCGCTATCCAGCCCTGATGAAGCGGTATCACGCGGGAACGCAGGTGAAGGCTGCGGGGGCGTTAACGTTTGGAGCGGTGTATCAGTTGGACCGAACGATGCCATTGCGAGCAAGAGTGTGGCGGACGACGGTGAATTGGCTGGACGCGAATCGGATTGGGATGACGTTTTCGTTCTTATTTGGGCCGGCAGCGCTGGTGTTTCTGGCGATGGTGCCGCGGCGACGAACGGGATCGAAATATTTGAATACGTTGCTTGGAGCGATTGCGGGAATGCCCATGGCGGTGTGCACAAATTGCGTGGCTCCGATCGCGCGAGGGTTGTACGCTGCGGGAATGAGCACGGAGTCAGTGCTGGCAGCAATGTTTGCTTCTCCGGCTTTGAATGTGCTGGTGCTGGCGATGACATTTGCATTGTTTCCCGCGAGGGTGGCGTTGTTAAAGCTGGCGACGGTGTTGTTTTTGATTTTTGTATTTGCGCCGGCGGCGGCGTCACGTGAGGGAGAGAAAGGCTATACGTGCCCGATTGATATTCCGATGGAGGAGAGTTGGCGGCAGGCGATGATAAACGTGGTGGGGTCGTACGGGAAAAGCTTCTGGTATGTGTTCCGCGTAGCGTTTCCACTGATGATTATGGGAGCGGTGCTGGGAGCGCTGGTGATCGAGTGGCTACCGCCACAGGCCGTCATCACGCAGGCAAGCGTCGGCGGGATCGTGATGGTGGCGCTGGTGGGAGCGTTTTTGCCGGTGCCAATGGCGTTTGATGTCGCGATTGCGTACATCGCGATGACGCACGGGGCGCCGATGCCGTACGTGGTGGCGATTCTTTGCACGCTCGGAATTATCAGCGTGTTCTCGCTTTCGGTGCTGGGAAAGACGATTTCGTGGAGATTGGCGGGCGCGACGTATGCAACGGTGGCGGCGCTCGGAATCGTTGCGGGAGTGATTACGCGCGGTTTCTAGTGAGGCATTGCGATCGGAAGGAAATCGGCGACAGCGGCGGAGCTACTTGCTGAGCTTGTTGTGGACCAGCAGGCGGCGCACGCCGAAGGCAGCGAATAGCAGAAAAAAGATGACGTTGGTGGAGTTGGCGCCGGTCTGCACGATGCTGTAACCCTCTTTGATGGCTAGAGCGAACATCAGAACCATAATGATCAGATTGAGAGTTTTGTTCACGTGCGGTCCTTTCCAGATGGAAATCTTGCGTTGAAGAACGATCGTTCGGTCCGTGCAGATAACCTATCAAAAAACTGCCAGCTAGAATGGGTAACGGCAGCTGTCGAGTCGAAAAGGAAACGTGCTCGGGGCCAGCCACAGCGGCGTTAGTATCGATTGGCTGCCTTGTATCCCATTTGGAGTTAATATCATCACAAAAGCAAGCAGGGGGGCTTGTGGCTCAAAGGAGCTGTGATGAAGATTGCAGTGATTGTTGCGCAGGTATTGATGGGACTGATCTTTGTTTTCTTTGGATTGAATGGATTTTTGCAATTCCTTAAGGCGCCATTGCCGGCCGGACTCGCGGGACAGTTCCTGATGGCGCTCTTCCAGTCCCACTATGTTTGGTTTATCTGCGCGGTACAGATCGTGGGCGGGGCCCTCCTGCTGGTGAACCGGTATGTGCCACTGGCGTTGACGTTGCTGGGGCCGTTGATCGTGAATATTATTTTGTATCACCTGCTTTTGAGTTCAGCGGCGGCGCAGTTGGCGGTGGTGGTGACGATTCTGTGGTTCTTTCTGTTCTACCGTTACCGGCAGAGTTTCTCGGGATTGTTTGTGCAGAAGGCGTGACTTCGCGCGCGAACCGGCCAATATTCTTTCTGGCGTTTCGTTGGACACTGCTGCCGGCGTTTCGGCGCGCGGCCTTGACTATTTCTTGGCGGAAACGGTTGCTTCCGTTGAGTTCGGGATTTGCTTTTCTACCTGGGCGCGGAGTTCTTTTGCACGCAAGCCGGCAGGGCTGTCTGGATCGAGCTGGAGGTAGGCATCGAGGTCGGTGAGCAGCGCAGGATAATTTTTCTGGCGCAGGTGGATCACGGCGAGCAGGCGGTAAACGACAGGTTGTTTTGGCGCAAGAGATACGGCCTCCTGCGCCGCGGCCAAGGCCGTTTCTTCGTGGCCGCGAGTGAGTTCCATTTCTCCGAGTGCATACTGCCCCTGCCAGGAACGGGGATTCAACGCCAGCCCCTCGCGCAGAAGCGTTTCCCCTTCGTAGGCCTCACCGCGTTCAAGCAAGACTGTGCCCAGGGCGATGTCCGCTTCCGGGTATTGTTTTTGGCTGAGATCCACGGACTTGCGAAACTGTTTTTCGGCTTCAGGTGGATTTTGCAGCGCGAGATAGGCCATACCGGCCTGGTAGTACGCCTCGTAGAAATTGGGCGCTTTCCTCAAGGCCGATTGAAAATCTTTTAATGCGGCCTGAGCGGTTTTCTCCGTGTACAACTTTTTCTTTCCGGAAACGAGCAGATCGCGCGAGGACTGCGGCATGGCTAGTTCGTGGGCAGAAATTGTTTGGCCCTGGGAACCTGGCGGTTGCGCAATTCGTGCGGGCTTGAGCATTACAGAAAGTCCGCGCTGCGAAGTGAAACTCAAATCAATGTGCAACTCCGCGGAGTCAAATCCAGTAGCCTGCACTTTGAGGATGTAGCGCGCGGGCTGAAGGCCCTGGAAGGAAAATTCACCGCCGTCGTTCACTGGCGACTGCAGCAGCACGCTTCCACCGTTATCACACAAGGCGATGCTCGCGTGGGCGATGCGTCGGCTGGTGCCATCTGAAAAAACTGCTCCGGCTAAAGCCACCGCAGGCCTCTGCGGAAAGTGGGCGAATGCCGGAGCTGCGGCAGGAAGAAAGAGAGCAAAGGAAAGTACAACCCGGACGACGCGGATCCGAGCCATCGAGCACCTCCCGTCAAATTGGAAAGATCACCACGGGCGAATGGGCGGATTGTACTCTTGCGTACAAAGAAAGATACAAAAATCTTCCAGCAATGGCTTGTAGGTTGGCGACGAGGATACCGGGGCGCAGCGACTAAAGAGCGGAGACCATGTGAGCGATGGCGTCGTCAAAGGTGACGCGGCCGTCCAGGTACGGCTGCCAGTATTCGGTCAGGATGCGGAGATAATTTTCCCAGCCGCGTTTGTAGAGTCCTTCACGGACCGCGTAGGGAACGTAACCCGAAGACGAACCGCCGGAAGACGAGCCGCTGCCGTTGAGCGCGAGCGGACGGATGACTTCGCCAGTAGTGTAGAAAAGCAGAGCATGCCAGAGATCACGCGGAATGGGTTTTTCGCGCTGGCGGCATTCACGGAAGATAGCGTCCTGCACGGAGTCGGCGATGCCGTGGGAAGCTTCGTGAAAGAGAACTTCGAGCGCTTCGGGTCCTTGATTGCGCGCGTCGGTACTGGAGACAGTGACGCGAAGCGGGTCGAGCGTGGTGTAAGCGCCGGTGGAGCTGGCGTAAGAAGTGACATCCACGCGGATACGGTCCTTGGGCCAGTTGGTCTGATAAATTTCAGCGAGGCGGTGGGCAGTTTCGAGTCCGTTGCGGCGAACGAGCGGGGCGACGGCGGAAATCCAGCGACGATTGGCGCGGTCATGCTCCGGCCAAAGGCGCGCGCGATAAATGGGAGCTACGGCATCAAGCGCTTCGGTGAGTTTGGCGGGGAGTCCGGCATCGCAGGACTTCTTCTTGTAGCCGGCGAGATCCTGGCAGGTTTCAAAATCGCCGAGCTGGTTTTTGATGAGAATCATTTCCAGGCTGACGGTGATGTCGCTGTCGGCATACGTCTTCGAGTAATAAGAGATAGCCGAGGACCAGACGCGCTGTTCGTTGGGCGAGAGGTTTGCGATTCCAGAGCTTGATCCCGCGGGATTTGCCGCGGAGTTTGCAGCCCGCTGTGAGCGCGCAATGCGGTACAGCGTGTGATGGAGATTGAGCCAGAAGCCGCTGTGAAATTCGAAAACGGGAAGGGGAGGTGACGGGGGTTCGTCCTGCGCGTGAGAAAGTGGCGCGAAAAAAAGCGGTACCAGGCATGCGAACAAGCAGAAAGCGCGGCGAATGGAAGTACCCAATGGGCGCATGAGAAGAACACCGATGGTATCGCCAAACGAGCAGAGCGGCAAACTTCGCACGAAGCAGGGAAGTTTTAGAAAGACACGTAGTCTTGCACGCGAGCTTTGCCAAGGTGCGAGTGAAGGATGCTATTTCGAGCCGGAAAGCCAGCGATCGAGGGTAGCGAGTTGTGCGGGCGACAAATTTTCGTCGAAGCGAACGCCCATACCCAAGCCGGGACTCACATAGACGATGCGCGCAGGAAGATCGAGTTCCTCGCCCGCGTGGGTCAGGCGCACGCGCACAACGGCTTTCACCGGCGTTGGATTGAGGGTGTCAATGTAACAACCGGTGCGGCTGATGTCGCTGGTGCGCGAGTTGAGCCGAGTCCCGCTGGCGACTTCGGTGACTTCCACGGCGGCAATGAGTGGTATGCGAGGATCGTGACGCTTGTCTTGCATCGAGCCTGACATAGCCGGACCTCCTGTTGATCGCAACCACGAACCGGAAAACTAAATTGTGACAGCAGTGCGGAAAATTGAATTGTGACCTTTCAGCGGTCAAAATCAACGGTGACCGCTGTGCGGTCAACATTGTTGCCTGGAAAGAGCCACGAACAGCAAAATTGCGAATGACCTGCAATCGGAAGAACGACCCTGGTTTGATTGTGCGGTGGTTGCGCGAAGAAGACAAGAACAGAAGAGCAGCGACGTTTCGAAAAAGTGACAATTCGTTTCCGCGGTAAATTATTTTCCAGTTATTCGACGACTAGATCTATGGAGTGGCCCACACCGCCCTGGTGATCGGCGGCGTGGAGGGTGCCCTTGGTATCGCGGTAAAAGGACAGTTTCCCGGTGCGGCCGTAAATTGCGGGAGTGGCGGAAAGTTCGTACTGCGCGGGAGCCCCAATCTCATTGGCGCCGGCAATGACCATGCGGAAAAGGTAGCCATTGCTTTTTCCCGAGATTAAATCGGCATCCAGCAGGCCGGCTGCTTCAGCGGAAGTCTTGGAAGCGTGGCCTAGCTTGGCAAGAGACTCCGGAAGACGCGAATATGTGAGCCGATAGTTCTCGATTGCGCGGGTAATGGTCTTCAAATCGTTCAAGGCATTGCGTTCATTGCTGCCGATGGAGGCCTGATCCCATTCGACTTCAAGGGACGGAAGATCCAGGAACAGCATGCCGAGCGACAGAATTTTCCACGAAGAATTCTCGCGCACCATGCCCATCAGAATGTGATGGGGGTCGCCGCCACCGAGTTCGGAAACGTCGCGGATATCCAGTGGAAGAAGAGCGACATTGTCATGCAGTTCGACCCCTCCCAGTTGAATGTCAGCCGCCCCGTCAGGAGTGGTGCAGCGGATGTCGGGGCGCCCGGATGGGTTGGAGGAAATCGTTGGTTTGCCGACGCCGTCGAGAAGGACGAAGCGCTTCATGAGTTCGGTGCGCGCGGCGGGAGTGAGTTGCGAAAAGGATTGCGCGTTGCGCGCGGTGAGGAACTTTTCAAACGACGGCTCGTCGTGAGCGCATGCGGCGGCGAGCAGATCGCGCAGCGCGGCGGAAGGCGCGTCGGGAGCGGGAGCGCCCGTGGGTGATGAAGGCGGCGCCGCGGCTGGCGTCACCGGAGCCGATGAATCAGGCCGCGAGCTGGTCTCCTGGCCGAGGGCTTGGAAGGATGTACTTAGCGCAAGCACGAAAGCCAAAACCACAAGGAGAAAATACTTACGAGTCATTCTTTCCATTCTTTGTCATAGCAGACGCGAGAATATCGGGCAGGTTGATGGAAAATTTTGAGCGCGGCATGACTTCATCGAGTCCGGCGGCTTGCGCTTGCTGGGCCAGGTCGGTTTGCACATGAGACAAAAATCCGATTACGCGAAGGCGAGGTTGGAGGTTGCGCAACTGCTGCACGGCTGCCAGCGGCTGCGAGCGTGCGTTCAAATCGACGATCACCAATTCGGGCAGTGGATCGAGCAACTGCAGCAATGATTCGGCAGTGGACGCAACTCTTACTTCCAGAGCAAGATGCTTGGCGGTTTCGGCCAGTTTCATCTGGAAAAACAGATCATCCATGTAAGCGACGATGCGCGGCATTGCGGGGATTCTCCAGGATTCACTTCGATTTTAAGTTCGGCACTACCATAGATGCCCGAAAAACCGAATTTGCTGCCAGTGGGAACTCCTGGCACGGTGAATGGATCCAGCTCAGTGGCCGGAAGTGGGGCTGTGCGCGCCGACAGTTTCGTCCGGAACGTCACCAACACGGCCTTTAACGCGGTCGTACACGGAAACCTGGCTGACCGAGCCGAGAGCTTCGTTGTAAAAAGTTGGCACGTTGAGGGCGGTACGCAGCTCTTCATTGAACTTGCGCAGATTTTGCAGGTGCGTGGCCAGAGCAGGTAGTTTCAGGCCATCGTCGGTGAGCAGGAATTTCTGATAGCCAGCATCCCAGAGACGTGCGAACTGTCCCTTGACCATGATGGTCGGAAGTACTGTAAGTTGGAATTTTCCGTCAGTACCCTGGCGGAATTCCGCGCCGCAGCCGTATTTTTCCACGCGCACGACCCCACGCGTGCTGCCTACCGCAAAGCCGAGAGCAGCCAGGCTTTCGATCGCTTTGGGATCAAATCGCTGTGCAACGTTCCACATGGCGCTTCAAGACTAAAAGAAACCAGGGACTTCTGTAAAGTGGCGCGCCTTCCTTGCCCGTTTATCTTTAACGGGGTGAAACGCATCCAATTGGGAGTAAACTGGTCGGATATACCGTAAGTCGAATTGCTGCAAGAGGGTACAGTCACGAGCCAGGCGCACCAAACAGGAACCGGAGCATCCGTCGCTCAGCGCGAGCGCAACGGACTTGGTGTGCTTGATTTGATTGGCAATACTCCGCTTCTGCGGATCGCAGGAGTCGCGGCTCAACTGCCGAATGTTGAAATTTTAGCTAAAGCTGAGTGGTGCAACCCCGGCGGCTCGGTAAAAGACCGCGCCGCGCTGGCCATGATCAAAGCGGGACTTGCCAAGGGCGATCTGCTTCCTGGCAAGACGATTCTCGATGCCACCAGCGGCAACACCGGCATTGCTTACGCAATGATTGGCGCGGCGTTAGGCTATCCCGTGAAATTGTTTTTGCCGTACAGCGCATCGCAAGAACGCAAGCGCATCCTGCAAGCATACGGTGCGGAGTTAGTCATGACTCCCGGAGATGAAGGCACCGACGGCGCGATTCGCCGCGTTCGTGAACTCGCCGCCGCCGACCCGAAGAAATATTTCTATCCGGATCAATACAGCAATCCGGCGAACTGGCAGGCGCACTATCACGGCACGGCCAACGAAATTTGGGAAGGAACGCAAGGGAGCATCACGCACTTTGTCGCCGCCCTGGGTACGAGTGGCACGTTCGTCGGCACGACCCGGCGACTGAAAGAGCTGAATTCGAAAATTCGCTGCGTCAGCTTGCAGCCGGATGGTCCGTGGAACGGCTTGGAAGGCTGGAAGCATATGCCGACGGCTTTGCGTCCGGCGATTTATGACGACACACTAGCCGATCAGAATTTGGAAATTTCGACGGAGGAGTCGTATCAAATGGTGAAGCGGCTGGCGCGCGAAGAAGGCTTGTTGGTCAGCCCCAGCGCCGCCGCAGCGCTCATCGGGTGCATTAACGTGGCCAACAAGGTTCCCGCGGGCGAACACGCCGTGATCGTTACGGTTTTCGCCGATTCTGCGGCAAAATATTTGAGCGAACGATTCTGGGACAACGGGTTTTAGGGCCCGTACTTGCAGGCCCTAAGGTGAAACGTAGCGATGGCGGAGACTTTTCAGCTTTGGATGAGTCACGACGTGGCGGAGCGCATTCGGCGCCATGGAGCTGAAACCTTTCCGCATGAGTGCTGCGGCGCATTGCTGGGACGCGACTCGGTGGCGGCTGAAAAAGCCAGTGCGCGAGGTGAAACGCCATCGAAGGAAACGCGCGAAGTATTGGAACTGTTTCCGCTCGTGAATCGCCGCGACGATTCGCCGCGCAACCGTTTCGCGGTGATGGCAGACGACGTGCGCGATGCCGAGAAGGCTGCCAGCCAGCATGGCTTGGAAGTCATTGGCTGGTATCATTCTCATCCCGACCACCCGGCGCGGCCCAGCGACTTTGACCGCGAACATGCGTGGCCGTGGTACAGCTACGTGATTGTCAGCGTGATGGCCGGTAAACCGGCGGATATGACATCGTGGCGGTTGAACGATGACCGGCTGAATTACTCGCCTGAAGGTATCGAGATTCGCAAAGGCGCTTTGGCATGAGTGAAGCGCATTTTGTTAAGCGGGCATGAATGACAGCGAGCACGACGGAGAAAAAGATGGCAGTGAAAGTAATTATTCCAACGCCGTTGCGGGTCTATGCAGGAAAAAAAGATTCTGCTGAAGTTTCGGCGCAGACAGTGGGCGAAGCGCTAGGCGGACTGACGACGCAATTCGGCGAACTTCGCAAGCATCTTTTCACTGACGACGGTAAATTGCGCAGCTTCGTGAATGTGTATTTGAACGACGAGGACATTCGCTACATGGCCAAGGAAGCGACGCCTGTGAAGGACGGCGATGTAGTCAGCATCGTGCCTTCGATTGCCGGCGGAAACAGGCCGCGCCGGTAGAACGCGAAATTATTCACCAACTATTTATTCTTAGGAATCGGAGCAGAGAGTCATGGCAACAAAAACAGAAACGCTGGGCGTGAATGCGCCAGCCACAAGTTTGTCCAACGAGGAAATCCTTCGCTACAGCCGACACTTGATCATGCCGGAAGTCGGCATGGAAGGTCAGCTCAAGCTGAAAAACGCCAAAGTATTGTTGATCGGAACGGGCGGGCTCGGCGCGCCGCTCGGTCTGTATTTGGCGGCCGCAGGAGTCGGCAAACTCGGGCTGGTCGATTTTGATGTGGTGGATTTCACCAATCTGCAGCGGCAAGTAACTTTTGGCACCAGCGACGTTGGTAAGCACAAGAGCGAAGCGGCGCGCGCGCGGCTTTCCAATCTGAATCCCGACATCGAAGTGTTGAGCTTCGAAACGCAACTGACCAGCGCCAACGCGCTCGAACTTTTCAAAGACTTCGACATCATCGTGGATGGCACGGACAATTTTCCGACGCGCTATCTTGTCAACGATGCGTGCATTCTCCTCGGCAAACCCAATGTTTATGGCTCGATCTTCCGCTTCGAAGGGCAGGCTACGGTTTTTGGCATGCCCGATGGCCCGTGCTATCGCTGCCTGTATCCCGAACCGCCTCCGCCGGGACTTGTCCCGTCGTGCGCTGAAGGCGGCGTACTCGGCGTGCTGCCCGGAATCGTTGGCTCGATCCAGGCGATGGAAACCATCAAGCTGATTCTTGGCACGGGAGACAGTTTAGCCGGACGGCTGCTTCTGTTCGACGCGCTGGGTATGAAGTTTCGCGAACTGAAGCTGCGCAAGAATCCCGATTGCCCGATGTGCGGAAGAAATCGCACCATCCACCAGTTGATTGACTACTTCGAATTCTGCGGCGTGCGCGGCGAAGAAGCGCCAGCGCCCGATCTGCAAGTTCCGGAAATGCTACCGCGTGAATTGAAAGCGCGTCTCGACCGCGGCGATGATCTCTACATCCTGGACGTCCGCGAGCCGCACGAATATCAGATTTGCAACATCAAGGGACACTTGTTGCCGCTGGGCGAATTGCCACGTCGCGTGCACGAACTCGATTCGTCGCGCGAAATCGTCGCCCACTGCCGCAGCGGAAAGCGTTCCGCCGAAGCCGTCGATTTCTTGCGTAAGGCGGGCTTCCGCAAGATTCACAACCTCAAAGGTGGAATTCTCGCCTGGTCGGATGAAGTCGATCCGAGCGTTCCAAAATATTGATTATGGCGAATGCCGCGACCAGTCCCGCGACTCGTATCTTCGACGAGTTGATGGAGCACAACAAGGGCTACGCCAAACGCTTTGACCTCGGCCATCTGCAAACGCCGCCCATCAAGAAGCTGGTGATCCTCACCTGCATGGATTCGCGCATGGACCTCGAGCAACTGCTCGGCTTAAGCGTGGGCGACGCGCACATGATTCGAAACGCGGGTGGCATTGCCACTGACGACGCGATTCGTTCGTTGATTCTTTCCACGCAATTGCTGGGAACTCGCGCCGTCGCGGTGATTCAACACACGCAATGCGGCTTGATGTCCATCACCGATGAAGAATTCCGCTGGAGACTCTCCACGGAAACAGGACACGATGCATCGCACATGCGTTTCCACGCTTTCCGAGACATCGACCAGAACATCGCTGACCAGGTTCTGCGCATCCGCGAAAATCCATTTTTGCCCAAGCAGGTTCACGTGCGCGGGTACGTCTACGATGTCGCCACTGGCGCGCTGCGCGAAGTTGTTGTGTCCTAATCAATTTTTTCAAATGACCGCGACAGTGAACTAGGCTGTCGCTGGTTCGCGCTTTTTCAATTCTTCCGTTATGATTTGCACTGCGCCGCTACTTGCGGTCCGGAGACGGAATGCCCTCGACAAAAATCACGATCAATAACAATGGCAACATCCGCGTCGAAGGCGACTTCGAAATTGTCGATCCGCAGGGCAACGCTTTCGGACTTGCCGGACGCACCGTAATTAGCCTTTGCCGCTGCGGCCAATCGAAAAACAAGCCGTTTTGCGATGGTTCTCACAACGCAGTCGGCTTCCATGACCCGGTAGTCGCTCGCGATTTGCCTGCTCCGAAACCGAAAATCTAGCCGATTCAGTGCTCCGAATTGGGTGAGACTGTCTCAGGTTGAGACAGAATGATGCGGCTTGTTCAAAAGTGTCTAATCCCCACGTAACTCTAACGGAACAAAACGGTTATTCTTCCCGAGTGTGAGAATTCTCCGATTCTCACTGTCTCGGAGTTGCGATTCGAACCGCTGCCCATATTCTCGTCTCTGCGTAAGCCTAATCGTATCAATCAAATACAAGACTCCTATCCAGGCAGTAAGCGGTCATTCGCGTGCATTTATCAGGGCTTGCCGGGTTTCTTCGGGTATTGGGGGGTTTCTTGGGAAGTTGGTTCAAAATCGTTGGCGAGTTACGCAAGCGCCCGGCACTTGTTTGGGCTGCCGGGGTTTCGCTCGCCGCAATCTTGTTCCTGACGGGGCTCTTCTACCTTCGCAACGCAAACGTTTCCGGCAGCTATCAGACCTATCTGTATGTAGAGGTTGGCGGCACTCTTCTCAGTTTCTGTTGCGCAGCCAACGCGTTGGTTCGCTTTCGCGGCACGCATGATCGCACCGCGCTCATTCTGTCTTTCGGCTTCGTACTGTCCGGGTTAATCGAAACGGTCGGCTACTTTCAATTCAATCATATTCTTCACATTGGCGGCGCGGGACTGCATATCCCTCTCGGTTGGATGGTCAGCCGCACTTTGCTGGCTGTCCTGCTACTCGCTGCAATCGGTGTGGAGAAATACACGCCAACCGCGCGCCAGCCGAGCAAAGAGATCGCCATCGCCCTACTGGTTGTTGCGCTAGCGGCGTATGCCACTAGCGCCGCGTTTCTCGCTGCGCCGTCCGCGCCCATCGCGCATCCCACGCATATTCTTTCCCGCGTGTGGGATTTGCTGCCCGCTCTGCTGTTCCTTGCGGCTGCCGTGGCGTTTTTTCTGCGCATCAAGAAAGACGAAAAATCGGCGTCCGTTTTGGACTACTCACTTTTTCTGGTCGCTTCGATGAATGTGGTGTGCCACATCGCGGCTGCGGTTTCCCGGCATCTTCTGGACGGGCCATTTTTCCTGGCCGAATTGAGCAAAACGACTGGTTACGTGGCGATGTTATTTGGAGCCATGCTGGATCAGGCAAGACTCTTCGACCAAGTTCGCACACTCGCCGTCAGCGATTCCTTGACCGGTCTGGCAAATTACCGCCGCCTGCTGAGCGTGATGGAAGCGGAACTGGATCGTTCGCGCCGCACGCAGCGCCCGTTCAGCGTCGTGCTTTTCGATATGGACGGCTTGAAAAGCATCAACGATCAATATGGCCATCTCACCGGCAGCCGCGCACTGGTTCGGCTGGGCAAAATTCTCCGCAATCATTGCCGAGCGATTGATACTGCTGCGCGCTACGGCGGCGACGAATTTGCCATCGTTTTTCCAGAGGCCGATTCCGACATCGCCACGCGTATCGTAAATCGCATTCACGAAAAAATGTCTTCGGAAGCCGAGGCGCCCGCTCTTTCCGCCAGTGCCGGAACCGCTTCTTACCCCGCGGATGGCGACACTCCGGAAAAATTGCTCGCCGCCGCCGATCGTGCTCTTTACCGCATGAAGCATCACGGCAGCAGTAGCAGCATTCAGAATCTTTCGCGCATTGCCGCGTGTCTCTAGAGGATATGGACCAGACCATGACCAGACAGCCCAGCCAAGTCCATCCCTACAATCGCGCCGAGCGCCGCATTCCCATGGAGATTGGCGTGTTTCTCGAAGGCAACCGGCAAGCGCCCGGCGCCGAATCCACATTTACGGAAAATGTCAGCGAACGTGGCGCGCGCGTGGTCAGCTCGCGGCGCTGGGAGCCCAATGACCGGCTCACCCTCAGTTCGCGTTCCGGAGAGTTTCGTTCCTCGGCCCGGGTGGCCTACTGCCAACCGATGCAAGGCGACGGCTTTGCCGTCGGCGTGGAGTTCCTCGAGCCGCGAGGGCGATGGGTTGTTCAAAATGCCAGATAGCTTGGCCGAACGGCGTAGCGGAAAGGGAGGGGAACCGAGGGAACATCAACAGGCGAATGTAGATTACTAGCGCGTAGTAAAAAACTTTGAAGCGCCGGGTGGATCGAGAAGGAGCCGCCTGGCGCTTCTCTTTTTAGCCCGCAAAATTTTCCCGCTGTGAGTTACACCACTTTTTTCGCTTTCTGCGTCAAGACTCGGTTGCGCTTAAGGGAAATCGTCCGTCGCTAACTCTCTGATACGCGTTCAGCGTATTTTCCACCATTCGCCCGGCGGAAAATTTATCTTCTATCGTTTGCCGCGCATTTCGGCCTAACTCGGCCCTCTGTGAATCATTCGTCAACAGGCGCAATAATCCATCCGCGACCAGTTCAGGATGTGATTCTGCAACGAGCCATCCATTTTCGCCATTATGCACATATTCCGGCACGCCGCCGCTCGCGACTGCCAGCACCGGAAGTCCCCACGCCATTGCGGCCAGCAACGACGTGCCAAGCGGTTCGGCCAGCGATGGGAAAACAAAAATATTCAATGCCGCGTACACCAGTGATATATCTTCCACGAACCCCGCGAAAACAACGGCGCCCTGCAAGTCTAATTGTTTCGCCAATGCTTCCAGCCGCTCGCGGCACGGCCCATCGCCCGCCAGGAGCAATCGCGTTCCGGGAAATTTCGCGCGTACTTCGGGCATCGCACGCAACACGGATTCCTGTCCTTTTTCCGGCAGCAGGTATCCGACACAACCAAGCAAACGTTCGTTGCCGGCCACGCTCCAGCGTTGCCGCGCGCGTTCCTGCGCTTTCGGCGTAATCGCTGGTGGCACTTCCACTCCTTCGTACACCACTTCCACTTTGTCAGCGGGAAGCCCGGACTCGATAACGCTCGCAGCGACAAAACGAGAAACTGCCAGAATGCGCCGCGCCATCAGGTAGCGGCTTCGCGCAATCGCATTGTTCTGCAGCGGATACGCCACGCGCCGCGATGCCACCACGGGAACTTTCCGGTGCGCAGCGGCTAACCAGGCCGCAGTCAGCGCGTGCGGTTCGTTCGCATGCACAACGCCGAATTTGTTCTGGGAAAGAAGCTTGCGCAGCAGCACCGCTGCGCGCGCCCGCTTGGCCCGCGCGGCTACTTCGTGTACTTGAATACCTGCTTGAACCGCTCGCCGCGCCAGCGGTGAGTCGCGAATCGCCACCAGTTGCGCATCGTGCCCGCACGCGAGCATTCCTTTGGCCGTCAGCAGCGCCTGATTCTGCCCGCCGCGCCACTCCGTCTCTAAATCCACAATCAGCGGAATCATCCGGGCATGCTCCGCTGATCGCGCCGTGCGGCCAGCATTTTGCCCAGTTTTCCATATTTCAATTTGACGCTGCGTGCGGCCATGTGCGAAATCAACGCGCCGCGGTAGCCATCCAGAAATCCGCCGCGCAGAATAAAATTCTGAAAAAAACTCCACGGCGTAGCCAGCCACACTGCAGGCCGCCAGCGTTTTTTTCCGTTCTCAAGCAACTGCTGCGCCGCTAGCGTCGAGTAGCGCTCAACTTTCTCCTTATGTTCGGCAAGCGTGCGCACCGTATAGTGCAATAAGTCTCCTGCCAGCCGTCCAGGTGCGCCTTCGAAACGCAACGCCTCGTGAACCAGTCCCGTGAATTTCGCCGTGTCTCGCCGGTACAACCTTCGCTGCCAGTCCGGATACCATCCAGAATGATGGATCCACTTGCCCAGATACCACGTACGCCGCGCCATCTCGTAAACATTTGCCTTGGGCATGTGTTTTTTCCAGCTCAATAGCGCAGTCTGCAATTCGCTGCTTACTTCTTCATCCGCCCCCAGCACAAAAATCCACCCGTTCCCCGCGCGTGATGCGGCGAAATTCCTTTGCTCGGCGTATCCATTGAACTCGCGCGTGATGAAAATGGCGCCGTATTTTCGGGCGATCGCTTCCGAGCCGTCCGTGCTCCCGGAATCCACAATTACGATTTCGTCGGCGATTTCCTGCAGCGACGCCAGCGCGCGGGGCAGATTGTGTGCTTCATTCAGTGTAATCAGGCACGCGGATAGGCGATTCATGGCGCGGAAGTCTCTAGGAGGCAGTTTAAGTATCGCATAATCCCGGTCGCACGCCTTCTGTCTGGCCGCGGCCTCTGTGATAGCATTGTTGTTCGATTCATTCTCAGGAGAACTCGTGTGCCCGAACATCTTTCGCGCAAGGAACTAAAGCAGGACAAATTCCGCGAATCGCTGGAGCACGGCGCTGAGGCCGTCTACTCTCACAGCCAGGCTGCGGCCATTCTCGTTGCGGTGGCCATAGCGGTGGTATTGGTCTACGGTGGCTGGAAGTTTTACAACGATCGTCAGACCGTCCTGGCTTCTGCCGCCCTCGATGACGCCATGAAAATTTATAACGCGCCCATCCGCCAGGTCAACGTGCCGGTCGAACCCGGCGAGCTCACGTATCCCGATAGCCAGACTCGCTCGCAGGAAGCGTTACAAAAGTTTACCGCTGTGGCGGATAAATTCCCCAGCACCAATCCGGGCAAGCTGGCTCGCTATTATGAAGCGTTGACACTTCTCGATCTCGAGAAGCAGAATCAGGCCCTCGAAGCGCTGAAAAAAGTTGTGGGCGGCAGCGACAAGGAACTCTCCGCGATGGCGCAATATCAGATGGCAAACATATACGCGCGTACTGGAAAAACTGACGACGCCGTCAAGACCTACCGCGCCGTCGCCGACGCGAAATCCGTTCTCGTTCCGAGGCCCTTGGTTCTGATCGAACTCGCCGACCTGCTCAGCCAGAGCAAGCCCGCAGAAGCTGCTGCCCTCTACGAACAGATCAAAAAAGAATATCCAAGTTCCGCGGTTTCCGAGCGCGCCGACCGCGGCCTCGATATGCTCGCTGCTCCTAAATCCTGACGCGTTTGCAGGAATCCTCTATTCGGTGGAGCGGACCATCCCGAATCCCTCCTCACTTTCGAATCTAGCCATGCGCGAAGAACTTTCGCGCGGCCGCCGATTTCATGAACCCCGTCATCGGTACCGCACCGAATATTCGCGCGACCGCGATCGTATTATCCACTCGCGCGCTTTTCGCCGCCTCGAAGCAAAAACGCAAGTTTTCACTACTCGTTATTCCGATCATTTTCGCAATCGCCTGACGCACACGCTTGAGGTCACGCAAATCGCGCGCACCGTCTCCGCCGCGCTCGGTCTGAACAGCGAACTGGCGGAAGCTCTAGCCTTGGTGCACGATATCGGCCATCCGCCCTTTGGCCACGCCGGCGAGCGCAAGCTCAACGAACTTATGCAAGCGCACGGCGCATCATTCGACCACAACCTGCATGCCCTGCACATCGTAGAGCGCTTCGAGCATCGCTACTTGGAGTTCACCGGCCTCAATCTCACGTTCGAAGTGCGCGAAGGCATCATCAAACATTCGCGCGATTATCAGCCTGGAGCGTCAGCGGATCTCGCCGAATATCTTCTCGATCTCCGGCCGCCGCTCGAAGCGCAGCTCATCGACTGGGTGGACGAAATTGCCTACAACACGGCCGATCTCGATGATGCGCGCGAAGCCGAACTTCTCGATTTCGATCTTCTCCGCGCCGAGGTGCCGCTATTCGCGCAGGCCTACGCTTCCGTGGACCGCGCTCATCCAATTGCGAAAGAAAAACTAAAATTCAGCGAAGCTCTCAAGGACGTTCTCAATGCGCTCGCGTCCGATTTGATCGAGACGACCGTTGCGCGCAGCGTGCAATCGGGAGTTGGTTCGGTCGAGGAAGTTCGCCGCCGGCCTGAGCGTCTGGCCGGAATGAGTCCGCAAATGTCCGCGGAAAACGCGCGCCTGAAACATTTCCTGGTCGCAAATCTCTATAGCAACCCGGTCATCACCAGCGATCGCGATCAGTCCATCGAATGCCTGGCGCGTCTTTTTCATTTTTACCTGGGCAAACTCGAATCGATGCCGCCCGACCATGAACAGCTCGCGCTCACTGTTCCCCGCCACATCGTGGTTTGCGATTACATCGCGGGCATGACCGATCAATTCCTGCTGAAACAATATCGCGACCATTTTGCCGGTACCGCATTTTCTTCAATCGCACCCGCTTGAGCACTTGCTTCGCAGGCCATGCCAAATCCATCATTAAAGCGTGGTTCCTCCAGCCGATCAGGAGCATGCATGGTAAGACTTTGCACCATCCTACTCGCGTCATTGCTGTTGACTACCCTCGCCTGCACTGCGCAAATTCCGGGCGTGCCTTCCAAACCGGCTGCCAAACCAGCGCCGGTCCCTGCTACAGCAGCAACTGATCCGCTCGGAAGAGAAACGCCGCGCGGCACGATAATGGGTTTTCTTCACGCCGCGCAGGATGAAAATTACTCTCTCGCAGCACAATACTTCCAGCCTGCTACCGGGCATCATCGCCTCGATCCGACGGAAGAGCAGGACCTTGCCGCGCAACTTCTCGCCGTCATCAATCAGAAAATCCTCACCTCATCTCTCGAATCACTCAGCAACGATCCGCAGGGCCGGCTCGATGACGGGCTTCCTCCCAATCAGGAACTTCTCACCGGCGTCCGCGAATCCAGCGGCGTATTCTCCATCGCATTGTTGCGTCTTGACGATGATCACGGCAACAAGTTCTGGTATATCTCCCGCAAGACCCTGGACACCATTCCCGAAGTTTACGATTCGCTGCAATTTTCTGAGCTTGAAAAAAAGCTTCCTCCCTACCTCACAAAACATCGCATTCTCTCCATGCCGCTCTGGCAATGGATTGCCATCCTGGTGGCTATTCCGCTGGCTGTTCTTGCCGGCTGGATCCTTTCGCTCGGTCCACGGCTAGCTGTCCGTTATTACAGAAAAAAGATCGATCCCGCCGCGGTGCCCGCGCACACTCTCATCCACGTCGGCCCGGACACACTGCTGCTTGCTGCTCTCGTCCACTACGTTTTTGTTTTTTACGTCGGCGCGTCCATCGTCTATCGGCAATACTATCGCCGCGTCATCTGGATTTTTCTTGCCGTGGCGTTTTACTGGCTGGTGATTCGCATTACCCGCGAAGTTTTCGAGCGTCTTGCCAACCGCCTCACCTTACGCGGAAGGATGGCCGAGCGTTCCATCGCGTCTCTTGGGCGCCGCGTTCTTGAGGTTGCTATTTTCGTCCTCGTCGCCCTGATCGTACTTAACGGACTCGGCGTCAATGTCACTGCCGCTCTCGCCGGTCTGGGCATCGGCGGCCTGGCCATCGGTCTCGGCGCGCAAAAGACTTTCGAAAATCTGCTCGGTGGTATTTCCATCCTGACCGACAAGGCCCTTGTGATCGGTGATCCTTGCCGCATCGGCGATCAGCGCGGCGTTGTCGAGGACATTGGTCTCCGTTCCACGAAACTCCGCACCGAGGATCGCACGGTCGTCACCATTCCCAACGGTACCGTCGCCACAGCCATCCTCGAAAATTACCGCCAGCGCGACAAGATTCTTTTTCGCCAGTTGCTCCGTCTCCGGTACGACCTTTCCTCCGACCATCTTCGCTACGTTCTCGATGAGGCTCGCGCAGTGCTCGAGCAAAATAACCACGTCGAGAATGCGACTTCGCGCGTTCGTCTTCTCCGCATGGCGGAATATTCGATTGAAGTGGAAATTTATGCCTACATTCTTGTGCGCGACTACGCCGAATTTCTAGCCTTACAGGAAGAACTCATTCTTGCCATCGTGGACGCAATTGAAAAAACTGGCGCGGCCATCGCTCTTCCTTCCGTTGGACCCACCCTGACACGGGACGCCTGGATTGACCCGGAAAAGGCAAAAGCTGCCAAAGAGCGTTTCGAAAAATCCCGCGCTTCCCGCGCATCCGACAGCAATTCGCCCGCCGAGTGATTTATTCTCACCAAAGCCGACTGATACGTACTTTTCGACAAGGCTGTCCCTCGGAATATGCGAAAAAATGGGAATATGCAAAAAATAGAAGTGTGCGAAAAAATAGAAAAGTGCGAAAACCGCCCGTCATTCCGGGCGCAGCGAGGAATCGCTCTTGCATTTTTGTGCTGACTCGATGCCTATTCTTGCGTGGCGAATGTATTGCAGGCCGCGATTGACCCGCTATCAAATCCCTGCTGAAACCAGTGCATTCGCTGGGCTGACGACCCATGTGTGAACGAATCCGGCGTCACGTGCCCGGTGGACATTCTCTGCAAACGATCGTCGCCCACCGCCGCCGCCGCTCCCAGTGCCGACTGCATGTCCCCTTGCTCCAGCAAATTTCGTTGCTGCGTCGAATGCGCCCACACCCCCGCGTAACAGTCGGCCTGTAATTCCACCTTCACAGAAAGCGCGTTATCCATGTGCCGGTTTCCCTGGTTCATCCGGCGGACTCGAGCCTCGGTGCCGACGATTTTCTGAATGTGATGGCCGATCTCGTGTGCCAGCACGTACGCCTGCGCAAACTGTCCCGGCGCGCCAAATCGTTGTTTCAATTCATCGTAAAACCCAAGGTCAATGTAAACTTTTTCATCGTGCGGACAATAGAACGGTCCAGTGGCTGACTCTGCGCCGCCGCATCCCGATTGCGTGTAGTTCCTGAACAAAACCAGCTTGGCGTGGCGGTAGGGCTTTCCCGCTTGTTCCGGCAAAATTTGCTCCCACGTTTTTTGCGTGTCGTCCAAAACGAAGGACACGAATTGTACCAGCGGCTGTTCCTGCTGGTCGCGTGCGCGATTTGGCTGCCTGACGACTGGCGCATTCGGAGAACCACCACCACCGCCGCCGAGCAAAGCGAAAAAATTCTGCTTAAACACCAGGCTCAGCACCAGCAGAATCAGCGCTCCGCCGATCCCCAGGTGCATGCCGCCAAACTGAAATCCCCCGCCGCCCCCACCTCCATCTTCGTCGCGGCGATCTTCAATGTCCTGGCTCTCTCCGCCTGGTGTCCATTTCATTCGGTTCTCCCGCTGCAAGCTTTTGCGCCGATGGCATCACGCCGTATTCCGGCTTCGTGTGACTTGTCTGAACGAGTGGTGTGAATTATCGCTGAAAGAGCCGGCATTTATTAAGTGAGAGTGTCCGGTACTAGGAATTCTCGGGATCGGCACTAATTAACTGCAATACTTTTTGCTTCGCTTCCTCCAGAGTGCACTCTGTCAGGTCAATCTCGTCTATCTTCCGCGCCAGTTCATCGAGACCCAAATTCTCCGATAGCCAGATCGAAAAGTCGTTGCTTTGCTGGTCCAGCCTGGCTTCCGATGCCACAAAGTGCAGATAAAACGATTCGTTGCTCATGCTCTCGATGCTCGTGCCCAACTCTTTCAGTGTGCTCGCCGTCAGATTCAGCGGTACGTTCAACTCCAGTCCTTCGCAAAAACAGAACGGACTTGACGCCAGCTCGTCCGCGCATTCCGGATAGGCCGCAATGTAATCCCTCACCGTCGTCTGCAAATCGTTCCGCATTTCTTCGATCGAAGCGTAATAGCGTTCATCCAGCGCCCCCAACAGTTCCGCCAACCCTCCGCAATTTGCCGGCCCATGCGCCCACTTCGCAAAGTCATTTGACGCCCTACCCGCCAGATCCTCTTCGCTTCCTAACGCTTCCACCATATGGTGATAAATGGATTCGTCCGAGCATCGCGCAACACCCATCACCAGCTCTCGTACGGTATTTGCTTTCTGATCTCCAATGCGGGTCACGTGTGCCACCGTGAAGAATTGGAATGGCTCAACTGCGGCGGTGCGTACTGTCTTGGTCATGGATGTACTTCCTCCGGTTCCTCGCCGGGCGTTACGAGGTTTTCCTGGCGTTCCGGTGTGTCAATACGAATCTCTGTCAGGTCGGACAGCAAATTAGCCGCCCACCGGTACACGTTGTAGTCCTTCACTTTCGTCCGCATGCGGTACATCCTCGCGGCTTGTTCATCGTCCGGCATTTCCAGCGCGCGCAAAATTGCCAGCGCAGTTTGTTGCACATCGTACGGATTTACCTGCAGCGCATCCGTCAACTCCAGTGCGGCTCCTGCAAACGTGCTCAAAATCAGCACTCCGTGCTCGTCATCCCGCGATGCCACGAACTCCTTCGCCACCAAATTCATTCCATCGTGCAGCGAAGTCACCAGGCACACCGATGCCGCGTGATAAAATCTGGTGATCTCATGATGAGAGTGGTGTTTCTTCAACAGTACGATCGGTTTCCACTTTCCCGATTGGAATCGGGAATTTATTCGGTCCGCTTCCACTGTCACTTCGTCCAGAAATTGCTGGTATCTTGGAATATCCGTGCGGCTTGGCGCTCCAATCTGCACAAACGTAAATCGCCGGTGATATGCCGGATTCATTTCAATGAATCGCTCGACTCCACGGAAACGTTCCAGAATTCCCTTCGTATAATCCACGCGGTCCACTCCAACGCCCAGCAGTGAACCCTCAACTCCCAACTCCTCGAACAGCTTCGCCCGCTCTGCCCCTGCGCTTCGCCATTCTTGCTTCGGCTTTCCGTCAGGAAACGCCACGCTGATCGGGTACGGTCTGACCCGTGTTACATGTCCCTGCCGATTGACGGCGAAACGATCCCATTCCGTCAGCGCTTCCACCGAACGGTCCACCGTTTCCAGAAAATTGTTGCAATGCGTCTGAGTATGAAATCCCACCAGGTCCGCACCCAGCAATCCGTCCAGCAGTTCGCGCTGGTACGGGCAAATCGCAAAAACTTCCGCATTGGGCCACGGAATGTGCCAGAAAATCGCCACTCGCGCGTCCGGTCGCGCTTCCTTCACCATTTTCGGCAACAATGCGAAGTGGTAGTCCTGCGCCAGCACGATTGGTGCTTCCACTCCTTCCATTTCCTGCAATACCGCGTCTGCAAATCGCCGGTTCGCTTGCTGGTATTGCCGCCAATCCTCCGGCCGGAACGTTGGCCTGGTGTGCGCGATATGGCAGAGCGGCCACAGCCCTTCGTTTGCAAATCCTTCGTAATAACCTTTCACTTCTTCTTCCGTCAGCCACACCCTTCGCAACGTATAGCTCGGCAAATCTGGCGGCACTCGCAGCCGGTCCGATTGATCCACCGTTTCGCGATCCGCGCTTCCGGAGCCATGCGCCACCCACGTGCCGTCGCTCGCCTCTAGCACCGGTTCCAGCGCCGTCACCAATCCGCTCGCTGGCACCAGCACTTCCAGACCTCGGTCGCCCTTCTCGTGCATGTACGGCTCGCGATTCGAAACTACGAAAAGCGGTTTCCCTTTCAATTTACTTTGCAAGCTGATCCGTAAACGTTCCGCGGTCCATACCGAAGCGTGCGTCTCCCGCAACTGTGCTTCTTCGGCTGCCGCTGCCCGGGCCGCGCCCAGATCGCGCGCCAGGTGCGTCATTTCCCTGTTTAGCTGGTCGAAGATTTCGCCCTGCGGCAACGAGGCGGGTATTTGTGTTTCGCCGGCGCGCAGCGTCCGCAGCCACTTTGCCGTGCGCACCAACGGTTCCAGAAATGTCGAGCGCACCAGCACCAGCGCCAGTCCGCTGATCAGTAAAGTCTCCAGCAGCGCCGTCAACAATGCGTCGCGAACAGTTAGTAGTACTCGAAAGTTAATATAACCTGTCTCGAAGATTATCAGCAGCGCCCCGGCGGTCTTTCCATTGCGTTGCAGCGGGATTGCGTACAGGTAGACCGGTGCATCATTTACGATACTGAACTCGCTTTGTGCGGCGTTCTTCGCGATGCTGCGTTTCGCCGTCTCCGGCGCTTGCTTGAACTCGTCCTCCAGCGATGATGTCATTGCCCGCAAATGTCCGTCCGCCTCGTACACCGCGATGCCTTTCATGTGCTCGCGCTGCGCGAACCGGTCCACCACTCTCTGCAGCGCTTTTTCCGAGTTACGGTCGTTTTTCTCAAACAGTGGGTCGATCGCTTCTTGCAGGCTCTCCGCCAGCCCGTCTGCGTGTCGCATTAAATCGCTTCGCAGATTTCTTCGTTGCGTCCTCACCTGGTACGTCGCAAACAACAACGACACCAGTGCCACGCTGATGATCAACGGCAGAACGAGTTTCAGTGTGGTTCGCAATCTCTATCCCTTTCTCAGGGTTGCTGCCTTGCAAATCGCCTGCGGAGCGCGGGCCGGGTTTTTTCCGCGCCTGAGAACTACTTGAGAATGCGAAGTGTTCCTCTTCGCCGGACCAGGCTGGGAGCCCGCGTTATTGTTGATAAATCCACATGGATGCGTGCCCTAGTGTTTCCGCGTCGTCTCTCGGCAGTCTTTTAAGATTAGCTTTTTGCTTATACTTTCTTCTTGATAGTTAAATTCTTGGTCAATTTTCGCCCCGCACCGGCGATTTCCATACCGCCACGGTGAAAAATGCCATGAAGATCGTAGCCACGGCGCAGATGGTCCGCAATTTCATGAGTGAGGCCTCCTGAACGAGTCCGCAAAAGATGATTATGCGCTTACTTCTTCGCATGAAGCTTGCCAGGGATCTAGCCTCGCCGTCAGCTTTTTAACACCCTTACTATCAGGCGGATACTAGGAATTCCCTGTACGCCTCCTGCGTACTAGGACTCTATGCTCCGCGCAATAATTCCGCGCCCCCTCCCGTCCATACACGAATCCCAAACTTCCCCCGAATGGAGGCTCTCACGCCGGAAATGGGCCAATCACTTCAATTTCGATATTCCAATCGAGGAGCGGCAAACGCCTTTTCCCGAAGGGAGCGACATATCCTGCCCCGGCTTGCCAAGCCATAACGAATGCCAGCCGTGATGAATGAATGTCCAGATCCGCTCACTTCAACTTCGCGTATTCAGCTTTCGCCGCAGTCAGCAGCGGTAATCCCGCGTCGGCATCCTTCCACGTAACAAAAAAATCCTGGTAAGCCGCCCGCGCCTTCGCCGTATCTCCGTCCATCGCGTAAGCACGGGCCACATAAAGCTGCGATAGCCAGCAGCTCGGATTCTGCCATCCTTGATTTTTCAACTTCATCGCGGACTGAAATTCCCTTTCCGCGTCTTGCGGTTGATGATTTTGAAGAAATGCCTGTCCACGCAGCGCCAGGACCTCGGCGTCACCTTTGTCATACGAGGAAGCTGACTTCAAGAGCTCCAGTGCTTTGGCGCCGTTCCCATGATTGATTTCGATTCTCGCACGGACGGCAGGAAGATAAACCGCTTGAAACCAGGTATCGTGTGGGCGTTTGTGCGAAAGATCATCAATCATTCGCATCGCTGCGCTCTCGTTTCCGGTCAAGACGTAAACATTGGCAACGCATATGGCCACATCCGGACTTTGCGAAATTCCAAGTACCCCGCCGGCATCAATCTTCTCCCGGCTCGTCCCGCCGACAAGCGCACTCAGCCAGGCTTTGCGGCATGTCGCCTCGGCCTGCGATTCGGAGTATCTTTCGCGCCGCGAAATTTCCTCCGCCTGTGACAAAAACTCCAGCGCCTTTCGCAGTTGCCCGTGACCCGCAGCTCTACTGGCCTGGCTGAATGCCAAAAAGTTCACCGAGCCAGGATCCCGTTTTAAGACGGCCGATTCCTTTTCCAGAGTTTGCGCGTCTCCTTCGGCCAATGCATTGAGCGCCAGCATGGAGTGCAGCACAATCGAGTCATCGGTTTTTTGCAAGCCGCTCTTCGCGATGGCTTTGGCTTCTTCGAATCGTCCCATCGCTGTGTAGGCGTACGACGCGTTTAGGTATCCGTAGCTGGAATCCGGCGCGGCGCGGATGCCTTGCAGCGAGAATTGCAGGTCCTTCTCGTATTCTCCAAGCTGATCATAGATCACCGCGAGATTCGAGTCAGGAGCCTCATCGTTGGGATACGTCTGATGATATAGCTGCCACGTTTGCTCGCTCTGTTCGATATCGCCGATCGCATGGTAGTAATGTCCAGCGATGTACAGCCGCTCGCGCTCGCTGGCCCGGTCTTTCAAGTCGAAGGCCTGCTTCAAGTACTGCTCATAAAGAGCCATCTGTCCTAAGTTATGGTAAGTGGTACCAAGGTACGCGTGCGCCGAAGCAAAGTTTGGGTCCAGCTCAATCGCGTGTTTCAGCAGAGCAACGGCGCCGGACTCGTTCCCCTTCAATCGCGCCGCCGTTCCTTCGCTGTACGCCTTCAGCGCCTCCAGCGAGGAAGTAGTCGCTTCATCCAGCGGCTTGTCAAACTTTTTTACGGAGGCCAGCGACTCGCCAAGCTTTCCACGCATGGCGGAAACGGCCGTGCCAAGTGTGCTCAGCACGTCTTCTTTCTTCGAAGCTTGCAGCTGCTCTTGAGCGATGTTGTCGCCATTCGCTGCGTTCACCGCGTTCAGCGTGATGACATACTGGCTTCCTATCGAAGCGATCGAGCCGGTCAGCATCGCCTTAATCGCGTTCCTCGAACAAATCTGCCGCCCAATGTCGGGAGTAATGCGCGCGTCCGGCGTCTGCCCCATCAATTTCAATGTTTGCTGAATCTTCTGATCCGAAACCACGTTCAGAAATGGTGATTGACCCAAGCCCACCGAGGTTGCGCTCTTCAACGTCCCGTCAAACACCGCGTCGCCAGTGGTGTTGGTGAAGTCCGTAACCAGAATCGCATCTCTTTCGCTGAGCCCGCGCGCCGGCCGCTGCCAGAAGAAGATCCCCGCGGCTACCAACATCACGGCAGCCACGATTCCGCCCCACACGCCCTTGCTCGTCAGCCACGTCGGCACCGTGATCGTGGTTGACCCAGAGTTGTTCGATCCCGATTTCGCCGAGCCGGATTTGCCCGCCATCTTTTCTTGCGAAGATTTTGCTGATGCTGGCACAGCGTCGCTTGCGGCGGACGGTGCGCCCGTCCGCGCAACATCCGGCGAAGCAGGCCCTGCCGGCACACCGGAATCATGCACCGCCGCCGGCACCGCGCGGCTCGTCGTATCGCGCTTCAATCGCGCGAGATCCGCATGCATCTCTGCTGCGCTTTGGTAACGCAAACTGCGATCCTTCTCCAGAGCTTTGCCGATGATGTCTTCCAGTTTTGCCGGCAAATCCGGATTCAGCCGCATCGGTGGCGTCGGTTCCTTCTCCAGAATCGCGTTGAAAATTACCGCCGACGTATCTCCGCGAAACGGCAACGCTCCCGTCGCCATTTCGTACAGCACCGTCCCAAACGAAAATAAATCTGTCCGCGCATCCAGCTCTTTTCCGCGCGTCTGTTCCGGCGACATATACGCCACCGTCCCAATTGCCGTGCCTGGGCTGGTCAAATGATCGCCGTCCAGCGTATCCGCGGCCGTCGCGGCTGACTTGCTTGACGAACTCGCCGCCGTTGTAATTTTCGCCAAGCCAAAATCCAGAATCTTCGCGTGCCCCCGGCTACTCACAAAAATGTTGGCCGGCTTGATGTCCCGGTGCACGATGCCTTTTGCGTGCGCCGCTTCCAGCGCCTCGGAAATTTCGATCGCCAGCGCCAGCAGCGTATCCGTCTCCATCGCTCGCCCGGCCAGCGCATGCTTCAACGTCACGCCTTCCAGAAATTCCATGGCGATAAACGCACGGCCGTCCTGCTCGCCAATATCATAAATAGTGCAGATATTTGAATGATTCAGCGCCGAAGCCGCCTTGGCTTCGCGTTTAAATCGCTCCAGCGAATGTGGGTCTTGTGCCAGCTCTTCCGGAAGGAACTTCAGTGCGACCGCTCGGTCCAGTCTTGTATCCTCAGCTTTATAAACCACTCCCATCCCGCCCCCACCAAGCTTTTCCAGGATGCGGTAGTGCGAAATAGTCTGCCCAATCAGCGAAGGAGAGTCCGCCATTTGCGGCTAATCTTAGGTTCTACTCCACGCCAAGTCAACGAATCGTGACACGAATCGCGCATGTGCTGTCAAGCCTCGTTAGAAATGTCCCCCTGTTTAGCTCATTAGAAGTGACCCTTTTTTTGCTTTGCTGTTGTCGTTGGGGCCTCCGCCGGAGCGCAGCCCTGCGCCGCGGTTTGAGCGGCGCGTTTAGGGCGAAGCGGAGGCGGAGGCCCCAGCGAGTGCTGACATTTGCGTTCGATCTAGCAACTGCAGCTTTCTTCTTTCCTCATGGCCTTCCCGCCACGGATGGTTCAGGGCAGGCTCGCGGTGCGGCCTGGCCTTTGCTGCCGTGACCACGCTTGGCCGCAACACCAGATCTTCGTACTCGATGCGTTTATTCCTATAGCGCACCTCAACTGCTCCAGGCCGCGTTGATCGATATTATTGACGCCCCGTTTTATGCACGAGGTTTTCGCGATAGAATCAGATGAAAGACTGAGATTGCTTATGCCCGTTGGACACCCAGACTTCACTCAGAAAAAGCCGCTCCAGCTTGTGTATCTGGAGCTCGGCGTTGGCAACGGCGGAATGCTACTCAGCGTTTCCGAAGAGGGTTTCCGTTTTCGTGCCGTGAGTCCGGTGCACACGGAAACTATCATGCCTTTTGCATTTTCCCTGGATGGTAGAAGCCGCCTGGAAGGCGAAGGAACCGTCGCATGGGTCGAGGAAGGCGGCAAAAGCGGCGGGATGCGCTTTACCGAAGTTTCCCAAGAATTTCGCGCGACCCTCAGTGCCTGGCTTTGTTCGGATTCTTCGCATCATCCGGGCCGCGAAGTCACTCCAGCGGCCGCTGCTCCGCCCGACACCATGGAAACAATCCGCCAGGAATTGCGCTCCGGCTATCCGGCGCGGCCTGCGGAAGTGACGAGGTTCCCAGAACAAGAACCCGGAGAAAAACCGGAGCAAGAGACCGTTGCTCACACTACCACCGACAGGAATATTCCCGAAAAAAGAAATCCGGGAAAACCTTTCACTGAGAAAATTTCCGCACCAAAACCGAAACGAAAAGCTTTCGAAACTGCATCGGAAAAAATATCCGATACCACGCAACCGACAGATTCGCCGTCGGCAAACCGGTTGTTCCGGCGTCCTCCCGCCGGCGCGTCCACTCCAGAAAAACCGGCTGCGGCATCGTCGGCATTCTTGAAGCCGCCGAGCACAGCAAGAACGCCAAGCAGGCCGGCTGTGACGCCCGCGGCTGATTTTCCGAATCAAACTGTTACGCGCGAGGCGCCGGTTTTTCCCGCAAGTTCCCCGTTCCGCGGCGCTTCATCGAGCCCACCGGAAAACCATGCTCCGGCGCAGCGGCCTGTTATTCCGCCGCTGGAAGATTCGTTTGAGCAATCGTGGGAGCGCGTCAGAATTAGTTCTCCGCCAGATTCGCCGCATTTGAGCCGCGCTGCCGCAGGCAGCATTATCGCCATTGCGCTGGCGGTGATTCTGGGCGCGCTAGTGTACAACTTCCGGCAGGACATCGGCGGAATTTTTATCCAGCTCGGGCAATCGATCTCCGGCGAGAATCGCCCGGCCGTCCCTGCGCCGGCACAGCAGGAAGCGAAACCAGAGACAACGCCGCCGTCTGAAGTTCCGGGCCAGACACAAGGGTCGCAGCCCGCCGATTCGCAGGCACAGAGCACACCAGCGGAGTCAGGGAACGCTGCGAATTCGCCGACCAGTTCAGCAGATCGAAATTCGACGGTAGGTTCTGCAACCGGCGGACCGTCGGGCACGAAACCAGGCACAGCGCCGAGTGGCGAGTTGCAGAGTTCCAGGCGCGCTGCTGTTCCACCAGTCGTTCCGCCGGTTGTGAAGCCGCCGGAAAATTCCGCGCCGAGAGGCGCTGTTGATCCAGCCGCGAGAACTGGAGCGGTGTTCGATGGCATGACTGGCCAAGAAGAATTCCTGGTAGCCAGGGACATCTTGCGCGGCAGCAACCGCCAACAGGATTTGTTCAGAGCAGTGACGCTGCTTTGGGCCAGCGTGAAAAAGGGCCATGTACCGGCGGAAGTCACGCTTGCCGATTTGTACCGCCGCGGCGACGGGGTGGAAAAAAATTGCGACCAGGCGCGCGTTCTGCTGGTGGCAGCTTCGAAAAAAGGTAGTGTAGAAGCGCGGCAAATGCTGGAACAGATTGCCGAGCAGGGCTGCGAATAGCGCAGCCAGCGTGCGCGGTTAAGGTCCGGTTCGTGTTTTTTTGTCCCAACCTGCTGGCGGGACTGGCGGAGCAGGAGCGCTCGGAGCGGCGTCTCCATTGGGCGTTGCGGATTTTTTGGCGACGGCTTTTTGCGTTGCGCTGAGCAGGTGCGATAGAAAAGTTTTTGGAACGTTGCGAATGACGGGATTGACGATCCACGCGAACGCAAACGGCACGGTACGGCTGAGTTCGATGGCTTCCACTTGAATATAAGTTCCTCCGTTTTTTTCCTCGATGTGCCACCAGGTGCAGAGCCTCCACAGATAGCCGCGTGAATCGGCGGGCGGAAGTTCATGCTCATTTGCAGCGCCGAAATTATCCACGTCGGCGACGCGAGTGGAGCAGGAGCGAACTTGGGTGCGAGTTGGCGAGTAGTCCGTGGTGAGCGAAGCGAAATTGACGTTGAAGACGGCGGTGACGATGGTCTTGCTGTAAAACTGCAGAAAAACTTCGCTGGCGTTTCCGTTTTGCGAAAGCAGCCGGGATTGGCGGACGTCCGGAAAATAATTATCTTTCTCGTGGGCGTAATCTTCGAGAACGGATTTGGTTTGCGCCAGCGTAACGCCGGGAAGAAACGCGATGCCGATCCAGTGATGGATGATGCCGCCGGGCACGTGGCTGTGATGGTCGTCGTCCAGGGTATGCATTTGTTCGAGATAGTATTCGCCGCGGCGGAGTTGCGCGTCGATTTCCTGCCTACGCGGATCGGGGAAGCGGTCAATATAAAGGAAGTGGCCGGCGAGAAGATCGGAGTCCATACGCGCTTCGGTTTTTTCGCGGTAATGGTCGAAGGCGGCGAGTGTTTCGGGCTTGGGCTCGTGGGCGCGAGCGAGCGGAGCAAGAAAGCAAATGGCGGCAGCGAGCAGGGTTGTGAAGAAGGATCGGGAGATGGCTGGCTGCACGAGACAAGTGTCCTGAAAACCTTTTCGATGCCAGGGTTTGCAAGTACAAACCCTGAAACCCCGTCTCCGAGATTGGATGAAGAGAGGAAGCGAGAGGTTAGGGTAAAAGACGTCGCCGGTTCCGTTTTAGAACAGCGGGTGTGCAAGAGCGGAGTCGTGGAGAGCTTTGGAAGGGACGGGGGCCTACAGAGGGTATTTTTCGTATGTGGCAACCAAAGCACTTACGGGTTTAAGAGTGACTTTGTTGACTCTTTTAAGCGAAGGGCGACGAGAGCGTGCGCCGGAGCAAGTGGTTTGCTTCAAGAGTACGCAAGCGATTGAAAAACAAGGAGATAGCAAAACTGCATGACCCAAGTATGCGCAACCACATTGAGGAACTTAGCTCTTTTTCTGGGCGGCGGGCAAGAGGATGGTGGGATGCCGGAGGGCTTACAGGGAGCGTTGCGCTAACCACAAAGGAGCTCTACGCGATGCCGTAATCCAGGCTGTGCTCCCTTGCCTCTCCGGCGAGGAATTCTTCGAGACCTATCTCTAAGCGCTCGGCCGCGACGGACACCAAACCGCTTGCAACCGCCGACTCGGCCATCCTACCCGTCTATACTCTTTGTCACCGCGTCTTTTGAGAATCGTCTTCCCGCGCCCGTTGTGTCCAATCCAATTTCATTTTTCTGCGGGCGGGCCATCTGCCCGCCAATTAGGAAAAGGCGAAGAATGCGCAAGCCGA
>WNFR01001180.1_pt1 | contig 31287 bp, 29 predicted proteins | sample 5400221 | NCBI WGS metagenome assembly WNFR01 (sample SAMN13153357, study PRJNA577476) | soil metagenome | isolation source: 40 cm soil under Madrone tree | place: USA:California | collected 2016-06-14
ACCATGTGCTCCAGCACGACATCCAGAAGGACGTGCGGATTCGCGGCGACGGCGAATTGCTGACGCAAATGTTCAGCAACCTGATCGAGAACGCGATCCGGCACACGCCCTCGGGCACGCGGATCCTGATCCGCCTGGCGGTGTCGGGCAACACCGTGACCGCTTCCGTCGAAGACAACGGTCCCGGAATACCCCTCGGCGAGTATGACAAGGTGTTTCGCCGCTTCTATCGCCTCACGAGCAGCCGATCGACACCCGGCTACGGCCTTGGACTGGCATTGGTTGCCGCGATTGCCAATTTGCATAATGCGAAAATCGAACTGAGCGACAATCGCCCCGGGCTGCGCTGCGTGATTTCGTTCGACTATCCGTCCGGATCGGCGTGAATTCGCGACCCGATGTTCGTCAATACGTGAATTTACTGCGCAGATTGAAGGACCGGACCGACGAGTATCATGATATTCCGTCATGTACCTACGATGTTGTTGTCAGCGGCCAGGAATTCGGGAGAGTAACGCGGACGCTCGATCTAGGACTTCCGCCTCAGCAGGTTTAAGTTGTTGACCCGGCCAGCTAGCCACATATTGATACGGGTCGACTGCATCCGTTCGGATGCCCGATAGTTCCTCGACGACCGCCAGGCCACACCATGGCACATAGGTTGGCGAGTAACCTCCCTCATGACACATGACGAGTCGGCCTCCACACAACTCGTTTGCGGCTAATTTCAGGCTACGGGTCATCAGTCGGTAGGTTTCGGAGTGCGCCATTTGGCGCGCCATAGGATCCAAAGCACTTGCATCAAAACCGCAAGGAACGATGACCATATCTGGCTGAAATCGAGTGAGCGCGGGTAGGACGACTTGCGAGAGCGCCGCTAGATAAGCACCGTGTCCTGATCCGGGAGGTAAGGGAATGTTGATGCAGGAGCCAAGCCCTGCTCCCGCACCATTCTCGGCCAATGAGCCACTGTCGACCGGATAGACGCCATCCTGGTGGATAGAGATCGTCAATACATTGGGGTCTTCATAGTAAATTGACTGCGCTCCATTGCCGTGATGCACATCCCAATCCACCATAGCGATACGTTTGAGGCCTCGCGCATGGCGCAAATGCTCTACAGTGATCGCAGCATTAGCGAGCAAACAAAAGCCACGGCCTCGATCGCGTTCCGCATGGTGACCCGGTGGTCGCACAAGCGCGTAGGCGTTGTTCACTCGTCCGTCCATGATGGCGTCAGCGGCCGCGATACATCCTCCAGCGGACAATAGGGCAATCGGGAAGGAATCCTTGCCGACGGGCGCAAAATCTCCAGCTTCCCCCCATCCAACTTCGCTCAGATGTCGCAAGCGAGCGACGTAGGCTTTGGTATGCACGCGTAATACTTCAGCGTCGGTGGCCGGCCGCGGCTTTATCTCAACCAGCTGGTCCATCAGGCCAGTGACCTCGAGCAAATTTCGCAATCGCCGTTTGCTCGCCGGGTTTTCAATGTGAACATCGGCCTCGACATAACCGCCCGCCACGATAGAGCCCGCCGCGGCCGGAGTAATGTGCCACATGAAGCGTTCATGCCAAACGAATCCAGTCCGAGGCAGAGTTTTTTTCATGGCTTATTTTCTGATCCTGACAGCGGTATAGCCGAGCCGACCGGTATTACGGACGAGCGTGTCTTCGGAAATGTAGTTTCCCACGCCACGACACTACCGGCACTACTGCGGTTGCACAAATGTCTCATTGAGTGAGACGGGGGACCTTGAACGCGTCGCGTCTCTCGTCATCCCAATATGCGGCAAGAAGGCTTGCTGTGATGAAAATGCCGAGGGCACCGAAATAAATAATCGAACAAGGAAATCCGAAAATTCTCGGCTTTGGCTGGGCGGCAACCCAGTAAACTGGCGGGAAAAGAGCAAGGAACGCGTCAAGCGCAAACCAGATCCATATATAAGCCGAGCGGGGCCTGGGGACAGTTGGCATATTGGGCATTGCGCGGGTCATCTCAGGCTACATAACCGAGTGAAGGGCAATGGCGGCGACGGCGTTTGGGCTCACCAACTGGCCATCGGTGAATTCGAAAAGATCGTTGACTCGCCGGCGCTCAGCATCGGCATGCGGCAACAGTACAGCGCAGCAAACGTACACTGCGGCGTTCACTACAAGCGCCAAAACGCCGGAGGTCAGTCCCCAAGCCCAGGCAGGGCCGTCCGGATATATAGTCTGCAAGAAGATGGCAAGGACGAAACCTACGACTGTACCGAGAATGGAGCCAATCGCATTGCCCCGCTTCCAGAATATACCAAGATACTGCGGCACTGCGAGTTGTATGATGCCTTGATAGGACAGAATCGCGAGAGTAACGAGATGCGAGATTGTTCGCGTCGCCAACCAAGCCGACAGTAGCGTGATCGCCAGCATGCCGATTTTAGCGCTGAGAACCGCTCGTTTGTGGTCTAGTCTGAAATACGCACCCACGATGTCGTTCGCGATTTGCGCACCGCAAGCCTGCACGTTGCCGTCCACATTGCCCATGGTTCCAGCCAGGACAACAACGCCACCGAGGCCAAGCAGCAGTGGACCGCCTGCCATTCGGCAGACCGTGAACCACGCCAAATCGGGCGCCGCGGCAACTTCCGGCAGCAGGCTTGCGAGAAGCCCCAAAATTACCAGAGCGATGCCGAACAGGAGGGAGAGCGGCGCTCCCATGGCGCCTGCGCGCTGCACGCTTCGTACACTATCTGCGGTGTAAAGGCGAATGAAGGTTGCAGGCCAGCACCAGCCGCCGACGACTCCGCTGAAGATGATTGAGAAGAAATAAAGCGACCCCGCTGTCGCAAAAAGACCTGGTGCTTCAAGGTGTTTTGGTGACAAAACCGTGACACTCACTCCATGAGAATATATCAGCCAAGCTATCAAACCCAGAATGATCAGGCTGCCGCCGATATACGCCACAATTCCTTGGAACATGTCGGAAATCACAACGCCACGCATACCCATGCGGATGGTCCAAAATTGCCGGATCGCCATGAGTACTACGCCGATAATCACAGCCGACGTCGCGTCAATCGCACCCAGGGACAGGGCCTGGAAGAGCACCCCAAGACCCTTGAAGCCAAGCACTAGCCAGGGCACGCCCGAGATGATGCCGACGACCGAGCCGATAATGGCGAATGTGCGCGAGTTATAGCGGAGTGCGAACAGGTCGGGCTGTGTCTTAAGATCGAACAGCTTCCCCCACAACCACACGCGATCTGTCATGACGTACATCAGCACCACGGTCAGCAAGCTGTAGATTGGCATGTAAAAGGCAGTCACGCCGTCACTGACGGCAAGCCCCGTTAGAGCGAGAAAGATGCTTCCAGGCCACCAAGTGTTGAGAAAAGACATCGCTTGGTAACCTGCCCCGAATGAACGGTCGGCAACGGCATAGTCGGTGAAAGATTTGTCGCTGACATGTGCCCTCTGCAGTACGACAATGACTGCTAGGAAGAAGAGGGCGATCATGCTGAATGTTATGATCATGTGCGTCCGTATACTCATCAGTCGAATTCGTTAGTCAGCAAGTGTCCCAAAGCCGTGTCTTGTGGTTTCGTACCCGATCGACGCTGAGGACATTGAGAACCCTTAACAACTTCACAATCGGATATTACTGGGTATGAAGAGCACGATCAGCGAGAGGGAGGGCGCGAGCTTTCGCCAGCGCGCCTGCGCAGCGGATACAAAAAACCTAGCACACCGTCGGCGCCGCATGATGTCCTCACAACACGAGCGCCCACCGGTGCGCGCGGTTATCGACTAAAAGCGAACATACGCGTCAATGCCCACGGTTCGGGGATGTCCGATTACCTGATAGGAAGATACCGGATATACGTATAGTTGCTGGGCGTGGTCACTGTACCGGCTATAAGTGAAGCGATTGAACAGGTTGTCAGCGAACACGGCCACCGTGTAGTGACCATCTAAGGTTTCATAGGCTGCCCGCGTGTTATAAAGAATATAACTCCGCACGTAGCTGATTAAATCGCTATCGTCACGGTAAGAGCCTCGTAAATTGGTAGACGCCCCAACCGAGTATTTCCCGCTATTTAGTATCCATTTGTAGGTGGCCCCAGCCGCCCCGTTGTATTTGGGTGCCTGGTTCAGCGGTAAGCCAACCTGCGCCGTGTTGCTTCCATAATCATTAATCCTGGTGTAATTGTACGCACCACTAGCGTACATATCCCAATGGGCGTTTGGTACAAAGCGCAATTCCGCCTCCACGCCGCGCCCTGTCGCGTGCCCGATATTCTGGATGACCGAGCCGGCGCCTTGTTGCAGCACGCCGACCTGCAATTGGCGATACAAGTATTCATAAACAGCCAGGTTATAGCCGCGCCTTACCTTTCAAGCCGATCTCATAGCTAACGCTCTTCTCCGGATTATAGGCGTGCAAGGCCGCGCCGAACGCCGACGCGTTCTCGCCGAAATATTTTACGAACGTGCTGCCCGGCGGGAGGTCGAGGCCGCCTACGTCGATGCCCCCTGCCTTCCATCCCTGGCTATACTGAAAATAGATCGTATTTTCTTGGTTCAGGTCGTAGTTGGTGGCGCCACGAAAACTCGTATCGCTCCATGCGCGGGTCGTGGTGAGCGCGGGACTCGTGTAATAGCCGTAGAGAGAACATGAGCAGATGAGGAACGGTTTACCGGCATTCTCCGGCAGCGTCGCGGCGTTCGGTATGTTTGCGGTGTATGTCTTTTCGTCGTAGTTGTAACGCGCGCCCGCGGTGACGGTCCAGCCCTTCACACCGGGAATTCCGATGGTCGTGTCGACGAAAGCCGACCTACCCCGAAATACGCCGTCAAAGTTACCTTGTTCGAAGAGCGCTTGCGAATAGTCGTTTGGCAGAAGTCCAGGCGTCGGAACTCCCAGGGGAGTACTACCCAGACCGTCATAGCTATGATCTGACCAATTGCTGATAAATCCATGAACAGTTTCATGGAAATAGGAGGCGCCGCCAGAAATGGAGAGCCCGTCCTCACCGCTGAAATTGACCCGCAAATCCTGTTGAAAAAGGCTGTCCAGGCTGTCTTGATAATAAGGGCCGCCGACAATTTGCGGCAACCCGTCGTACTTTTCCACGTAATTATTTTTGACCCGCCGCCAGCTGGTGTCCGAGGTCAGTGACAGATTATTTAGGAAATTGTATTTCAGTTTCGCGTCTTCCTCAAAGGAATAAAAGTGGGCGAAGTTTTGGTTTCCGATCAGCGTTTCGTCCGCCGTAAAGTTCGTGGCGTCCGGAACCCCCACCGCAATATGCGTCGATCCGTCCTGCCTGCGGCTCTCGTAGCTGGCCTTTAGTGTCGCTTCGAGCTTGTCGCTTCCGGTGTAACGAACAATGACACGCCCGGCCTCGACATCCAGGGGATCCAATTTCGGACCCCCGTTCAGATTCGTGATGAAGCCACGCTGCTTCTCACGGTCCAGGGCCACGCGAATCGCGAGATTCGGTGTGACCGGAAAGTTGACCGCGCCCTCTGCAATCAGGCGATTCCGCTGCCCGGCGCCGAAATCTCCGGAGGCCGAGAAGGTATCGGTGGGCTGCACGAGAATCGTACTGATGGCACCGGCAATGGAGCTTCGACCGAACAGCGTCGCTTGAGGGCCCTTGATGATTTCCACACGGTCGATGTCGTATAGCGCGTTGACCTGCATACCGGTGGCGGCGCGCCCCTGATAAACATCATCGACATACATGGCGATCGAAGGATCGTCAGCAAAACCGTACTGGTTGTTCGATATGCCTCTCATGGAGGAGTTTCGAATGTAGCCGTAATCTGCACCCGACGTGAAGCTCGGCGTCTGCAGCGAAAGATCGCTAAAATCACGGAGGTGACTCTCAAGAATCGCTTCGCCGCTGAGCACGGTAACGGATATCGGCACTTCCTGCAGGCTCTGCACCCGGTGCTGAGCGGTAACGACAATTTCTTGAATTTGTTCGTCAGCCGGCGTGCCGGCGGCCTCCTCGCCAAACGCAGATGGAGGAGCGCATAGACAAAGTAGCGCTGCCGATGCTGCTCCGGAAAACGAGTACTTCGCGTACCTTCTATGCTCCAATCCACTCGTCATTTTACATCTCCCTAGATTAAGGCGATCGCTACGTCTTCGGCCACGAAATCATGTGCGTCATTCGATCTTGTATCCCTCACGAACCAAGTCGTTGGCAACGTCTTGGATTCCTGCCGCAAGACCATCGACCAATTCGTCCACCTGACCTTCGGTAAGGATCAGCGGCGGTGACATGACATTCAAGTGAGCCAAGGGTCGGACGATTAGTCCATGCGCTTCACAGTGGTCGGAAATGCGTTTGCCAATATTTACTTCGTCACCGAGCAGTTCGCGGGTGTGTTTGTTCGCGACATACTCGAGACACATCATGAAATGACTGCCACGCACGTCGCCGACCAAAGGAAGCCTGCCGAGGTCGTGGAGACGTTGTTCAAGATAGGGGCCTACCTTTCGAACGTGACCGCAAATATCGAGCTTCTCCATGATTTCGACATTCTTGAGGCCGGCACTGCACGCGACCGGATGACCGGAATAGGTGAACCCATGCGTGAACCAGGCGTTCGGATCCGGACGGGAAATGACTTCATAGATTCGGTCGCTGAAGAGGGTGGCTCCCAGTGGTATGTAGCCGGATGAGATGCCTTTAGCCACCACGATGATGTCCGGTTCAATGTCGAATACATCCTTGGAGGAAAACCATGAGCCAAGCCGGCCAAACGCGGTCACAACTTCATCGGAGATATAGAGCACGTCATATTTTTGGCAGATCTCCCAGGTACGCCGGTGGTAGCCCGGGGGCGGCACGATGACCCCGCCGGCGCCCAGAATTGGTTCGGCAATGAATGCCGCCACGTTGGCCGGTCCGATGGCCAGTATCTTTTGCTCAAACTCTTCCACCAGGCTATCGCAGAACTCCGACACGGACTGCGCTTGGGGGCGACGGTAGACGTTCGGACACGATACATGATGAATAAAATCGGTCGCGTAGTGAAAATATGGAGAGCGATCGCTTTTGCGACCATTCAACGACATGGCGAGATATGTGCTTCCGTGATACGCCTCGAGGCGCGAGATTATGTGACGTTTCTCGGGTCTGCCGCGTCTGGCGTTGTAGTAGTGAACCAGGCGCACCGCCGTGTCGTTGGCATCTGAGCCCGATGAAGTAAAGAAGACCCGGTTGAGATCTGCGGGCGCGAGTTGTGCAAGCTTGGTGGCAAGCGCCACCGCCGGTGGGTTGGTCACACTGACGAAGGCGGAAAAGAAACTCAACTTCCTGGCCTGATCCGCCACAGCCTGGACCATTTCCTCGTCGCCGTAACCAATTGACATGCACCACAAGCCACCTATGCCATCCAAGTAGCGCTTGCCGGCAGAATCGAAAATATAGGCGCCCTTCGCTTCGGAAATGATGAGGGAGCCGTTTTTTTTGAAACTCTCAAAGTGGGTAAAAGGATGGACGAAATGGGCCTTGTCGTCGCGCCAGACCTGCTGCTCGTCACCGCGAGGAGCCGTCGACGGTGTCGGCGGTATTGGCAGGTGTTTCATATGTCCCCCTAGAATATCCAGTGGCTTGAGACTGTTCGCTCCACGCCACAAATGAAATGACCCAAATGAGTCATTTCGAGGAGTCCCGGCGCGTAGATAAGCTGAAAATACGGTGCGTATCGGGTAGCGGTGCGAGTCGTGAGCATGCTACAAGCGTCACTGTAGGTTCGCGTCGCGCGCGGTCGAGTTCACGCTTGGCATTGCGTAGCCCGCATCGTAAGGGATCCGAACTGATGCAGACATATTTTCACCCGGACCAACTTCTCCACTATCCGCGCGCCTATCTGTCCCGCGGAAAGATGCGGTCTCCTCAGGAGATTCCTGAGCGCGCCGTACGGCTTGTCGCAGCGTGTCGATCGATGGGCTTCGAGATCCGGGAACCCGCGGACTTCGGAATGGAGGCGATTGCAGCCGTCCATGACGCGAACTATTTGGCCTTTCTCAAGACGGCGCATCGAGAATGGAAACGAATGCCCGAGGACTGGGGTGACGAGGTAGTGTCGAACGTCTACGTGTATGAAAACAATCCACTGCGCGGCGTGCTGGCGCAGGCGGCACGCTATTTGGCGGATGGGAGCTGTCCCGTTGGAGCCCATACCTGGCGGTCAGCCTACTGGTCCGCACAAAGCGCGGTCGCGGCAGCAGATGCCATCAAAGGAAGATGTCGGCAGACCTATTCGCTGTGCCGGCCGCCGGGGCACCATGCCCGCACGGACAGAGCGGGTGGTTTCTGCTATTTAAACAATGCGGCGATCGCAGCTGAAGTACTTCGTCGTGCGCATAGGCGCGTCGCAATATTGGACACTGACATGCACCATGGTCAGGGCATACAGGAGATATTTTACAGCCGCGCAGATATATTGTATGTCTCCATTCACGGTGATCCCACAAACTTCTATCCCGTTGTTGCCGGATACCAGGAAGAGCGCGGAAAGGGGGCTGGCGTCGGTTTTAATGTCAATCTACCGATGCCGCATGGTTCGGCAGAGGCGGCATTTTTCCAGCGAATCGACGAAGCGCTTATAGAGCTCGAGCGGTTCAAGCCTGATGCGCTCGTGCTGGCATTGGGTTTTGACATTTATGAGCATGACCCGCAGTCGCAAGTCAGCGTTACAACCGATGGATTCGAGCGCCTGGGCTCGGCAATTGGCGCGCTGAGTATGCCGATTGTGATCGTGCAGGAGGGTGGCTATCACATCGAGAGCCTTGAGGCGAACGCGCGCGCTTTTTTTTTCAGCGGCTTTCTAAGCCGTCGGAGCGGCAAATAAATTTGCAGTCCAAATTCACGCGTTCTCCTGAATTGAATGAGCGCAGTATCCGCTGCCGCCAAGTGTTACGAGCGGAAATAGTTCAGATGGACCAGTCAAACTACCGCAGTCGCGCGAGAGGGTCGCCGGAAGAGCCGGGATCAACTTGGTCAAGTGCGCGAAAAAACAATGCAAATAACTCCGCCTGTGAGGCGACACCCAGCTTTGAATAGATGCGTTTGAGATGATTGCGCGCGGTTTCAGTGGCAATCAGAAGAGAACGCGCGATCGATTTGGCGGAATTGCCTCGCAGCAGCAGCTGGGTTACTTCATGTTCGCGTTCGGTTAGCACGGAGGTGCCAAAGTTTTGGTACGCATGTTGCAGGCTGTCGTGTACTACGGACTGATGTCGGGTCGGCGGCGCGAGCGTGGCATTTATGCGTCGCATGGCCTCTGGGGCCAACGGCCCGCTGGCATTGAGCCATTTGCAATCACGCCTCGTGAAACGTGCGCCGCCGGGCCTGCGAACAATCGAGACATGGGCGCAGGACTGCGGGTCCATCGCCGCTAACAAGCCAAGTTCATCGCCAATATTCAGGCCCCCGTAGTAGGTTGAAAAATATTCGCTGCGTCGAAAACCGTCCGGCGCCAAGTCGCTTAAGCGATAGCAACCGTCGGAGCCCCCGTTGAGAAAATGGGCGTAGAAAGGGTCAAGTAGATACGGGCCATCTTGGTAGTGTGCCCCCGGTTCCCTGGTTCCGACGAAATAGGCAACCGTCGGGGGCGCATCGCGTCGAAAGGTTGCGAGGAAAATTGCATCGAAATCGACGATGACCTTCAGTAGAGCAGAAAGCGCACCACCGATTTCTTCGGTGCCGGCGGCAACAGCGAGATGCGCGGACCGTACGTTCCAATCTGTAAGACCCTTTGGATCAAGATGTGAGCGCTGGATCATTCGTCCCATCCTCTAACTGCGGCGGCTCACTCGACCACTCGACCCAGTCTCGATGCATATCAAAGGTACGGGGCGTGCAAGCAGAAACCACGGCGGCTTCATTGCGCCTACCGACCCACCGTGGAAAAACCTCGTCCGCACGACCTTGCCGAGTTTCTGCAGCCTCAGCTCAGAGCTACCACTTTACCACCATGGTCATCCCCCCGGGCGGCTCACGAAGCAGGTCAATAACTCCTTATGGACCATCATCAGGACGCCCTGCGTTGGCCGCCAGTTCGGACGGGTCCAATACTCGTCCGTTGAGTATCACTTTCGCGATTCCGGCATAGGCGTCGATCGTCTGCGTCGGATCCTGTCGGAGTAGCAGCAAATTGGCACGTTTTCCGACCTGCACGGTACCGATGTACTGATCCAGCTTCAGCGCCCGGGCGTTCGTCAGCGTCGCGGACTTGAAGATTTGCGCCGGAGTTTCGCCCGCCTCGATGAGCCGATGCATCTCCAGCCACCCATTGAGGCCAGGTGGATTGGCGTAGGTGGGGGCGCTCGGCGTATCGGTGGCGAACAAGATACGGCCGTGTCGCGCAACCAAGTACGTCGTCGCATGTTTGACACGATCTACGGCCGGGGCAAAATCCTTGAAGACACGCTCGAGCTGACTTGGGTTCGCGTCGGCGGGCAACTTCATCTCCTGCGACACCACCACACGAAACCACTGGCCCTCAGGGGAGCGATACCACTCAAGCAGGGTCGACGGCAGAACGCGGGACAGTTGTGAGTCTGAAAGATACGAAGCGCTGAACAGATCTTTGATGCCGTACAGCACCTGCATCGTCGGTTGCCAGCCAAGGTTCTGCGCGAGTTCGTCGTCCAGTATCTTCTGGATACCCGGCGTGAGCTCGGTCGAAGTGGAATGCTGCTGGTTCCAGTTCCAAAGACCGTGGGCCATGATATCGACGCCCGCATCGAGCCCGAACCTCTGAGCCTCGTCCGAATTGGCGTGCATCAACACCGGCATCCCTGCGGCGTGGGCGACCTTCACGACCTCGCGAATCGTTTCAAGCTTCGGCACCGGCAGATCCCGGACCCCGCCGAAGCCACGCTCAAAGAACGTCTTCACACAGATCGCGCCATCGGCCTTCATTCTTGAGACCACGGCCTGCGGTGTGTGCACTGCCGGATCGATCCCGTCGGGCACCTGGGTACCCGGCTCGATCAGCATATAGGGCCACCACTGATAGCGTTGCGGCTTGGGCGCGTAGTTCATCGCGTAGCCATCCATCAGTGCGGCGCCACCACAGAAGTACGTGTCGGGAACGATGACGTGGCTTTTCCAGCGCGCCATCTCTGGCGGCGTCGAGATCAGATCGATCAGAGTCGTGAAGCCGTAGAGCAGGAAGCTGCGCGGCATCTGCTCCCGCGCCGCTCGCGCGATATTTGGATGCGCGGCCTCCTGTTCAGGCGTCATTCCGGGAATCGCGCCGAGGTGAACATGGCTGTCGATCAAACCGGGAGCCAGGAACAGGCCTGAGCCATCCATCGCGATCGTGTCCGTGCTTGAGTGAGCGGTCGCGTCGCCGGCATTCGAGATTGCGACGATGCGGCCATCGTGCACACGGACCAGAGCGTCACGCATGGGACTGACCCGCTCGGGAGACACGATCGTTACGTGCTCGATCTGAAGGTCGGCCGCCAACAAGGCGCCCGGCAGGACAAAAGCGGGCAAAAGACGGCGGATACGGGATACCAAAAACAATTTCGGCAGCATGTGTCTTTCCTAAAGAGATTCCGACGCCTTCAGACTAGGCCGGATCGGGGATCGCGCCCGAGAAAAATGTCGAACGGTCAAATTGGCATGACGAGCGGCTCGACCTGCGATTGAACGGTGAATTTCCGCGCTGTGCTGTCGCGGCTGTGCTATTCCTTGAGTGGAAGGATTACCCCCAATCGTGTAAGGATCATCAATGTATGCTCGACTCTGCCACGAGCCTTTCCGTGCTGCGTTTGCGCCAAGGAGCTGTGATCAGCGTGGGTTACTGGGCACTGCAGTTCGCCGGTTGGGGTCTCTATTTCTGGGCGCAGGCTTCGGGGGAAGTCATCTTTGCCGATGCGCCCTGGAGTAAAGCTGCAACTCTTTGGGGTGGCCTCTGCGTCAGCGGATTTGCGTTGACGCATCTGCTGCGCTGGATCATCAAACGCGGGCGATGGCTCTCGCTTCCACCCAGGGCGCTGCTGATCAGGATGCTGATCGCCATTGCGCTATTGGCCTCCACGCTCTATGTCATCACCATCGTGCTGTCACTGGCGGAATACAACACATCAGTAGCACCGATACTCGGCGCTTTCTATCGAAAGCTTCCACCCGACGGGCAATTGTTCAATCAATTCGTCAATTCTCTGATCGTCACATTGATATGGGTCGGACTGTATCTTGGCTTTGCGGTGCAACGCCATCGCTACGATGCGCAAGTGCATCAGGCTGAACTCGCGCAATTGCTGCACGCTGCGGAGCTGCGTCTGCTCAAGGCGCAGCTCAATCCGCACTTTCTCTTCAACGCACTGAACGGAGTACGCGCGTTGATCGCAGATGAGCCGGCGCGAGCGCAGGATGCGGTCACGCAACTCGCTCGCACGCTGCGCTACACTTTCGCCTCGAGTGACGACGAACTGGTAAGCCTGGCGCGCGAACTCGAGATGGGGAACGACTACCTGGCGCTCGAGGGGCTGCGCCTCGCTGATCGGCTGACTGTAGTGCGTGATGTTGCGCCGGAGGCCACACAGGTACGCGTTCCGGTGATGCTGATTCAGACGCTGATTGAAAACGCCGTCAAGCACGGGATAGCCGAGCTCAAGCAGGGCGGAACGCTGCGCATTGAAGCGCATGTCCTCAACGCGGAGCTGACCATTCGGATCATGAATCCGCGTCCGATCAACGCGCCGGTACCGCCCGCGCACGGCACCGGACTCAATAACTCGTCGCAGCGCCTGCGGTTATTGTTCGGTAGTGGGGCAAGCCTGCGCCTCGACCTGTCACGTCCCGGCGAAGCGACCGCGGAAGTTCGCCTGCCGGCATGAAGGCGCTAATTGTGGACGACGAGCCCCTCGCCCGGCGGGAATTGCGCCGGCTGTTGGCTGCTCACCCGTCAATTCAGATCGTGGACGAGGCGGGCGACATTGATGAGGCGCACGAGCGCATTGAATCGCTGGCGCCAGGTGTCGTGTTTCTCGACATCCAAATGCCCGGCGGCAGCGGGTTTGATCTATTGGCGCAACTCGATTGGGTACCCCGCATCATCTTCACCACCGCTTACGATCGTTACGCGGTCAAGGCATTCGATGTGAATGCATTGGATTATCTGCTGAAGCCGATTGAGCCGGAACGGCTCGCCGCGGCACTGGATAAGCTGCAGGCGACGCCGCTGGCCGGTAGGCGGGAAGCGCACAAGGATTCCCCGCTGGAACAGCTCTTCGTCCGCGACGGGCCGCGCTGCTGGTTCATCCCATTGCGCGATGTCAGCGTGTTCAGTGCGGAAGGCAACTACGTCCGGATGCAGTGGGGACAGGAGCGGCCGCTGTTGGGGCGCTCTCTCGCGGCACTTGAGAGCAAGCTCGATCCACAGCTTTTTTTTCGCGCGAACCGACAGCAGATCATCAATCTGGAATTTATTCGCAGTGTGGATTTAGGCGTGGGCGGCCGGCTGCACGTTCAACTCGATGACGGCCGCGAGATCCAGATCTCCCGGCGCCAGGCTCGGCAGTTTCGCGAGCGAACGACCGTATGAGAGCGTCGTCGATTGCTAGTTTTCAGAGGAAATCCCCCAAATGGCTGCTTGTGCAAAGGCAGCCTTGACAATAGCTGCCTAAGCAATATAATAGGGCCGTGATGAACGCGGACACCCAAATCTACGAAGTTGAGACGTACCAGCCTGCCAGTTGCGTCGGGCAATTGATTTACCGCGTCCGTGCCGCGCAGATGAGTGCTCTCGATCAGGAATTGGCCCAGGACCCGGACTTGGCGCCGCTTGAGATCAGCGCTGCTCAGTACACCATTATCAGTGTCCTGGCTAAGTGCGGTGTCGACTCGGCGGCGCAGCTTTGCAAGGACCTCTCGTACGATGCCGGCGCGATGACCCGCATGATCGACCGGCTCGAAGCAAAGGGCCTGGTGAACAGGCGTCGCTGTCCGGAGGATCGGCGGTTGGTGAAGCTGGAGTTGACCGAAGCGGGCCTCGAGGCGTTGCCCAAGCTTCGCGAGTGTTCGGTGCGAGTGCTCAATCGCTTGCTACGCGGTTTCAGCCTCGTGGAGGCAAGGCAGCTCGAGGGATTTATGGTCCGCATGCTGCAGAACGTTTGAATTTTTTTGCCCATTTCATTGCCTAGGCATTGACAGCTGGGGCAATGGTTAGATTGCGAGGAAAGCCAATGATAACTCTGCTCATGCTCTTACTGCGGCGCACCAACCTGGCGCTGCAGGAATTCGCCCCTCACATGGCTGTCTTGACGTTGCCCGGCGGCTACCTCATCGCCCTGACCGGATGGGTTCACCGCCATTGGCCGCTGGCGCGCTAGTCAAGAAGCGGTAACACAGGCGGAGCACTCACAAATGATGCACCTTTCAAAAGCCACCTTTTTTTCGCCGCGTGCAGTTCTGCTCACGTGCATCGTCAGCCTCGTCACCCTTCAAGGATGCGCACCGGTTGTCATGACCGCGCCATCGCGACCGCCGGCGGATGTCGCGGCCGATTCACCGGGCGGCATCCGGACGCTCGGCGCCGATCACCGCTTCGCGGCTGTATCCGTGCAAAGCGTCGCGCGGCGAGCGCGTGCCTTACGGGGGGGAGAGCCGATCAGCATCCTCGCTCTCTCGGGCGGCGGCGCCGATGGGGCCTTCGGCGCGGGTGCACTGGTGGGGCTGACGAACGCCGGCGCACGCCCGCAGTTTTCGGTCGTCACCGGGGTAAGTGCCGGTGCCTTGCTCGCTCCGTACGCGTTTCTTGGTTCCGAATGGGACCAGCAACTCACCGACGCGTACACCAGCGGACGCGCTGAACACCTCCTGCAGTCGCGCGGGCTTGGGGTGATCTTCGACTCCAGCGTGTATCGCGGCAGGCCGCTCGAGGAGCTGGTCGACCATTATCTCAGCGACGAGCTCATTCAAGCGGTGGCGCGCGAGGCCGCTGCGGGGCGCCTGCTGCTCGTGGCAACCACCAACGTCGATACCGGAGAGACTGTAATTTGGGATCTAGGATCGATCGCGATGAATGGCGGTCCTAGCGCAAAGGCTCTGTTTCGGGATGTCCTGGTTGCATCGGCCAGCGTACCGGGCATGTTTCCGCCGGTGATTATCCGTGTTCAAGACACCGGAGGAGACTACAGTGAGGCCCACGTCGATGGAACCGCCACGGTTCCCTTCTTCGTTCCACCCACCTTGTTGCAGCCGCCCCGGGAAGCAGTCAATCGCCCGCCAACCACGGTGTATGTCCTCGTCGATGGACGATTGAGCCAGGAGCCAAAGCCGATCCGGCTGCGCTTCAGGCCGATTGTATCGCGGAGCATTTCTGCGGGTATGACTCACATGATGAGGACGACTCTGGAGCTGACCGCAACCACCGCACAACTGCAGGGAGCGAGTCTTCAATACTCGGCGATTCCCGCCGCTTACCCGAACCTGGCCTCATTTGATTTCCGCGCCTCGACCATGCGCTCGCTATTCCAATACGGCCAGAATTGTGCATACGCCGGTCGACTATGGATCTCTTCACAGGCCGCGGTTGCCGATCAGACAGATCGTGGTGAAACCGTCCCGGGTAAGCGCGTGGAATGCCCCGCCGATGATGACTTCATCGGGCGCTTTGCCGTTCGATGAATCGTTCCACAGGTGATTTACCGCGCGCACCCAATGAGACGAGGTGATTTTCATGACCGACAAACAAAACCAAAGCCTCAAACCGCTGCCCACGACGAACTATAGCTCGGCTATCGCCAGAGCGGTCGAGTGGTTGGGAGACCGCTATCTGCTGGCGAAACCAGTCAACGCTGCACCCGGTCGCGTAACGCCGACGGCGGCACGTCGCTTCCTTTCCTCCGTGTGATGGGAGCTCATGCGGGATGGCCTAGGGCTGCAAGGCCTCAACTACCGCACGGCCGTCGTGCATCAGAGCAGCGTTCCGCCGTCAACCTGAACGACCTGGCCTGTCATGAATGCCGCTTTGTCTGATGCCAGGAACGCAACCGCTGCCGCCACCTCCTCCGGCTTGGCGATCGAACGCTCCAACACACCGCGGCGTTGCCGCATGGCCGCATCATAGGGCGTTGAACCGGCAAAGGCCTTGTGCCAGAACTGCGTATCAGGGTGAAACCGGCTACCCTTGCTGAAGGACTCCGGATCATCGGCAAGGGTGCCATATGGCGCAACGCAGTTTACTGTTATGCCGTGCCGTCCCACTTCCTTGGCCAGAACGCGCGTGAACCCATGCACGGCGCTCTTCGCCGCAGAATAGACCGACAGCATGTAGTCGCCTACGATCCCGGCAGTAGATCCCAGATTGACTATCCGTCCGTATCGGCGCTCGATCATGCCGGGCAGGACGGCATGCGTCATGCGCAGCGTGGTCATCAGGGTAATGTCGATATCTCCCTGCCAAGTGGCAGGATCAGTATTGACGAAGAGGCCCGTTCCGACATTCCCGCCAACATTGTTTATCAGGATAGAAGTGGGCCCAAGCCGGTTGGCCGCTTCGACAATGCGAGGCGGGGATTGGTGATCCAGCAAGTCCGCGTTGACGAAAACCGCCTGCTCCGCGCCGATTTCCCTCGCCTTTTTGATGACCCGCTCTCCGGCCGATTCATCGCGGCCGACAGCGATCAGCCTGACCCCCGAGGCAGCCAGCTCGAGTGCAATGGCGCGCCCGATATTGGCGGTAGCCCCGGTCACAATTGCGACTTTTCCGGCCAGATCATTCAAGCTTCTCTCCTAGGGACGGGGGCCGCGGGCGAAGAGCCGGCTTGATAGGGTGGTATAGCTCGGATCAGCCAACGGATCGGCGGCATCGCGACGGGGCGTGTAGGCCTGCGCGGTGCGCATGTCGTAGGTAACGACACGCTTGGCGAAGCGCCAGCGGCCATCCTCTTCCTTGCGATAGCGGTCAACATACCGGCAGCACATGAAATCCTCGATCCAGCCGCCCTTGCGGTCCGGAATGACGTGCCAGGCGACCGCATAGACTTCACCTTCGGCCTCGCCGCGATCGACATCGACCGAAATGAGGTGGTTGCAAATATGATGACCACTATAGGGCGCGTGAGGAAGCGACCGTGCAAGGAAGTCCACGTAGTCCTTGGCCGGGCCGTCGAACGTCTCGTCGTGCGAATCCGTGGCGTCGCTGGTGTAGAGCGTCCGCACCAGCGCGAAATCCTTGCGGTCGCATCCTCGCGAATAGAGAAGGACGAGATCGCGGATTTGATCCTTGGCGATCAGCGTCTCGAGCGCTTTCTGGTCGATGCTCATCGGTCGGTTCTCCGCCAGTTTCTACCACCGTGGCTGCAGACATTGTGGCCTCAAAATTGGGTGCTGTGCAGGTTTTTGCGTTCGATAAGGGCAGCACGGCGCTGACGGCCGTTTGGTGATAAGTTACGGCCGGGCATGAGATCGCGATTACAGGAGGAGAAGTGGATGAGAACTTATGTGCTGGTACATGGGGGCGGTCATGGCGGTTGGTGCTATCAGCGCGTGGCCCGCATCTTGCGGTCGCGTGGACACGAGGTGTATACGCCGACCATGACTGGTTTGGGGGAACGTGCGCACCTGCTGAGTCCAGCCATCGACCTCAACATGCAGATCACGGACGTCGTGAAGGCGCTGGAGTTCGAGGATCTTCGTAACGTCATCCTGGTCGGCCACAGCTATGGGGGCATGATTATCACCGGTGTCGCCGATCGCGCGACTGATCGGGTCGGCCATATCGTTTACCTGGATGCAGCCTATCCGCGGAACGGCCAATCGCTGGTCGATCACGCGGGGCCCATGATGCTCGCTGCGCGGGCCGGCGCCCGGGTGGTGGACGGAGTAGAACTCGTGCTTTTTCCCGGTGAGGATCCGCTCGGGTTCTTCGGTGTGACAGATCCAGAGCAGATCGCGTGGATGAAGCCAAGGCTGACGCCACATCCGTGGAAATGCTTCGAGCAAAAACTATTGCTCAGCAATGAAGAAGCGATGCGAAAGATCCCGGAGAGCCACATTATTTGCACGCAGACCATCCCCGGCCGGGACATGGAAATGCTAAAGGCGAGATCGAACGGTCGGGTCTGGGACATCGATACGGGACATGATCTGATGATCACCGAACCGCAAGCCGTCGCCGAGCTGCTATTGCGTTTGGCCTAGTGGAATAGAAAGCCCTCGACAACACCTTCCTCCGCCTCGCCGCGTTCCTTCATCCCTAGCCGAGGAGCGCCAATGGTTTCGGAAGCGTCGCCAGCAGTTCCTCGCTGAAACGCGCATCGATATGGAAGAACGCGGCGCGGGCAGTCGTGTCCGAGCGATTCTCCCAAGCATGGTCCGTACCCCGCTGCACGACCACATTCCCCGGCTTCAGGATTACCTCACTATCATCGAGAATCAGGACGAGTTCACCCTCGATCACCACCATATAATCCAGCGTCCGCGTCCGGTGCATCACGGTTCGCGTGCCGCCGTCCTTGAGGGGATAGACGTCCAGGATTCGCAGCAGATGTCCCGCCGCGGGCATGATGGTAAACGGGCGCTCGTTCGGTTCCCGGGCTACGCCGGAGGTCAGTTCAGGAATCGTATCGGCTTCGCCCCACATCTCATGGAAGTCGGCGCCTATGCCCAAGCCGTGCATCGAATGATGCTGGGGCGGCGGACCGTCCGACAGGACCACCGATCTTCCGCGGGCATCATGGCCCGTGACCACGCGTCTTGTGGGTTTTGGCATCCGGGTTCTCCTTCATCTGACGTTGATCTCGACCTTGACCCCATTGGGATCCCTCAGGAACAACTGGGTCAATCCGGCGTTCGGTACTTCATTGATGGAATAAGCGACTTCATGCGCTGAGAGACGGGCCTTCACGCCGGCCAAATCCACTGCATTGAACGCAATGTGATCGAGCGGCCCGGTTCCCGGCGCCGGGGTCGACACGCTGATGCCGGCGGCGATCGAATGCGCGCGGTAGGTATTCCACTCGGCGATATGGATACAGGGTACCTCGCCCAAGTAGAGCCAGTAGCCGGGAAACCCCAGCGGCGGCCGCGGCCCCTCGCGTAATCCGAGCGCGTCGCGATAGAAATCGCGCGTCCCGTCGAGATCGTCGGTGAGAACCAAATAGTGTTCAAGTCGTGTCAGGGGCATGAATCACCTCAAGGGGCCTGCGGATGGGCGCTGTCTCGCGCAGAAACAACGCTAGCACAGTGCCGACGACCGCACAGACCGCCATCATGATGACGGGCGCCTGCAGACCGTAGTGATCGGCAGCGCGGCCGGCAATTGCCGGCGCGCCGACGCCGCCCAAGACCTCGCCCAGGCCCACCACCATGCCGAGCGAAGTCGCCACGTAGCGGGCCGGAATGGTCTCCGACGGCACCGTGCCCATGAACAGGGGAAATGTCCCACTGGCAGACCAGCCAATGAAAATCAGCGTGCCCAGCATGAATAGCGAACGCTGGAAATGCAGCGCGGCGAGCGGAACCAGCAATCCGATGAAATTGAAAATGACGATGACAGGACGCCGTCCGAAGAAAGGCCCAACGCCAGTTGAAGGCCGACGCGATGGCCACGAGGACCAGAGGCGCCGCAAAGCTTGCCGGTGGTTACGCTGGAGAGCGGATTCTTGTTCACTGTGGGTAAAGTCAAACAGCGCCCTATGGCGGATCGTTGCGGTGGTTTCAGCTACACTCTCGCACTACCGCCGAAGCGCAGCAACTACAACAATTTTGTCATTGATCGATAACCAGGTTCCGGGGGGCACCAGACGTGAACACATGCGCCACGCACGCCGGTTCGCCGCAGAGCGCTGATCGCCGCTCGTTCGTGCGCGCGCTGGGCGTGCTGACCGGGGTGATTGCCCTGGGGCATCCGCTCGCCGCGCTGCTGCCCGGTCGCGCCTGGGCTGTAGAGCTGCGCGTGCTGTCGTCGGCGGAGGCCGCAGCATTGCTGGCCATGATCCGCACCATCGCCCCGCACGACACGCTTGATGATGCCGCCTACGCGCTCGTGGTCAGTGCTGTCGACCGCGACGCGGCGGGTTCGGCGGAGGCGCTCGCCGGCCTTCGCGCCGGCATTGCGAGTCTGGGGGAAGGTTTTGCCCTTATGTCGGAGGACGCACGTGTCCTACACCTCAAGGCCATCGAATCTGGCGCATTCTTCGGGTCTGTTCGGACAAAAACCTTGATGGTCCTCTATAGCAACCCGATCGCCTGGGCGCACTTTGGCTATGAGGGTGAGTCGTTCTCGAAGGGTGGCTACCTGCTGCGCGGCTTCAACGATCTGAAGTGGCTTCCCGAAGTGCCGCAAGCAGATAGCGGCGCAGTGCCGATCGGATAGGGCTTGAGGTTCATGCCGCGTTTCGAACTCAACGATGCGGACGTCGTCGTCATTGTCGGTTCGGGTGCCGGCGGCGGCACCATGGCCAATGAACTCACGCGCCGCGGCCTCAAAGTTGTGATGTTCGAGGCGGGCGGGCGTCAGTCGCTAGCGACTTTTTCACAGGACCCAGGCGAGGCCTTCGGTCAGCTCACCTGGCTCGAGCCGCGCTCGCAGAGCGGCACCTGGGATCCGGTGAAAACTTCGCCGACGCTTCCAGCCTGGCACTGCCGCACGGTGGGCGGAACAACGGTGCATTGGACTGGTGCAACACCGCGCCTGCGGGAATATGAACTGCGCGCGCGGACTGTGTATGGCGATATACCTGGGGCCTCACTCGCCGACTGGCCGATCGGCTACGCTGAGCTGAAACGCTGGTATGAGCTGGCCGAGAGGCGACTCGGAGTCACACGCCGTCACGGCAATCCGGGCATGCCCGCCTCGAACAACTTCAAGGTGATGTATGCCGGCGCGCGGCGCCTGGGTTACAAGCGCGTGCACACCAACTATCTGGCGATCAATTCGCGCGCCCGCGACGGCCGGGGATTTTGCATTCAGCAGGGATTCTGCGCGCAGGGCTGCAAGACCGGCGCCAAGTGGAGCACGCTGTATACGGAGATTCCGCAGGCCGAAGCCAGCGGCAGGCTCGACCTGCGCACCGAATGCTTTGTCACGCGAATCGAGCACGACAATGCGGGCCGCGCCACCGGCGTCGTGTATCGAGACGCGGCGGGAGCGGAGCAGCGCCAACGCGCGCGCATCGTGTGCATAGCCGGCAACGCCATCGAGACCGCGCGCCTGCTCCTGCTTTCAGAGTCCGGGCGCTTCAAGCGCGGGCTGGCCAATGGATCCGACCAGGTGGGCCGCAACTATTGCCACCATGTGTTGAGTTTTGTTTTTGGCATTTTCGAGCAACCCGTGAGCTTCTGGCGCGGCGCGGTGCTGGCAGGCGTGGTGGAGGATGAGAATATCCACGATCCGCGCCGCGGCTTCGTGGGCGGCTACCACCTGGAACTGGCAATGCTCGACCTGCCGACCTTGCCGCTCATCGGCCTGCCCTACGGGTGGGGGCGCGATTTCGCCTCGGTGATCGACAACTACCGCAACATGGCCGGGATGCTCGTCAACGGCGAAGACCTGCCGCGCGCCGATAATCGCATCACGCTGTCGACGACGCTGAAGGACCCCTATGGCCTGCCCGTGGCACATATCCACTGCGATCCGCATGCGAACGATTTGGCCATGCGTACACACGCGACCGGGCAGGGGCGGAAGATTTATGAAGCAGTGGGCGCGAAGCGTACGGTGGTGAGTTCCATACCGCCCGCCACGCATCAGATGGGCACCGCGCGCATGAGCCGCGACCCGGGGCAGGGCGTCACCGACGCCTATGGGCGCACGCATGAGGTGCCGAACCTGTTTATTTCCGATGGCAGCGTACAGACCACGGCCGGCGCCGCGAATCCCACGCTCACCATCGTCGCCCTGGTGCTGCGCCAGGCGGAGCATATCGGGCGTGAGGTGGCAGGGAGCCGGTTGTAGGGGTGACGAGGCCCGGGCGGAACTTCGCGGGCAGCTTCCGCCTTTACACTCGGGCGCAAATATTGTATACATGTTTAATTAACGTATACAATGAGACGCTCTCGGCGGCAACCTATGACTCGATTGATGCGTAACGGCGATCCGCGCGCCGCCCAGACTCTCAAGGCGCAGTTGCGCCTGCGCCAGATGATTCTCGATGGCGAGTTGATCGCAGGCGAACGCGTGCCCGAACTCATGCTGGTCGAGCGCACCGGCGTGTCGCGCACGCCGATCCGCGCCGCCTTGTTGCGCCTCGCGGAGGAAGGGTTGCTGGAACCCTCCAGTTCCGGCGGCTTTGTCGTGCGCGCATTCGACGAAGCCGACGTGTACGACGCCATCGATGTGCGCGGCATGCTGGAAGGCGCGGCGGCGCGGCGTGCTGCTCAGCGGCGTCCATCACACGCGGAACTCAGCGATCTGCGCGACTGCGTGGGCGCCATGGACGCCATCGTCAAGCGCCGCACCGTGGGTGTGGAGCAGTTTTCGGATTTCGTGCGCTTGAATGAGCGCTACCACGCTCTACTGGTGGGACTGGCGCACAGCTCTGTGTTGACGCGCGCCGTCGAGCGCATCGTGGCCTTGCCCTTCGCAAGCCCAAGCGCCTTCGTGATGGCGCAATCGGCTCTTGCCGATGCGCACCAGACGCTGATCACCTCGCAGGAGCAGCATCGCGGGATTCTGGAGGCTCTGGCGGCCGGTGCAAGCGCCCGCGCTGAAAGCGTGGCGCGCGAGCATTCAAATCTCGCCAAGCGCAACCTGCACGCGGCAGCGAAGCGCGAAGCGCCGCTGCGCAAGGTCGCGGGCGGCAATCTGATTCGACTGCAGCTGGCGGCGGTGTAACGTGGGACGCACCAACAGCCGGTTCACGTCATATTTCAATAGCAAGTGCTTCGGACACCAAAGGACATCACCGTCATGAGTCAGCAAAATCTGGAAAGTCTGCTAAAGGGCGCCGGCAACACGGTTGACATGCTGCGCAATTCGGCTATCGGAGCCTATGTGTATCCGGTGGTGCCCAGCGAGTTCTACAACTGGCGGGACGAGCAGCGAGCCTGGCGCGAGAGCGCCGTGCTGTTCGACCAGACGCACCATATGGCGGAGCTGACCGTCAAGGGACCTGATGCCTTGAAGCTCATTTCGCATACCACCATCAACAGCTTCAACAACTTCACCGTCAACAAGGCCAAGCAGATGGTGCCGGTCAGTTACGACGGTTATGTCATCGGTGACGGCATCCTGTTCTATCTCGACAAGGACGAACTGCTGTTTGTCGGCCGCGCACCGTCGGTGAACTGGATTCAATTTCACGGTGAGACCGGCGGCTTCAAGGTGGATATGATCCGCGACGATCGCTCGCCCTCGCATCCTCGTGGCAAGGCTGTTACGCGCCGCCACTATCGCTATCAGGTGCAGGGGCCGAATGCAGCCAAAGTGCTGGAAAAGCTCAACGGGGGACCGCTTCCCGACGTCAAATTCTTCACCATGGATGCCATCAATATCAAGGGGCGCAAAGTACGCGCCCTGCGCCACGGTATGGCGGGTGCTCCGGGATTGGAGATTTGGGGTCCGTATGCCGAGGGCGATGAGATACGCGACGCGATCCTGGAAGCCGGACGCGATTTCGGCCTCGTGCCGGTGGGTTCGCGCGCCTACGCCAGCAACACGCTGGAATCCGGATGGATCCCCTCACCCTTGCCGGCGGTGTATACCGGCGCAAAGATGCAGAAATATCGCGAGTGGCTCCCGGCTGGCGGCTACGAAGGCACCGGTTCGATAGGCGGGAGCTTCGTCTCCAAGAACATCGAAGACTATTATATGACGCCTTATGAATTGGGCTACGGCCCGTTCGTGAAATTCGATCACGATTTCATCGGGCGCGAGGCGCTCGAAAGGAAATCGAAGGAACCGCATCGCAAGAAGGTAACTTTTGCCTGGAACGGCGAGGATTGCGGCAAGATTTACGCATCGTTGTTCATGCCGGGCACCGACCACTACAAATTTCTCGATATACCGATCGCCAACTACGCATCGTCCTCGTATGACAAAGTCATGATGGGCGGCAAGGTTGTTGGTTTCTCAATGTTTGGCGGCTATAGCTACAACGAACGCAGTGTGCTATCGCTGGGTGTTGTGGATCCGAGCATCAATGTGGGAGACGTGCTCACACTGGTGTGGGGCGAAGAGGGTGGCGGCACCAAGAAGACCACGGTCGAACGGCACAAACAGCTCGATGTACGGGTGAAAGTGGCGCCGGTACCGTATGCCCGTGATGTGCGCGAGGGATATCACGAAGGCTGGCGCACGCGGCAATCCTGATCGGCAATCATGGCGCTGGCAGCAAGTACCACCGCGTTCTCGCCGGAAAAGGAGTTCGCGGCATCCATTGCTCGGTTGGCGCGCGAAGCCTGACTCGCTGAAGCGCGATGCGAAAATTCCAGCGATTTTGAGGGGGTGCATCTGTTTTCCTTTGGCGGCTTTGTTCGGACCTGTCGATGGTTGCAGGCTATCGCTGACGGCCGCTTCATATTGGATGACGCCGGGGGGTTTAAGGTTTAGGGTAGCTGATGCGTCACCCACGCGGCGTCGCCGCGAATCGACAAGTTGAGGCGACCTCTCGCCTCGGGAGTGCACTATGAATGCGCAGCTTAAGCCCCGGGAGTTCCCGCTGCCCAGCACGGTGAAGGTCATATCGGGTACCGAAAGAGCGCAGGCGGCCTATCCCTACCACGTTCAATTTTCGAAAGCCGACGACCAGAAATTTTGGTTTTACAATTCCATGCACTTTCCCGAGCCCATGTCCGCATTCGACATGGTAACTGCGGAGGCGGCCTATTGCGCGTTGGGCGCCGCGAACACCCGGGTGCATTGTTTGCCGACCACGCTTGGCATCGATCATCGCATCATCAATGGCCGGGTATACATCGGCGGCAACGCAGTTACCGATCCCAAGGAGATTGCACGCCGCACCGGAGAGTTCCAGAAGCGCGCTTTCTACTACTACCAGAATTGGGAATCGCTTTATGCGCAGTGGAAGCAGAAGATGCTGAAGCTGATCGAGGACGCAAGGGCCCTGCCGGACCCGGCATTGCCCGAGTTTGAGCCGCTCGAACACGTGCACGCGGGCCGCGGCATTGCCTCGAACCACGACCTGCTGGTGACATACCAGAAGGCGCTCGAGGGCTACTTCCGGATGTGGCACCACCACTTCGAGTTTCTGCTGCTGGGCTATGGCGCTTACCTGACCTTTTTCGGCTTCTGCAAAAAAGCATTCCCGGAGATCACGGATCAGACCATCGCCCGGATGGTAGCGGGAATCGATGCGGAGATATTCCGGCCCGATGACGAACTGCGGCGCCTCGCCCGTTGCGCCGTCGATCTCGATGTCGATGCGCACTTCCTCGAGGGATCTTCAGTCGACGACATCATGCGATCGCTGCGCGCCTCGGGCGAACCTGGCCGCCGCTGGCTCGAAGAGCTGCAGATCTCGCGCGATCCCTGGTTCAACATCAACGTCGGCGATGGGTTCTATCACTATCACCGCAGTTGGAACGACGATTTAACCATGCCGTTCTCCGCGATCCCGGGATACGCGCGCAGCGTGCGCGCCGGCCAGCTGCTGGATCGCCAGGTTGAGCGGCTGCGCGATGAGCGCAGCCGGCTGATCGCCGATTATCGCGAGCTTCTTGCAAACGAGGAGGAACGCGCCGCCTACGACCAGATGATTGGTCTGGCGCACCGGGTGTTCCCTTACGTGGAGGGACACAAGTTCTACTGCGAGCATTGGTACACCAACCTGTTCTTCAACAAGATCCGTAGCTTCGGGGCAATGCTGGCCGCGCAAGGTTTTTTCGCGAGCGCCGAAGACGTGTTCCATCTCACACACTACGAACTCGAGGCGGCGATCATCGACCTGATGAACGCGTGGTCGAGCGGCTCCGGGCCGCGCGGCCCAGCCCACTGGCCGCCGATCGTCGCTGAGCGCAAGGCGGCGATCGTCGAGTGGAGCCGGCACGAAACGCCTCCGGCGCTCGGGCCCATTCCGGACGTCATCGATGACCCCGCCATCGTGATGCTGTGGGGCATAACGCGCGAGAGCCTCGACAATTGGCTGTCGGCCGGTACGGCGACGGACACCAATGAGGTGCGCGGCTTTGCCGCTTCATCCGGGGTGGTGGAAGGGATCGCGCGCATCGTGAGGTCGGTGGAAGATATCTCACGTCTGCAGCAGGGCGATATTCTCGTCTGCCATGTCACGAATCCAACCTGGACGCCCGTCTTTCAGAAAATTCGCGCCGCCGTGTCCGACATCGGCGGCTCCATGAGCCACGCTGCCATCGTCGCGCGCGAGTACGGGCTGCCCGCCGTGGTCGGTACCGGCAATGCCACCTCGAAGATCAAGGATGGCCAGCGGATTCGCGTCGACGGTGGACGGGGCATCGTCACGTTGTTGCACTGAAAGGCATCAAACCGTAGCCTATGGCGAAATACATCAGCTGGTTTCGGGATATCGGTCTCGACGACCGTCCCAAGGTGGGCGGAAAAGGTGGAAGCCTTGGCGAGCTGCAGCGAGCCGGCATCGACGTGCCGCCGGGCTTCGTCGTGCGCACCGAGGCGTTTGAGGATTTCATCGACGCATTGGAACGGCACTCACCGGTACGGGCGCGAGTCGAGGGGCTCGCTGCGGATGAGCTGGAGGGGATCGGGGCCGTGTCTCGCGAGCTGCGGACGCGCATCGAAGATGCGCCTCTGTCCGCCGAGCTGCTGCAGGAGATCGGCGCAGCCTATCGAGGGCTGGGCGAAGCGGGGCTTCCGCCGGCCGTCGCGGTGAGATCGTCGGCGACGACCGAGGATGCCGCGGATGCGAGCTTCGCCGGCCTTCAGGACACCTACCTTTGGGTCACGCAGGCCGATTCGGTGGTGCGCAAGATCCGCAGCTGTTGGGCGAGCCTGTATTCACTCGAGTCACTGAGCTATCGGCGGCGGCTTGGGATCGCGGAGTCGACCGTGGCCATGGCGGTCGTCGTGCAGACCATGGTTGATGCGCGCACGGCCGGCGTGATGTTCACCCGCAGTCCGATCAGCGGAGATCGATCAGTGATCGCCATCGAGGGGGCCTGGGGGCTCGGCTCCGCGCTCGTTAGCGGCGAAGTGACGCCGGACCGCTGGGTAGTGGCAAAAATCACGGGTGAAATCTCGGTGCGCGAAATCTCCGACAAGGCCATCCGCCATGCGCAGTCGCCGGGCGGCGGTGTCGAGGAGCTTTCCGTCGAGCAATCTCTGCGCCGCGAACCCTGTCTTTCCGACGGGGAACTGCAGTCGCTGCGAGCCATCGGCAGGCAGGTCGAGCGCCACTACGGCCGGCCCCAGGACATCGAGTGGGCCATCGACCGGCACACACAGCAGATCTTGCTGCTCCAGAGTCGCCCCGAGACGGTTTGGTCGAACAAGGACGCTCAGACGGCCGCGGTGCGCGTCACCGACCCGCTACTGCACGTCATGAGGATTTTCGGAGGACAACGGTGACCCTGACCGCCGCAGATGTCGCAGAGATCATGCGGTTGGTCGAACAGTCGAAGTTTGACGAGCTCAACCTCGAAATAGACGGCGTCAAATTGACGCTGCGCCGCACCGGCGCAGCCGGCGGATTCGCCCGCCACGTCACGACGCAACCCGGTCCTTTGGAGGACGCTGCGGCGACGGCCGCCTCGCGATCGGACGCGGAAATTGCGCACACGGCTTCTCCGTCCGTTGTTTCGGGCCCGGTCAACGCGAACACCAGGGACATCCCGTGTCCCATGCTCGGCACCTTTTACCGGTCGCCCAAGCCGGGAGCCCCGCCCTTCGTTGAGATCGGCTCGGTGGTGGATGAGGACAGCGTCATCGCCATCATCGAAGTCATGAAGCTCATGAATACGGTGCGGGCCGGCGTCAAGGGTGTGATCACGGAAATCCTGCCGCTCGACGAGACGCTGGTGGAGTTCGGCGAAGTCCTGATGCGGGCGCGCGTGGACGCCTGAGTCATGGCCTTTCGCCGAATCCTGATTGCCAATCGCGGAGAAATTGCCGTGCGCATCATCAGAACCTGCCGCGCTCTCGGTATCGAGACGGTGCTGGCAGTCTCTTCGGCCGACCGCGACGGCGAGCCGGCACGGCAGGCGGATCGTGTCGTGTGCATCGGTCCGGCAAGGTCCGCCGATAGCTACCTCAACGCCGCGGCCATGGTGCACGCCGCCGTTGCCACGCGAGCGGATGCGATTCATCCCGGATACGGCTTTTTGTCCGAGCGCCCGGTCCTGCCGCAGTTATGCGCAACCGCAGGCATCGTTTTCATTGGTCCGACCGCGGATCAGATTCTCGCGATTGGCGACAAGCTGCGTGCGCGTGCCGAGGCCGAGAGCGCCAACGTGCCGGTCGTGCCCGGCGGTGCGGCGAATTCGCACGCGGAGGCGCGGATTCTGGCGCGGAAGATTGCGGCGCCGCTGCTCGTCAAGGCGGTGGGTGGGGGCGGTGGCCGCGGCTTGAAGCGCGTCGAGCGGCTCGAGGACCTGCCGGAGTTGCTCGACCTGGCCGCAGCCGAGGCAGGGGCGGCATTCGGCGATACACGCATCTATCTGGAGCAATACATCGACCATGGCCGCCACGTCGAAGTGCAGGTTCTGGGCGATGGCGAGGGACGACTCATTCAGTTGGGTGAGCGCGATTGCTCCGTGCAGCGCCGCTACCAGAAGCTCATCGAGGAGACGCCGGCTCCGGGCCTCCCGGCGGCGCTGCGCAATTCACTGCAACAGGCCGCCGTGCGCTTTGCGGAACGTCTCGCGTATCGCGGCGCCGGAACGGTCGAATTCATCGTCGACGCGCAGCGCGAGGGCTTTTATTTTCTCGAAATGAACGCGCGCATCCAGGTGGAGCATCCGGTGACCGAGGCCGTCACCGGCATCGACCTCATCGCCGAGCAGATCGCGATCGCGGACGGAAGCGGCCTGCGGCTGCGGCAATCCGAGGTTCGAACACTGGGATGCGCCATCGAATGCCGGGTCAACGCGGAGGACTATCGCAACGAGTTCAAGCCCAGTCCGGGGCGTGTCCGCGACGTGTCGTGGCCCTCAGGCTGTGGTATTCGCGTGGATTCTCATGTCGTACTGGGAACCAGTATTCCGCCCTTCTATGATTCGCTGATGGGGAAGATCATCGCGTCGGGTCCGGATCGCGCCTGTGCTTTGGCGCGCCTGCGTGGGGCGATCGCCGCGACCCGCATCAGCGGGGTCAAGAGCAACCTCGGCTTTCACGGTGCCGCGCTGGACGATCCGGAATTTCAGGCCGGGGGGGTGGATACTGGCTTCGTGGACAGGTTGTATGCCCGCCGGCCGGACCTCTGCGATCGACCCGAAGCCGGCGCCTCACATGGCTGAGGTTCAATTGGTCGAGACTTCGCTGCGCGATGGCAATCAGTGCCTGTGGGCGGCCTTGGGTATAGATACGGCAAGGACGCTGGGCATCGCCGAGGTGATGGATCGTGTCGGTTTCCGCGCCATCGATTTCACCACCTCGACACACATGGGCGTGGCGGTGCGATACAAGAAGGAAGACCCGTGGGAGCGGATTCGACTCATGGCGGCCGCGACGCCGCGTACGCCGCTGCAGTTCATGTCGACCGGCTTTCGATTCATCTCCTGGGAGACTGCCAGCCCGGATTTCATGGCGCTCGCATTCCGGACGCTGGCGCGCAACGGCATCCGGCGCTTCTGCCTCGCGGACCCCATGAACGATGCGGAATCGAACATGGCCTGCGCACGCATGGTGAAGGAGGGCGGCGGTGAATATGTCATCGTGGCACTCGTTTTCACCATCAGCCCCATCCATGACGATGCCCACTACATCGAACGGGCGCGCAAGCTCGCAGCGTGTCCGTTCATCGATGCGCTCTATGTCAAGGATCCGGGCGGGTTGCTCAAGCCGTCGCGGGCGCAAACGCTGATTCCCCTCATCAAGGCGGTAATGGGCGGAAAGCCTCTGGAACTCCATTCCCATTGCACCATCGGGCTCGCCGAACACACCTATATGGACGCACCCAACCATGGTGTGTCGGCCCTGCAGTGTGCTTCGGGGGCCGCCGCCGACGGGACTTCGAACCCGCATTCCGCGCGCGTGGTCGCGAATCTAAGGGCGCTGGGACATCGCGTGGCCGTCGATGATGAGGCGCTGGGCACAGTTAACCAATACTTCACTCTGTTGGCCGAGGCGGAGGGTCTGCCCGCGGGCTCTCCCCAGCCTTTCGATGCCCGATACCTCCAGCACCAGTTGCCGGGCGGTATGGTCGGCACCACGCGCCGTCAGCTCGCCGAGGCTCGACTGTCGCATCTCGAGGGGGCCGTGATCGAGGAGTTGGGGCGGGTCCGCGAAGAGCTCGGGTGGCCCATCGTCATGACGCCCTTCGCGCAAATTCTCATGACGTTGGCGGTGATGAATGTGATGAACAAGGAGCGCTACACAGTCATCCCGGACGAGGCGATTCGTTACGCGATCGGCCGCTTCGGCCGGCCGACGGTACCGATAGCCGCTCACGTGATGGAGCGCATCGAATCGTTGCCGCGTACGCGAGAGCTGCGCACCGAGCCTGAAATGGCGAGCCTCGAGGAGTTGCGGCAGCGTTTTGGCGGCCGCTTGAGTGACGAGGAATTTCTGCTCCGCGCCACGATGCCGGCCGGGCAGGTCGATGCGATGGTCGCGGCCGGTCCCGCCCGGCGACATTACAATCCGACGTTGAGTCCCGTCATCGATCTCATTCGAAAGCTTTCGGCGCGCGACGATCTGGAATATGTGTCAATCGACAAGGCGGGAGTGAGGCTGGAACTTCGCCGGCATACGGCGCGCGGTACGGTGCGATGACGAGCGTTCGGCGAATTCTCATGGGCGTGGATCCCGCGCAGCGACGGAGGAGGAGAGCCGTGATTGGATGCCGCTGTGCAGTGCCCATGGCTGTCGCGCTGCTCGCGGCATTGCCGGCAGCGCAGGCTTATGCCATCGGAACGAAGGCCGTTGATAACGCCATGCTGGGAAACGAGGCCGACGGCACGGATTGGCCTGCTTATGGGCGGACCTTCAGCGAGTCGCGCTTCAGTCCATTGCAGCAAGTCAACGACTCCAACGTCTCCCGGCTCGGGTTGGCGTGGTGGCTGGATCTCGACGTTCCGAATTCGATCACTGCACCGGTGGAGGCCGGCGGCATCATCTATCTCGCTGCCGGTTACAGCATCGTGCATGCGATCCGGGCCACGGACGGGCACTTGTTGTGGCGCTACGATCCGAAAGTGCCCGAAGCAG
>WNFR01001409.1_pt1 | contig 31281 bp, 33 predicted proteins | sample 5400221 | NCBI WGS metagenome assembly WNFR01 (sample SAMN13153357, study PRJNA577476) | soil metagenome | isolation source: 40 cm soil under Madrone tree | place: USA:California | collected 2016-06-14
TAGTGCCGAGGAAGGCACTCCAGCCCTCACGACCTTTTAAGTTGTTGACACGAACGCAGAAAGGTTTGCCCGGCCATGTTCCCGCCGCAGGACTGCGGCAACATACCTCCTCTCTAACCAGCAAGCGTAGGATTCTGCGTGGGATAGATTCGCACTGTGGCCACAACCATTTACAGAAAGGTCCATTAAGAAACATTTCATTTGCTTGATGTCAGTCGAGATCGCGAAAATGCTGAGGAATTTGGCGTCCCGTACGGGAGTCGAACCCGTGTCGCCGCCGTGAAAGGGCTAATTCGACGTTTTGTACCGAGTTGGCCCACGTCACATCGACTAGCAGATGTCTCGTACTCTCATTGATTTACAGCACCTGCACCTTGCATCCGTTGGTAGCGGTTTGCGCCCGTTAGTAACGCGGTTCGTTACCGTAGCGTTACCGAGAATTTTGAGCGCAAGATTGCGACGAGACTCAACGAGGCCGGGCTCACTAAAACCGCTCGGTAGGCTTCTCGCCTATTAACCTTCGATCATCCTTGCGTCTGGCTGAGCATTGTTTTCGATTCTTTCCGAACATGCCACTGCTCTCAGTGCGCTCACAGAGGACGATGGTAGCGTTCGATCTCTGCGCCGTCGTATGACGCTCGTGGCCGCAGCTTTGACAGGCGACGATATAGGTAACCAGAAGCTTTGATTTTCCTTGAGTTAAGTCGGGAAAGAGAATTTGCTTAGTCTTACAGCCCTTGCGCGTCTAGTACAGAATTTTATCAAGAATCGGCAACGGTCGTTGCAATCTCAACTAAGCCCTCTAAATAGGCTTTGGTCTAATAGAAAAACCTCTTGCTTTCACAGGTAAGTAGCGGTTTAATCTCCCGCGTTAGACACACTTCGATTGAGAACCGCCAAAGGCGCGGCTTTAGAAGGCCAGAACTGGCCGGGCAATTAACGAACCGATAGAACGATCTGGATCGCACTCAGCACGACCGCAGCCGATGTGCTACTCGCCGTGGGCGCTGGCTCCGGCGCTGGCGGGCCGCCAACGATGCCCGCAAAAGCGGGAGCACTAACCACAAACGCTAACCCTGCCGCCATGCTGAGTTGTCGAAGTCTTCTCATGGTTTTCTCCTAAACGGTTTTGGTATTTCGCCCTGATAAGGCGGGCGGCATAGTAGCACCCTCGACGCAAAGGCCATTACTGTCACAAAGAAAGGACGCCCTCACATGGACTTAGCTAACGAACTCCTACGCGAACTTGATACTCCCGGCCTTTCCCTGAATGAATGCGCCCACCTTCGCTGTCGGCTCGCCAGACATCAAGAGTGGGCGGGCGACTTCGACGCGGCACGCGAAGCATTGAGCGATCTATGGCAAGGCGTCGGAGCGCGACCGATACTTGGGGGGCTGGACGATGAGACTAAGGCTCAAGTCCTTCTGCGGGTCGGTGCGCTCACAGGATGGATCGGCAGTGCCGGGCAAATCGAAGGCTCACAGGAAGCAGCCAAAGATTTGATCAGTGAAAGCCTCAGAATATTTGAAGGCTTAGGCCGGAGAATTAAAGTAGGGGAAGCGCACAGCGACCTCGCGCTCTGCTATTGGCGCGAAGGCGCATTTGATGAAGCCCGCGCGACACTACAAATGGCGCTGGCTGAATTTGATGAAGCCGATATCGAGCAAAGGGCAATCGCATTACTCCGACTAGCAGAGGTCGAAAGAGCGTCAAAGAGGTTCAATGAAGCTCTGCGCATTTTCAACGAAGCTGCCCCTCTATTTGACGAACTGAGCCATCACTATCTCGTGGCAACTTTTCACTTCGGTCTTGCCAACGTGTTGAATCATCTTAGTTCGGCTGAGAATCGCCCGGACTATGTAGACGTGGCCTTAATGGAGTACACAGCCGCAAGTTTTCATTTCGAGGAGGCGGGACACGAACGCTATCAGGCTTGCGTTGAGAACAACTTGGGATTCTTGTTTAGCACTATCGGAAGGTTCGACGATGCACACGAGCATCTGGATCGTGCGCAAATGATAGCGACGCGGCTGAAAGATGATGTGCATGTGGCTCAATTTGACGATGCGCGCGCTCGGGTCTTGCTGGCCGAAGGACGAACAGTAGAAGCAGAAAAGACCGCTCGCGCTGCGGTGCGTAGACTAGAAAAGGGCGACGAGCTTTCACTGCTCACCGAAGCTCTGACTACGCATGGAATCGTATTGGCGCGACTAGAACACTCTGATCAAGCGCGTGCGGCTCTAGAGCGAGCGATTGACGTTGCGGAGCGAGCGGGCGACTTTGAAAGTGCGGGAGTGAGTGCCCTGACCATTATCGAGGAACTAGGGGCGAGTCTATCTGGCAAAGGAGTGTGGGCCACGATTGATCACGCCGGAGTCCTGCTGGAAAAGTCCGAGGATAAGGCTACCCTTAGACGCCTCGCCAACGCCTTCCGGGCGCTGTTCCTAACTCATGCGATGCCCACGCCTTCTGATTGGAAAGGCTTCTCGTTTTGGGATGCCATTCATCGGTACGAGGGCCATCTTATTAAGCTCGCGCTCCGCGAGACACGCGGCAAGGTGACGGCGGCGTCTCGCCTACTAGGACTCAACCATCATCAAAGTTTGATCGCTTTGATTGCCAGCCGGCATAAGGAGCTAATTGCTCCGGCACCGGCGTACGTTGCTGAGGAACACAAGGCTCCTCCGGCTGAGGTCGAGCCTGGAATGCGGGCTCCTGTGCGGCGTAGAAGGAAGCACATATTTAGCGAGCCACGGAAGATCAAATATAAGAAATCAGATCCCTCCGCGTTTTCTCACGGTCGAGTGAGGACTCGCAAGACAAAGGCTGCGCCAGCGGACTCTGAGGAGAGTCATGACCAAGTTTAGACTCGCGGTTATTGTGGTCTGTGTCGCGTGGGTGATTAGATGTGCGTCTTGGCTGCGTCATGTAGATGGGAAGTTCAAAGACTGCAACTCTCTTGGCGTTCCTCTTTTTTAGTGGCGCACCACAGGCGAGCATTCAACTCCAACGGTCTACGGCGGATCCGAAACCCAGCAAATAGGGCTGCTTTCTTGGATTTTCCTATCAGTAGTGACCCCGCCGGGTTCGCCACTCTTCGCCACCCATCAATCCAACGAGGAAAAGTCTTGACCCTCCCCACTCCGCGTCATTGAAACCCAATCGAACAACACGCGAACGCGCGCTCAACGAAAAAAGCAGCAAACCATACCAAAGCATTAGCGACGCATAATACCGCGCATTGGCGTATTATTATTGAGTCTGACGTATATTAAGTAGTTGAGCCACTCTCGTTGAATCGATGAATCAACAAAACTCACCCAAGCGGGGCATCGTTTCTATTCGGGACTTAATCGTTGGAGTCCTCGGCGGCGCTGCAGGTATGGCTGTCGCGCTCGGCGTCGGGCTCGTCATTAACTTACTCTTTCCGCCTGACGGCCCTGCTTACTTCGGAATAGGTCTCGACGCGCGCAATCTGCCCGGGACGATTCTTGGCGTGATAACCTGGATTGGCATCGTTATGATCTTTGCGAACCCGTTTCGAAGAAACTAATCACTCCACATGACGCTTATGAACAAAACAACTATTGAGGCACAACTGGTCGAAATAAACAACGGGCCACACTTCAACGTAACGCTCTATGATGTGCCGCGTGTTGGTGATCTTATTGATTTGTATTCACTCGTTAACGAGGCCGCGAACTATCGGCCGGACAAACACTATGAAGTCGTTCAGATCTTGCACAAATTGTGTGACGTTCCAGGAAACCTTGGGCCAGACAGTCGGGAGGCCCTCGTCGCTGGCGCCCATTTGGTAACCGTTTTTGTTAAACCGTCGACGAGTGACTTTTTCGACTAGCGCGTTCTTGGGGAGACGTGGCCCAACAAATCTCGTTGGACGCGAGCGGAATCACGTAGTCTGTTATCGACAACTTGTCCGTAACGTGGTTGTTTCCCGCCGCGTCAACTCAACCGTTCGGCGTCTAATCCGATTGCTCACAATGCAAGTATCCAAGTATCACGAGATGATTGGTCTTCTATTGGTTGCTGGCATGCATGCCGACAATCCACCCATTGGTTTTACAGGCGGCAAGCCATTGGGCGTTCTGAAAGGCATTCGAATGAAATGCACCAAAGTGACATTCCTAGCTCAAATGGAGGACGACTTTATAGTCGAATTTGACTCTAAGCTGCCCTTTGGCTTTTTGCACGTTGAAGCGCCAGAACTCAAAGAACACAGTATCGTCGCCATCAGACACAAGTTGGATTTTCAAAATGCCTGGGAACTTCAACGGCTCGGAATTTTTCGCGAACCCACCCGCGAGGTTCATGTGAGGTACAAGCCGCAAACCGGGCTTAAAAAACTTCTCTGGCTAGTCTTGCCTTACCTGGAGTTTATGGTTTACGAAGCGAGTGTCTTTGAGCACTTTGAGCCAAACGAAGACTTGGAACCGCTGCTCAAATTGTATGGACGCGAGCAAGAGCCCATGTGGTGACTTGACGCTTCTTATCGAGACGACGCTAGAACAAATCGTTGGACGCGAGCGCGGATGCGTGTTTCGCAACTTGATTCGTCCGGCGACGCTTGAGTGAATTCGCGCCGCCGCATCAACTCAACCGTTGGGCTGCTTCGCCTTTCCCGAAAAGGTCGTTGAAATTATGGCTGTGCTAACCATCACAACTGACTTCACGATATTGCAACCAATGCTTAACCACGACGTGCCTGCGGGCGTGAGTCTGGTTTCGCCTCCTCCAACCTTCAAGCGCAGTCTTGATGTCCACGTCACGGTGAATGTGGACGTAAAAATCGCCATCGACCTCGGGGTCATTACAGCCGCCGCCGCTGCTTCCTGGCTGGTTCACCGACTTCGCGTGATTCGGGGCAATTTCCCAGATTACCGTGTGCGTCTCGACGCTATGCAGCTTCCCCAAGATGACGCCGACGCCATAAAACTGATAACTGAGAAAATCCAAGACGATGAGGAGGGCCAATAACCACGAGCTGGATACGTGATCGGCGTGGCGGACGCTCAATTGCTCCCAAGGAACTGCGAGGGCAACAATTTGCTCAAAGCCAGATCTGTCAGATCCCCTCCATTAGGAGAACTTGACCGTTCTTAGTTCTACTTGGCTTGCTTTCGTGTTTTTCTATTGGAAAAGACACTCAAGCAGGTAAGATTTAACTCTCGCGATGCCACGCTATTCGCTACCATCGCTCTCAACTATACCTCAGAGAGTTGGGCAGAGTTAACCTTACCCTTCGGTAAGTCAACAACTACTCAGATGAGCGGTTGAGTGCCGTCCTCCAACGGTTTTTACCGCCTTTCGGCAGCGGGTGGATTAACGTGCTTTCCGTCGGAACCGGACTACAGTAACTTGATGATTGCGCCCCTGAGTGAACAACGGCGGCTGACGTAATGTTTCAAGTGCCTACTGTAGCTAAGGCTTGGTCTTACCCTAGCACGGCTCACGTGGCCTCTGGCTTTAGTGAGCGCCTAAAAAAAGAAGTGCCGATGTATCTGGCAATCCAATCTCCTATTAAGAACCTTTTGCCGAAGTGCCTGGTGGAGACTGGACAGACCAAACACAATCGGCATATATCGATCATACGCCCTTCGCGTCAGAGGGCAATAGTTGCGTCAAGACGGAACGAGACCTCAATAAAACTTACCCCCTTTAACCGTGACAGAGTACGGGTCTTTAAGGCTTGACGGGGCACCCGGCCTATCCTGCAACGACCCCTCCCCCCTTCGCCTACTCTTCCCATGACACTACAGACGAGCGGCATTAACGCTCGATTGGCTCGCAGCCCTAGCCGGGACAGTTGCGTCGGCAATTAACCGCTCCACTTCCGAGGTTGCAACTAAGCGACGTGAGCCCAGCTTGGCGGAGCCGAGCTTGCCTTGTGTAATCCATGCTCTGACCGTCCATTTAGAAATGCTTAACTGCTCGGCAACCATCTCGACGCTTATTAGTTTGTCCATTCACATCCTCTTAATGCGTACCACACCCGCTTGACACCCTCTTCCAACTACACTATAGTACGCGCTGTAGTGCGAGAGTGCAAGAGGAGTGTGATATTTATATGAACTCTAGCAGGAAAAGAGCAGATAATACTCTAGCAGCATTTACACCGGACAAGCTTCAAACGTTCTTGTCGGAAATAGCCAACCTCAACGACGCGCCTGAATCGGCGGCTCGCCTTGCGCGGCGCTTTGCGGACTTTGAACTGTTTACGGTTCCCTTTCGAGCATTTGGCCCCGCTCCGGGTCACGAGAAAGATGAAGAGAGGAAGTGGCTTCTCCTGCTTCGGGATAGGGCGCTCGACTTCTTGCTCAAGTGGCACTACAAGGCGCGTTACTGCGGAAACCCTGACTGCCCGGCGCACTACTTCTTTGGCACTCGCACCAATCAACAGTTCTGCTCGGAGTTCTGCGCAGAACACGGGCAGCGAGAAGCGAAACGACGCTGGTGGGCAGAGCACGGCGCGGATTGGCGGAAGCAACAAACGAACGCAGCCGCAAGCAGCAGGGTACTCAAGAAGACAAACAAGAAAGCAAGGAGGGGGAAGTAGCTATGCCTAAGAAAACTGTTCAGACTCGCGATGGTATCTATCAACGCAAAGACCGACCGGGCTTTTGGATTAGCTGGAGCGATGCGCAAGGCCGACGCCGCTACCGAAAGACTGATGCGCAAAACATCACACAGGCGCGAACGATCAGATCAGCAGAGCTATTGCGAGTTGAACACGCGAGGGTGTTAGGGTTCACTCCGCCGGGCGAGGAAAAGTTTACTGAGGTCGCCAATCGCTTTGACGCTCACCAGAAGGCCCGCTTGACCGAGAGAGCTTACGAACGCGAGCACTCGATCATCGAAAAGCATTTGAAATCTTTCTTTGTTTGCAAACTCGCGGCTGTTCGGCGCGTAGATGTGCAGCGCTACGTGACAGCGAGAACCCTCAAGGTTTCGGCGCACAGCGTTCAGAAAGAATTGAACGTGCTCAAACACCTATTGAGATTAGCGGTTGAGTGGGAGATCGTTCCGGTGAATCATGCCCAGGGTGTCAAGTCTCCTCAAGTTGGCGCGGGTCGCGTCCGATACCTCCAGCCTGACGAGTTGCAGCTATTAGTTGAAGCTAGTCCAGAATGGTTGCGGAAAATTGTCGTATTCGCAGTAAGCACTGAATGAGGCGATCCGAAGTGCTTGGGCTTCGATGGCTTGACGTTGATTTGCTAAACAATCGCGTAATGCTACCGCAGACCAAGAACGGCGATGGCCGCATAGTCTATCTCAATCAGTCCGCCCAATCTGTCTTTCAGTCGCACCCGATAAGCGCAGCACTCAAATCAACCGATAAGGTGTTTAATGGAGTCACGCCCGATCAAGTAAGCGTAAACTTTCGCCGCCTCTGCAAGAAGAAAGGAATTCTGGATTTCCGGTTTCATGATCTGAGACACACGGCTGCGAGTTGGATGCGAATGCAAGGCGCGGATATTCACACCGTCGCTCAACTCTTGGGCCACAAAGACCTGAGAATGGCCGCTCGCTATCAGCATCTCAGTCCAGCATTCTTGGCCGAAGCAGTAGGCCGCTTGGATGACATTTTTGGGGTTGTTCGTTACCAAGACGTTACCGCTCCGAAAATGATTGAAGCAGTAGCCGCTGTAACTTGTTGATAGAATTTGGCGTCCCGTACGGGAGTCGAACCCGTGTCGCCGCCGTGAAAGGGCGGTGTCCTAGGCCACTAGACGAACGGGACGCACTGTCGGCATCGCTTGACAGGAAAGCGAACTTGTTACGGTAGCGTAGGGGAAAAGGTAGTGTCAAACCGCGGTGTATCGAGGGCACGATTTGTTATCGACGCTGGTCGTTGCTTCATGTCCCAAGCACGAAATTCTTCTGGATCAGTGACCGGCCAGATCACTCTCCAGGCTCCAGGGGCCGTCGAACGCAATCCATTAGACCACTCGAAACCACGCGAAAAACAAAGTTCGGTGAAAATTATTTCGGGGTAGTTCGAGACTGGGTGCCTGCTCCCAGTGATCTTATTACCGATCATCACGAGAGCTGAAGCTGCTCAATGCAGGCCCTTAATCAACCCGTCAAGAATACGCCGGTCGTCGCCACCAAAGGCAAACCGCATCGCAAAGCCAATTTCCGCTACAGCGTAAACCACCTGGCCCCAAAGTGAGGCTCTCTCCTGCGGAGAATTTATCTCCAGACGGATCAGTTCACCCGACCTGACCTCGCCGCCGGTCAATACAAAACAGCCCAGCGAACTGAGATCACAAATGGCGCCCTGGCCCTCGGTTCTCAAGCCTTCCCAGCGCGCGTCGAGATCGATACGCAGGCGTTCTGCTGCTCGTCGCTCTTGCATCAGACAAACTTCGCTCTATAATCTTGAGCTTCACTCTCCGAGTTGGTTCGAGCCGCATACTTTAGCACATGGAGTTAACCCCAATGACTATCTATCGTCACCTGTCGAGTCTCGCGCTTGCAGGCGCGCTTTCATTAACGGCCGGCGTCGTCATGGCGCAGCACGACGTTGGCGGCGGCAGCACCAAAGACGTTGCTACCGGCGCAGACTCCAGTAGCCGGAACAGCAGCCGCGCTACCATCAAACGGGTGCGGACCACCCCCAGCACCGTGCGCAGGCCGCCGCGAACGCCGGTCAGGAGAGCAGCCACCGCGGAACAATACAATCAACAGGGTGACGAACTCTTTGAGGCGAAGCAGTACGACGACGCGCTCGAACTTTATCTCAAAGCCGTACAGCTAAGACCTATTGCCGGCGCTTTCTATCACATCGGTTGGATCTATAACGATAAGGAGGACTACGATCAGGCAATTCCGCCGCTGCAACAGTCGGTGCGCCTAAATCCGAACGACACAGTAGCACTGAATGAGTTAGGTCTTTCATATCGTAATCTGAAGCGTTACAGCGAGGCACTCGATACGTACCAGCGGGCGATTTCCGTCAAGCGCGATGACCCCGAGCCTTACTATCAAATTGGTTGGATCTACAACGATCAGGAACGATACGCCCAGGCGATCGCACCGCTAAGACAGGCGACGGCCCTCAAAAGCGGCTATGCGGAGGCTTACGAAGAGCTCGGCTATTCCTATTACAAACTCACCCGATCGCAGGAGGCAATCGCCGCTTATCAGTCCGCCGTGCAGATAAAGCCCGACTATGGCACCGCCTATCTGGGATTGGGTGACACTTACTACTACCAGACAAAGCAGTATCCAAAGGCGTTGGAAGCTTACCGGCAGGGCGTGCGGTTCAAAGACGACAACCCAACTGCTTTTTACAATCTGGCTTGGTGCTATAACGAGCTGAATCGATATGCCGAAGCGGCCGGAGCGGCGAAACGAACAGTCGCGTTGAAGCCTGATTACGCGGAAGCTTTCCTTGAGTTGGGTTTCGCCAACAGGAAGCTCGGTGAAGCGCACCAGAATTCACTCCAAGCGCAGAGTCTTTACGGTGAAGCCATTAGTGCCTATCGCGAAGCAATCAGACTGAAGCCGGGTTACGGCCTGGCGTACACGGGCCTCGGAGATGTTTACTACAGCGATCTGAAGCAATACCCGCAAGCGATTGTCGCCTACGAACAATCGATCCGCATTTCCCCAAATAATGTCCGCGTGCGATACAACCTCGGCTGGGCCTATAACGACCAGGAACGCTATGCCGAAGCGGCGACTCACCTGGGAGTAGCGGTACAGTTGAAGCCCGAAGCATACGACGCGCATAGCGAACTGGGATTTGCTTATTACAAGTTAGGACGTCTGCCCGCGGCGGTCGAAACGTTGCGCACCGCGATCCGGCTCAAAGGCGATTATGCGACGGCCCATTACTATTTGGGACTGGTCCACATTGCGCAGCGGAACAAGGCAGGCGCGCAGGCGGAATACGCAATTCTGCAACGACTTGATCGTGATCTGGCGCAGAAACTCTTCAATGCTGCTCCGCCGAATATGAAGAATTGAGATTGGCCTCAAAGTTTAATACGCCCCGCATTGCGGTATCAGAAGCCCGACCGTAAGGGAGGGTTCCTCGGGGTTGCCCTCCCTTACGCTCGGGCTTCTGACACGACTTGCCACAAAGCACATGCCTACAGCCATCGTTCATCATCCAGTTTTCGAAAAGCACGACACCGGACCCGATCATCCCGAGAGACCAGAGCGTTACCGCGTGGTGATTGATGCTTTGCGCGGTGATTCTGCGCTATGGTCCGACGTCGTGGAGATCGAGGCCGGCGAAGCGCGTCGAAGCGACATTCAAGCGTGCCACACGCCGCAGCACTTCAAACACGTTGAAGAAGCAGTCCGCGAGGGTAGAGGTTATCTTGACAATGACACCCTGGTTTCGGGTGACTCGCTCGAGGCCGCCCTGCGTGCCGCGGGCGCGGCGTGCCAGGCGATCGATGCGGTAATGGAACGCGCGGCAAAGAACGCGTTCGTCCCGGTGCGACCACCGGGACATCACGCGACACCCGATCGGGCGATGGGCTTTTGTCTTTTCAATAATGTGGCGGTCGCTGCGCGCTATGCTCAGAAACGTTACAAGGAGATCGAGCAAGTGGCGGTTCTCGATTGGGACGTCCATCACGGTAACGGCACGCAGGGCATCTTTTATGAAGACGCGTCGGTATTCTATTTTTCGATGCACCAGTATCCCTGGTATCCGGGTACCGGCACGCGCGCCGAGACGGGCCATGGCCGCGGGCGTGGCTATACGCTCAACGTGCCTTTGCGCGCGATGACGCCGCCCAAAGAGCAGCGCGGAGTTTTTGAATCGGCGATCGAAGAGATTGCCAACAACTTCAAGCCGGATCTGGTGATGATCTCGGCCGGGTTCGACGCACACAAAGGCGATCCACTGGGACAGTTGCTCCTCAGCGACGAAGATTTTGCACAGATGACCCGGGTGGTCAAAGAGTGGGCAGATCAGGCCTGCGCGGGGCGGGTCATCTCCTGCATGGAAGGTGGATACAATTTGGATACGCTGGGGGAGACGGTTCGGGCGCATGTCAAAGAACTGCAACGCCGTTGATTGTCTGGCGAAGTTATCGCGCAGGCCCGTGGAGCGAAGTGGCGACAATACTTTTGTTTAGAGTTCCGCCTTTAGGCGGCTCTTAATTCCTGATCCTGGGATGGCCTAAAGGCGGAACTCCAAACAATCCAAAGTGGCGTCGCGTGCGTCTACCACCGCACTGAAAAGCTGCCGGTCATTTGCTGTACAGCCGCGCATTCGTGGAGTAAACTCTGCGCAAGTTAAGACGATAAAACTCAGGACCTTTTTCCCGGGGAGACAGCGATGCCAGATCTGGAAATTACTTGCGCCGAATGCGGAAATGTTTTTCCGTTTAGTGAACGAGAACAGGACTATTATCGCGAGCGCGGACTGACCCATCCGAAGCGTTGCAAACCCTGCCGCGATGCGCGCCGCGCGAACCTTGGCGGAGGACGGCAAGGAGGAGGAGCGGAACGCGAAAAGTTCGAGATTATTTGCGATCAGTGCGGCAAGCCGGACAGTGTGCCTTTCAAGCCGGCGCCGGGAAGGCCGGTGCTCTGTAGTTATTGTTTCAGCGCCAGCCGCGCGCAGAATCGCGGCGCGTGAGTGCTGTCCGAAGCGCCAGATGAAACCATTCAGCGCAGCGTCTAAGAGGTGACTCTGAAAAGTCTCATTAGCTTACCGCTGCTTCGCTCCGTAGGTGCGAAATATTCATAGCCTGACGCAATTGGCCACGCCCTCACGCACCCGCCGTAATAATAACCGCCTGAATTCCCAGTAACTCTGAAAAGTCTTTCGTATAGATCGCGTCGATTTTGCGCGCGCCGCCCACGCATTCCACCAGCTCGTCGGTCGTAACAAAGCCGTCGCTGACCGCTTCGATTGCCCATAGCGGCAGGTGCGCAGCGGTATGAAGCAGATCTTCAATCAAACCCAGATACTGCTCTTTGGTCTCGACGTAAGCATCCAGTTTTCCCGCGCGGTCCTTTGCCAACTCGCCCCAGAAACTCTTTCCCATTCGCAGCCATTCCTCGCGCCAGGTCAAAGCCCGCGCGTTGCGACTGTCACTGGCGCGGGTGGGGCGGGGAAGTCTTAAGAACAGCAGATCGGTGTCCTGAGTCTCCGCGAGAAAGCTTCTGGCCGATTGGTTCGAACTGGTGTTCTTTCGCAAATTATTAAAAGGGGGCAGGGCCGTGTGCCAGACGCGACGAAAGACGTTTGACAGCGACAGAGGCTGACGGAGGTCGCGCGTGTCGAGGTTGAACGAGAAGACGTAATCACCCACGGCCATACCGAGGGCCAGGGCCAGCGCGCGCTTGTAAGGCGAAGTCAACCGGTCGGCGTTCGCGCGCACGTTGTCGAACCACCAGGCGTCGGTTTCATTGAACCACGTCAACAAGGTCGGGTTGCGAAAATAGTTTCGCGGCACATACGCGTCGTCCAGGATGGCGTCGAGGTCCGGCTCACTCAGCTTCTCGCAATTGTTTTCAACGAAAGCCTGTGACTTGGTCCAGGCCCATTGGGCAGGATCGTTAGCGGCAACGCGAGCGTTCCAACGTTTCAAATAGAGTCCGAGATTTGGCTCGCCTGCCAAAGGCAAAGCCACCGAACGAAACTTCAAACGACGAAGCACGCTCAGTTCAAAACCGAGCCAACCAATATTACCGCCGTTCAGACCATTTTGTGTTTGCATAACTTAGTGTAAGCAGGCTACGGGCACTGCTCATCCGCATCGCACACGACACAACCGATTTCATACAGAACCCGGGCGGTAGCCAGCAAATGCCGGCATTCAACTCGCCAATCAGTAGTTAATACTTGAGCGTGCCATCGCTCAACGTGAGTAAGCTACAATCCATCTGCTCCGTGTCAAACCAGCCGCGTTGGCAATCGAGACCGCGAACTCCGCCAGCGCCCAGGTTCTGCCGCTGAATTCGTCAACTCACTCTCCGAGAAGTAGAGTCCTTGTCCTGGTCGCCAACGTTCCCCGTTTCTGTATCACTCTCCCAAACCTAAGAGTCTGAACCAAGTGCCTGCACGCGAGCCATTATTTCGTCAGCGATGGCAGGTAGATCCGGTGGAGCTGCGGCCTCGGGCGCGTAACCCTTCAGTTCCTTGAAAGGCTCAAGCGCCAACAGTGCGCGCACCACGCGCGGATCGAATTCGAGACCCGTCCACTCGAGCAAATGTTCACGTGCCTGTCTCTCTGTGAACGCGCTCCGAAACGGGCGCGCATCGGTCAAAGACGCATACGCGTCAGCTACGCGCAGGATGCGCGCGCCCAGTGGAATCTGCTCAAAGCGCAAACCATCAGGATAACCGTTGCCGTTCCACCACTCATGATGCCAGCGCACCAACAGTTGCGCGCCGCGGTCCGCGCCGGCATTGGCCGCTTCACGCTCTCCGAGCAAAGGGTGACGAGCAAGATCGATCCTTTCATCGTCGCTCAGAGTGCCGGCCCGTCGAAGGTAGTCCCGGTTCATAACCATCTCGCCCAGATCGTGGGCCAGAGCAGCAAGGCGCAGCGAGAAGCGATCCCGCGAGCCCAGGTTAAAAGATCTGCCGATCTGATCTGCAATCGCTGCGATTCGTCCGGCGTGCGGATTCGCATAACCTTCAAACTCGTCAACTCCGGCGCCCAGATCCCGGAAAACCTCGATCGCGGTTAGCTGGTCGCTGTCAATAGCATCGAATGGCATAAAATCCAGATCAATCGATTCGAGAGTTTAGGATTTCTGACTCTTGCTTCTTAAGCTGAGGAGTAGCGCGCGGGCCGCTTCATCTTTCGGATTGACAGCCAAAGCGCGCTCTAACTCGCCTTCCGCCCGTCTTCGTAATCCCAACTGTTTATAGAGCTCAGCCAGCATAACTCGATAAGAAGTATTCTCAGGCTCGAGCGAAAGCGCCGCCTGTAACTCAGTCTCGGCGATGCGCCGGGTGCTTGATTGCCGGATGAGTGCGTGGCCATAGTGCGCGCGATAGCGGGCCTCGCGCGGCGATAGCATCGCAGCTTCTGCCAAAAAACGGATTGCCTCATCGTGCCGATTTCGTTTGAGAGCTTCCAGGCCATGCTGGAAACTGGTTTCGGCGCGGTTTGCGTCCGCGCTCGGCGCAGGCTGTTTCGAGCCATTCGAATCATTCACCGGGATCGCGGATTTCTGTCTGCCGGTGACCGCTCGCTTTGACGAACGGTTGGCGTCGTAATCCAAGCGCAAGGATTCGTTGCTCAATGTCTCGTAGGCCTGGGCAATACGTGCGAACGCTGATTCTACTTTATTGCGGAGTTCGCGGTCACTCTGATGAAAGCGATCAGGGTGAAAGCGCAGAGCCAACGCGTGATAGGCGTTCTTGATCTCGTCAATCGTAGCCAGAGCTCCGACGTCCAGGACTTCATAGTTGTTCTTCGCGATTTTCAGGCGCGCAAACAATGCTTCCAGGTCGGCGAGTTCATCAGTTTCAACTGTTGGACTATCGACTGCCCGTCCCTTGCGCGGCGCCCTGGCCGATACTTTTGATGCCTCAGTGCCCAGGCTGACGGGCCAATCGCTGCGCGCTATTAAACCTGATAGCGACAGGGCGTAGATTGCTCGATACGCGTCTCCCCGAGTGTCTCCGCTGAGCGCCGTCAACTCCGGCAAGGTCATGGCTTGCAGGCTGCGATTCAAAAGGAGTTTCTCGGCAGGCAGAAGGTTGGTCGCGTTGTCATTGCCCACTTTCAAATAGTTGCCAGCCGAGTTCTCTATACGTTCAGCGATGAAGTCCGCGGGAAGATGACGCGCGCATTCGAGCAACAAACGATTCGTGTCGATCTGAACGCGAGTTTCATCAGCCAGCCGCACTCGCGGATCAAATTCCCAGGTCCCGTCAACCCACAGTAGCGCCAGCCGCAAGACGTCCGACACTTGTTTGGCGCGAATCGCAGCCAGCGTCTCTGGCTGCAGGGCTCTACTCTTCAAGATAGCGGCGGCGAGTTCCGCGTCTGGCAGTTTGACCGGAAACTCAGCGAGGTGGGCCTCGGTTAGTCCGTTGCGCTGGGCTACTTCCCGCAGGCGATGCGCGCGCAGATTGGAGGTAGCAAAAACCAACTGTCCAGATTCGAAATAGATCGCTACCTGGGCGCGTTCGCGCGCGAGGCGCAAAGCACCCGCCAGGCCGGTCGCCGTGATCTCGCGAATTAACTCAGCTAAAGGATGTTCGGCTAGTTTGCCTTCCATGAATCAAAGGAACGCACTGACGCTCCCTTTCTGAATCATAGCGCACGGATGGAGAGCGGCGAAAGCGCTAATCAAAACGGTTACGCTTTCGGATGCGCCTTGTCGTACACCTCGATCAACTTTTCCATCGAAACGTGGGTGTAGATTTGGGTAGTGGAAAGACGCGCGTGGCCGAGCAGTTCCTGAATGTCGCGCAGGTCGGCGCCACTGTCCAACAGGTGCGTGGCAAACGAATGGCGCAATGCGTGCGGGCTGATATCATGTATGCCCGCGCAGAGGCGAATGTATTTTTCCACCAGACGGCCCACTGAGCGAGTCGTCATGCGCGTGCCCTGGTAATTCAAAATCAAAGGTTGGGCATCACGCCTGGTGGCTGGCGCATTCATCAGGAAACTTTCGCGCACGTCGAGGTATTCCTTTAGAGCCCTGGCGGCCGGATCGCCAAACGGCACGATGCGCTCTTTGCGGCGCTTGCCGAGCACGCGCAGCAATTTGCTTTTGAAGTCGATGTCGCGGAGATTGAGCTGGACCAGTTCTGAAACTCTCACACCGGTGGCGTAGAGGAGTTCCAGGATCGCCCGGTCACGCTTCCCAAAATCCGTCTCGCTGTCCGGAGTTTCAATAAAGCGGATCGCGTCTTCGATGGAAAGATGGACCGGGAGCTTCTTTTCTTTGCGCGGAGTCGCGACCAACTTGGCTGGATTCAATTCGACAACGCCTTCACGCACCAGAAACTGAAAGAACGTGCGCAACGCCGCGAGCTTTCTGGCGATCGACGTCTTCTTCTTTTTGTCCGTATGAAGAGTCGCGAGCCACTCGCGAATTGTCAGGTGATCGATTTGCCTGATGTCCGGGAGTTTACGTTTTCCATTCCCTGGGTCTGCGGGCGCCAGATAGTCGAAGAATTGCAGGAGGTCGCTCTCGTAATTGCGCAGGGTGTGCGCACTGACGTTGCGCTCGTAGCGCAAGTGATCGAGGAATTGAGTGAGCAGTTGATCGAGCACGGCGTAAGGTTACCACGCTTTAGGTTTATCCAAAGGGCTGCGGGAAGTTAGGAGCCCAAATTTGAAATCAAGGGCTTGAAGATGGAAACAAAGCCGGCATCGATCATTACCAGGTTGAGAGACTGGGTTGCCAAGTAAAGCGATCCACGAAATTACACGAAGCGAGGTAAATTGTGCTCGTGCCATTTCATGTGATTTCGTGGATCGTTCTTTGTCCAGGCGGACTCTACACCCGGTCGCGGCTCTTAACCACAAATCCTTTTCGCGCGCGCACTCGCGCGTTGGGCCTGGTCTTTACCTTGACCGCGATGAGGTGATACTTGCCGTCACGCTTATCCTGAGCCGGGTAGTAACTTAGGATGTATTGCTGCGCCAGATCAGCGGCGATTTGAGCAAACGCCTCGTCAAGATCATCGGCGGACTTGGGAACGTATACAGCACCGCCCGTTTGGGCGGAGAATTCCTGCATGCGGCGCTCGGCGGCCAGCGCCCGCACGTTTGCGTTCTCGTAGAGTCCGGTCTGCACGACATAAATCTGGCAATCGTCTGTTAAGGCGCGCTGCATGGTCATGTCGAAATCCGCCCGACTGGTAGTGTCTACTCCATCGGAAACGATCACGATGACGCGACGGCCCGGATAAGGGTGCAGATAAGCGCCGGCCTGAATGATCCCATCGAACAGAGAAGTTGCCCCTTCGGGTTTTCCAAAACTGTCTATCGTCAATTCCAGCCGCCGCGCGTCGTTCGTCAAAGGCTCAACCAGCGTGACATCAGTCGAGACGGAAAACAGCGCCGCCTGATCCACGGGTCGCAGCACGTTGCGAAAGAATTTGATCGCCGCGCGTTTCTCAAAGTCGCGTGATTCACTCAGGCTGCCGCTGTTATCAAACAGCATGGCCATGCGCACAGGGGTTTCGGCGCGGCTGATATCACTAATTGTATTAGGCTGGCCGTCGACGCGTAGTTCAAAGTCCTCAAGTCTCAGGTTCGTTACCGCAATGCCCCGGCTATCAACCACGGTGGCCGGTACGGCTACCAGATTTGAAGTCACGCGCACGACATCGTCGGCATCATTCGCAGCCTTTTGGTTGTCAGACTTAGCTGAAGCTTGAGTGGCTGTTTGTTGGCTCGTCGGCTTCGTTGTCTGGCGCGGGCGGGTATTGGCGTTAGATGACGTTGTCGTCCCGGGTGGCTTTTGCCGGCCTGATTGCGAGCGGGTTACTAAAGGTGAAGCGGCGATCAAAAAAGAAAGGAGGATCAGTGGGAGGGTCACCAAACCCGAGCGCAGAACTTGAGTAACGCCACAGTAGCGATTTGTAAAAGCAAGACGGAAATCGTCAATGAGCCATCGGAGATGACGACAGAGTGTAGCCCCGGGCGTAAGCCCGGGGTATACGGTCCCTTCTGATCGTAGAAGCCCCGGAGGGGCGACAGATACTTCTGTCGCCCGCTTCGGGGGCTGGTACGCATTAAGATTCTCATTCCCCGGGCTAACGCCCGGGGCTACTAATATGCCGCCCGCTCGCGCGGGCTCGTCGAGTCTTCCAACTTTGGCAGCTTCATTCGGTAGGGAAGCTGCGCTCATCGTTTCGTGCGATGGTTTGTCCTTTAGGCGAGAACACGAATATCTTTCGCGCGGATTAGTCATGTTGCCGCCGCCAGAATTGGTTCGGGTTCGCTCCCCGTTGTTTGCAGCCACCGGTCCCACTCTTCCAAAGCCAGCTTTACCTGCAGCAAATGCCGGTCACGCTTACGACGCACGCCCTGGGTCAGTTCAGTGTTGAGCGGCTCGAGCAGCGCGAACGTGATATTTACGGGTTGGTAATTCTTCGTCTGTGCTCCTGAAACGTATCGCGCCAGCGCGCCAATCGCACTACGCGGGGGCGCCAGCAAAAGTTCGTGGCCCAGCAGACACCGCACAGCATTGTTGCCGGCCAGCCAACCCATCGCCACCGACTCGACGTAGCCTTCGACGCCCGTGATTTGTCCGGCGAAGAAAAGGTTTGAGGCGGAACGCATCTGCATGGTTGCCGCGAGCACGCGCGGCGCGTTGATATAAGTGTTTCGATGAATCTGTCCGAACTGTAGAAACTCTGCCTGCTCGAGACCCGGAATCAGGCGCAGCACACGCGCCTGCTCGCCATAACGAAGATGGTTCTGGAAGCCCACCATACTGTACGCGTCGGCCATCAGATTTTCCTGTCTCAGTTGCACCGCGGCGTACGGCTCGCGCCCGGTCCGCGGATCGACCAGACCGACCGGCTTCATCGGACCGTATCGCAAGGTGTCAACCCCACGCCGGGCGAGTTCTTCGATGGGCAGACAGGATTCAAACCAGCGTGTTTCTTCAAAGCGCTGCAAGGGGACGCTGTTGGCCGCGACCAATTCCGCGTAGAACTGCTCGTATTGCCCTGGATCGAACGGACAATTCAGATAATCGTCGCCGCCCTTGTCGTAACGCGCGGCCGGAAAGACAATCGATCGATCGATCGAATCAGCCGCGATGATCGGGGCGATGGCGTCATAGAAATAAAGCTGATCGTCACCCGTCAGTTTCATAATCTCCGTTGTCAGGGCATCGGAGGTCAGCGGTCCGGTGGCAATGATCGTGATGGAATCTCGTGGAATGGTTGTGACTTCTTCGCGCACGATTTCAATCTGCGAATGCGATTCGATGCGCTCAGTTATGTATTCAGCAAACTGTTGGCGATCGACAGCCAGAGCTGCGCCGGCGGGTACGCGTGTCGCTGCGGCTGCTTCCATGACCAGCGAATGGCCCCGCCGCAGTTCTTCCTTAAGCAGATGAGAAGCGGAGCCCTGCTCGTCAGATTTCAAAGAGTTCGAACAGACGATTTCGGCGAGCTTATCGGTGCGGTGTGCGGGTGTCTGCTTTACCGGCCGCATTTCGTGCAGGCGCACGTGTGCACCTGCCCGCGCTGCCTGCCAGGCAGCTTCAACTCCCGCTAAGCCACCGCCGATAACGATGATTTCCGTCATTATGTGGCGCAAGTTGTTAACTTGCGCAGCCTGACCCGGAACACAAGTTAACAACTTGCGCTACAGCTAACGTCGCTTCTTTCTGCGCAGAACTTTCGCGTGCGCCTGTTTCATGACCTCCGCGACTCGTTCAGCTTTGGTTTGTACTTGACCCGCGGCTTGTTCCTGTTGATTGTCACGATGCTCCTGCATCTCGCCCTGATGCTTATGAAAATCAAATTCGTTTACTCGTGTCGATCCGACCTTGAATGTTTCGATGTTGCGTGTTTGACCTTTCATGGCCCTCCGTTCCTTGTTTCACGAACTATGGAGTGCGCCTGTAATGCGCAGCAGCGATATCACTCCACCCCAGGATTGGTAGTTTGCTACACGACTTGACACTCAAAACCAGCGGTTCGTATAGTCAAAGCTCAAGTTGGCCGGCTTAGCTCAGTTGGTAGAGCGTGCGATTCGTAATCGCAAGGTCATCGGTTCAACTCCGATAGCCGGCTCCAGATAATCTATACTCCGACTATCGCTGATCGCAAAGATGAAGGTGACCCTCCGGCCGCTTTTATTAATTTTGCATGTCTATCTTGCGCCAGCCAGCGACAAATAGGATAGATAGAACCGCGGCAGCGTACTCTGTGTGTTAACGCACAGACGGGAAAATAGAGCTGGTATAAATTTTGTCGCCACCCCTGAATAGATCCAGCATAGTTGAGGAAGTGAGGCTTTGCGGTCCGCCTTAGCCTCTTCTATTTCATTCGCCCCCTAACTGTCGAGAGCGCCGGCGGAGTTGTGCCAGGATTTCCAGGCGTTTTCAAAGGCTACGGTCATCCAAATGACCGTTTGGAGGCACCCCCTTATGTCCCAATATTCACCCTCTCCCCAGGCGCCCAACTACGCATTTGGCCGCCGATCGTTTCGGCAAACGGATGCCGAGCATCCCGTCGTATTAATGGTGGAAGATCAGGCGGATGCACGATCCGAGTTGACTCAGATCCTCGAACTAAACGGGTATCGAGTCATTGAAACTGATAACGGACTGGACGCGGTCAAGCGTGCCTTATATGTGCATCCGGATCTGCTGTTGGTCGATCTCAATGTGCCGCTACTCTATGAGATGATGGCCGCGCGCCAGATCGTCAAGAACGCGCGATTAGGCAGTTTGCCGGTTGTAATTGCCACTCATGAAGACTCCCTGGACGCGGCCGCAATTATGGAGTTGGGCGTTCGTCGCAATGAATATGTGACTCGACTCTCCGACTATCAGCAGTTGGAATGCTTACTTGACTATTTGTTGACGGTGGCGCCTCAAGCAGCTTGATCTCCTCAGTTTTTGGCTTCTCACATTTTCGAGCATACCTATTGCACGCGTCGAAATCCCTCAGACTGCGCGAAGGATCATTTCGCCCGGAGCTCCATGATTTCGGAATGGTCTCCGGCGAAGCGTATTTACTTGAGCCGAATCTGATTTCCTTCTTCGTGCACCCTTGAAACAATATCCAGGCAGTGCACGTATCCAGTCCGATCGACCATCTATGATTGAGCGCATTTTAGACTCGCAAAAAACTACGCGGGTAATGGAGCCTCATTCAGAAAAAATCGAATTTTGCAGGAGCGAAATAAATGTCCACCAGTAGGAGAACCTTTCTCAAGCTTTCAGCCATCGCGGGTGGAAGTGTCGGCCTGGGGCTAATGCCTGGCGCATCAGCTTTCTCAGAGGTGATCAATGGGACAGTTGGATCATTCGGCAAGGCCGTAAAGCCTTTACGAATTTTGTTCCTCGGTGGTACTGGATTCACCGGCCCGCATCAGGTTCGTTACGCGCTCAGCCGCGGACACAAAGTGACGGTGTTCAATCGCGGCAAGACCCATCCGGGTGAGTTGCCGAAAGAAGCTGAACAGCTAATAGGCGATCGCAATGGCCAACTGGACGCTCTCAAGGGCCGGACCTGGGACGTCGCGGTAGATATCCCAACTAGCATTCCGGTCTGGGTCCGCGATGCAGCGCAAATCTTGAAAGGGAACGTGGATCGTTACGTTTTTATTTCAACTATTTCGGTGTATTCGGACAACAGCAAACCTGGAATGGATGAGACGGGATCGCTGGCCAAATATGAAGGCGCGGACGCCATGAAAGAAACCCAGGCAACTTTGAAGGCTTCCAATTACCGTCTCTATGGACCACTCAAAGCGCTTTCTGAAGTCGAAGCTGAGAAATGGTTCCCCGGGAAGACGCTCATCATTCGACCCGGATTGATCGTCGGATCTGGTGATGAAACCGATCGCTTCACCTATTGGCCCGTACGTCTTGCTCGCGGCGGCGAAATCCTCGCGCCCGGCAATCCCACCGACCCAGTTCAGTTCATCGATGCACGCGACCTGGCGGAATGGACGATACGCATGGCCGAACAGGGCACGATGGGAACTTTCAACGCGACTGGGCCCAAATCGACACTGACGATGGCGCAAATGCTGGACGGCATCAAGAAGGTAACGAAGACCGACGCCCAGTTCACCTGGGTGGATGCAGACTTCCTGGCCGCGCAGAAAGTCTCGGCATGGTCGGACATGCCTGTCTGGGTTCCGCCGCGAGGCGACGAAGCCGGCTTTTCCAGGATTAGCATTAAGAGAGCACTCGATAAGGGACTAACCTTCCGATCTGTTCCCGATACCACGCAAGCAACCCTGGATTGGTTTAGAAAGCAGCCCGCCGAGAGGCAAGCAAAGTTGCGAGCAGGGATTAAGCCGGAGCGCGAAGTTGAAGTCCTGGCGGCCTGGCACGCCAGCAAGAAATAGAGGTCCAGGCAGAGACGCAGCGCGGCGCCCCACAATCAAAAAGGCAGGGTTCAACGAGCCCGCGGAGCGGGCGGCAGAATTTAGCCCAGGCCCTAAAATTAGGAAGCCCGCTCTTTAGCGGGCGACAGAGGGATCGATCGGGGATTGTCTGTCGCTCCGCTAAAGGAAGCTGTCGGGAAAATCGGTCTCTGTGGATCTCTGTGTAACCTCTGCCACAGAGCATCACAGAGTTTCAAAGAGAACCCCCCTTTTTCCGATAGACTCCTAAAGCGGGCTTGAAAGCCTCTGTGTGATCGAACCCGGGCTTACACCCGGGGCTACTAAGATGCCGCCTGCTTTCGCAGGCTGATAGAGTGCTCCATTGAAGTCAGAGGTTGTTAGAAGAAGAACAAGCACATTAGGCAGAGACTGAATCAAACCAACCACTTCAAGAGGATTTCTTGAACAGCGACAAGTACGAACCAGGAAATAACGAACCGAACTCTTTCCTGCGCCTTTTACGGAAGGCCGTGGATGTGAAAGCCGAAGAAGTCCGGGCGCTTGGTCTGGGCTTCATCTATTACTTCCTCATTCTCTCCGCTTATTACGTCATTCGTCCTATTCGTGACGACTTTGGCGCGGCTGGCGGCATCGAGAATCTGCCGTGGATGTTCACGGGCACGCTGGCCACAATGTTGATTGCGAACGCTCTGTTCGCCGCCCTGGTAGCCAGGTTCTCGCGCAGACGCTTCATCCCCATCGCCTATCGATTCTTCATTGCCAACCTGCTGATATTTCTGGTCCTCCTGATGACCATTTCCAGGGGCCACCAGATCTGGGTTGGGCGTGCCTTTTTTGTTTGGACGAGTGTCTTCAATCTCTTTGTGGTATCGGTGTTCTGGGCGTTCATGGTTGATGTTTTCAGCACTGAACAGGGGAAGAGGCTTTTCGGCTTTATCAGCATCGGCGGAACGCTGGGCGCGATAGTGGGCGCAGCGATCACCGCCAGTTTGGTCCAGAAGGTTGGGACTCTCAGTCTTCTGCTCATTTCTGCGGCTTTGCTCGAGTTGAGCGCTCAATGTGTCCGCTTCTTCCCAAACACATTTGCCGGCCCGGGCCCCTCAATCAAAAAGAAGGCTGCGGAAGAATCGCCGGTCGGCGGGCGGATTTGGGCCGGTATAGTACACAACGCCAGGTCACCGTATCTGCTCGGCATCTGCGCTTACATGCTTCTATATGCGATCACTTCGACGCTTCTGTATTTTCAACAAGTAGGTATTGCCGCCAGCGCTTTTACGGATCGCTCGGCGCGGACGGCGTTCTTTGCCCAGATTGATTTGCTGGTCAACGTTCTGACTGTGCTGGTGCAGGCGTTCCTCACTGGAAGACTTCTTAAGTGGTTCGGCGTTGGAGTTACATTAGCTATTCTGCCCGCTTTAAGCGTCGTCGGGTTTACTACAATGGGTGTCGTGCCGACGCTCGCGCTCCTGGTGATCTTTCTGACTCTGCGAAGGGCTGGGAACTTTGCTATCGCCCGGCCGGCGCGTGAAACTCTCTTCACGGTCGTAAGCAGGGAGGACAAATATAAGGCGAAGAGCTTTATTGATACGGTGATCTATCGCGCCGGTGATCAGATCGGGGCCTGGTCGTCTCCGGCTTTGGCCTGGCTGGGATTGGGTCTAACCGGAGTTTCGTTTGTCGCGGCGCCGATCGCCGCTATCTGGCTCGTTGTGAGCCTCTGGCTGGGAAGAAAGCAAAGTGCATTGGCTGGCGAGGCACAAGCCGTCCGGAGCGGCTCTGCCGCCTGAGGTGCGGAAAGGCTCTGCCTTTCCGGAAGACGGTTGTTCATTGATCCCGAGGCTACGCCTCGGAATCAGAGGCTGAGCCTCACGAGAAGAATGATCCTGTCGGAAAGCCGAAGGCTTTCCGCAATCAGCCGGCAGAGCCGCGAAAATCCGCCCGTTATTTCTTTTCCGGAAACAGCATCACCTCAACATACGCGTTCGTGTTGAGATAAGTCTTCGCGGCTTGCTGAATCATCGCCTTGTCGATCTTGTTGTAAAACTCTGTGATGCGCCAGACCCCGGCCGGGTCTTCGCCGTTTTGATATCGCGCGGTGATCTGAGCCACTAGATAGTTATTCAGCTTGGCATTGGTTTCGAACTCTCGTAGGAGCGCTTCCTTCTCGTCGCTTAACTGTTTATCGGTTGGACCGTTCGTTTTGAATAGTTCGATCTCCTGGAAGACTCGCTTGATCAAATTCTCGGTGCGGTCAGGGGCGCTTCCAAACCGAATAGTAATGGAGTAAGTCGGATTGGGGATCCGCTCATAGCCGGGAACTGCGGTGATCCCATAGGTGCCTCCCAACTCTTCGCGAATCGTCTCCAACAGCCTGGTTTGCAGAATCTCAGCCATCGCCCGAATCGAGATACGGTGCGTCTGATCGAACTCGAACGGTCCGCTAAACACGATCGCCGTCTGGCTCTTGGGCTCGATCCCCTTCTCAACTTTTTTCTCGACAACGCCGGCCGGCGTTCGCACGCCCACGTCCTTCCACGATTCTTTCCGGCGGATCGATGGCAGCGAACCCAAATAACGCTCGACGAGCGGCTTGATCGTTGCCGGGTCGAAACTTCCGACGAAGACGAAGGTGAAGTCACTGGCGTCCGCAAACCGGTCCTTATAGAAGGCCAGCGATTTGTCGAGGTTCCATTCATCGACTGTCGCCGGGGTTGATAGGCGCCTCCGGAGGTGATTTTGGTATCTGGTTGTATTGAGCGCGTTGAAAAATGCAAACTCAGGAATCGCGGTCTGATTTGCGAGAAACGTCTTTGTCTGGGCAGTCTGGACCGCGAAAGCGGTCGCGTCAGCGCGGGGCTGGGTGAACCTGAGGTAGATGAGCTGGAACATCGTCTCCAGATCTTTCCGAGAGCTGCTGCCATTCAGTCCTTCTTCCACCTCGCTGATATATGGCGTTGCGGATGCAACTTTTCCGGTCATGAACTTTCGCAGATCGATAGCGCTGAATTTGCCCACACCACTGGCGTTGATTACCTGGGTGGCTGAGCTGGCCGGAATGTAATCCTTGTCGCTGGCCAGAGAAGTTCCGCCGGGACTGATAGCTCGAAACAGGATTTCATCTTCCTTGAAGGTTGTGGGCTTAAGAATCACCCTGACGCCATTGGATAGTTCCCACTCGGTGATACCGATGGCGTCTTTCGTCGTGGTCTTTGTGATGGTGCCCGGTGTCGGCGTCGATTCGAGCAGAACTGCGCTGCTGACCGTGTCCACGTATGGCTTCAGATCCTTTGCCGCCGCGCCCTTGATCACGGCGACGAGCTTTGATTCGTCCGGAATTACAAGACCGCTCTTCTCCGGAGCTGTAACCAGCACTGTCCGGTTCCGATCGGGAAACCACTCCCTCGCAAGTTTGTTGATTTCATCGAGAGTGATCCCTGGCAGGAAACGCTTTTGCAGTGCATATTCGTCGTCAGCAGTCGGCAGACTCTCGTTCTCGAGGAAGTTTCGCACGTATTCATCGGCCCGGCTGCCGGACAGCCGGTTTTCCTTTTCGAGGGCATTTCGCTCGTAGCTCCGCAGAACACTTTGCTTTTGACGATCCAGTTCGGTGGCGGTGAAGCCGAAGCGCGCCACTCGCTCGGCTTCGCTGAGCAAAGCATCGAGCCCACGCTCGATGCCATCCTCCTTTACCAGAGCGCCGAGCGTAGCCGAATCCTTTGAGCGCGCAAAGAAACTGCCCCGGAACGCCCCGGCACCAATGAATGGAGCGTCAGCCTTCTGCGCCAGTTCTGAAAAGCGAGCCGAGAGCATGCCGGAGAACAGCGCGTCAACGGTCTTCTGCCGATAGACGCCGACGGATCCCTGTTCGCGGCCCGGCAGGAGGGTGTCAATCTCGACGGCCGTCGTATTAGCTTCCTTGTCCGTCGCAATCGCGTAGGCGGTACCGGAATGATCTGGGACGTCGTAGTAGGTACGCGGCCGCGGTTTCGCCGCCGCCGGTATCGATGCGAAGTGAGTTGTGATCATTTTTTCAATCGCAGTCTTGTCGAAATCGCCAACCGCAACCACGGCCATTAGATCGGGCCGGTACCAATCAGCATAGAACTGCTTTAATCGCTCTTGCTTACCGTTCTGAATAATCTCCGGCTTACCGATTGGCAGCCGATCGGCATAACGCGAGCCCTTGAGCAGCACTGGAAACAACTTGTCCCGCATCCGCGCGCCCGCGCCGCGTCCCAACCGCCATTCTTCCATCACCACGCCGCGCTCTTTGTCGATCTCGACCGGATCAAAAGAGAGATTGTGCGCCCAGTCTTCAAGAACCAGCAGCCCCTTATCTATCGTCTCAGGTTTATCGGTCGGGACAGTGAGCATATAAACCGTCTCGTCAAAGCTGGTGTAGGCGTTTACGTCAGCGCCAAAGCGCATTCCCAGCGACTCGATGAATGAGACGAGTTCGTTCTTGGGAAAGTGACTGGTGCCGTTGAAGGCCATGTGCTCTACCAGATGGGCCAGCCCCTGCTGGTCATCGTCTTCCAGAATCGACCCGGCCTTAACGACCAGTCGCAACTCCGCGCGCTTTTCAGGTTTTTTATTATTCCGGATGTAATAGCGCATGCCGTTCGGGAACTTGCCCATGGTGATCTGCGGATCAAGAGGCATTGGCTCTGATAGCGCCTGGGCCGCGGCTTGCGCCTGGGCCGGAACAGTCGCAGCGTGTTGCTGCGCGCCGGAGAGGCAGGCTGCCAGCGCAATGGCTGCGGCCAGAAACAGCAAATGTGTGCGGGTCCGAAGGGTCATGATTTTTCTCCTGAAGACGGGTAAGACGGTTTTCATGTGAGAACCCCTAAAGAGGTAATGGTCAAGGGAAGACGAGAAGCTCTTATATCATCAGCGTGCAATCGCAGGCAAACGAAGGTGGTGGCCCGGAAAAATGGCTTTCGATCTCGGATCTCAACTTGCTCGTATCCGCGCCAAGAGTTCGGCAGGCGTAATAATCTCCAGACGCAGTCTCGCCTGTACTCGTGGCGAGATTTCCAATAGGTCACGATCGTTAGTCACCAGAAAGCTAGCCTTGCCGGAACGTGCCGTTGCGATCATGATGTTATCGTCAGGATCGCGGCTTAGCTTCGGGCGCAAGCCCAAGCTGACGTGAGTTACAGTTATTCTATTGGCGAATCGTTTCTCCAGTCGTTTGACTAAGGCTTCTGGAACTCCGAGCCGAAATAGAACCTCGAGATACTCTCGAACGACATCGTCGCTTACTATCAACTGAAGTTGTCTTTGGTCGCGCCATAGGCGGAACGTCTGCTGGTTTGCCGATCCGGGACTACGGCTGAGATAAAAACCAACAAGAACGTTCGTATCGAAAACGACGGGTATGCGACGTTTACGAGGTGGCACTGGGTCTGCTTCTGTGCGCACGGTGACGGCGCACTAGCTGAACGGCGTCTTCTTCGCGCCGACCACTGCGGAGCGCTGCCTTTTTGACCTGTCGATCAAGCTTCTGATCTTCCCAAACTTCGAGCCGTTCTTTCATAAACTCTTTGAGCAGACGAACAGGATCGCGCCTTTGCTTCCGAGCGGCTTCTTCAAAGCGATCCCATAGAGCAGAATCCAAAATCTCCTTAGCCATGCAACGCATTCTATCACCTCTACCACGTTACTACTGAATCTAATTGACGTACTCAAGCGAGGCGGCTTAGATCAATTGAGAGAGCGCGCTTTGGCGCTCGCTTTTGTTTGCTGGTGTCTTATCTTCCAGATCGGACAACAGACAATCCAGACTAAATGGATTTGGTCTTACTCTGCAAATGGAAAAACCTCGGGGAATAGTTGCCGTTGATTATGTCTACCGATTGACTAGGCACGGTAAGCACCTGATCGACATAGTGCAAGGCGTACCTTAAATTGATTTTGGCCGTGAAGTCTCCTCAAATTTCATAGCCATGCGCCTTCGCCGGCCAAGCGACAATGAACAGCACCGTCCCGATCACTGCCATGACAATCAATCCTTCAAAGCCTACGTCCCATCCATAGCGTTGCACCAACGCTCCCAGACCCCAGCCGGAAAGCACCGTGCTCGCATAGCCGAAGATGCTCGTCAGTCCGATGGCCGTGGCCGCGGCACGTTTGGTTGCCAGGTTAGCCGCGGTCACCGCGAGCAAACATTGCGGGCCATAAACGAAGAAGCCCGCGGAACCGAGCACTGCGGTCGTCAGCAATTCAGAGTGCAACGGAAGCTTCCAGAACGCGAACAGCGCCACGCCGGCCAACGCCATGTAAACGACGCAGGCACGCACGGCTCGTCCGCCCAGATATCGGTCAGTCAGCCAGCCACCGAACATTGCGCCCAGGGCTCCGCAGAATTCAAATGCGGCCACCATCCAGCCGGCGTGCGTAATCTGCACGTGCTTGAACTCCGTCAAAAGTGTCGGACCCCAATCCAAAACGGCGTAGCGGATAATGTATACGAAGAAGTTGGCGAGCGAGACGATCCAGATGTACTTGTTGAGAAAGACGCGATCGATGACGAACCGTCTGAACTCTGCGCTTGACTCGTGCGTTTGCGAGTGACTTTGCGTGCCCTCGACTTCGGGCAAGCCGACAGATGACGGCGTATCGGGGAGCGTAAACCAGATGAAGATCACGCAAATGAGCGCGATTGCCGCGGGAACAAAGAACGCCAGCCGCCAGCTTATTACTACCAGATATCCGCAAAGAATAACGATTAGTCCGTCGCCAATAGAATGCGAGATATTCCAGATCGACATCCTGCTCGCGAGTTGCTTTGGCGGAAACCAATAGGCCAACAGACGCGCGCACGGTGGAAAGCCCATGCCCTGGAACCAACCGTTCGCCATCCAAATCAGCCCGAGCGTTACTACGGCTGAATTTAAACCAAAGAGCACGTTCATCAGCGCCGACGCCCCCAGGCCAAATGCCATGAAGGCGCGGGCGTTGGCGCGATCACCCAGAAACCCGTTGGCAAACTTTGACACGCCGTAGAGCAAACCATGCAAAGTGAGGAACAGACCCAACTGAGTTTTCTTGAAGCCGAGACTGCTTTGCATTACCGGCATCGCAATGCTGAGGTTCTTGCGAACGAAATAGAAGGTCGCATAGCCGATGATGGAACTAAAAAGCACGCGTTTCTGCCAGAAGCGATATTTCTTCGCGACCTCGTTAGGATCGTTTGATTGAATGGGCAGAGCAGGCGCCGGCGCGAAGATCCTGAACAAGCGTTCGCCGAGGGACGACTGAGAGACTGATGCGGCACTTACCTGATCGGACACGGTTAGATCCTCTCCGAAAATGCAGGGAGTCTATCGTGCGCGTCGTCTTACGCAAAGCTCCAGCTACGAGGATCGGATCACGGTGTGCTGGGAACGCGGACGTCCCGTCCGCACAGCGTGCGCAGCAGGCTCGATCGTTGCTTGAAGTCTAACACCAGTGTTCGCGCTTTGCGCTCAGTGCGGACGGGACGTCCGCGCTCCCAGCAAACGGGATATTCTCGTCGTTCACTTGATCTAGCCTGCACAAAATCTGAGAATGCCTTGCCAATGAAACTCGCTTCTGAACAAATCACCTCGTACGATCGCGACGGCTTCCTGGTGCTCGAAAACTTTGTAGACGCTCAAGCCTGCGATCAATTGCGCGCCCGCGCCGCGAGACTCGTGCGCGATTTTAATCCGCAGGGCGTTGTGTCAGTTTTCTCGACTCACGAGCAGACCCGCACCAGCGACGACTACTTTCTGGAGTCAGGAGACAAGATCCGTTTTTTCTTTGAAGAGAACGCGTTTCACTCCGACGGTACCCTGCGGCAAAGCAAGGAGCATTCGATTAACAAGATCGGCCACGCTCTGCACGATCTCGATCCGGTCTTTGATAAGTTCTCACGCACACCTCAAATCAAACAACTGGTTTCCGATCTGGGCTTGGTTGATCCACTGCTACTGCAGTCGATGTACATCTTTAAGCAACCACGGATTGGCGGTGAAGTCACCTGCCATCACGACGCGACCTTTCTCTACACCGAGCCTTTGCGTCTGGTCGGACTATGGTTCGCGCTGGAAGATGCGACGATTGAGAACGGATGCCTGTGGGCGATTACGGGCGGACACAAACTGGGATTGAAATCGCGCTTCGTCAGAGTCGAGGGCGGCGGCACACGCTGCGAAGTGATTGATGGCACACCCTGGCCCGAAGCGAACTTGCGGCCGCTGGAAGTAAAGCAGGGAACTGTGATCGTGCTGCATGGCCTGCTTCCACATCTCAGCCGCGAAAACCGATCATCAAAATCGAGACACGCCTACACGCTCCATTTCATTGATGCTTCGGCGCACTATCCCGGAAGTAATTGGTTGCAAAGATCAGCGGAGATGCCGCTGCGAGGATTTTGATCAAGGAGGTGCGGCATGGCCAAGCGTGTGATCGGATCTTTCGCGGATCTTGGAAGAAGGTACGAGGTATAATACGCGGCACACCGGACTTCGCCGCGCCGCGTGGTCTAATACGTTGGCATCCTAATTGTGATTGGAGGCATGGTATGCGTTATTACGTTGTCTTCTTCGATTCGAGTGTCGAGGAAGATTTTAAGAGAAGAGTTCAGATGCTTGAGAAAACCGCAGGTCTCCCGACTGAGGTGGTTTGTTACATCGATGACAGCACGAACGGGCAATTGGTCGGAATGTATATCACGGAGCAGACGGCTAACAGATTTCCGCAATTCCTTGCGGAGTTCAACGGTGGCGAATGGCTGGATCATGAACCCGTCTAGTTCGGGATAACCTCATGCTAATAACTTCCTAATTGTTGAAAGGGTGAATCATGAACTGGCCGCCTAACAAATCGTTCGACCAAACGCGGGGAGCGCGTTCTTTCACTTGATTATTTGAATCGAGGTTGAATGTAATCGCCGCGCCCGGTGAATTCGAACGTTGGGCGCAACTCTCTGTGACTTTATCGGAGGACTTCCATGCTAAAATTCTTGGGAAGGATAGTCGCAGGCCAAAACTCTAAGCAATTCGAAGAACAGCTTCGAAGGGTCAAGATATTTCTTTATGCCGAATTGAGCATGGAGTATCAACGAGATTTTGACTCAGAGCTGGCGAGCATTCTTGCGCGAACTATCTCACGGGAGAAGATCTCGACCAGAGCTATGCCAGTGTTGACGAACCCACCAGATCAAAGATCCGACAGATAAAAGATCAAATCATCAGTCGTGCCGACGAGAAGATGCTGAACGATGATACTCTACGG
>WNFR01002275.1_pt1 | contig 31271 bp, 17 predicted proteins | sample 5400221 | NCBI WGS metagenome assembly WNFR01 (sample SAMN13153357, study PRJNA577476) | soil metagenome | isolation source: 40 cm soil under Madrone tree | place: USA:California | collected 2016-06-14
TTGATCGGTAGGTGCGAGTGGCGAGCCGTCTGGATTCACGAGATCGATTTTCACTTTTCGGAATTTTCCGTCGCGATTTCGGTTGGTGGGGCTGTAGGTCAGGCTGTACTGATTGCGCAGAAACGCTGCAACCTGCTGAAAGATGCCCGGAATTTCGCCCTCAAATCTCGGGAACCAGGCAAATCCTCCGGTTTCGTGCGCAAACGTCCTCATCTGATTTTCGTCCTGCACGAAATCGATTTCGCTTCCACCGCGGCCGCGCATCTCTTGCGTAAGCATGACCACTTGACTCAATCCGACGATGAAAACCGGCACGTCGGTTTGGTGCAGCGCTTTCATAGTTTGGTCATAGGTGTGTTTTGAAAAAGTGTCGCGTCCAGTAGCTACCAGCAAAATCGATTTTTTGCCCGGGACGTCTTTCAAGCGGTCGGCGGTGTCCAGCAGCGCGTCGTACACGTTCGATTCGCTGAAACCGGGAAAATATAAGTGATAGATGGCATTTCGCACTTCATCCTTATTCTGAGTGAAGTCCACTTCCATTTTCGGCTTCATGTCGAAAGTTACCAGCGCGACGTAGTCCTGCGGTTTCAGGCTCGGGAAGAGCGCGTCGGCCCAATATTTCGCCAGATAAGAAAATCGGCCGCCGTAGCGCGCACTGAATTCCATCAGGATGACCATGGTAATGGGTGCTTCGGTCGGACCGAAGTTGGTAACGGTTTGTGGAACGCCGTCTTCAAACAGGCGAAAATTCTCGCGCTTCAATCCGGTAAGGATGTCGCCGTGATTGGTGGTAGCCACAACATCGAGCGAGACCACCGGAACCTCGACGGCGATCGACAGGCCGCCTTCCTGCGGCTTCTGCGCGGGCGGAGTTTGCGCCGGAGGTGGCGTGGGTTGCGGCTGCCCACCGGATTGTGGCCCGGTAGGCGCTTGCGCTGAAGCGAAACCAACGCACAGAGCGGCCATGCATGCGGCAAGAAGCAAACGGCGAAAAGTGTCTGCAGCAGTCAAGAAAACAATCCCGTTCATCCCAACCCCCATATACCCCGCGTGCGGCGCGCCAGTCGCCGCTTTCTACCTTCGCGCCTCGCCGGCGCGACGGTGGAACTTAGGAACGCACAACGATGGCAGCAGCCGGGCGGTCTCTAGTGGCATGTTAGTATGAAGCAGAATTGACGCAAAACGTTTGCTAATTGATGAGGCCCGATGCGCGATTCCGGCCCGACGAGGAGAGAACACGGTGATTCGCACGCGAGTCGTGAAAAAAATGGTGCTTTGTGCACTCTGCCTGGGAATTTTTGTTCCTTGGACCTGCGCACAGATTCCCGGCATGGCCCCGCCGACCGCCCCGCAAAATGGCGCGCCGCTCGGGGACACTTCCGCACTGGCGCGGCAAGCGACAGGCTGGCTCGCGGACCTGATCAAGATTAACACCGCGAATCCTCCCGGAAATGAAGAAGCTGCCGCGAAATATATTGCAGCGATTTTACAAAAAGAGGGCGTCACTGCGGAGTTGTTGCCGCTTACACCGGGGCGCAGCGGGCTGGTGGCGCGGTTGAAGAGTTCGGCGTTTTCCGATCCATCAAAAGCTTTGCTGCTGGTGGCGCACATGGATGTGGTGGGAGTAGAGCGCGCGAAGTGGACAGTCGACCCGTTCGGCGCGCTGCCGAAGGACGGCTACATTTACGGCCGTGGCGCAATCGATGACAAGGGAATGTTGGCGGCGAACCTGGCGGCGTTTGTAGCGCTGAAGCGGTCCAATGCGCGGCTGAACCGCGACGTGATTTTCCTGGCGACGGCGAGCGAGGAAGGTTCCAGCGACGCCAGTATCCGAGTGCTCATCTCGAAATACTGGGACAAAATTGCGGCAAAGTACGCGATCAATGAAGGCGGAAACGTATTCGCAAAAAGCGGCAAAGTGCAATATGTGGCGGTGCAGGCGAGTGAAAAAGTCTCGGTCAACGTGACAGTGACCGCCAACGGGAAGTCCGGGCATGCGTCCATACCGCTGAAAGACAATGCGGTGACGCATCTGTGCGCGGCGGTGGAGAAAATCGCCAACTATACTGCGCCGGTGCATTTCACCACCATCGTACGGCGATATTTTGAAGGGGTCGCGCCATTGCAGGATGATGAAATCTCAAAATGGATTCGCTCGCTGGATACCGCGGACCGCGGTGAACATGCGGCGCGCGTGATATCAGACAGCAATCCGATCTGGAACGCCATGCTGCGCGACACCATTTCGCCGATCATGCTCAGCGCCGGTGTGCGCGCTAACGTGATTCCGTCGGTAGCCACTGCTACGCTCAACATTCGACTGTTGCCCGGAAATACCATCACCGCGCTGCTCGGCGAACTGAACAAGGTTGTGAACGATCCGCAGGTAAAGCTGGAAGTGCAGCCCGACGGGGGACTGGCGGCGCCGGATTCTTCACTGGAATCGGATTTCTACCAGGCGATCGTGAAAGCATCGGCGGAAGAATTTGGCGGAGCGCCAGTAGTGCCTCTTCAATCGACGTGGGCGACGGATTCGTCGCAACTGCGTTTGCACAATGTGCAGTCCTACGGACTGGTGCCGTTTCCGCTATCGGATGACGACATCAAGCGCATGCATGGCGATGACGAGCGAATTCCCGTGGCGGCTTTTGCGAAAGGCGTGGGCCTGATGGTGCGGTTGGTGAACGAATTCGCGGTTGCGCACTGAGTTGCCTGGCCTGCGCGGAAAACGTTTCTAATCGTCATTCGGGGCGCAACGAGGAATCTCTCCGTCTTGGTTTCTGGTTATCGCGATGAGTTTTCGACATTCCAAAATCATCTGCACGATCGGTCCGGCTTCGCGCGATCCGCGGATTCTGAAGCGGCTGCTCGAAGCGGGCATGGACGTAGCGCGAATGAATTTTTCGCATGGCAGCCATGCCGAACATCTGAATTGCATTCAATTGCTGCGCGCGACGGCTCATAAACTCGGCAGGACGATTGCGATCCTTGCCGACTTGCAGGGTCCAAAGATACGTACCGGCGCACTGGCCGCCGGCGGCGTACCGGTAACGCTGCGCACCGGGCAGAACTTTACGATCACCACCAGGAAAATTCTGGGCGATTCGACACGCGTTAGCACTATATTTCTGCCGCTCCCCAGAGAAGTGCACCGCGGAGATCGCATCCTTTTGTCGGACGGACTGATTGAGTTGTGCGTCGAATCTGTTCGCTTGAAAGACGTAAATTGCCGCGTGGTGAATGGCGGCGCGTTGGGCGAGCACAAGGGAATCAACCTGCCCGGAGTGAAGCTGCGCGTGCCGGCGCTGACGCCGAAAGACAAAGCGGATTTGAAATTCGCCCTGGCCCAGGGCGCCGACTACATCGCGGTGAGTTTCGTGCGCCGGCCGGAAGATGTGCTGCTGGCAAAGCGTTTGATCCGTCACGCGGGAAAAGAAACTCCAGTCATAGCGAAACTCGAGAAGCCCGAAGCGATCGAAAACCTGGAAGGAATTTTGCGGGTTTCGGATGGCGTGATGGTGGCGCGCGGCGACCTGGGCGTGGAGATGAATCCGGAACGGGTACCGGTGGTCCAGAAAAATATTATCGCCCGCGCCCGCGAATTTCGTCGGCCGGTGATCACCGCTACGCAGATGCTCGAGTCCATGACGGAAAATCCCCGGCCGACGCGCGCCGAAGCTTCCGACGTGGCCAACGCGATTTTCGATGGTTCGGATGCGGTGATGCTTTCCGCGGAGACCGCCAGCGGAAAATATCCGGTGGAAGCGGTCAGCATGATGGCGCGAATCATCGAAGAAGCGGAAACCAGCATTAAGGAATTCGCGCGTCCAGAAACTCAGGAAAAATTGAAAGTGGCGGAAACGGTGGCCGAACTGGTGTGCCACGCATCGCGCGAATTGCACATGCGCTGGATTGTGGTGTTCACGCATAGCGGATTCACGGCACGGCTGATTTCGCGCTACCGGCCGCTGGTGCCGATTGCGGCCTTTTCTCCGGAAGCAGAAACGCGGCGACGCCTGGCGTTGGTGTGGGGAGTTGCGCCTCTGGCAATTCCGGATTTACGCAAAGTGGATCAGCTCGCGGAAATCTCAGAAAAGCGATTGCTGCAAGAAAAACTGGTGCGCAAAGGCGATGTGATCGCGATTGTGGCCGGAACGCCGATGGGCGTGCGCGGCACGACCAACTTCATGAAGTTCCATGTGATTGGCGGCGCACTGGAATAAATTTGCGGCGCTGGAATTGACGCGAGCGGACCAGACAGATAGCATCTGCGGGATTCTCTTACCTTTCCAAAAGGAAAACATGGCTATCAATCCTGGTCGGCGGGAATTTCTTGCTTCGATCGCGGCGGTTTCGCTATTTCCGCTGCAAGAGGAGAAGCCGGAACTCATACTGCACAACGGAAATATAATGACCGTAAATCCACGGGAGCCGCGCGCGCAGGCTATTGCAATTTCGCGTGGGCGAATCGTAGCAGTGGGGAGCGATGTGGATGTTTTGCATCTGGCCGCTACGGGTTCGACGAAGATCGATCTTGGCGGAAAAACGGTGCTGCCGGGTTTTATTGATGCTCACACGCATCCTGCACTGGCCGGGGTGATGCATCTGCGGATGGTGGATTGCGATTTGCGGTCGATTCCCGCGATCCAGGCAGCGTTGCGGGACCGTGCGGCGAAGACTCCAGCAGGCGAATGGGTTCTCGGCTTCAAGTATGACGATACAAAGACCACCGACGGCCGGCCACTGAGCATCAGCGATTTGGACGCGGCCGTCCCGGATCATCCCGTCCAAATTGAATATCGCGGCGGGCACACGGCGTACTGCAATTCGCTGGCGTTCCAAACGGCCGGGATCAGCGAGAAAACCCCTGATCCGGCGGGCGGAAAGATTGACCACGATCCGGCGACGGGAAAATTAAGCGGACGAGTTGCGGAAAGTGCGCGCGCCATATTGGACAAAGCAATCCCTCAGACCTTGACCCGTGAGGACCATCGCGAAGGCGTCAAACTGATTTCGAAGATGTTGGCGAAGACCGGCATCACCTCCGCGCATGAAGCGCAGGGAACACCGACAGATCTACTGGCATATCAGGACGCGCATGAAGCAGGAGAGCTACTGTATCGCGCGTACTGCTTCATCAATTACCGCTACATAGATTCGATGATCGCTGCGGGAGTTCGAACGGGATTGGGCGATGATTGGGTGCGAGTGGGCGCAATGAAGCTGGTGTGCGATGGCTCGATTTCAGAACGCACCGCGCGTCTCTCGACGGCGTATGAAGGGCGTCCAAACGATTTCGGAATTATGGTGATGACTGAAGAAGAGCTCTATACATATGGCCGCAAAGCACATCTGGCCGGCTGGCAAATCGGCACGCATTCGAATGGCGACGTGGGGATTGATACCACTTTGCGCGTCTATGAACGGCTGCAGCGGGAAAACCCGCGGCACGATCCGCGATTCCGTCTGGAACATTGCACCGTGATCAATGATGACCTGGTGCGAAGAATTAAGGCGCTGGGCGCGATTCCAACGTCTTTTTCCACTTACGTTTATTATCACGGCGAAAAAATGAAGTATTACGGTGCAGAGCGGCTGAACAATATGTTTGCGTTGCGGAGTTTCCTCGATGCGGGAATCCCCGCGACGCAAGCTTCCGACTATCCGCCAGGAGAATTTATTCCGATGATGGCGCTGCAATCGGAAGTGACACGCACCGACACCAAGGGAAATGTTTGGGGGCCAAAACAGAAGATTACGGTGGAGGAAGCGATTCGAGTAGGGACGATAAACGGCGCGTTTGCTTCGTACGAAGAAAACTTGAAGGGATCACTGGAGCCCGGAAAGGTCGCCGATCTGGTGGTGCTGGGCCGGGATCCGTTGAAGGAGGACCCGTCTACACTGATCTCGATTCCCATGGAACGCACGATGGCCGGAGGCCGCTGGACGTTTGAGGCCTAAATCGGATGCGCGGTACAGCGGCGAGCACCCACACTGTTCGGATAAACAGAAATTACTGCAGGCGCGTACATTTCTCACCGCGTGCCGCTACAGGAAGATGCGGATTGATGGAGATGGCGGCCGACTAGTATCAAGGGCGCAGAGGCACCGCCATGAGCACTTCCGCTGTTATCACCATAGTTGTGGTTGTAATTGCCGCCGCCATCGCTATTGCCTTGCTGGTTGTAAATCAGCGCAGCAAGGGACTTCGAGAGCGATTCGGTCCCGAGTACAGCCGGACGGTCGAAGAAACCGGCAGCAGAATACGCGCGGAAGCAAACTGCAAAAGCTACAAAAGAGAGTCGAGCAGTTCAAGATCACTCCACTGTCATCGGAGACTCGAACGAGGTTTGTCGCAGGCTGGCACAAGATCCAGTCGCGGTTTGTTGATGATCCGCGCGGCGCGTTAACTGAAGCAGACAGGTTGATTCAAGAACTCATGAGCGAGCGCGGCTATCCGGTGACAGAGTTCGAGCAGCGCGCCGCGGATATATCCGTGGATCACCCGCTGGTAGTTGAAGAGTATCGCGCGGGGCACGAAATTTCACTGCGGCATGCACAAGGCGGAGCGACTACCGAGGATATGAGGCAGGCCATGATCCACTACCGCGCATTGTTCGCTGAATTGGCCGACGAACCTGAACTGACCCACGGCGGTAGGGTAAGAACCGCTCGGGCATAGTCGCAACGAGCTCGTGCGTAGAGTTGAGCGGCAAAATTCCGAAAAGATAAAAGGAGCACGTCATCAGCGAAGACATCAGGAAGAGAGAAGAGCTGCGCGACGAGACGGATCAGGAGCTCACCATAGCGGATTTAGCGGGAACCAGTCAACGCATGCAAAAAGATGACGAGGCATCGCGGATCGAAAATGAGCGGCGATCCATAGAGCGTGTCGATGTGCGGATTGAAGGACGGCTAACAGGCGACGCGGGCCGCGGCGCAACTCCGAGCACTGCAGCCGTGCCTGCTCCCGCGATGGCGCAGGAAACGGGTCCACTCTTTTCCGGGAGCGAAGCGAACGATCTTCGCGGGAAGTGGGATGCGATACAAGTTGGATTCGTAGACGAGCCGCGCCGCGCAGCGCAGTCGAGCAGGCAGACACCCTGGTCGCGGGAACGATGAAAAGGCTCGCGGAAATCTTCGCGGAAGAACGCAACAAACTGGAAAGCCAATGGGACAAGGGCGAAAACGTTTCGACGGAAGATTTGCAACTAGCTGCAAGCGGTTCCATATCAAGCGGCGCGAGAGTGCGCCGTTGTTGAAGGTCGATGTTAGCGAGGCTGAGTCAGGATGCGCTACGCGGCCGGCCACGAAAATCGCAAGAGTTGAATTTATTCAATTGACCCAGCGGTCGGGGCGCGATGGCGGCTCGTTCTTGTTTTTGTTGATGTAGACGTCGAATTTTTTGCGGTTGCGCTGGTACTTCCAGTCGGAGACTTCGTTGCGCAGTCGGAAGAGGTAGGAATCACGGCGGAGATATAGATAGCCGATCAGCATGCCTCCAAGATGGCAGATGTGGCTGACCTTGTTGTCGCCCAGGCCGAAAGTTCCGAGAAAGGTGATCGCCGCCATACCGGCAACAATCCATTTCATTTTGATTGGAATCGGAATCGGGATGATATAGGCGCGACGATCAGGAAACAGAATGGCGCAGGCGATAAGGACGCCGAAGATGGCGCCGGATGCGCCGATGGTCGGCACATAAGAGTTCTCGCGGCCCCACAGCATGGGAACAGTGTTGACGACGACGTTTAACAAGCCGGCGCCCACCCCGGTGAGAAAGTAGTAGCGAAGGAAGCGGTTACGGCCCCAGACCAGTTCCACTTCGCGGCCAAACATCCACAATGTGAACATATTGACGATAATGTGCCAGATGCTGTTGATGTCATGCAGGAAAAGATAGGTAAAGGGCTGCCAGATGCGGAGAAGTGGAATGACTCCGGCCGGGACCAGACCGAACCATTTGAGGAGCCAGTTGTACCCGCTGACACCGCCGAAGTAATGGATAAAGGCTTCGAGAATGTACACGGCGACGTTGGCGACAACCAGGAGTTGCACACCCGAAGTGATGTAGAAATCGAAGCTGATCCGGTGAGTGCGTACGCCGCTGCGGGATGCCATGGCTTTTTCAGTTTACGGTCGAAAAGCGTGGGAGTAAAGAAAGAGGTTCAAGAGTATAAGAGTGCAAGAGTATAAGGGGGGTTGAGAGCGTGGCCTGACCGTAAGTCATGGCGTGGAAGAATACGGTTTAGCGCTGTTTCGTTCGAAGGCTTCGGCATTGTTGGAAAGGGTCGATAGGGCGGAGCGGCGAACTTGAGTTGTAAAAGCGAAGTTCTTTGCGGCTGGCGCGGTTCGTGTGAAATTCCAGACATCACCGCACAGCTTTCGAGCGCTTTGAAAGATATACAACTCTTCAAACGATTTGACCCCTTGCTTTAACGCCGAGACCGGTTTCACTTCTATACTCTTGCACTCTTTAACCTTTGTAGCTTTTTGTCGTTCAGTCGAGTTTTTTGCGGGCGAAGTAGAACAGGGAGGCGCCTAACGTCAGGAACATGAAAATGCCGAAGAGATTGCTGGTGGCGAGAGCGCCGAAAATTTTGGGGCCGAAGGCGAACAGGTCGGGGCGCCACGGCAAACGAAGAGTGGTAGTGAGCCAGTGCGGGACATTGTTGGAGATTTCGGGATCTTGAAAGAGATTGATGATGATGCCTAAGAGGCCGAAGACACCTCCGGCAGCGATCAAGCCTGAAGAATAGAGAGCGCCGGGGCTGGCTTCGCTTTCATCTTTCTTTTTCGTGGTGGCTTCGACCAGCAAACGGACTAATCCTCCGGCAAACATGGCTCCGGTCGTAGCGATGGAAAGATACGAGCCAGTAGCGAAGGCCAGAGAACGTACGCCTAAGATTTCCACCGCGATAACCAGAGCGACTCCCATTAAGACCAGGCGCCACGGCAGCCGTTGATTAAGGATGCCGTTGATGACAGTGGCCATCAGGCGAGCTTGCGGAGCGGGAGCTTTTTCGCTGCCGATGCCTTGCGCCCACTGCAGCTCGATGCGCTGCGTGCCAGGGTCGTAAAGATATTCGCCGTCAGGCACTTCGTGCGAGCCCAGCGAATTGATCAGCACATATTTTTTGCCCTGATGTTCGAACGTGTCGCTCTCGATTTTCACGCCGCTCGGAAGAGATTGCAGCGTGACGGGAATTTGCGTCGGAATGTAGCGTTCGAGGCCACGGTTCATCAAGTTGAGGGTCGCGCCGATAGCGATGGTCGAGACGGTGACGCCGACGAGCAGGCCGAGTTGCTGAAGGCGAGGCGTTGCGCCGACAAGATAACCGGTTTTCAAATCTTGCGAAGTGGCGCCCGCGATCGCCGCGGCGATGCAGACAACTCCACCAATCATCAGCGCGAGCACGGCATAATTGGGGGCAGTCCATCCTGCGACGAAAAAAATTGCGCAGGTAGCCATAAGCGTGGCGATGCTCATACCACTGATGGGATTGGAAGAATTGCCGAGCAGGCCGCTGATGCGACCGGCGACCGTGACAAAGAGAAAACCGAAGACCACAACAAAAACCGCGGCAAAAAGATTCTGGTACCAATGGGTAGCCGCGCCTTCGATTGGGTGAAAGGTAAGCAGGACCCAAAGCATGGCGATGATGACGATGGAGCCGATCACGACGGTGCGCATGGGGATGTCGCTCTCGGTCCTGATGGCGGATTCAGCTCCGACCGCGCCTTGCGCGCGAACGTCTTTCAGGCCCGCGCGCAGCGCGGAAATGATAGTGGGCATGGTTCGAAGCAAAGTGATGAGACCTGCTGCGGCTACGGCGCCTGCGCCCATCGGGCGAATGTAACTGCTCCAGATTTGCTCCGGCGTCATTTGCGGAATGGGAACTGTCGAAGGGTACAGCGGAGTATTGCCGGCGAGCTGACCGTAGAACTTGATTGCGGGCATCATCACCAGCCAGGAGATGATGCCTCCGGCAAAAAGAATTCCAGACACGCGCGGGCCAATGATGTACCCGACGCCGAGATATTCCGAAGTGATATTCACGCGGAATGACGCACCGGGAAACCAACTCGGGCGGCCATCAGGCTGTTCAGTCCAGGCGAGACAAGTCTTCATCAGAAACGTGTAGATACCACCGAGGCCAAGTCCCCAGAAAACGCGGCTGGCGAAGGAGCCGCCGCGTTCGCCGGCAACCAGCACATCAGCGCACGCGGTGCCCTCAGGAAAAGAAAGGTTGCCGTGTTCCTTCACGATGAGCTGACGGCGAATGGGAACCATGAACAGCACGCCGAGCCATCCGCCAAGAAGGGCGAGCGGGAAAATACGCCAGAAAGTAAATTCTTTGCCGAAGCCGAGAAAGATCAGCGCTGGAATGGTGAACATCACGCCAGCCGCGAGCGATTCTCCGGCGGAGCCGGTGGTCTGCACGATATTGTTTTCGAGGATCGTGGAGCGGCCGAAGGCGCGCAAGATGCTGATGGACAAAACAGAAATAGGAATGGAAGCGGAGACGGTGAGGCCTGCGCGCAGGCCGACGTAAACCGTGACCGCGCCGAAGAGCAGTCCAAAGAGCGCGCCAAGAATGATGGCGCGAACGGTGAATTCCGCGAGACTTTCTTCGGCGGAAATGTAAGTGCGGAATTCGCCGGGAGGCGCGGTGGAACTCCAGGGACGATTGCTCACAAAATCCTCCAAGTCATGCCGACAACGCTGAGATGCAACAAAGGTGCGCGGGGATTATGCCGCAGGGACAGGCACTTGGGAAAGGGCATCGTTCAGGGAAAAGCTGACCGCCCGTTCTCTTGACAGCGGCTTGCTAACAGGATACTTTCTCGCAACATCAGGTACTTAGGTTACTAATAAGTACGATGCCGAACCCAGTCTCGAACCGCCCTGTGAATGCAAGTGTGTCTTTCACCGGACCCGTGTGCCCGAGTGGCACCGAAAATCCCAGGAGAAAACCAGTGAACAAGCGTAAGTGGGTGGTGGTGTGCACATTTTGTGCGATCGTCGCGTCGTTAGCCACATGGCGCGCCAGCACGGCGAGCGCCGACGACTGGCAGCCGATCTCTCCGGAAGAATTGAAAATGACCAGCTTGCCCGAGGCCCCGGGAGCGCCGGCGGTGATCCTGTACCGGCAAGTGGATCGCGACGACGGAAGGTCGGCACATGAATTCAATTACGTTCGCATCAAGATTTTGACCGAGGAGGGACGCAAATACGCGAACGTCGAGATTCCATTCTTCAAAGAAACCGGGACTGTTTTAGGCATCAAAGCCCGCTCGATTCGCGCTGACGGTTCGATCGCGCAATTTGATGGCAAGGTTTACGAACAGACGATCGTAAAAGCCAAGGGCTTCATGGCGAAGACGTTCACGCTTCCCGACGTGCAGATCGGGAGCATCATCGAATATCACTACATGACCGATTACAACGAAGCGTACGTTTACGATTCCAATTGGGTTTTGAGCAACGAGCTGTTTACCAGGCACGCCAAATTCAGCCTTAAACCAAACCCGGATTTTGCGCTTAGGTGGAACTGGCCGGAAGGGCTGCCTGCTGGAACGCAGCCGCCAAAAGAGGATCACGGAACGATCCGCATGGATGCGCAGAATATTCCGGCATTTCTGGTTGAGGATTTCATGCCGCCAGAAAACGAAATGAAGTTTCGAGTGGATTTTATTTACAGCGAAGAGACATCGCTGGAAAAGGATCCGGCGAAATTCTGGAAGGCTGAATCGAAAAAGCAGAACGACAAAGTGGAAAATTTCGTAAACAAGAAGAAAGCCATGGAGCAAACCGTGGCGCAAATCGTGGCCGGCGGCGATTCACAAGACGCGAAACTGCGCAAGATTTACGCGAAAGTACAGCAATTGCGCAATTTGAATTACGAAAACGAAAAGTCCCAGCAGGAGCAGAAGCGGGAAAAGCAGAAAGAAGTGACCAACGTCGAAGACTTGTTAAAACGCGGCTATGGCAACGGTACCCAGATTACCTGGCTGTTTATGGCGCTTGCGCGCGCGGCGGGATTTGATGCGTCCCCGGTACTGGTCGCGCGGCGCAGCGATCATTTTTTCAAAGCCATAGTGATGAACGCGCGGCAACTGAACGACAACTTGGTACTGGTCAAACTGGAAGGAAAAGATTTGTATTTCGATCCGGGGACCGCGTTCACGCCCTACGGCATGCTGCCGTGGTGGGAAACCTCGGTTTCAGGGCTGAGGTTAGGAAAAGATGGCGGCGGTTGGGTTGAAACGCCGCTGAACGATGAGACCCAGAGCAAAATTGAACGCAAAACCGCGCTCAAACTGGACAGCGAAGGAACCCTGACCGGAAAACTGACAGTGACGTATTGGGGTTCCGACGCGCAAAGCCTTCGAATCGAAGAAAGAATCGAGGACGAAACCAGCAGGAAAAAATTATTAGAAGATATGGTGAGAGAAACAATCCCGGCGGCGATTGAAGTAGATCTTGTGAACAACCCGGATTGGAGCAGTTCTTCGCCATCCCTCCAGACGGAGTATTCACTCAAGGTGCCCGGGTGGGTTGCGGGCGCGGGAAAGAGGGCGCTCCTTCCCGTGGGACTATTTTCGTCGCCAGAGAAAAGTATCTTCGAACATTCCGGTCGCGTGCACCCCGTCTATTTTCATTATCCTTACCGGAAGATTGACGACATTACGATTGAGTTGCCGCTGGGCTGGAAGGTCGCCTCGCTCGCGAAATCCGTCGATCGAGATGTGAAAGCCGCCGCGTACACGATGAAGTCGGAAGACAATTCGGGGTCGTTGCACCTGACGCGACTGCTTCGCAGCGACCTGGTAATGGTGCCGCCTAACAGTTATGGAGCGTTGCGCGCGTTCTTTCAAGTGGTGCGAACAGGCGATGAAGAGCAAGTGGTGCTGCAGCCGGGCAGTTCGTCGGCGGGGAATTGAAATGAAGACTCAGACGCTCGCCGCGGCGCTGTTCGTCGTGTTCGCGCTTACAGGAGCAAACACCGCGAAGGCCGACGCTCCGGCGTGGATGCACAATCTCGTAAGCGCGCCATTGCCCGCTCACGACGACAAGACCGATGCGGTAATCCTGTACTCCGAAGAAATTGTGACCGTGCAGTCCGCCGACAAAATAACAGAGACGGTCCGCCAAGCTTATAAGATTCTCAGGCCGAGTGGACGCGAGCACGGCGTGGTCGCTGTGTGGTTCAATCCAAGCCGCAAAGTCATCAACCTGCGTGGCTGGTGTATTCCGGCGCAGGGAAAGGACTACGAAGTAAAGGATAAGGACGCCATGGAAGTTTCCCTGCCGAGAATTTCCGGCAGCGAGCTGATCTCGGACGTAAAAGACCGGGTGCTGCAGATTCCTGCGGCAGACCCGGGAAATATCGTGGGGTACGAATACGAAGTAGAGGAGTCTCCACTGGTGCTGCAGACCGTTTGGCAGTTTCAGGAGACCGATCCGGTAAAAGATACGAAATTCACGCTGCTGCTGCCGCCGTCGTGGGAATATTCCGTGGTTTGGCGCAATCACGCCGAAACGAAAGCTTCGCAGATTGGCAACAATCAATGGCAATGGACGCTGAGCGACGTGAAAGGTTTACGTCCCGAAGAAGAGATGCCCCCCTGGACCGGTGTGGCGGGCGAGATGGTAGTCAGTTTTTTTCCTCCGGGTGGCGCTAGCGACCACGTCTTCAAGGACTGGCGGCAGATGGGAGTGTGGTACACGGCTCTGGCCAAGGGCCGGCGTGGCTCGTCGCCGGAAATTACCCAGCAAGTTGCCTCACTGACCGCGGCGGAAACAACGCCCGTGGCAAAAATGGCCGCCCTCGCCAAGTTCGTGCAGCAGAACATTCGTTACGTGGCCATCGAACTGGGAGTCGGCGGCGTCCAGCCGCACGCCGCAGTGGACATCTTTCACCATCGTTACGGCGACTGCAAAGATAAAGCGACGCTGATGGGCACGATGCTCAATGAAATTGGCATTGATTCCTACTATGTGATTATCAATTCAGAGCGCGGTTCCGTCAGTGCGGACACTCCGGCGCAAATTCGCGCGTTCGATCACGCCATCATTGCGATTAAATTGCCGGACTCCGTGAGTGATCCGTCGCTGGTCGCCGTGGTGCTGCATCCGAAATTGGGCCGAATTCTGTTTTTCGATCCGACCGACGATATGACGCCGTTTGGCCGTCTCCGAGGCGCTCTTCAGGATAACTTTGGGTTGCTCGTCGCTCCCGATGGCGGCGAACTTTATAATCTGCCCATACTGCCTGCCGCTCTGACCGGTGTGACGCGTACTGCGGTCGTAAAGCTGGACGCGGAAGGCAACATGACTGGCACGTTCAAAGAGGTCCGCCTGGGCGACGCGGCCGCTGAAGAGCGCGCCGCCATCCGCAACCTGACCAAAGACAAAGACCGCGTGAAGATCATCGAACAAATGCTTTCGCAATCGTTCGCGAATTTTGGGATTACCCAGGCAACGCTAACGAATCTGACCGATACCAATGAACCATTCGGGCTTAACTATTCGATCGTAGCGCAACGCTATGCAAAGACTGCCGGCGACCTGATTCTGGTTCGTCCGCGGCTGGTGGGCGTCAAGACCCGCGCATTGCTGGAAACTAAAGAACCACGCGAGCTGCCGGTGGTGTTTGACGGTCCACGAAAAGACAGCGACCGTTTCGAAATAACCATGCCGCCGGGATTCGAAGTGGATGAACTGCCGCCGCCGGTGGATGTGGACTTTAGCTTTGCCAGCTATCACAGCAAGACCGAGGCCTCGGGCAATATCCTGAGATACACGCGCACTTTTGAAATAAAGGAACTGAAAGTACCGATGAGCAAGATGGACGATCTGAAGAAATGTTATCGCATCATCGCCGGCGACGAACGCAACACCGCGGTACTGAAACCGATGGCGCACTAAGCATCGGGTCTAGTAGCGTCGGCCACCAGTAAACATCGGTGATTAGCAGTTTCGCGTGCGCAACATTTCAACTGCTCAGGACGGAATCTTTCGTTGCCCGCGCAGCGCAAGCAGCGACCACGCGACGCCGGAGTTTCCAATCAGGAAACTGATGAAGCACAGCGCTAACACAGAATGATCCAGCGACGCGCCGAAATATTGCCAGAGTGGTGCGTGCGCGCCCGGATAATTTGCGGAGAACAGCAGGGAAAGCATGTAGAGCAATCCAAAGGCGCTTGCCGGACGGACCACTAACCCGAGCACCAGAGCCAGGCCGATGGCCAGTTCGCCATACGCCACCAGAAACGCGATTGCCGTGGCATGGGGCAGCACGAAACCGCGAAGCACTGGAACCATGAACGGGTAGGCGCCGTCTTCCAGAAATTTGTTGATCCAGAATTGGAATCCGCCGTGCAACGTGAATTGCGTTCCGAAAACTTTATATTGTCCAAAGACCAGAAACAGAATTCCTACCGAGATCCGCAGGAAAGCCATCGCCTTTGCGTTCGTGAATTGCGAATCAGTCGCGGATTTCATTTCCTGTGTGTAGCTCGAATTCGGTGCGAAGGTCCTGGCCTGTATTGCTCATCAGCCATCGGATTGCGGTGCTGAATCCCTTGTAGGGGCGCAGCATGCTGCGCCCTAGCTTGTCCAAACTTCTGGCTCAGCCTGCTATTTCTTTCTAGCATTCCGCTTAGCTGAGCTTCGCAAGCCGCTCACGCACCAGGTCGCTCAGCGCTTTGCCGTCCACGGTTTTTCCTTCCAGCGCGGACTTCGCTGCTTTCACCACTGCGCCCATCTGCTTGATTGAGCTTGCGCCGGTTTCCGCGATTGCCTTCTCGATCGCCGCGTTCATTTCTTCCGCCGAAGCTCCCGCCGGGAGATATTGCTCGATCAGCGCGGCTTCCTTTTTTTCCTTCTCCGCAAGTTCCGGCCGGTTGCCCTTGGTGAATTGCTCGATGGACTCCTTGCGCTGCTTCAAAATGGTTTGCAGCAGCTGGATGGACTCGGCGTCGTCGAGCTTGCGCAGCTTTTCCACTTCCTTCAGCTGAATTGCGGACTTCACCATCCGCAACACGCTCAGTTTGAAATCGTCGCGCGCCTTCATCGCCACCACAATGTCCGTCTGAATTTGTTCTGCCAGCGTCATCGATTTTCCCCTGCATGAAATATAGCAGCGGCGAGGATGTGGTGGCCAGCGAGCCGCGCCGAGCGCCAGGTTCACGGCTTCGCGGACAGGGCTACGCCGAGTGCCAACACGGGAAAAGCCGCTGAGGCATTCTTCGCCGTCTTGCTAAGTGCTCAGGGGCTGCTGCTAGTACTGTCGGTTAGTATTCGCGTGTCGAGCCAAGGGAAGCAGGACTGTCCTAAGTTGTCGCCAGCCGTTTTCAACGAAGTGCCATTTGGGTGGTATTCGAATTCTCCGATACTCCTTATGGAGTAGGTGCGGACCTTGAAAAAGTGATAAGTAACAAGGCACTGTACCTTCAGCGTGTTCTTTGGCAAACCTTCGACGTAGTTGGCCAGCCTGTCGGCAGGAAATTCCAGGTTAATGCGCTCGCCATTATTCAATACAGTAAGCCGTGCGATTTTCGGACGTCCATTGGATTGTCTTGTTGTTGCAGCACAGTAACTCTTATTGCGTTCTCCTGCGCGCCCGCCAGATAACAAATATCAAGGTGCATCCGAAAGACAACCGGCTTCCCAAGGAATGCTTTCGCCGCATCTTGCGCGCCGTAGTTAAGAGCCTCGCTGGCATGGATCGCGACGTGAGCAAACGGCGTTTCCACGCTGATCGCAGACGTGCATGCACCTACCTTGAGCCGATTCACAGCGTGAGTGTATTCGCCCAGAAATGCGCTGCCCTGACTGGACCCTTTGGTTCCCAGAAAATAGGCGTCGCGTATCGCGGTTTCAGAAAGCGGGAAATCACAACCGCAAGCCGCCCTCCCGACAAGAACCGCAATCGCGACAGCCGCGAATCGCCCTCCGTAACGACTACCCAGTGACTTTTTCATCTTCAATCCCGCCCAATCACTCTCTTGCACTCTTTTTCACTCTTGCAGGAATAAGTCCGAAAATTACCTGGGGTAGGGGGGTGAGCAATTTTTTCATCCCGAATCTTCCCTCGAGGCCGACGCAAGAATCCGAACCACCGTTCCCATTTCGGAACCCGACCGTTACTCAAAGCTCTTCCTCTACTTCCTCAACCTCCTCTACTTCTGTCTCTTTCCGCTACAATACTTGTCTGCCGATTCAGCCACGCGAGCTGCCGGCTACTCACTGAACAGAAGGGGAGTAATGAAAGTCATCGTTGCGGACAAGATCAGCGAGCGCGGAGTCGAGCTACTGAAGAAGTCGGGACTGAATACCGTGCTGACCACCAAGGACACCATCGGAGCGGAGCTGGCGGATGCGGATGCGCTGATCGTGCGCAGCGCCACGCGCGTAACACCGGAATTGCTGGACAAGGCGCCCAAGCTGCGCGCGGTGGGCCGCGCCGGCGTCGGAGTGGACAACATCGATTTGCCGGAGGCTACCAAGCGCGGCGTGCTGGTGATGAGCACTCCCGGCGGAAACGCAGTGAGCGTGGCCGAGCACACATTCGCGCTGATGCTGGCGCTGGCGCGGCAAATCCCGAAAGTGGACGCGGCATTGCGCGAAGGCCGTTGGGAAAAATCCTCCAGCGGTACCGAACTGCGCGGAAAGATATTGGGCCTGATTGGACTGGGAAGAATTGGCGGCGAAGTCGCGCGCCGCGCCGAAGCTTTCGACATGAAAGTGATTGCCTACGATCCATACATCAGCGAAGGAGCAGCCAAAGAGTTGCAGGTCGAGCTGGTATCGCTGGAGAAATTGCTGGCAGAAAGCGATTTCGTTTCCATGCACACCGCGCTGAGCCCCGCGACGCAGAAAATGATCAACGCCAAGTCCATCGAAAAAATGAAAAAGTCGGCGCGCATTGTGAACGCGGCGCGCGGCGAATTGATTGACGAATTGGCGCTGGCGGAAGCGTTGAAAAGCGGGCGGCTGGCCGGAGCGGCACTCGACGTTTTTGTGGAAGAGCCGCCGAAAACTTCGCCCCTGGTCGGATTGCCGAATGTAATTTGCACTCCGCACATTGCAGGCTCGACGGCGGAAGCGCAGGAAGAAGTCGGCACGCAGGTTGCCGTGCAGATCCGCGACTACTTGACGGATGGAATTATCCGCAACGCCGTGAATTTGCCGGCGCTTTCTGCTGATCAGTATCGTCGTGTGCGCCCATATCTGGAACTGGCAGAGCGGCTTGGCTCGCTGGTCTCGCAGGCGACAGCCACGCGTCCGGAGCGGATTCGCATTTGCTACGCGGGAGAAGTCGCGGAAGTAGGAACCCATCTTTTGCGCAGTGCAGTCCTTGCGGGCGTTTTGAACGCAGTGTTGGACGAAAAAGTGAACGTAGTGAATGCTCCAGCAATGGCCGCAGCTCGTGGCCTCACGGTGGAAGAAGAAACGAGGAAACGCCAACACGCATTTCCAAACACGCTGGAAGTTTCCTCACTCTCAAAAAAAGCCAGCGACACCGGCTTCATGGCCGAGGGAACAGTTTTGTTCGACGGTTCGCCGCGAGTGCTGGCGATCGACGGAATTTCGCTCGAGTCACAACTGGGCGGCACCATTCTTTTTTTGCGCAATCACGACGAGCCCGGGGTCATCGGCCAGGTCGGCAATACACTGGGACGCCTCGGCGTCAACATCGCGACCTTCGCGCTTGGCAGACGAGAAGCAACGCGCGGCGCGGAAGCCGTATCGCTGGTGCGCGTGGATGGTCCGGTGCAGGACACAATTCTCAGCGAAATCCTGCAAATTAAAGCCATCACCGAAGCCAAGCTCCTGCGCTTCGCCGATTAAGAAAAAATTTATAGTTAACCGATAATTTCCAAGTAAATCCGCCATATTTTACCTACATAAAAAATAAATTATCGGAACTTACGTTGACTCGCCTGCGAGCCCATTTTAGAAGTGGGCCAATGCAGTTTGCGGTCATCGGTGGGTTCGTGCGCAATAGGTGCGGCCAGATTCTCACCAGGCAGAGCGAGCGAAGGTCGTCGCGTCTCCAATTCGCGATACGGGCTCGCTGAATACCAACAACGAAGTGGGTGCGGAAAAGGAGCAGTTCATGTGGCGGCAACAGAAAGGCCTGAAAGGCCTTTGCATTGTTTGGGTGTTGGTGTGTCTCACGAGTGGGAATCTGGCTTTGGCGCAGACGGGAACCGCGTCGCTGCGCGGCACGGTTTTGGACAAAAGCGGAGCCGCGGTCGCCGGGGCTACGGTCACGCTGTCGAATTCGGAGCAGGGGTTCGAACGCACCGTAAGCAGTTCCGAAACCGGGGCGTACGAATTCGTCGGATTGACGCCGGGAATTTATTCGCTGACGGTGGAAAAGGAAAATTTCCAGAAATTCGAACTGAACAAAATTCAATTGCTAGTGAATACTCCAGCCACGCAAACGGTAACGTTACAGGTGGGTTCGACCGCGCAAACAGTTGAAGTTTCGGCCGTCGCAGAGACGCTGAACACCACCGATGCGTCGATTGGCTCGGCGTTCAACGAAAATCAGATCAAGCAATTGCCGCTGGAAGGAAGAAGCGTGCCAGAGCTTCTTTCGCTGCAGGCCGGAGTGGTGTACACCGGCAACCGCACCGACATAGACAAGAATGTGGACACACGAAGCGGTTCGGTGAATGGATCGCGCAGCGATCAGAGCAACTTGACTTTGGACGGCGTGGACGTGAACGACCAAGTGAATGGCTACGCGTTTACTTCGGTGTTGCCGGTGTCGGTGGATTCGGTGCAGGAATTCCGAGTAACGACCACCGGTTACAATGCGGACCAGGGCCGCTCGTCGGGTGCGCAAGTTACGCTGGTCACGAAGAGCGGGACCAATAGCCTGCACGGTTCGGCGTATGAATACCATCGCAACACGCTCACCAGCGCGAATGATTATTTTGTGAAAAGCGCCGAGCTGCAGAGCGGCGAGCCGAATGTCGCTCCAAAATTGATCCGAAACATTTTCGGCGCTTCGCTTGGCGGACCGATCAAAAAGGACCGTTTATTTTTCTTCGCGAATTACGAAGGATACCGGCAGGCGGAAGAGGCTTCGGAACAGAGAATTGTACCGAGCGACACGCTGCGCCAGGGAATCGTGATTTACCAGTGCGCGGTTGCCGCGCAATGCCCCGGAGGAGCGATTTCCGGGACGACTTTTTCGACGCCGTCTGGATTCGCGGCGCTGACACCAGGCAACCTGACCGCGATGGATCCACTGCATATCGGACCAAACCAGGTTGTGTTGAATTACTTCAACAGTTTTCCGGCGGCCAATGACCTGACCCTGGGCGACCAGCATAATTTTGTGGGCTACCGTTTCCGTGGTCCGATTCCGACCACGAATAACTGGTACATCGCTAGATTGGATTACAAGCTGACGGCCAGCGGCAATCACACACTGTTCTGGCGCGGCGCGGTTCGCAATGACGTACATTCCACCGCGCCATATTTCCTTGGGCAAAGTCCGCTGCAATCGAACGTTGACTACAGCAAAGGATTCACGGTCGGCTACACCGCGACTATCCGACAAAATCTACTGAACAATTTCCGCTGGGGATACACCCGACAGAGCATCGGGGTTCTGGGAAACAACGATACGCAGCCGTTCGTTTATTTCCGGGGGTTGAACGACAACAGCACACCAGCACTGTCCTCGGAGGCCGTTACGCGCAGTTTCAACTACCAAACGCCAGTGAATAACTTTGTGGATGATTTGTCCTGGATTCGCGGGCGCCATACGCTGCAATTCGGAACCAATGTGCGTTTCATTCGCAATCCAAGAGAGAATTTCCTGTCGTCGTTTAGCCGGGCAGTCACCAACTCTTCGGGGCTGGACACTGCAGGATTGGCCAACAAGGCCAGCCCGCTGGACCCCGGTTCGAACGGATTTCCGGCAGTAGCCGCAGGCTTCAATAATTCTTACGACTATCCCACGATGGCGCTGATGGGAATCATGAGCGAACTCGACGCCACCTATAACTACGACAAACACGGAAATTTGCTACCGACGAATTCTTCCGTGAAACGCCGCTGGGGGGCAGACGAATATGAGTTCTACGTTCAGGATGTTTTCAAAGCCAAACCAAATCTTACGTTAACCCTGGGCTTGCGCTACTCGCTGTTTTCGCCGCCTTGGGAGACGACCGGAACACAGGTGGCACCGGGCATAGGATTGGGGAATTGGTTCGCGCAACGCGCAAGCGACATGGCGCAGGAAATTGGATCCAATCAGGATCCGGTAATTACGATGGATTTGGCCGGACCGGCAAATGGCAAGCCAGGTTTTTACAATTGGGACTACAAAAATGTGGGGCCGAAAGTCGCCTTTGCCTATTCACCGAATTCGGCGTCGGGTTTAATGGGCGCTCTTTTCGGGACCAACAAAACCTCGATTCGGGGAGGTTTCGGAATGGTGTACGACAGAGTCGGAGCTGGCCTGCTCAGCACGTTCGATCAATTCGGGTCGTTCGGGCTATCCACGCAACTGACAAACACGACCTCGCCGTCAGTCGCCACTGCTCCACGGGTGACCGGACTAAATGATTTGCCGACATCGAGCCCTCTTTTCCCGACCGCACCTCCAGGCGGATTCCCGTTTACGCCGCCGGATCAAGAGGGCGGCCTGGCGATCAACTGGGGTTTAGACAATTCGATCAAAACTCCGTATTCATACACGGTGGACTTTTCGATCGGTCGCGAATTCGCGAAGGGATTCAGCCTTGAAGTTTCCTATGTGGGACGGTATTCGCATCGATTGTTGGTTCAAGAAGACCTGGCAATGCCTCTGAACCTTTCGGACAAAGCTTCGGGCGTAACTTATTTTCAAGCGGCTCGACGCTTGTCAGAATTAGGTGCCGCGGGGACGCCTACCTCGGCGATAACACCGGGTCTGGTTGGGTCAACCGCGCCGTATTGGCAAAATTTGTTGGCGCCACTTGCGCCTGGCGACGCTTATTCGCTGGCATGCAGCGGCGGATCGACAACGAGCCCGTTGCAAGCCGTCTATGATCTCTACAACTGCAACGTCTTCAACGAAACCACTCCGCTCTGGCAACTGGATCAGGTAGGGTCCGACTTTTCCGGGAACGCCGGAATCGCGGGCGTGGCTACAGACGCATCGGGTAATCCGCTACATTATTATCCGACGAAACTGGGACCGGCCGCGTTTTTCAACAAACAATTCAAGTCGCTGTACGCGTGGCGTTCGAATGGAAATGCCAACTACAACGCGCTGCAAGTGAGTTTGCACAAGCGCATGGCGCGCGGCCTGCAGTTCGACTTCAACTACACGTATTCGAAATCCATTGATTTGATGTCCGATGCCGAGCGCATTACGGAGTGGGGCGGTCTACAGAGCCAGGTCATCAATTCCTGGGATCCGAACGCGCGGCGCGCCGTTTCCGATTTTGACCTTCCGCACCAAGTGAACGCGAATTGGGTGCTCGAACTGCCGTTCGGCAAAGGCCGAACATTCGCACGCGATGCCGGCAAACCTCTGGACGCCGTGATCGGAGGATGGCAACTCTCCGGCGTGGCTCGGTGGACGAGCGGTTTCCCGGCGACAGTGCTCAATGGCGGAACTTGGCCTACCAACTGGCAGTTGGGCGGTGGCGCCGATCAAATCGGTCCAATTGCAACGGGTACGACCGTTGATCCTACAACCGGAACTATCAGCATCTTCAAAGATGCGCAGGGCGCAACGGGAATTGGAGCCTTCGCACACGCTTTCCCTGGTGAAAGCGGCGGCAGAAACCAGATCCGCGGGCAGGGCTTTGCGGGCCTGGACCTTGGATTGTCGAAGCGGTGGATCATGCCGTGGAAGGAATCACACAGCCTGCAATTGCGCTGGGAAGTGTTCAACGTTCCGAACTTGCACCGGTTCGACGTGCAAAGCGCCAACTTGAACATCGACTCAGGTGCAGCATTTGGGTTGTATACGGGGCTGCTGACAAATCCGCGCGTGATGCAGTTCGCATTGCGCTACGAGTTCTAGAGATCGAACCAACGCAGGTCAGGAAGCCCGCTGGGAACGAGAGTTCCTAACGGGCTTTTTTGGTGTGCCGAGCATGTCCGACAGCTAGGAGGTGCAAGTCCTCTTCACAACCAGATGGAGGTGAAGTGATAGCGAAGCGCAAGGGTGAAATAACACTCGCCGTGAGGCGGGGCCTGAAAGAAGCGCGGAGCAAAGACGCGAACCGATGAACAAGAACTGGATATGAGGCAGGCAGTGTTCGGGCGAGCTGGCCAATGGCAGCGAAGCCCTGATCCATCAAGGACACTGAATGTAAATCCAGCGGTTGCGCGTCGAAGTCCCCTATGCCGATTTTGTGAAGGACTCGTGAGGTACCTTTGGAATTCACGTCAAAGGTGATGAAGAGCTTACGGCGATCAGGACTGCAACTGCGAAGATGCGATATTTTTTAGATTTGGGTCAATCAGTGTCGAATCTAAAACAGAACTAAAATTTATGAACCACAGTATTGAAGAACATGTATTGACATCCGGCTAAAATCGTCCTAAAAGATTGTCCAATAATTAAGAGAACTGTGGTGAGTCGGTGGATTTGCGCAAAGCGCAGCGCTGCAAGAGCTTCCGCCAAGAGCGCGATCAGCCACAGGGTGTGCGCCAACTCGCAAGAAGAAGTTAGCGATATTCATAAATGAAGTCAGGTGCGGAAAAGGAGTCTTTCATGCTTCGGCATAATAAAGGCCTGCTTGGCCTTTTTATCGTAGTGGTGATGGTATCTCTAGTTTCTGGCAACGCGGTGATGGGACAATCCGCCACCACCTCCTTGCGCGGAACGGTAGTTGATATAAATGGTTCATCGGTTCCAGAGGCGACGGTCACTCTAACCAATGCTGAAATAGGCGTAACACTTACATCAAAAACAGATAAAGACGGCGCTTATCGATTTTCGGAAGTACGCCCCACAACGTACGTGCTTACCGTGGAGGCCTCTGGGTTCGCAACCTACAAGCAAACAGGATTGCAGCTGCTGGTGGGAACACCGGCGACAAACGATGTGAAAATGCAGTTGGCAAGCGTAGCGACCGTCGTCGAAGTCGTAACAACCTCTCAGGTGATTAATACACAGGACGCTACAATTGGCACAGCTTTCGGCCAGACGCAGATTGCGTCGTTGCCGTTCGAAGGACGGGACCCTGCTGGAATTCTGAGTCTGCAGCCCGGTGTGGTGACGGTCGCGGATCGCGGAAAAGTGGATACCAATGGCGACAGCCGTGGCGGCTCGGTAAATGGCGCACGCAGCGACCAAACGAACATTACGCTAGACGGAATCGGAGACAACGACGAAGTGCAGGGGACGGCATTCCAGGGGGCTTTACGCGCGACGCTGGACTCGATCGAGGAATTCCGGGTGGTGACCACGAACTCGGATGCTGACCAGGGGCGCTCTTCCGGGGCGCAAGTACAGTTGGTCACCAAGAGCGGGACGAATCAGTATCATGGCACTGGTTACGAGTACAACCGGCCTACCAATATGGTGGCCAACGATTACTTCAACAAGCACGCTGAATTGCAGAACGGCGAACCGAACATTCCTCCGCGGCTGCTGAGAAATACATTTGGCGGAAGCTACGGCGGTCCGATCATTAAGGATCGATTGTTTGTGTTCCTGGCATACGAAGGACAGCGAACGCGGGAAAGCTTTCAAGTGACGCGGTCGGTTCCAAGCGATTCGTTGCGCGACGGGGTTATACAGTACCAGTGCCAGACGAATCCCGACGGTAGCCTCAACACAACACTTTGTCCCGGGGGGAGCAGCGTGAATGGTTTGAGCGGCGCCACCTACACTGCTCAGCCGGGCTACAACGCGCTCGGACCATCGCAGATTGCGTCTATGGACCCGAATTGTTCCGGCTTGGGGACGTGTCCGTGGGGCCCCGGCGTGGATCCAAACGTGATTGCGACATTGAACAAATATCCGCACGCGAACAGTGACCAACTCGGCGACGGACTCAATTACCGAGCATTTACATTCTCTTCCGGTACACCATCGAAACTCGACACGTATATCAGCCGGATTGATTTCAATCTAACCAAGAACCAGACATTATTCGTGCGGGGCGGATTGCAAAACGATCATGGAGTGCCCACCACGACGCGCGGTGTTTCACCTGGAACCAATACGGGGGCGCCACAATTTCCCGGCCAACCGGACTCCACGGTAGCGACAAACAATACAAAAGGGATAGTGGTGGGGTACCAATGGGTGATCAGCCCCAGCACGGCGAATTCATTCCACTATGGATATATCCGGCAGGGCCTGGGAGTGAATGGCAATGCGCTCGATGCATTTGTCAGGTTGCGTGGACTGGATACAACGACTTCGCAAAATCGCAGCACCACCACCATTGTTCCGGTACATAACTTTACGGACGATTTCAGCCGGACGAAGGGCAACCATACGATTCAGCTGGGTGCGAATTATCGGCTGATCACGAACAATAACAGCACAAACGCCAACTCATTTAGCGATTCGCTGACAAATGCCGGCTTCTTGATTCCGACGGGTATTTCCAACGTCGGTGGAAGCTTCGATCCCGCGGCGTTCGGCTTTCCCGCGGTGGACAGCGGGTTTCAGGACTCGTATGACTTTCCGATGATGGCGCTTGCCGGCGTGCTGACAGAGACCGACACGGTTTATGTGCAGAACAAATCCGGGCAGTTCCTACCTCCCGGGGCGTTCGTCAATCGCAGCTACCGGGACAACGAATTGGAATTTTACATAAAAGATTCCTGGAGGTTGAAAAGCAATCTAACGCTGAATTACGGGCTGCGCTATTCGCTGCTGCAGCCACCGTACGAGCGCAACGGCAATCAGGTTTGCCCGAGCTTCAGCCTCGATAATTTCTTTCAAACTCGGATGAAAGACATGGTGCAGGGGATTTCCTATTCGCCGGACTTCAACATGGATTTGTGCGGTCCCGCGAACGGAAAGCCTGGCGCATGGGCCTGGGACTACAAGAATCTCGCGCCGCGTTTGTCGATGGCATGGTCTCCCGGTTACAAAGATGGCTTGCTGGGCAGCATCTTTGGAGGCCCAGGCAAGAGCTCGGTGCGGTTTGGAGCCGGCATTTATTACGATCATTTTGGACAAGGCGTGATCACGACGTACGATCAGCAAGGGTCGTTTGGGTTCATTTCCAATGCAACCTTTCCGCCGGGAACGGTTAGCCTGGACACCGCGCCGAGGTATACCGGCGAGCATGACCTTCCAGCTTCGCTGCTCTTCCCTGCGCCAACACCAGGGTTCCCGGTAACGCCCCCCGATGCCTTCTCGATTTACTGGGGACTCGACGACAAGTTGAAGACGCCGTATTCTTACGCGTTTGACTTTTCCATTACGCGAGAGCTGAAGCGTGGATTCACTTTGGAGCTTGCTTACGTTGGGCGGCTCGGCCGCCGCCTGCTGCAAGAAAAAGATCTGGCGCAGCCCGTAAACCTTTTTGACCCAAGCTCGAAATTAAGTTATTTCCAGGCAGTAACGGCCTTAGCGAAGGTATATCGCCAAGGTACATCGGTCGAACAGTTTGCGGCCTCTCCGGGCGTGTCGGCGCAGGTAGCACAATACTGGACCAACATGATGCAGCCATTGAAAGCTGGTGGCGCGTATTCGGTGAGTTCAGGGTCGTGCACGGACTCAAGCTCGCCGACTTCAACTACGAGTCCACTGGTTGCCGCATACGCACTGTTTTGCAGTGGCAGCCTGAACGAAACGACGCCATTGTCCGTTTGGGACACCTCGGGAATTCCGGACGCCAACTTGAGTGGCGTGAATTACTTCCCGAGGAACAGCCAGGTGGCATCCGGGTATGGGCCATTTGCCTTCTATCAGGCGCAGGATGCGTCTCTGTTCGCATGGACAAGCGGCGGGCGGAGCAATTACAACGCCTTGCAGGTCATGCTGCACCACCGAGCCACCCACGGACTGACGATGGATTTCAACTATTCGTATTCAAAATCGATCGACGAGACCTCTGACGCGGAGCGAGTTTCCCTCTTCCAAGGCAGCTTCTTCGGGACGGGTGAGATCTACAATCCGTTTAATCCGGGACAGTTCCGCGCCGTTTCTGACTACGACATGACGCACCAGTTCAACACGAACTGGGTTTACGAACTGCCATTTGGACGCAACCGTTACATTGGCGCGAACTGGAACCGAGGCCTCAACGCGGTGCTCGGTGGATGGTCATGGTCGGGCCTCGGCAGATGGTCAAGCGGACTGCCGTTCAGCGTGCAGAACGGTTTCCAATTCCCGACGAACTGGGAACTCAACGGCGTGGCCAACCTTGTGGGCGCGAAACCGCAAACTGGAGCTTTCACGGACTCAAATGGAGACATGAACGAATTCAAGAACCCGACGGCGGCAATTGCGGCGTTCGACTATCCGTTCCCTGGTGGGGTGGGTAGCCGCAACGTTCTCCGCGGGCCGGGTTATTTTGGATTCGACATGGCGTTGCGCAAAGAGTGGAACTTTACCGAACGGCAGAAGCTGGCGTTCAGTTGGGAAGTGTTCAATGTGACTAACAGCGTGCGATTTGACGTGTTCAGCGCGTTGCCGGCGATTGATAATTCCGGCAGCTTCGGCAAATACAGCCAGACACTGACCGGTCCACGCGTGATGGAGTTCATGCTGAGATTCAGCTTCTAATAAGAAACCAAGGTTGAGGAAAACGCCGTTGCGCTCGAATCAAGTGTAGCGGCGTTTGCTTGTTTGAAGTCATAATCGACCGACATGCTTAGCGCGCGATGGACATAGCAAGAAACTGGCCTGTAGGCGATGCTAGATTGCTGTGATATTCTAGAGTTCCTTGCGGCGATGTTGGTCTGTCGCTGTGGGTTGTCGGGGCGTAGCGCAGCCTGGCTAGCGCGCCTGGTTCGGGACCAGGAGGTCGAAGGTTCAAATCCTTTCGCCCCGACCATTTACTTAAGATGTAATATTAGATAACTGATAAGTATATAGACGCTGCCAAGTCCTGCGAAAAACTTCCTTCTTGCGGGGTACCAACCGCTGTTCCAAATTCCTTGATGCCAGAATTTGCGTTATCAAGCTCTGAACGATTGACAATCGCTCGGTTCTCGCCGCCGTCAAAGGGCTAACCCGCTGACGCGACGCCCTACGGTCGCCCTTGACTGCGCGTTCGCTGCGGGGTCTGGCTGTGAGCGGCGTGGGCCTCTCTGCGCTTATACAGCGCCGGAGCTTACTCAAGAGAAGGCTGCGCATCGGGAAAAGACCGGTTAGGTAGCCCTTTGACAATGGTATCGTATGTGTTACCATAAGTTATGGTCGAAGTACGCGAATACCTCGACAGGGTTTTGCCGCTTGGTCTGACGGTCTGAACCGGGAGGCAGCAGCCAAGGTGGCGGCAGCTCTGGCGCGCATCCAGCAGGGCAATTTGTCCAACGCCAAGGGTATCGGGGCCGGTGTTCATGAGTACCGGATTGACTTTGGTCCGGGCTACCGGATTTACTTCGGCAAAGATGGCTGCCGCCTTGTAATCCTTGTTGGCGGCGGAACGAAAAAACGTCAACAGGAGGATATCAATACTGCGCTGGCCCGATGGCAAGACTACAAACAACGGAAAGGGGCAGGAAGATGACTACAATGGCTTTGACACGAGATTTCAAGGAAACAATCCGGGCGCGCGTAAAACGCGATCCTGGCTACCGCAAGGCGCTTCTCCGAGAGGGAATCGAAAACTTTCTCTCGGGTGACGTGGAAACCGGCAAGATCATACTGCGCGATTTCATCAATGCCACAGTTGGCTTTACTAAATTGAGCGACGTTACCCACCGCTCAGCGAAAAGTCTGATGCGGATGCTCGGTCCCCGTGGCAACCCTCAGGCTCGCAACTTGTTTGAGATCGTTGCCTATTTACAGCACGCTGAAGGCGTGCGCTTCGAAGTCCGATCCGCGCGCGTCACCTTACGCGCGAAGCGGCGGTCATTCTCTCAGGGAACAAAGCGCGCTGCTTCTGCCGCCCTTAATCATTGAATAGCCGTTTAGCGAGAATATTTTCAAGGACTGAAGCGGACAAGCCCAGCGTGACGACCAGATCAGAGGTGCAGACCCGCAACGCCAGAACCACTTCTCTGTTTTCTCTCGAGAGCGACACTCCGCCTTTCTGATTATTGCAGCGACAACTGGCAAGCGGAAGAATTGTTAGCGTGCGCAAGCAAGAATTCAAGTACCCCGATGTTCTGATACCCACACGTTTCAGCGACGCTCAGCATGACCAGGTACTCTCGGATTGAGTCCTCGGTGAACCTGCCGTCAGCAAATCTGCGAACCCTCGCAAAGCCCCTAATCGCATGCTCAGCATTATTGTTATTCCACGGCACTCCATCGTAGTCCAAGAAAGTGAAAAATCTCGAGCCATACTTGCCCATTCGCTCTTGGTACGTCGTTGCGATTGGCGACGAATAGTGCGCCGTCTCAACTGACTTGAGGAACCGGACGGCATCATTTCTGTGTTTCCGAAAATGTCGCCGCTTCAGGCCATACTTGTCAACCGTTTCGACAATCTGCTGCAACAGGTGCGCGAATCTCTGCACCATATCTTTATATTCGTTGTCAAAGCCATTGCCGAGCAGATCCTCATTCATATCTCGTATCAGATGTATTAGACATTTCTGTTGGGGGCACTTCAGGGAGTCGTACCCGGTAAAGAAGTCAGAAATAAGAACGCCCTGAAATTCCTCGAGAAGCGGTCCAAGGAATTGAGCCTTTCGGGAGTCGCGATACTCAAAATAGACTGCGTCCATGCTGGCAAACACCCAAACATGACCTTTGCAACCTCTCAACTTCACCTCAGTCTCGTCGATATGAAGGACCGATCCTTTTAGTAGGTGGGCAAGGATTCTGTCGTATATCGGTTGAAGCGTTTCACGCAAGAATGACTTAAAACGGAAAATTGTGGGCTGTGGGATGTCAAGATCAAAGATGTCGTTTAAGGCCTGCCGGACCCTAAGCATGTTCTGCCCGCAGGCCACGTTGTTGTATATACACCAGGTCGCAAGTCCCTGTCCGTACTTTGTTGCTCTTCCGGGGGGAACACCTTCTGGAACAAAGAGAGTGCCGCACTTCGTGCACTTATAATTCCACGACAAGTAATCTGTGATCCACTTCTTTACACCACTCCTGAAAAACTTCAGATCGACCGCCGTTCTCTTGACTGGACGCAACTGAGAAATCTTCCTGCTCCCGCATGAAACGCACTTCTTAGCCTCGATTTGAAGAACTTTATTTGGCTTTAGACGCGACCGCCTCGGCGTGACTTTCGTAAGTAGCCGCTTGAGTGATGTGCTGGCTCGAACGAATATTTTTTGACGCTGATAGTCGAAGTATGCGGATCGATTGACAACATCAAGTCCGGGTAGGGCGAACTCGATTTTCCGAAATCTGTGAGACCTGCTACTCGCTGGTTTCAAATCCGCTGTATTGATTGCTGAACTTCGCGCTTGGCCAGGCGGCGGCGCGTCCGACGAGACCAACCTGCCGATAGACTCAACGACGTGCTTCAATGCACGGCAATCATCTTGGTTGTATTGAAGGAGTTGAGCTTTGATATCGGGGGCGTTAGTCTTCTTCCAATTCTTTCGCAAAACTATCGCCTGCAACCCTGTGGCGTTTTCATTGGCCCACTCAAACCCAAGAAAGCGGCCAATCTCTTTAAGGCCACTGGAGTGGACCGGAAAATAGACGTGAGGATGTATGACCGATAGCACATTTGTTGCTCGCTCGAGGATCGCATCGATCTTCGAGTGGAGGGACTCTGGCAACCTCGTCTTCATCCGTTTCAAGGCGACTGTTTCATATCTCCCATAATGCAGGATTCTAAAATCATCCCACTGGCAAACCGCTTCGACGAACCGGGAGAACATGTCCGGCTCTTGGGATTCGTGATCTGCCCAAAACGAGTGGAAGATCTCTTTTCCCTCAGAGATAACCAAAGCGCCGATGAGGTAATAAGACTCGTTGTCAGGCAGTCCTTCGATATCCAGATATATTTGAGTCTCTGACTTAGGAAAACGAGGAGTTCCGTGGATATAAACGCTAGCGCTTTAACGGATGCGCGTTCTCGGTAAGGAGTGAACGAAGGCGGGGAGTTCTGCGCGCGTCCGGTAAAGCCGTTTGGACGTGGCCGTCCGTGGTTGCGGTGGACGCGGGCCCTATGCAAATTCAATT
>WNFR01000875.1_pt1 | contig 31236 bp, 24 predicted proteins | sample 5400221 | NCBI WGS metagenome assembly WNFR01 (sample SAMN13153357, study PRJNA577476) | soil metagenome | isolation source: 40 cm soil under Madrone tree | place: USA:California | collected 2016-06-14
GTCGGTGGCGAGCTCAGCATCAGCGAGATCACGGTAAAGGCACACCGAGGTCAGGTGATGCGAAAGATGAAGGCTGACTCTCTCGCCGATCTGGTAACAATGGCCGCGAGACTCCGCCTTGCACGTGCGCCGGGCCCTAACCCTCCCCGACCTCTTGATCATGGGTCCCTTGGGAATAAGCGGCATCTCTGACTCAACTCATGGCTGATTGCCGCCGCTTCGAAGCGGGTCGTTGCGGTTGATGTCCTATTGACGCAATGCACTTCTTGCCAAACTAATTCTTGATCCATTCATGATCCACGAACTGCTTCTATCCCCTTACCGAAAGCGCTTTCGGTAGCCATCCGTGTCGCGTAGTTTCAGTAACTTACTGTCAACTCCGGCCCTTTCACGGCGGTACACTCTCTAAGCGAACGGCGCAAAAGTGGGTCCAAGCAAGAATTCGTGCGGAAAGACGAAAGACTGAGGTTGAATGAAAACTGAATGAAGGATTTGCCTTTGTAGCCTTTTTTGGCATTCCGGACTATCGTAGATTCAGCAAGTTACACGGAATCAACATGCGGCTGGGGAACAAATCCACCCCCCGCAACCACTTGCAGCCTTCCCGGTACCCATTGGCTCCCATTAGCGACCGTGTTGGGCACCGCTCATGCGCTCATGCCACCACAACTTTCACAGGGCAATACGCTCCGAACGATCACACTGTTGGCGGCACGCTTGCCCTCCGACATGGCTTGCGTGTAGACATTCATCGTGCTCTGGATGGTCGAGTGCCGCAGCAATTCTTGTTGGACTTTGATGTCAGCACCGACTCGACGTAACAGGCTCGAATAAGAATGCCGAAACGTGTGCCAGCCAATCTTGCCAACGCCGGCACGCACCGCTGCCGGTTTGATGTCCCGTCGCAGAATGCTCTCCTGCCAGCGTGGCTTCCCCTTGCGGTTCGCAAATATCCAGTCGCTCGGTTCTCGGTGCAAGCTACGCTGCCAGTGTGCCCTGAGGGCATCGGCCAGATTGGAATCAACGGGAAGAGGAAGCCGCGAAGCTTCCGTCTTGGTATCGCCCACTCGGCCCTGGACAACACTTCGCCTCACCAGTAGCGTGCGGTCCTCCCAATTCAGATCGCCCCACTTCAAGCCGATAATTTCGCTGGCGCGGAGACCAAGACAGGCCGCGATCAGAACCATAGTGCGGTACGGCTCCGTCAGCTCTCCCAGGATCAAACGCATGTCATGCACGCTCAGCACTCGCGGAATCGATCGGCGCCCACCGCGCTGCCGCACCAGATCAATGGGGTTAACGTCGGTTATCTCCCACCGCCGTCCATGCTGGAACACAAGGTGCAAAAGGCTCCGCAGGTTTACCTTCGACTTCTCTGCCAACGGCAGAGATCGAAGCCACTGTTCAACCTCGATCGGCTTGATTTCGCAGACGAGGCATCCACCCCAACGCGGTCGTATCCACCGATGCAAACTGGACAGATGCGCTTGCTGCGTTCCGTAACGTAGCAGTGGCAGTTCTTTCTCGACGTAGTCATCCGCAAGAGCATCCAGCGTAATCGGCAGGCCCAATCGGTTTTGAAGATTGAGCCGTAGTCGAAATCGTTCGAGAATCCGAAGCGCATCGGTCGGTGTCGGATACTGGCTTAGCATACCGATGATCTTAGACCGCCGGCGCCGTTGCCCCTCTGGGGAAGTTTCGTAGTAACGGAACTGCCAGACATCTTCCGTCCGAATTCGTTTCCTCCTTGTGAGACTTCCGTATTGGTACCTGTGTCGCGTGCTCATGTCCCCCTCCTTTTGGGTTTAGCGCGAGTCTATTCACCCGGGGGTGGGGATGCAGCGCCGGGTTCTTCCAGAAATTGGAAGCTCCCGACGAGCCTTAGCGATCTTTGGGTGCACTACCCAAAAGCCGACGTATTTCTCACATTAGAATTTCTCACAGTAATGGAGCGCCTGCGCCTCAAGCAGGAGGCCGCGAGTTCGAGTCCCGCGGTTCCCGCCATGCCGAAGAGTCCTGAGAATGCCCTCGAGTTCCCGCAGGACACCGCCGTTGCAAGGCGATCACCCGTCAACGAGGGTCGAACCAGATGAAGGCGATTACACCGAGCAACAGTATTAAGAAGATGATGGCGGTGCGAGACCGCCACCATGACCTTGTTCCTCGTTCGATTCTGGATGGGGGCTCAAGACCGTGAATCTCGTAATAGATCTCTTCATCGGTCAGATCGTTAATATTGCGATGGGCCTCTTGGTCTTTCAGCATAATCACAGTCTCATCGGCACACCCGAACTCACCTGTTCAAAGGAGCTAGTACAAACTTGTCGAACTCAGAAACTCGGTAATCGATCCAGCAGACGACAAGATCGCCCCTTCGCGGCCCGCACCATCCACTCCTTGAGCTTCTTGCGTGCACGTGCAAATTGCGCCTTCACAGTTCCGTGTGGCATTCCGAGGATCTGCGAAGTTTCACGTACCGATAAACCGTCAATCGCGCGCAGTTGAAATGTTCTGCGTAGGGTCGGAGACAGCCGACCATGAAAACGCATCAAGTATGTGCTCAACTCAGCATTTCGATACTCATCTTCGGGATTAGGTCGTCCATCTGCGAGTCGCTCCGATATCGAAAGGATCTGAACCTGTCCGATTGGCTCGTCGAGCGGGACGTGGATGCAGCGTAGGCGCTTCCGCAGCCTCATTCGAGCGCTGTTGAGTACGATGCGGTCACCCAACTAGACATCTGTGACTGCCCCTTGAATTGGTCCAGGTGCGTATATGCGGCGAGAAGAGCATCCTGAACCGCATCCTCGGCGTCGGCTCGGTTGCCCAACAGCCGGTACGCCTGTCTGTAAAGAACTGGAAGCCCATTTGACAAGACTTGCTCTAATGCCTGAGTAGCCTCTTCGCTGCGTGAGATTTCCTGATGCTCGTCAGCTCCGAGAGATGCGTTGGTGTGTTCCATGTCTTTCCTTCAGCTCAGCTGCCCGGGGATGCAATCTGCGCAGCCCTTCAAAGCCAGCCAGCGTCGATTCGAACCATCGAGTACGGCGATCATTAAGCTAGCCCAGAAGCCGCTGATTGCAGCGGACTCTTTGGTTCTCGAACTGCGTGTCATCTCTCAACGTGCAACTTGTGCGCCAAATGTCCGAGACGGTAACCGCATGCAACGGGAGGCGGACGCTGGCTTCACATTGTCGTGCAGTGTCAGAACAGTTGGAACTGTCCGGGCCCCGACAGCGGAACGGTGCCGAATTAAGGTCCAGTTCCGGAGACGCAGCTCGGAGCAGGGCGCGACCTTTTGAGGACAGACGCGACGCGGCGTTAGTTTTCAAGATGGGTCGCCTTTTTGAGTTCTCGGGGAGCTATTTTCACTTGGAGAAGAAAGTGCATCTCCGAATCCAAGTGTTCGCTAAACCGCTTAGGAATGGAGATGATGACCTTTGCTCGCTGCGGTTTTTCTGGTTACGGTTACGCTTTGGATCCAGTGCGCCGGGATCGCGGTGCTTGTTCATTGGGCGAGAGCCAGCATTGAGCGCGGGGTCACCCACCTGAGCCCATTGCACGCCGCCATCCTGATGATTCGGTTTTCGACCTTGGTCACTGTTCTGCATTTCGTGCACGTTTTCTTCTGGGCAGTGTTCTACCGATGGCGTTGTCTTCCGTCGTGGGAGTCCTCGTTTTACTTTTCCGCCAGCAGCTATTCGACAGTCGGCTATGGTGACGTGGTCCTACCACGGGTTTGGCGGCTGCTAGGCCCGGTTGAGGGTGTCACCGGCGTGCTGATGTGCGGGATCTCTGTAAGTTTCCTGGTTGCAGTGGCGACCAGGTTAGTCGAGCGTGAGGCAGGCGCCCCACGGATGCGATGTGTAAGTAGTTTGGACGGGCGTTCAGAAGTTGAGCTTGAGAAACTCTCCTAAAAAGATCTAAAAGGTCCGAGACACCGCAACTTAGATCGATTCCTTTCCCACATTTTCAATCACGATAAATAAAGTGCCCATCCTCACATTCTCCCATTCAACACAATTAGCTCTCATCCTGGCCCGCATATGCAGTGGCATCTGACCGGCTACATTGCGTTCGGTGCAGGTTCTCTTGTTCGATCATCTCGTTGATCAACGTGTCAGAACCGGCAAAAGCAGCGCGGTTCGTTCGCCTGTCCACTTGTTCAAGCGATTAAGTTTCACGCTGCCATTTTGTTGTTCGGCTAATTCGGCTGCCAAGAGTTGTCTTTCCCGACACTTCTGACCTCTCTGACAGCCGGCGTGAATATACCCGCCTGAAAACTTGTTCATTCCGCGAGATCTAGCACGCCCTCAGCTGTGGCACGCGATTTGCATTTGCGAAGGTTGGAATGATTGAGATCCACCTGACCTGGAAGGCTGGAGACAACGGCGTGCCAGCAGAACAGGAAAACGGTAATACAAGCAATTTCAATAGAGGAGAACGGAATGTCACAGAACAACGGTAGTGGTAAGCGTAGCGAAAAGGGATTGCTGACTCCCGACAATTGTGTCGTGGCGTTGATCGATCATCAGCCGCAGATGCTATTTGGAACCAGCAATTTCGATCGTCAGGAAATTATCAACAACACCGTGGCACTTTCGAAGGCAGCCAGAGTGTTTGATGTTCCCGTTGTACTCACAACTGTCGAAACGAAATCCTTCAGCGGCAACCTGTGGCCGCAGATACGTGCCGTCTTTCCCGATCAGGAACCAATCGAACGCTCCACGATGAACTCCTGGGACGACCGAAAAGTCGTGGCGGCTATCGAGCGGACAGGACGCAAAAAGATCGTTCTCGCAGGTCTCTGGACCGAGACCTGCGTCGCCCTCCCTACCGTGCAGGCGATTCACGACGGATACGAAGTCTACGTCGTGGAAGACTGCTGCGGAGATGTGAGTCAGCTTTCCCACGACAACGCGATGAAGCGAGTCATCCAGGCAGGCGCCAAGCCCGTGACTGCGCTCTCAACAATGCTCGAATGGCAGCGTGATTGGGCACAACGCGATACCTACGACGCCGTCATGGACATTGCGAAGACCCACTTCGGGGCTTATGGCATTGGTATCGAGTATGCCTACACGATGGTGCACGGAGCTCCGGCCACGAAGTTTCCAGAGTACGTGATCCCGACCCTCGCTGGCGCACACAACTAAAACCTGCCGGATGGCCTGACAGTCCGGCCGTCCGGCCGTGAAGTTCTGATTAAGGAGAGGTCCCCATGTCGGCTGACACGATACTTCATAACGCCAAGATCGCAACAAACGCAGTGCCGTCGTCTGTGGAAGCTCTCGCCATTACAGACGGGAAGATCGCAGCAACCGGCACAGAGCAAGAAATCTTTCGTCTCCGCGGGTCCGGGACAAGGGTGATCGACGGAAAAGGACGAACCATCATTCCCGGACTGAACGATTCGCACATACATCCGATCCGCGGCGGCCTGAACTACAACATGGAGCTGCGCTGGGACGGCGTGCTGTCTCTCGCAGACGCGCTGCAAATGCTGAAGGATCAGGCGGCTCGAACTCCAGCTCCACAATGGGTGCGCGTGGTTGGTGGTTGGACAGAATTTCAATTCGCAGAGCGACGCATGCCAACGCTCGACGAAATCAATGTGGCCGCTCCGGAGACGCCCGTCTTTATTTTGCACTTATACGATCGGGCTCTGCTGAATGGAGCGGCACTCCGTGCCGTTGGATACGACAAGAATGCCCCAGAGTTCCCGGCGGCTGAAGTACAGCGCGACAGGCACGGCAACCCTACAGGGCTCCTCATTGCCATGCCGAACGCAAACATTCTTTATTCAACACTGGCTAAGGGACCGAAGCTTTCCCGCGAAGATCAGATCAACTCCTCACGACTATTTTTCCGCGAGCTGAATCGGTTCGGGATCACCAGCGCTGTTGACGCTGGCGGCGGATTTCAAAATTACCCGGACGACTACGAAGTCGTGCGTGAACTGCACGAGAATGAAGAGCTTTCCATCCGGCTTGCCTACAACCTATTCACCCAAAAGCCAAAGGAAGAACTTTCGGACTTCCAACGGTGGACGAAGATGACCAAACCCGGCGAGGGCGACGACTGTTTCCGGGTAAATGGTGCTGGAGAGATGCTCGTTTTCTCCGCTGCAGATTTTGAAGATTTTCTTCAACCACGACCGGACATGACGCCAGTGATGGAAAGCGAGTTGAAGGCTGTGGTTCGGCATCTTGCTGAGAATCGCTGGCCGTTTCGCCTGCACGCAACATATGACCAGACAATCGAACGAGCGTTGAATGTCTACGAAGACGTGAACCGCGAGATCCCTCTTGACGGCCTTCACTGGTTCTTCGATCACTGCGAGACGATATCGGACCGAAACATCGAGCGCATCAAAGCCTTGGGCGGTGGTATTGCCGTGCAGAATCGCATGGCATTTCAGGGCGAGTATTTCGTTGAGCGCTACGGCGCGAAGCAAACGAAGCGCACTCCCCCGATCCGGCGAATGCTCGAGTTGGGCGTTCCAGTCGGTGCCGGGACAGACGCAACGCGAGTGTCCAGCTACAACCCATTCCTCTCACTCTATTGGCTCATCACGGGCAAGACGGTGGGCGGGCTCAGCCTCTATCCGGACCACAATCGGCTTGACCGCTCGGAAGCGCTGAAACTCTACACCATGGGGAGCAGTTGGTTTTCGACTGAAGACGGCAAGAAAGGCGCACTGGCGCCTGGTCAGTTGGCGGATCTAGCCATTTTGTCCGCAGACTATTTTTCGATTCCAGATGAAGAAATCAAGCAACTCGAGTCGTTATTAACGATTGTCGGCGGCGAGGTGGTATTCGCCTCAAATGAATATTGCGACCTGGCTCCGCCACCGCTGCCAGTTAGTCCGGACTGGTCTCCCGTCAAGGAATACGGTGGCTATGCAAGACCATCAGCGGAAACTGTGGCCATGTCGCGTTCTCGAGCAGCATCCGGTACGGGCGAGAAACAGCCCCACATTTCGGTGCTCGGCGACTTGGGTTTCTGGGGGTTGGGCTGCGACTGCTTCGCGTTCTAGGAAGGGATCGTCATGAAAGTTTTGTTCATTTCGTTTGTGGTGGGGCTCGGAGTGGGAGTTTTGTATGGTCTTATCCGTGTAAAAAGTCCTGCTCCCCCGATCGTCGCTCTGCTGGGTTTACTTGGCATGGTTCTCGGAGAACAACTGGGCACCTGGGTACACACGAAGAATGTCAACGTCTCTCAGGCTGCTTCCGTTTGCCTCGTCGGTGAATCCTACGATCGCGCGCGTGTAGCCGAAACGCAGTGAAAGCTGAAACGCTTACTGAAATGTTTCGAATGAGGAGGTTGTTCAATGCGTACGGCATCCATTCTCGCGATGGCACTTGCTTTTGGAGCGGTGCAAGCGCTCGCTCAGTCCGTTGAGGCTGATCCTCCAGTGACTCAGGAACGCACCTACAAACTTCTGAGGGAGGATGAGGACTGGAGCTTCCTCCGAGACTCAAGTCTTCGTCGGGATTTCTGGGACCCCATCAAATACATTCCAATTCGAAACAATGGCGACTGGTTCATGACGATGGGCGGGGAAGCCCGAGAGATGTGGGAGCAAATTGGAAACGACAATTGGGGCCAAGCTCCGTACATGAACGGCTATCTCAACGAACGCTACATGCTTTACTTTGACATTCATTACGGTAAACACGTACGCACGTTTGTGGAGTTGAAGAGTGGTTTGAACTCCTTTCGCAGCGGAGGCAGACGCCCCTTCGATGAAAAGAAACTCGATTTTCAGGCAGCGTTCCTGGAGTTGGGCACGACTATCAAGGACAGTCCCGTCAAACTTCTAGTCGGCCGACAAGAACTGGAGTACGGCTCGGGACGGCTGATCGATGCGCGCGAAGGTCCCAACGTTCGAATGAGTTTTACTGGGTTTCGCCTCCAGACATTCACGCACTCATGGCAGATTGATGGATTCGCCATGCGCCCGGATGAGGACAATCCCGGGTTCTTCGACAATTCACCAAACCACGCGGTCAGCTTCTGGGGAGTATATGCAACCGGACCTTTGCTTCACAAAACTCAGCTTGATGCTTATTACCTAGGCCTTGATCGGGCGCAGGCGACGTTTCAACGCGGCACTGCGCAAGAAGTGCGCCATTCGCTCGGTGCACGGTTTTCACATCCGATCGCCACCGAACGACCCGGTTGGGATTTCGACTACGAGGCGCTCGGGCAGTTTGGCACATTTGGCTCTGCGAATATTCGTGCCTGGACCGTTTCATCTGAGACTGGTTATTGCCTTCCGACGATTGCGCTAAAGCCTCGATTCAGCGTGAAGGCTGACATCTCCAGCGGGGATCATCCAAAGTCGAATCCCAACACACTCGGAACTTTTAACCCCTTGTTCCCTACGGGAAACTATTTCGGCGTGGTGGCTACTACTACTGGTCCAGGTGCTGTCAACTTTATCGATCTCCATCCGAAAATTGATGGGACTTTCCCGCATAACATCACAGCCTCGTTCGACTGGATTGTCCAGTGGCGGGAGAGTCTTCAAGATGGTGTTTACGCACTTCCAGGCGTTCTGATCCGAGCCGCAGGTGACAGTCGCGCACGCTTCGTCGGTCACAGGCCTGGGGGCGAAGTTCATTGGCAGGTAAACAGCCACCTCTGGTTCCAGGGAGATTACGGGGTTTTTTATGCGGGACGTTTTTTGAAGGAAACTCAGCCAGGACGCAACTTAAATTACTGGGCTCTGTGGGCTGGGTACAGATTTTGATCAACTTCCGAAAATCGTGAGGGCCTGATTATGAGAAGCATGAAGAACTTTCCCCGAATAGCCGGAGCAACAGGAACGACAATCGTAGGCACATGTTTCTTCTTCACCATCATCGGCGTATTCGGGCTTCAATTTGCCATTGCGGGGCTGGTCCTTTTTGTAGTCATCGCAGTCATTACCTATTCCGCATTTACCGGCGACGAGGTAGACCTATGAAACTCGATCCATCCGTACTTGCCAGAATTCAGTTTGCCTTTACGGTGAGCTTTCACATCATGTATCCGACGATGTCGATTGGTCTCGCATCTTTCCTGGCGGTGATTGAGGCGCTTTGGCTGAAGACCAAAAATCCCGTGTATCTCCAAATTTACAAATTTTGGCTCAGTATTTTTGCGATGGGCTTCGGGATCGGAGTCGTCACCGGAATCGTGCTCTCATTCGAGTTTGGTCTCGGGTTCGCGCACTTCGCGGAGATCGCTGGACCGGCGATCGGACCGATGATCGCCTTGGAAGTGTTGACGGCTTTTTTCTTGGAAGCTGGGTTTCTAGGAATCATGCTTTTCGGTCTTCACCGCGTCGGCCCCAAGCTGCATTTTTTCGCAACCTGCATGGTAGCCATCGGTACGCTTCTATCAGCGTCATGGATTCTTTCCGCAAACAGCTGGATGCAGACTCCGGCCGGTATTGCCATACATGATGGCCGCCTAACCGTTGTGAATTGGCTGCATGTGATCGTGAACCCGTCCTGGCCGTATCGGCTGCCTCACATGCTGACTGCAGCCTATCTAACGGCATCGTTCATGGTTGCGGGAGTGGGCGCATGGTATCTGCTGCGAAGGAAACATCTAGATTTTGCGCGTAGGACGGTCGCTTTGGGAACCGCGTTCGCAACTGTGTTGATCGCCGGGCAGGTTTTCCTCGGCGATATTCTTTACGGCACCATGCTCAAGTACCAGCCGTCGAAGATGCAGGCGGCGGAAGGCTTCTGGGAAGAAAAATCTCAGTCCCCAGCGCCTTACTACTGGTTCATCATCCCCGATCAAAAGAACCAGCAAAATCGATTCGCTCTCGGAATGCCCTATCTTGGGAGTATCTGGCTGACGCACAGCCTCGATGGGCGGGTCGCAGGTCTGAAAAATACGGCCCGCGACCGCCAGCCCATCATGGGAATGGTGTTCTATGCCTTTCGAACTATGTATGGCCTGGCAATTGTCATGTTCGTTATGGGAGTTGCTTCACTGTGGTTGAGATTTCAGGGGAGACTCTTCACTTCCCGCTGGTTCCTTTGGATGCTGGTCTTCATGACGCCTTCAGGCATTATAGCCACGCTGGCCGGCTGGTATCTTGCGGAGACGGGCCGCCAACCGTGGGTCATCTACGGCATCTTGAGAACCGCTGACGCGGTATCTCCCGTTCCCGCTCAGGCGCTGTTGTCGACTCTTATTGCGTTCGTTTGCGTTTATGCAGTGTTCCTTGGCGCCTTCTTGATCTTTACTGTTCGCATTATCCGACGGGGTCCCGCTGAAGCCCCGTCCTATGCCGAAGCCTCAGGTTCTCTCAAGAGCGCGTTTCGTCCACACGTTTTGGACAACATGACGCGAGCTATCGAGACCGTGCCGGCACAAAGGAGTTAAACAAATGGATCTCCCAGTCTTCTCAGCCGCCTTTCTCGCCTTCGCTCTTACGCTTTACATCTTCCTCGACGGATTCGATCTGGGAGTCGGGATATTGCTGCTATTCCAATCAGACCCAGCGTCTCGTGACCACATGGTGGATTCGATTACGCCGACATGGGACGGCAACGAGACATGGATCATCATGGCGGGCATAACCCTGTTCGCCGCATTTCCGATTGCGTATTCGATTCTGATGCCGGCGCTCTATCTTCCCGTCATACTGATGTTGCTTGCACTGGGCTTTCGCGGTGTCTCATTTGAGTTCCGCGTACAACCCAGCCGGCATCGCCGTAAATGGGATGTGGCGTTCGCAATTGGGTCACTGGTCGCTGCGTTCATGCAAGGGTTGATTGCTGGATGCCTGATCCAAGGAGTCAAAGTCCGCGATTTGCGCTTCGCCGGGAGCGTTCTAGATATCCTTCGTCCTCTTCCCGTGATCTGCGGGGTCACTCTCGCAGTCGGGTACACCGTGCTTGGAACAGGCTGGCTCAGACTGAAGTCCAGTTCGTTGTTACAGGAGTTTGCTCGCCGATCCCTTCGAGTTTCCGCACCGGTTTTCGCTGTCTTGTTCGGCATTGCTTGCCTCTATGCGGCACAAATTCAGCCAGGTGTGCGCTCGCAGTGGGCGTTACACCCAATCGCTCTGTCTTGTCTTTTTGGTTTATTTGCTATTGCAGCAGGAGCGTTGGCTGTGCTGACCGAAAGGGTGAGGCCCGCAATCCTCTTGACTCTCGGCCTATTTCTCTTTGTTGTAGGCATCTCGGGGATGGCTTTGATTGTGTTTCCCAACATTGTCCCATTCAGTGTCTCCCTTTGGGATGCCGCATCATCCTCCACCAGCCAAGGGTTTGTACTCATCGGCGCAATCATCGTCACTCCGGTGGTGCTTGGATACTCCGCATTTGCGTATTGGATTTTTCGTGGTAGGACGCCGGAGAAGGGATGGGAAGGATGACGATTGGACGCCAACTTTTGTGGTTCAGCGCAATCTATGCATTGTCCGTTGGTGCTGTGGCTCTTCTCGCCTTCCTTACTCGCATTCTTTTGCAGTGGACAATTTGAGGCGTTTCCCGACAGGAAACTTGATCTCTGCCCAACTGAACGCGCCATATCAATCGGGAGCAACTGACGTTACAAACGGTTCCCAGCACGTGATCTAATGTTCGCGCAGAAAGTCTCACTAACCTTCGTCCGGGGATCCAGGAAAGAAGATGAGAGCCCTCCGCTTTGACACGTATGGTCCACCTTCGGTTCTTAGCGTTCAGGACTTGCCTCTTCCTGTATTGGAAGAAGGTGAAGTATTGGTACAGGTTAAGGCATCGAGCATCAATCCATCGGATGTCGGCACTGTTGCCGGGCATTTCCACTCGAAACTCCCGATGACCCCCGGACGTGACTACGCAGGAGTTGTTGTGGAGGGTGGCGCATGGATTGGAAAGCAGGTATGGGGAACAGGGACCGGCTTCGGAGTTGTGCGCCCCGGCGCACACGCTGAATTTGTCGCTGTGCCCTCTTCGTGGCTCTCCGAGAAACCAGCGGAGTTGAGCATGGAGCAGGCCGCTGTGGTGGGCGTGCCTTATCTCGCCGCTTGGCAGTCCCTCGTAGAAGCTGGAAATCTCCAAAAAGGAGAGCGACTTCTAGTTAGTGGAGCCGGTGGGGCTGTGGGTAGCGCGGCGATTCAGATTGCTCATTGGAAGGGTGCTTCCGTGATCGCCGCCGATATCTCGCAAAGCGCCCCGGATGCAGATGCTTTCGTGAATCTTAAAGAGGAAGAACTAGTAAGCACCGTGCAGAAAGCCACCGACGGCAAAGGCGTAGACATAGTGCTTGATACTGTCGGAGGCGACCTGTTTCGCCCCTGCCTCCGCACGCTTCGTGTTGGCGGAAGACAGATCGCCATCGCGAACGCCGCTGTTCCCGATGCCGAAGTGCACCTGAATTTAACGGACTTCTACCATAATCAACTCCACCTAATCGGAGTTGATACACAGAAGCTGACAGGCCCGCAGATTGCTAGCCTTATGAATCGCTTGCGAGAAGGTTTTGAAGCTGGCTTTCTCCAAATTCTGCAACCCGAACCCACCGGATTTGATAAAGCTGTTGAAGTTTACGCGAAGGTCGCCGAGAAAAAGTCGCGAACGAAACAGGTGCTCGTCTTTGGTTAATGGAGTGCGCCAAGCTGCGGGGCGCAGCTACTTCGATTTCAGCCAGATTTTTGCAAGCCCACAAGCTCCTAACTGCGATTGGCCGCACACCCGAACAACGTTCTTGCCAACCAGTTGTCAGGAGATCACAATTCTTTACTTTCGCAAATCGAATATTCTACGCACCGTCTCGAGAGGGAATGCAGCCTCATCGCCTGCGGAAGCGCTCTTTAACATTGCCATTGGTGCCTGCAGCATCTTTTCGATGATGGCGTGACTAAGCGAATCTACGGCGTTCGCTTGGTCGGGACTCAAATTGCCGAGGCGTCCGCGCACACGTTGAATTTCACCGCGGCGCACGTTCTCAAAACACTCTCGTAGCGAAACAAGTGTTTCCGAGATCTCGGATGCAGAAACTCGAGAACCCTCGATGCTGGTCATAACTTGCTCCGTAATACATGCGGAAGCAACCCGCTTGCCACACCGACTGGCTGTGCAATGGAGTCGGATGGAGTTCCTTCGGTCTTGTCGCGGAACCCAGGCCACTTGTTCAAGAGATTAGGTCTCCCCCCCGCATTTTTTGTTGGCCAGTCGGCTCTCGAGAATTGCCTCCCCTGACACTTCTGACCTCTCTGACAGCCGGCGTGAATATACCGCCTGAAACCTTGTTCATTCCGCGAGATCTAGCAGGGCCTCGGCTGTGGCACGCGATTTGCATTTGCGAAGGTTGGAATGATTGAGTCCACCAGCAAGGCAGTCGCGTGACTGACGCGCCTGAAATCGACGAGACGACTCTCAGGGCACATTTCCCCGCAACGGAGCAGCGTCCCGATTCCGGCGCGTCCGTGACGCGATTGAAGCGAAAGTTCAGTAACTCGATTGAGGGGAAGGAAATGATGAAGCAAATATCTACAGCTTTAGTTAGTGCGGTGATCCTGCTGAATGCACTTGGCTGCAGCAACGGTAAGGTGCGAGCAGCGGCCCCGCCTCCAGCGCCGGTGGTCGAAGTGGCGTCGGTCGTTCAAAAAGACGTGCCGGTTCAGGGCGAGTGGGTAGGAACGCTCGAAGGGTACGTTAACGCACAGATTTCGCCACAAGTAAGCGGTTACCTGATTCGTCAGGATTATCGCGAAGGGGCACTCGTCAAGAAGGGCCAGCTCCTATTTGAGATTGATCCCCGTCCATTCGAAGCCGTGCTGGACCAAGCCAAAGGGCAATTGGCTCAGGCCGAGGCGCGCATGGCCAACGCCGAAATTAACGTGAAACGCGACATTCCTGAAGCCGAGGCGCACGCAATTCCGCAGAGCCAGCTCGACACCGACACGCAGGAGCTCCTCGCGGCGAAGGCCTCCGTCGAGGCAGACCAAGCGGCAGTCGAACAAGCCAGCATAAACCTTGGCTATACCAAAGTTGTTTCGTTGATCGACGGAATTGCCGGAATCAACACTGTACAGGTGGGCAACTTGGTGGGACCGTCTGCGGTTCTCACCGCGGTTTCGCAGGTAAGTCCGATCAAGGTCTATTTTCCGATCAGCGAACAGGAATACCTACGGATGGCCGACGGCGGCGGACCGGGGAGCGTCGACTTTATCACGCACGCTTCACGAATCCCGCTGCAAATGACCTTGGCCGACGGGAGTGCCTACCTACATCCCGGCAGAATCATCTTCGCGGATCGCCAAGTAAACATGCAGACCGGGACGATTCAGATCGTGGGCGAGTTCCCCAATGCGAGAAATTTGTTGCGACCCGGCCAGTACGCGCACATTCAGGCGCCAACCGGATTCATCACGGGAGCGCTGTTGGTGCCGCAGGCGGCAGTGAATCAGCAGCAAGGGACGTATCAGGTCACCGTCGTCGGCGTCGACAATCGGGCGCAGTTCCGCACCGTGGAGGTCGGGCCTCGAGTGGGCACGCTCTGGGTGATCATATCCGGGCTGAAACCCGGAGAACGCGTCGTGGTGGCTGGTGCTGAGAAGGCAAAAGAAGGCGAACTAGTGAATCCCACGCCAAACAAGGAAACGGAGGAGCGCTAAGCCATGGCGAATTTTTTCATTCGACGGCCCATCGTCGCGATCGTGATTGCGATCCTCACGGTCATAGTCGGGGTGATCACGATAGCGACGCTCCCGGTAGCGCAATTCCCAAACATCGCCCCGCCTGAGATCACCGTGCAAGCCAACTACCCGGGTGCGGACGCACAGACTCTTGAGCAAGCGGTTGCCGTGCCTATCGAGCAGCAAGTCAACGGCGTTGACAACATGGCCTACATGTACTCGCTGAACGCGACCGCCAACCAGCAAACGACCTTGTTCGTCGATTTCGATGTGAAAACTGACCCCAACATGGATCTGATGCTCACGCAGTCGCGCCAGCAACTGGCAAACGGTCAGTTGCCGCCCGAGGTGAACAATTACGGAATCAACCTCAAGAAATCGGCTACTGCCCCGCTCATGCTGATCTCCCTGTACTCGCCGCGTGGCACTCGCGATTCGAACTACCTGGCCAATTACGCCTACATCAACCTCAACGATCCGATCGGACGCTTGTACGGCGTCGGCCAGACCCGGGTCCTCGGCTCCGGGCAGTATGCCATGAGGCTCTGGGTGAAGCCGGATCAAATGGCCAAGCTTGGCATTACGGTCACGGACATAGCGAACGCGCTTCAGGCGCAGAACAAAGTGAATCCGTCTGGTCAGATCGGGGGCGAGCCAGCTCAGAGCAACCAACAATTTACCTATGCCGTGCTGGCTCAAGGCCGCCTGACTTCGCCGGAGCAGTTCGGCAACGTGATCGTGCGCGAAGCACCGAATGGAGGAACTGTTCGCGTTCGAGATGTTGCTCGAGTCGAACTGGGCACACAGGACTACACCATGGTGGCTCGACTGAACGGGAAACCCAGCGCCGTTGTCGCCGTCTACCAGTTACCTGGAACCAATGCTGTTCAAACAGTTGCGGGTGTCCGGAAGCTCATGGCGCAGGTGAAGCAACGCTTCCCGCAGGACATCGATTTCGCAGTCTCGCTCGACCAGACACTCCCCGTCACGGCGGCCATGAAAGAGATCGTTTGGACACTCGTGATTGCGATTGTGCTGGTAATTCTTGTGGTTTACCTCTTCTTGCAAGACTGGCGCGCCACCTTGATCCCTATGTTGGCCGTTCCCGTCTCGCTGGTGGGAACGTTTGTCATCTTTCCGCTATTCGGCTTCTCGATCAACACACTCTCGATGTTCGGGTTAGTGCTCGCTATTGGATTGGTGGTTGACGACGCCATCGTGGTTGTTGAAGGTGTGCAGCGGCATATCGAAGAAGGTTTGCCTCCCAAGGATGCAGCCCGAAAAGCAATGGAGGAGCTGACCGGTCCCGTGATCGGCATTGCTCTGGTGCTCTCGTCAGTCTTCGTACCGACTGCTTTCATTCCAGGCATCACGGGAAGGCTTTATCAGCAGTTCGCAGTTACTATCGCGATCTCCGTGATCCTGTCGGCCTTTAACGCTCTAACGCTTAGCCCGGCGCTTGCCTCACTGCTTCTGCGACCCAAAAAAGAGACTCGCGGGCCACTCGCGAAGCTCTTTGGATGGTTCAATCGCATATTCCAAAGCACAACCGAAGGATACGTCCGTTGGTCGGGCGTGCTTGTTCAAAGAGTCGCAGTGATGCTGGTTCTCCTCGCGGCTTGCGCAATTGGCGGATATTTCTTCGGAAACCGCCTGCCCTCCAGCTTCCTGCCCGATGAAGACCAGGGCTATGTTTATATCAACATGCAACTTCCAAACGCGGCTTCCCTCGAGCGCACCAGCGCCGCAGCGAAACAGGTCGAGCAGGTTCTAGCAAAGACTCCGGGAGTTCAGTACACGACAAGCGTCGTCGGTTTCAGTTTGCTCAGCTTGGTCCGAACTTCGTATAACGCGTTTTTCTGGGTAAATCTGAAGCCCTGGGACGAGCGCCAAAGCCGGAGCGAACGATATCAAGCCATTAAGACGCGTTTGAACCAGGAACTCAAAAAGCTGCCAGAAGGGACGGTGTTCAGTTTCTCACCACCCGCGATCCCCGGTGTCGGTACTGCCGGTGGCGTGAGCTTTGTTTTGGAGGATCGCGTCGGCAACGATGTCAACTTTCTTACGGATAACCTGAACAAGTTTATGGCCGCCGCTCGCAAGCGCCCTGAGCTTGGCATGGTCAGCACCACCTTTATACCGAGCGTTCCACAAGAGTTCATCAACGTGGATAAAGACAAGGTGTTGAAGCAAGGCGTTAATTTGACGGATGTCTACAACACGATTCAAGCGTACATGGGTGGATTGTTCGTCAACTACTACAACAGTTTCGGCCGCACCTGGCAGGTATATGTGGAGGCCGAAGCTCCTTACCGCTCGACGACCAACGATCTTGGGCAATTCTATGTGCGCAACGGACAAGGACAGACGGTGCCGCTTTCTGCGTTGGCAAAATTCGAGAGCCGTTCCGGTCCTGAGTTCACGATGCGCTACAACGAGTATCGTTCCGCGCAGATCAATGCGAGTGCTGCGCCCGGATACAGCTCTGACCAGGCATCGGCGGCCTTGGAAGATGTTTTCAGGCAAACCATGCCACGCGAAATGGGTTTCGACTACATTGGCATGTCTTACCAGGAGCAAAAGGCGCGGCAGGGAGTACCTCCATCAGTCATCTTCGGATTCTCGCTGCTGTTCGTTTTCCTGATTCTGGCTGCCCTTTATGAAAGTTGGAGCCTGCCGTTCAGTGTGCTCCTGAGCACGCCAGTGGCGGTCCTCGGAGCCTTCGGTGTCCTGTGGCTGCGCCGCGTGTTGTTGGGCTTGTTCCTGCCGCCCTACATGGTTCAAATCGAGAATGACGTTTATGCGCAGATCGGTCTGGTGATGTTGATTGGCCTGGCCGCCAAGAATGCGATTCTGATCGTCGAGTTTGCCAAGGATCAGTACGAACAAGGCAAGCCGTTAGTGGATGCAGCGCTTGAAGGCGCACGGCTTCGCTTCCGCCCGATCATGATGACCTCCTTCGCTTTCATTCTGGGATGTATTCCGCTGTGGACAGCCTCCGGAGCAGGCGCGGTGGCGCGCCAAGTGATGGGTACGACGGTCATTGGTGGCATGCTGGCGGCCAGCGTCGTCGGCGTCTTCTTTATTCCCGCGATGTTCTATCTCGTCGAGCGAATTTCAGGCGGTGAGCGACGGAAAGCTTTACCACTCGCACCCGCCGCCGAAGCGCAGGGGGACTAATTATGAAGGCGACTACATTCTTAGGAATTGTTGCTGTGCTGGCCCTGGAGGCGGGTTGCATGATGGGGCCGAAATACAAGCGGCCGACTGTGGATGTTCCGCAGGAATACCGTGCACCCGCTCCGCAACAGGCCGCCCAAGCGTTGTCGCTGGGTAATGAGCAGTGGTGGCAGGTCTATCAGGATCCGGTGCTGACGCAGCTGATCCACACCGCCATCGCGCAAACTTATGACGCCCGCATCGCCGCAGCCCGCGTGCTTGAAGCCCAAGCGCAAGTAGGCATTACCCGAGCCAACCAGCTCCCCTCGGCGAGCGTAGGTGCGGACGTTTTCAGCCAGCAAAATGCGAAGGTGACAAAACTCTTTCCCGCATACCAGGTCAACGGAGGCGAACTGAACCTATCGGTGATCTGGAATCTGGACTTCTGGGGAAAATACCGCCTGCAAACCCAGGCGGCTCGCGCCCAGTTACTCGCCACCGAATGGGGGCAGCGAGCCGTAATCTCCTCACTGATTGCTAACGTCGCGACGGCCTATTTCCAGCTCCGGGCACTCGACAGCGAACTCGAAATCTCCAAGCGCACACTAGTGTCGCGGCAACAATCGCTGCAGTTAACTCAGACGCTTGAGAGCCATGGCGGGGCCTCGGGATTAGACGTAAGTCAGGCGGAACAACTCGTCTACACTGCCTCGGAGACGATCCCAGATCTCGAGCGGCAAATTCAGCAGCAGGAAAACGTGCTTAGCGTCCTGCTCGGCGAAAACCCCCAATCCATTCCCCGCGGACGCGCGCTTACCGAACAGCCCGTCCCCCAGAACGTCCCGGCCGGCCTTCCCTCGGAATTGCTGGAGCGCCGGCCGGACGTCCGTCAAGCAGAGGAAATCATGGTCGCAGCCAACGCGAAAATCGGCGTTGCCAAAGCCTCGTTCTTTCCAAGCATCTCCCTTACTGGGCTGGGTGGACTGGAGAGCAACGCCTTGAACAGCTTCATCAGCCAGCCCTCGGAGATGTGGTCCAGCGCCGTTAGCGTAACTCAGCCAGTCTTCCAAGGCGGAGCCCTCCGCTCGGGACTCAGACTCGCCCGCGCGAACTGGCAGGAATCCGTGCTCTCCTACCAGCAAACGGTTCAGGATGCACTCGAACAAGTTTCCAATGCGCTCATCGCTTCTCAAAAAGATCGTGAATTCCGCGAGCAGCAGGAACTGCTCACCGGCGCGGCTCAGCGGACCGACCAGCTATCCGAGGTGCTTTATAAGAACGGTGGCGCCAGTTATCTCCAAGTGCTGACCAGCAAAACAAATTACTTTTCATCGGAACTCAACCTGGTGCAAGCACAGCTGAACGAGCAGCTGGCGCTCGTTCAGCTCTACCAAGCTCTCGGCGGTGGCTGGCAGCAGTAGTGAAAGTTGGAGTTGTCCGTAAGTGCAAGGTTCTGAATTCACAGGGAAAGAGATCGATGCATTCTGGCAAAGTGATACTGATTACCGGAGGACATGTCAGCAGGGCACCGCGGCCGCGGCCGCGCTGCTGCGGCGCGGGTGGACGGTCCGCGTTCTAACGCGCGATTCTTCGTCGGTGAAAGCCGACGCTGTCCGGACTATGGGCGCGGATGTCGTCACTGTCTTGACGAGAGCCTCCATAGGGCGATGACCGGCGTTCACGGAGTGTTCTGTGTTCCTCCGCTCGTCACTCCTTCATGGCTGCGGTATTATCGACAGTATTCCGGCTACGGCTGACGAAGGTATGAAGCTGTCAGCGCAACCCGACGACTACAACCAGAGAGCCGACCTTCATTTGCTGAATAGCATGATCGGCGTTCCGATGGAGATTGGGCGCTTTCTGCCTCTAGCTGTAGGGATCGCCGGGGCAGTGAAAGAGGTCCACCAGCGCGGCCTGATCCATAAGGACATCAAGCCTGACAATATCCTCGTAAGTGAAACAGGCGAGGTTCAACTCAGAGGCTTCGATATTGCCTCGCGTCTCCCTCGCGAACGCCAACTGCCAGCTCCACCCGAGTTCATCGCAGGAACACTCGCCTACATGGCGCCCGAGCAAACCGGGCGAATGAATCGTTCGATCGACGCACGCAGCGACCTCTACGCGCTTGGAGTAACGCTTTACGAAGTGATTACCGGCAGTCTGCCCTTCACTGCGTCGGACCCAATGGAGTGGGTGCATTGCCATATCGCACGACAAGCCGTGCCGCCCCAAGAGCACTCGCAGAACGTGCCGGTCCCGGTCTCCGCAATCATTATGAAGCTGCTTGCCAAGACTCCTGAAGAGCGTTATCAGACCGCGGCTGGCCTTGAGAGAGACCTCCGGCGTTGTCTTGCCGCATGGGAGACGCAGCACGAAATTGACGATTTCCCGCTGGGAGAACATGACAGCCCGGACCGCCTTTTGATTCCGGAGAAACTGTATGGACGTGAGCGCGAAGTCGGGACGTTGCTCGCCTCCTTCGACCGCGTCGTTAAGAGCGGCACGCCGGAGTTGGTACTGGTCTCCGGCTATTCCGGAATCGGGAAGTCCTCCGTAGTAAATGAGCTGCACAAGGTGCTCGTCCTGCCGCATGGGCTTTTCGCATCAGGCAAATTTGATCAGTACAAGCGCGACATACCGTATGCCACTTTGGTTGAGGCCTTTCAGAGCCTTCTGCGTCCACTTTTGAGCACGAGTGAGGCAGAACTGGGCAAATGGCGCGACGCCCTCTGTCAGGCATTAGACCCGAACGGACGGCTGATTGTGGATCTGGTTCCGGAATTGAGGCTCATTATAGGGGACCAGCCAGGCGTTCCGGAACTTCCGCCGCAGGACGCTCGACGTCGGTTCCAGATGGTGCTCCGCCGTTTCATCAGCGTTTTTGCGCGACCGGAACATCCCCTTGCACTGTTTCTCGACGACTTGCAGTGGCTCGATACTGCGACGTTGGATTTGATCGAGGACGTGTTGAGCGAGCCCGACGTGACGCACTTGTTGTTGATCGGCGCCTACCGGGATAACGAAGTGGATGCCACGCATCCACTGATGCGTAAGGTGCAGGAAATTCGTCAAACAAGAGCGGTCGTGCACGATATCGTGCTTGCCCCCCTGGCTCGCGAAGATCTCGAGCAGTTGATTGTGGATACGCTTCACTGCGACCCTGATCGTGCAAAACCACTGACACAACTTCTTGAAGACAAGACTGGTGGCAATCCATTTTTCGCCATTCGGTTCATCGTCTCGCTGGCTGAGGAGGAATTGCTCGCGTTCGATCACGGCGAAGGTCGATGGTCTTGGGACCTGAACCGCATTTGCGCTAAGGGTTACACCGATAATGTGGTGGACCTGATGGTGGGAAAGCTGCTTTGTCTGCGGCAGGAAACGCGGTCTGCCTTACAGCATCTGGCATGCCTCGGCCACACGGCTGACATCGCGATGCTCGCGCAGCCCTTCGGGACATCCGAGGAGCAGGTCCACGCCGATCTGTGGGAGGCGGTTCGCTTGGAATTGGTTGAACGCGCGGCGGGCTCGTATCGGTTCGTGCACGACCGCATTCAGGAAGCGGCCTATTCCCTGATCCCGGAAGAATCCAGAGCCGCGTCACATCTGGGCATAGGCAGGTTCCTTGCGGTGCACACGCCGTCGGAGAAGCGAGACGAGGCGATCTTCGAGATTGTCAATCAGCTCAATCGCGCCAGCGCCCTCATCACGTCACCGGATGAACGAGACAAGGTCGCTGAGCTGAACCTCATCGCGGGCAAGCGCGCCAAGGCGTCTACCGCTTATGTCTCGGCACTCAAGTATCTCAATGCCGGCGCGGAGCTCCTGGGTGACGATTGCTGGGAGCGCCGACGTGACCTGATCTTCTCCCTGGAGCTGGAACGGGCGGAATGCGAGTTCCTGACCGGCGAACTGGGGGCCGCCGATGAGCGCTCGACCGCGCTGTCGAACCGCACAGCCAATACCATCGAGCGCGCCACGCTCGCGTGCTTGCATATGGGCGTTTGTACGGAGCGCCTTCAGTTCGATCGTGCCGTCGCCGTGGCTCTCGACTACCTCCGGCACGTGGGCATTGAGTTTTCACCGCATCCGACAGAAGACGAAGCGCGGCGCGAATACGAGCAGATCTGGTCGCACCTTGGCAGCCGCACGATCGAGGATGTCGCCGATTTGCCGCTGATGAGCGACCCGGAGTCGCTCGCGACTATCGACGTTCTGACCAAGGTCAATGTTCCTGCCTTTCTTACGGATCCGAACCTGGATTGCTTGACCACCTCCAGAGCGGTGAATCTCAGCCTTGAACGAGGCAACTGTGACGCGTCGTGCCTCGCCTATGCCATCTTGGGAAGCGGGATGGCCCGATCCCGATTCCGCTTCGGCGACTGCAAGACGGCATTTCGATTCGGTCAGGTCGGCTTTGAACTCGTCGAACGGCGCGGTTTGAAGCGTTTCCAGGCGCGCACTTATCTATATTTCGCCGCCTTTATCGCACCCTGGATGAAACACGTGCGGACCTGCATCGACCTGGCGCGCCGCGCTTTCGATGTCGCGAACAAGATCGGCGATTTCACGTTTGTAAACAACGCGAACACCACGTTGAGCTCCAGTCTTCTGATCGCGGGCGACCCGCTGAGCGACGTGCAGCGCGAAGCCGAACTTAGCCTGGCGTTTGCCCAAAAAGCGCGGTCTAGCGGCCATATTGACCTCTTTATCCCTCAGCTTGCACTGACTTGGACGCTCCGCGGCTTGACGCCGAAATTCGGCTCCTTCGATAGCGAACAGATCGAGGAACTCCCGTTCGAACGTCATTTGGCCAGTAACCCGTCTTTGGCGCCCGCGGAGTGCTTTTATTGGATCCGCAAAATGCAGGCGCGCTATTTTGCCGGCGACCACGTGGCAGCGATAGAAGCTTCATCGAAGGCCCAAAGGCTGCTCTGGACCTTAGCCGGCTTTTTTGATGAGGTCGACTATCACTTTTACACCGCAATGTCTCGCGCTGCAGCCTGCGACTCGGTATCAGCCGACGAGCGCCAGCAGCATTTGGAGACTCTGGCGCTTCATCAACGACAACTCGATATCTGGGCCCAGAATTGCCCTGAGAATTTCGAAAATCGTGCTGCATTGGTGGGGGCAGAGATCGCCCGTATCGAAGGCCGTTTGCTCGACGCGGAGCAGCTCTACGAAAAGGCCATCCGCTCAGCGCGCGCGAATAACTTTGTACAAAATGAAGCTGTTGCCAACGAAGTTGCCGCACGGTTCTATGCAGGTCGTGGGTTTGAGAAGATTGCACATGCATACCTGAGCGACGCCCGTTACTGCTATCGGCGGTGGGGAGCCGACGGCAAGGTGCGACAGCTCGACGAGTCGTATCCGTACCTCCGGGAAGATGAGCCCGTTCCCGGTCCGACGAAAACAATGGGCGCGCCCGTCGAGCACCTCGACCTAGCGACTGTGATCAAGGTCTCGCAGGCTATCTCGGGCGAGATTGTTCTGGAAAAACTGATCGACGCGTTGATGCGCACTGCCCTTCAGCAAGCCGGCGCGGACCGCGGTGCGTTGCTTCTTTTACAAATGGATGCCCTAAGGATCGCAGCGGAAGCCACGACCGACGGCAGCGAGATGGTCGTGAGTCTCGATAACCAACCGGCAGCCAACGCTGACTTGCCGCAGTCCGTGCTTCAATACGTTCAGCGCACTCTAGAGAACGTAATTCTTGACGATGCGACAGTGCAGAACCCGTACACCACGGATTCCCATATCCGCCAGTGCCGGCCGCGTTCAGTTCTGTGCCTGCCGCTACTCAACCAAGGAAAACTCATAGGTATCCTTTACCTCGAGAATAAGCTGGCGCCTCGCGTTTTCGTTCCTGCGCGCATCGCGGTGCTGAAGCTTCTTGCCTCGCAGGCCGCAATCTCGCTGGAGAACTCGCGCTTGTATCGCGATCTCGCGGAACGCGAAGCCAGGATCCGGCGCCTGGTCGAAGGCGACATCATCGGTGTTTTCATCTGGGACTTCGATGGCCGTATTCTTGAGGCCAACGATACACTCCTTCGGATGGTGGGATATAGTCGCGAGGACCTCGCTCTCGGCCGACTGAACTGGCGGGACCTGACGCCGCCTGAGTGGCGCGAGGCCGACGAACGATTCGTGCATGAGCATAGGAAGGCGGGACGCCTGCCACCGATCGAGAAAGAGTTCTTCCGAAGAGACGGGACCCGCGTGCCCATCCTGCTCGGGGCCGTGAGCTTCGACGGAGACCAATCCCAGGGCGTCGCCTTCGTGCTCGATTTGACCGAGCGAAAGCGCGCCGAGGAAGCCACGCGCCGGAGTGAAAAAGAACTGCGCGACGTGCTAGAGCAAATACCTGCGATGGTGTTTGCGGTCCTCCAAGATGGACGCCAGTCGTACGTTAGCACCCAATGGTACGAGTACACGGGACTTTCAGAAACCGAAACCCTCAACGCAGGCTGGCAGCATGCGATTCATTCCGAAGACGCCGAACAGCATATGAAAAAGTACCACGCTGCGGTCGCAGCCGGGCAGCCATTCGAGAGTGAGGTGAGACTTCGCCGTGCCGCTGATGGCCAATATCGCTGGTTTTTGAGCCGCGTCACACCCTTACGAGATGAGGCTGGGAATGTGGTCAAGTGGTATGGATTCATCTCCGATATTGAAGAGCGGAAGCGTGCAGAGCAAGAACGCGAGAGACTGCGCAAGCTTGAGGCGGAGCTTGTTCAGAACCTTCGGGACGCCATCGAAACGATGCCGACGATGGTGTGGATCGCGAGGGCCGATGGGTCGAATGAGTTCGCGAATCACCACTGGCACGAATATACGGGTTTGTCCCAAGAGGGGACGGTCGGCTCGGCTTGGCAAGACGTCGTCCACCCCGCGGACCTAAAAAGACACCTGGAGAAATGGCGCACCTCTCTTGCAACGGGCGAGCCTTTCGAAAATGAATTGCGCTATCGGCGGGCAGCGGATGGGGAATACCGTTGGTTCCTCTCTCGTGCCGTTCCGCTGCGGGATGGAAAAGGCGAGATCGTCAAGTGGTACGGTGTCTCTACTGACATCGAAGAGCGCAAACGCGCCGAGCAGGCATTGAAGCGGAGCGAGGAGTATTTGGCCGAAGGTCAGCACCTAACACACACCGGCAGCTGGGCGCTTAACGTCGTCACCCGGCAGGCACTCCACTCGTCGGCGGAGCATACCCGTATGTTTGGCTTCGACCCGGAAAAGGGTATGCCGTCATTCGAACGGTTCCTCCAGCGTGTTCATCCCGAAGATCAAGAACACGTACTCGAGACTTTCCAAGCCTTGATGCGATTGGGCGGCGATCTAGACTTGCGATACCGAATCGCGGTCCCCGGCGGTCCGGTGACATATGTGCACGCAATCGGTCATCCGGTTCTCAAATCTGGCACTCCCGGCGAGTATGTTGGGATCACAATAGACATAACCGAACGGAGACGGATAGAGCAGGAGCGCGAGAGATTGCAACAGCTCGAGGCCGATCTCGCGCACATCAACCGTGTGAGTATGATGGGGGAGATGGCTGCTTCATTGGCTCACGAGATCAAGCAACCGATTACCGCCGCGACGACCAACGCGCAAATCTGTTTATGGCTACTTGAGAGAGAGAAGTTGGACGTCTCAGAGATGCGTGAGGCTAGTTCTGCCGTGGTGCAATCTGTTAAGCGCGCAGCCGACATTATCGACCGCGTGCGCTCGCTCTCTAAGAAGAGTGCTCAAGATCGAGAGTTGGTTGACGTCAACCAGGTCGTTCGCGAAATTGATGCGATGTTGCGGAATGAGTCTAGACTTTCCTCTGTGATGACGAATCTGCAGCTTTCAGAGAGTGTTCCACAAGTCAAAGGCGACCGCGTGCAATTGCAGCAAGTGGTCATGAACCTTATGCTTAATGCTATTGAAGCGATGAAGGACTCAGGCGGCGAACTAGTTGTAACTTCAGAGCGGACCGACGGTGGGCAGGTCTTGGTCTCAGTGAGTGACTGTGGCGTTGGATTACCGAAGGAAAAGGAAGAACGCATATTCGATGCATTTTTTACCACCAAATCGCAAGGCACGGGAATGGGTCTCGCAATCAGCCGCTCGATCATTGAATCCCACGGCGGTCGGCTATGGGCTAAGTCAAACCCTGACCACGGTGCCACGTTCCGCTTTGAGCTACCACAGTACCAACCCGAGCCCTCATGAACTCGCCTGCTGGAGCTAATGTATTCGTCATCGATGATGATGAGGAGGTACGCGCGTCGATTCAGCGCCTGCTAAAAACTGTCGGTCTACAAGGTCAGACATTTGCACGTGCGCAAGATTTTCTAGAGCTGAGAATGCCCGAGGTCCCGAGCTGCGTTGTATTGGATGTTCGGCTTCCTGGCATGAGCGGGCTCGAAGTGCAACGCCAGCTAGTAGCTGCTGGCATCAATATTCCCATCATTTTCATCAGTGCCCACGCTGATGTTGACATGGCGGTTAGAGCCATGAAGTTGGGCGCTGTGGAATTTCTCACCAAGCCCTTTCGACCACAGGAATTGGTGGATGTAATCCAACAGACGCTCCAGCGCGACGCGGCAAGGCTGCGGGAGCAGGGCGATACCGCCGCCTTGCAGCAACGATATAGAACGTTGACCGCTCGTGAGCGCCAGGTCATGGATCTTTTCGCTTCTGGACTGTCGACGAAACAGATGGCCTCGAAGCTCGGTGTCACCGAGGTCACGGCGGCGGTCCATCGCGGGCATGTAATGCAAAAGATGCACGCAGGTTCCCCCGCCGAACTTGGAAGAATGGCGGAGAAGCTGAGTCTCTCCTCCGCCAAAGAGTCTTGACGCCAATCCATCACCCTGATCTGGATCCACGTTCGCCTTAGCACGTCGCAAACTTCCGCTCACGCCCTTTGGATGTGAGTTAAAAGTTCTTTAAGTGGCATAAAGCTATTGCTAATTTACAGATCTAGGAAGGACACGGTACGCTACCGAATGCTGATTGCGTGCGAGGCGAGTGTGATCGCTGTCATTGACGATGAGGAACTGGTTCGGAAGTCTTTGCAACGGCTGCTCAAAATAGCTGGGTATCCAGTTGTAGCCTTCGCGTCAGCCGAGGAGTTTCTCAAATCCAGCCGTCTCGAAGAATTTCGTTGCGTAATTGCCGACATTCGGATGCCGGGAATGTCTGGCCTGGATCTCCAGTCTCACTTGAACGCTGAAGATTATCAGATCCCGATCATCTTTATTACAGCTCATGGTGACGAAAAAATGCGCGTTCGGGCCATGAGAGACGGTGCAGTCGCGTTTTTAGCAAAGCCTTTTGACAACTCGGTCCTACTGGATCGTGTCCGGGCCTGTTTGAAAGGGACGCAAGATGACGACTGAGGACTGTCGGAGGGTCCTGTGGTGGCATCCCAACATAGCGTTTCACAGATCCGCGAGAGCAGGGATTCGCAGTTTGAGCGAATCGTGGGTAGCAGCGCTGCCTTAGAAACTCTGCTCGAACAGGTTGAGCGTGTTGGCCCTACAGACTCTACTGTTCTCATCGAGGGAGAGACCGGCACCGGCAAAGAGTTAATAGCGCAAGCGGTCCACAATGTCAGTCCACGTTGCAATCGACGGTTCGTAAAGGTTAACTGTGCCGCAATCCCCCATGATCTTCTCGAGAGCGAGCTGTTTGGACATGAAAAGGGCGCTTTTACCGGTGCCATCGCGCACAGAGTTGGGCGATTCGAAATGGCGCACCAGGGCACGCTTTTCCTAGACGAAATAGGCGACATTCCGCTTGCTTTGCAGCCGAAGCTGCTGCGAGTGCTACAGGAACAAGAGTTTGAGAGACTAGGGAGTGGCCAGACCCACAAAGTCGATGTTCGTGTTATCGCCGCGACCCATCGCGACCTGACGGAAATGGCCGCACGAAATGAATTTCGCAGCGATCTGTACTATCGCTTGAATGTATTTCCGATCCAAGTACCCCCTTTGCGCGAGCGCCGTGAGGATATTCCAGCGCTCGTCACCCATTTCGTTAAGTTCTTCAGCGGCCGAATGGGAAAGCAGATCGAGCAGATTCCGCCCGAAACAATGGCAGCGCTCACGTCCTACTCATGGCCGGGGAACATCCGCGAACTTCAAAATCTGGTTCAACGGGCCGTAATTCTATCGGACCATGGAGTGCTTCCGAATCCCCTTCCGACAGGCATGATAAGGGGGCTTACCGCATGGGAACGGTCTGGAAATATTCGTGAGCTGGAGAATTTCATTGAACCAGCGGTGATCGTGACCCGCAGCAAATCACTGGAGGCGCCACTCGGGGAACTCGGCAAAACGAATACCGTTGCTGACGAATATGAAAAAAGGCAACGCGATGAGATAACGCGGGCTCTGGCTGCGTGCAGGGGGCGCGTGGGTGGCGCCGATGGTGCTGCCGTACGCCTAGGAGTGAACCGCACGACTTTACTCTGGCGCATGAAGAAATACGGAATCTATGCGAAGCAATATACTTAGCTGCATCCCGCTTCTTCATCCAGCCCTCATCCGTGCCGCGTGTTTTCAGTTATACTCGTCGAAGAATTAGCGCGGGGCTCGACGCTCTTTCGTGTTCAACGAGAAGCTGTCAGGATATTTCTGTGACAAGGATTTGCGAAAGTTTTGCTGGTGGTTTTGCCCGTGTTGGCAGAACTCTGGATCGCCCGCCGCACCCGGTGGAATGTGTCTTGCGTGTGCAAAAGAGCCGGGAAGTGGTCGAGCTTTATGGGCGGTTTATGGGCGGTTCGGACCGGAATACAAGCAATTCGGGTCGCTTTGGGCAATCTGTGCAATTTATGCAAATGGCGCAAAGCCGTATAAACACTGGTTATTTCGCATCCTGTTGATTTCACCACCGAAAGGGTCAGCGATGAAATTGGATTGCTGAGAGTGGCCATGTTTCCAGGCGCCATCGGTATCGACGTAGCTAAGGACATCGACCGAGGCATCGCCGCACTCGACGGATGCAGTCGGCTCATTGTCGATTTACGAGGAAACACTGGGGGCGGAATCGGCGGGCTTCGCCTTATGAGCTACCTGACTCCCGGAAAGCTGGAAGTCGGATACAGCCTCACACGGAAACGTCGTGAGCGTGGTTATCGTCGTGAGGAGCTCACTCGATTTGGACGAATTCCGTCTCACAAAGCGACTCTCATATGGTTAGCGGCTCGATATGCCTTCGTTGAAAAATCTATCCTCGTGGTCACCGAAGGACTCGGCCAGCAGCGATTCCACGGTCGAGTCGTGCTGATGGTAAACGAGCACACCGCGAGCGCCGGCGAGATGGTGTCGGCGTTTGCGGAGGAAAATAATCTGGCAACCATCGTGGGAACGAAAACGCCCGGCCGTCTACTCAGTGGCAGCGCATACAAGGTTGGCCACGGATACATTCTTGGCCTCCCGGTTGCCGCCTACCTGACGTGGCAAGGACGCATGCTGGAGAACAATCGCATCGCGCCGAAGTTTTCTATTGAACTCTCGCGAGAAGCATTGAAGCAAGGAAGGGACACGCAACTCGGAACCGCGATCGACGTCGCCAAAGCTCTGTGATCGCAGTATGCCTCTGCCTGACTCACAAATTCTCGTTTAGCCTTTCTATAGACACTTGGGCGTTTGTCGGTGCGAATCTCGAAAACACAGCCAACTTCTGTATTGCCAGTCGCTCGGCAGGAATCTCAGCGATTGTCAGCGGCAGACTTCCAGAAGCCGACTTCTGGCCCGGGATTGGGTTTCGTTGACAACCTCATCCAACATTGGGACTCTTCAATAGCCACAAAGATCGATGCTGGCTGCTGTGCTAAATTGCCGTGCGGCCACCATCGACCGCGAAGGTCGCGCCGGTGACGTAACTGGCGCGAGGCGAGGCTAGAAATGCGACGACCTCGGCAATTTCCTTTGGATCGGCCGCGCGCTTGAGTGGTGTCGTGGCACCGAGAGTATCGAATAACTCGCGGGCGTCCGGTCGCGTGTAGACGGGACCGGGTGCGACGGCGTTAACCCTGACGCCCCGCGGACTAAACTCGGCGGCCCATGCTTGCGTCAATGAGATCAAGGCGGCCTTCGTGGCCCCGTAGGCCGCGCCGCCAGGCAGGCCGATACGGCCGGCCATGCTGCTGATATTGATGATGCTACCTGTACCGCGCGCTGCCATGGATGGCGCAAACGCAGCGACGAGATAGAACGGTGCGCGGACGTTACTGGCGAACATAGAATCGAAGGTGGCGACGTCCAGCTCTGCAGTGGGTCCCCACGCCGAGAAACCGGCGTTGTTCACCAAGACGTCGATGTCGCCAACCTCTTTGGCTAAACGCCGGATGTCTGCTGGATTATCGAGATTGGCCGCAATGAAACTCGCCCGACCGTCGGCGGCCTTGATTTCGTCAACCGTCTTGGCGCCACGCGCCGAATCGCGACCGTGAACGATGACGTCGAAACCGTCGCGGGCCAATTGCAGAGCAACCGCGCGGCCGATTCCGGATGTAGCACCCGTCACCAAAGCTTTCGGAGGGGACATTTGTGACTCCTGTTCATTGGAGGCCGCTCTCGACGTGAACTTCGTTCGCAATTATGGGAGTGATTGCAAGCCTCTGGCAACTTGGATGCTCCGATTCGGCCGTTCGGTTCGAACTCTAGGAGAACACGACTTGAGACCAGGTCCGACAGAGATGCGGGACTCGACGAGGTAAAGAATTCCGCAGGCATGAATCACGCGCCACGAAACCTCCGCCTCATCGAATCCAGTTGTGGTACTTAAAGCCTAATCTGCAGCAGCACTCGTTGCGCCTTCTTTCGCTGCTACCAATGCACCTCTTGCTGCTTCTTCGATGATGTGAGCGACCGCTTGTGGATGCGACACATACACGGCGTGGCTGCTTTTAACCTCCACGACCGTTGCACCGGCGCGCTGCTTCACCGATGGTGCCTCCCAGCGCGTCCACACCCCACGGCACTTGCGAGTCGGCCATGAATTCGGCCTTTTCCGGGCTCACATCGCCGGCGAAAGACGCAGGGAATTTCGCCTTGTCGAGCAGCAGAAAGCCATCCACGGGCGGAAGGAGCGGCGGCGCGCCTCGGATGAGACCGGTCGGTCCCACGTCGCATTATATGCCAGGCTCGCGCATCTCCCGTCGCGATGAACGTCGGACAACCCAAATACGTTACGAGGGCCGTTCGAACCCTGCGGCAGGGTCGACCGCACTGAAACTGAGGTCATCGAACGCCAACGGGCCACCAATTTGCTGCTGGTCATAGTGACGCTCCATCACTACGCTGGACCCGTTCCATTTCCGGAAGGTGCGCCACTTTAGGGTACAGGTTTTACCGGACGCGCCGACCAGGTCGAGCCTCCATGAGGAATACGTCTCGCCCGCAGCATCTCCGGGAATCGGGCTCTCTCGAATGGATACCGACAGA
>WNFR01001300.1_pt1 | contig 31229 bp, 27 predicted proteins | sample 5400221 | NCBI WGS metagenome assembly WNFR01 (sample SAMN13153357, study PRJNA577476) | soil metagenome | isolation source: 40 cm soil under Madrone tree | place: USA:California | collected 2016-06-14
CACCCGCACCGGTGCACGAAGTGCCTTGGTTCTGGTCCGATCAATACGATCTCAAATTGCAAATCGCCGGTCTGTCCTTCGATGTGGGCCTCCATGTGACTCGCGGCGATCCTAGCAGCGCGAGGTTCGCCGTTTTTCACTTAAATGGCGCCGGCCGGCTACAAGCCGTCGAGGCCGTCAATGCCGCTCCGGAATTCCTCGCCGGACGCAAGCTGATCGCCTCGCGGCGAGTCCTCGACCCGCACGCACTGGCCGACGCCAGCACATCGATAAAAGAGATCGCGGCTTAAGTCATGAATGGAGAGTTTGAGTGCCGAAGATAACCTACATCGCCCACTCCGGAGACAGAAAGACCGTTGACGCTCAGATCGGTGACTCGGTGATGCTGAGCGCCATCAAGAACAGCGTGTCGGGCATCGACGCCGACTGCGGCGGTGCCTGTGCGTGCGCAACCTGTCATGTGTACGTCGATGCTGCTTGGGTCGATCGTCTTCCCCCGATGTTGGAGTTGGAGAAGGGCATGCTCGATTTCGCACCGGAGGTCAGGCCGAACTCCCGACTCTCCTGTCGAATCGAGGTGAGTCGCGAGCTCGACGGCTTGGTCGTCGAGATACCGAGCACCCAGCGATAGGCGAGGAATGCAAGCATGAACTTCGATCGGACAGCTTTGGAAGTCGAACTCGAGACCGCCGTGCGGGCCTTCGTGGCGGACACGGTGATTCGGTATGAAACGGACGCTCGCCTAGACGCTCGCGGCCCGAGTGAGGCGCTTCGCAAGGAGCTGCAGCAGGCGGCGAAGTCGCGGGGGCTCTTGGCGCCGCAGCTCTCGGTGAAGCACGGCGGCCGCGGTCTCGATCATCGACAAACGGCCACGGTATTTCGTGCCAGCGGCTACTCCCTGCTCGGCCCGCTCGCCATGAACGTCATGGCGCCCGATGAGGGGAATATGTTTCTCTTGGAGAAGATCGCGAGCGCCTCGCAGTTGGAGCGCTATCTTGCACCTCTTGCGTCCGGCGAAGCACGTTCGTGTTTCTTGATGACAGAACCGGACGGGGGGGCTGGATCCGATCCCTCGATGCTCAAGACCACCGCGCACCAGCAGGGTGATAGTTGGGTGATCGAGGGGCGCAAGTGGCTCATAACCGGGGCCGAAGGAGCCGAGTTCGGCATCCTCATGGCCAAGAGCGAGCACGGCGCCACGATGTTCTTGGTCTCGATGAGCGATCCGGCGATACGCGTCGATCGGCGCCTGCACACCTTGGACAACACGCTGCCCGGAGGGCATGCCTGCATCAGCGTCGAAGGCCTACGGGTCGGCCCCGAAGCGGTCCTTGGCGCACCCCATGAAGCATTTCGCCATGCCCAAGTGCGTCTCGCACCGGCGCGACTGACACACTGCATGCGCTGGTGGGGTGCCGCGCAGCGAGCTCACGACAGTGCCATCGCTTATGCGACACAGCGTAAAGCCTTCGGCAAGACGCTGATCGATCACGAGGGAGTGAGTCTCCTCCTCGCCGACAACGCCATGGATCTGCAACAGACGCTGCTCTTGATCGATCATGCCGCATGGGTGCTTGACCAAGGCTCGGATGGCTCGCATGAGACGAGCATGACCAAGGTCGTGTGTTCCGAGGCGCTGTCGCGGGTCGTTGACCGATCCTTGCAGGTGCTCGGCGGTTTGGGCGTGACCGATGACTCACCGGTAGCAAAGATCTATCGGGAAATTCGTGGCTTTCGCATCTATGACGGTGCCTCGGAAGTGCATCGTTGGTCGATCGCCCGGCGCCTGGCGCGCCTCGCTCAAACGGCGCAGAACCCAAGCTCCCATGCACCTTGACGAGGCCGACTTGGCGGATTACTGTGACATGATAACGGGACTGACGTCCCATGATGGATATTGACAACTGAATGATCATCGACAGCCACGCGCACCTCACCATGCCCTCCGAGTTGTACCAGTACATGGGAGAACTCGTGGCGAGCCGTGCTAATCCAGCGGCCCCTTTCAATGGTCTTGCCAAGGAGGCCATCGAAGCGGTGGCGACGCGGCTCATAAGCGTCATGGACGGTGTGGGCACTGACGTTCAGTTTTTGTCGCCGCGACCTTACATGATGCTGCACTCGCTGCGCCCGGCGCTCGTCGGCTCGCTCTGGACGCGCGCGGTCAATGATGTCATTCACGCCAAATGCCAGCTCTTTCCCAAACGCTTTCGCGGCGTCGCGGGGCTGCCGCAATATCGAAGCGAGAGTCCTCAGAACTGTCTTGCGGAGCTTGAGCGCTGTGTGCGGGAGCTCGGATTTGTGGGGTGTCTTCTCAATCCCGACCCGACGGAGGGGGAGGAGCAGGCGCCGCCGGGACTGGGCGATCGCTTCTGGTACCCGCTCTACGAGAAACTGGTCGAACTCGATGTCCCCGCGCTGATTCACTCGAGCAGTTCCTGCGATCCGCGCGAATCCTACACCCTCAAATTCATCAACGAGGAGAGCATCGCCGTCATCTCTCTTCTGGATAGCACGGTGTTTCAGGACTTCCCCACGCTGAAGCTGGTCATTTCCCACGGCGGCGGGGCAATACCCTATCAGATGGGTCGGTTTCGTGCGTGGGCGGTGCGCCGCCGTCAGAAAGAGTTTGACGAACAGATTCGCCGGCTCTACTTCGACACCTGTAACTATTCGTCCGAGGCCCTGGAGTTTCAGCTGCGCATATTGGGTGTCGACAATTGTCTGTTCGGCACCGAGCGGCCGGGTACCGGGACGATTCTCTGTCATCAAACGGGACGCGACTTCGATGACCTTCGTCCGGCGATCGAATCGATCGGCTGGCTGACCGCTGAGGACAAGCAGAAAATCTTCGAGGGGAATTGCCGCAAGGTGTACAGCAGGGCCTTTCCCTCATGAGTGATTGGACGAGAATCGCGCACAGCTGCACGGTGCGATGGAGGCTTAAGTAAATGCTCACAAAATCCGACAACGAGTTGCTGTGCCGGGTCGAGGCCGGGCAGCCGATGGGACAGGTGCTGCGACGCTTTTGGGTTCCCGGCTGCCTGCTGGAGGAGATTCCGCCGGCAGGGCAGGGCCCTGTGCGAGTGCCGATATTGGGTGAACGCCTGATCGCCTGGCGCAACGCGGAGGGGAAAGTTGCCGTCATGGCGGAGGTCTGTCCGCATCGCGGGGCTTCCTTAATGTTGGCGCGCGATGAGGGCGATGGCCTGCGTTGTATCTACCATGGCTGGAAAGTCGATGTGAGCGGTCATGTGATCGAAATGCCCGGCGAGCCGAAGAACTCTCGCATGTGCGGCCGGGTGAACACGAAGAGCTATCCCTGTCGAGAGGCGGGCGGGCTGCTCTGGGTCTATTTGGGTAGTGGTGACCCGCCGCCGCTGCCACGCTTCTCTTGGATGGATCTTCCGCCCGGGCACTCCGTGGTGAGAAAGACCGTCTACAATGTGAATTTCATCCAGTCACTCGAAGGCTCTCTCGACTCCGCGCACAGCGACTTCCTGCACAGTGCCGAGACCAGTGCCTCAGGCAATTACACGCAAGATGAAGTGCACTCGGATGGTCGACGCTCCCGGCCCTCGACCGATACCTCGCCCGACATCGACGTCCGAGACACGGAGTTTGGCTTTGTGTACGGCGCCATTCGCAAAGCCGTGGCAGATCCGGAGAAGCTCAAGTACGTACGTGCCACCGCCTATGCCTTGCCCTTCTATAGCCTGATTCCGCCGGTTTACATGCAGGCTTCGGTGCCACTCGACACCTATAACACCGCCATGTATCTGGTCTGGTACGACGGTGACAAGCCGCTCTCGCCCGGCGAGGTCAAGGCGCACGAGACGTTCTTGGGGCTACGCATGGGAACAGATTTGCTGCCGAACTTTCGACGCGGCGGAACCGTTCAAAATCGGTGGCTCCAGGATCGCGACGCGATTGCCAAAGGCACGAGCTACACCGGGCTCTATGGAACCACCATGCAAGACATCGCCGTGCAGGAATCGATGGGGCCGATCCAAGATCGAACCATCGAGCACCTCGGGCTCACCGACAAGGCGATTGTCAGGATGCGCAAAATCCTTCTCGGTCTTGCGAAGCAGACCAAGGAAGGTGAGGAGCCGCCGATCTCGGCCCTGCACTGTGATTACGGCACGATTCGTAGTGCCGCCGCCGTGATGGACCGAGGCAGCGATTGGGTGCGCCAGTTGTTTGGCGAATCCCTGAAAGCACACGTCTCTGCCGAATGATGCGAACGCTCGTGCACGTGGGCAATGGTGAGCTCCGACTCAAGGAGCTGCCTGGTTTCGTCGCCGGCGAGGATGAGGGTGTTCTTAGCGTGGAAGGTAGCGCCGTGTGCATCGCGGACGCTGAGACCTTGCACGGGTATGGCCCGGTAATGGGCACCCCGCTCGCGCTCGGGCACGAAATCGTCGGCGTGGTGTCCCAGGTGGGCCCGAAGGCCCCGGATACCTTGAAGCAGTTCCTGGGGCAGCGGGTGGTCGTGGACGATGCTCGACCCTGCGGGGTCTGCGAGTGGTGTCGACAAGGACAGCGCCGCTACTGCAAGGCGCCCCGCTACGGACACATCGTGGAGGAGCCGACCACCCACAATTTCGGCGGATACGCCGATGCGATCACGTTGGATCGTCAATCGGTCTTGGTGCCGATCTCCCCGGAGTTGCCCATTGAACTCGCCACCTTCATCGTTCCGGTGGGCTCTGGGGCGGAGTGGCTTCTGCTGGACTGCAATCTTCAGCCTGGGGAGAGCGTGGCGGTGCTTGGCACGAGTCGCATGGGCCTCGCCTCCTGTGTCGTCGCACTTCATCAACGCGCACGGGAAGTGGTGCTATACGGTCATCCGGGCGGCGTCGATGCCATACGCGCCGCCAAGGCCCTGGGAGTGACGGTTCGAGGCGAGCCCGCCGAGCGTGCCGCCGGCGATCTCTACGATGTCGTCGTCGTCGTCACGGAGACGCCCGCGAGCTATGCGGCGCGCGCGGTGGAGATGGCCGCCGCGCGTGGTCGCGTCGTGATGGCGAGCACATCGATGGAGCCGAGTGGACTCATTCCCGAGTTTATTCGTCGCAAAGGCTTGACGCTCAAGGGAGGCCGGGGCGCCTCCGAGGTCGCTCTCACGCAGGCGGCGAGTATTGTCAGCGCTCAGCGCGAGGCACTCAACGGCAAGATTGGCGAACGGTACTCGCTCGAGCAAGCGGAGATCCAGATCAAGAGCCTCTTGCAAAGCGGAATCGCACGAGGGACGCATATGGTCATTTCGGGTCGCTCGTAGGTTCAAGGTGATAGCATCATGATGCGTTTGAATCCCCTCGGGCGTAGCACGGTCAAGGTATCGCAGATCAGCTTTGGATGCGGCGGGACCGCGGGCTTGATGGTGCGCGGGACTCATGAAGAGCAATGCAGCGTCGTCGAGGCGGCCATTGCCGCAGGCATCAATGTCTTCGACACCTCCCCCACCTATGGAGGTGGACACTCGGAGACCAATCTTGGTGCGGTACTGAAGAGTATCGGCGCACAGCCGCTGATCGGCACCAAAATCGACTTCCGCGAGGGGGATCTCGAGGATCTCGAGGGCTGCATCGAGCGCTCCATCCAACGAAGCCAGGAGCGGCTCGGTCGTGAGCGCCTCGATATTCTTTATCTTCACAGTCGGGTCGGCAGACAACGCGATCTTCCGGGCCGGGTGCTGTCGGTGAACGATGTCTTGGGACCCGGCGGGGTCGCGGATATCATGAAGCGACTGAAGCAGAAGGGTGTCATCGGTGCTACCGGGTTCACGGCACTCGGGCATACCGATTCAATCCGTCGGGTGCTTGATTCAACGGCTTTCGACTGCGCGCAGATCTACTACAACCTTCTCAATCCGAGCGCCGGCGCGCCGACCGTCGCGGCTTGGCGAGCTCAGGACTATGAGGAGATCATTCCTCGGGCGGCACAGCTCGGGGTGGGCGTGGTCGGAATCCGCGCTCTCGCCGCCGGTGCCCTGAGCGACGCAGGTGAGCTGCATCGTTTCGCCAAGAGCTACTCCTCACTCGCCCGCTCGGAAGTGGATGCGGATCGAGTCAAGGCACAGGCATTTCGTGCACTGGTGCCGGGCGGGGTCAGTATGGCCCAATTTGCGTTGCAGTTTGCGCTGAGTGAAGCGCGCATCGACACCATCCTCATCGGCATCTCGGAACGATCACACCTGGATGAGGCGCTCACCGCTTACCGGCAGGGTCCCTTGGAAGCGAAGACCTTGCACGAGATCGATCAGCGGTTTCGCGATCTCTACGAGATGGCATGAGCATGGATCCGTCAGCCCAAGCCCTCGGTGACCGACTCGCTCGCCCCTGGATCGATCTCTATCAGGACGAGGTTCCCGCGACGTTGTCCCAAAGCCTTCCCTCGCCACTGACTGCATTTGACCGGTGTGTGAAGGAGAACCCGGACGCCGTGGCAGTGTGGTATTTCAACTCGCCGCTCACGTACCGTCAATTGAATCACTGGGTCGGCCGTTTGCAGAGCTATTGGTCGGCGTATGTTGGGAAAGGCGCACGCGTGGCGATCATGAACCAGAATACGCCTGCGACCTTAGTCGCCCTGATCGCGGCGTGGAGGCTTGGCGCCATCGTTATACCCTTGAGCCCCATGCTCACCCAGTTTGAGCTATTGCATTATTTGCAGGATGGAGAGCCGGTCGCCGCTGCGGTGGGATTTGCGCAGGCGCGCACCTTGGTCCAGGCGGCTAAGAGCTGGGGGCGGCCACTCGATGTGATCGTCTCAACAGTGCATGACTATCTGCTCGATTCAGACCGGCCTCAGCTCTTGCAGGCGCTGGCGCTAGAGCCCTGCCTGGATCTTGAGTGCCCGCGCTTCGAGGCGCTGCCGGCGCCGTTTGATCCGCTGCCCGCCGCGAGCCCGAGTGCTTCGGACATTGCCTTCTTGACTTACACCTCTGGCACCACGGGCAAACCCAAGGCGGCCTGCAACACCCACGGCAATGTTTGCTTCAGCGCCGAAGTGTTCAAAGTCTGGTTGCAGCTCGATCGACACGATGTGCTGCTCGCGGCGGCGCCGTTCTCTCACATTACCGGCCTGGTGGCTCACATTGCCGCAGCGTGGATGGCAGGTGCCGCGATGGTGATGGCGTATCGCTTCGATGCGCAAACCATGCTGTCGCTCATCGAGCGGCATGGCTGTACCAGTACAGTGGCTGCCATCACGGCCTACATCGCGCTGCTCGATCATCCGACGTTCGAGCCAGCGAAGCTCAAGCGGTTCCGAAAGCTCTTCAGTGGCGGTGCCCCGGTGTCGGCCGACCTCGTGAATCGTTGGGAGGCCGCCACCGGTGTGTATATTCACAACGCCTATGGCTTGACGGAGAGCACCTCCGCGACTCATCTGGTGCCTTTCGGTCAGCGTGCGCCGATCGATCCGTCTTCCGGAGTCCTCTCGGTGGGCGTTCCGGTGCCGAGCACGGACTGTCGGATCTCTGAACCCGAGACTTCAGAGGAGGCCTCGGGCGTCCCCTCAATCGGTGAGCTGCAGATGCGCGGTCCTCAGGTGGCCACGGGGTACTGGCGAAATCCGCAGGAAACCTCCCAGTCATTCCGTGAGGGCTGGCTCAAGACGGGTGATCTTGGCCGCATGGATGAGTCGGGATGGTGCTACATCATCGATCGCGCCAAGGATGTCATCGTCGCATCGGGATTCAAGGTGTGGCCGCGGGAAGTGGAACTGGCGCTCGAATCGCATCCGGCCGTCAAAGAAGCGGCGGTGATCGGCATTCCCGACTCCTATCGCGGTGAGACACCCAAAGCATTCGTCGTCCTGCGCGCGCGGGGCGGTAGCTCGGAGGAGCTCCTATTTGCCCACTGCCGCGAGCGGCTGGCACCTTACAAAGTTCCTCGCTCCATTGAATTTGTCGAGGCGTTGCCTCGAAACCATGCCGGAAAGCTGCTGCGTCGGCAGTTGCGGGCGGGGATCGGCTGATGCCATCGCCTTTTGATCTGTCCGAACGTGTGGCGTTGGTGACCGGCGGATCGGCCGGACTCGGTGCCGCCGCTGCACGCGCACTCAGCTCCGCCGGCGCCCGCGTCGCGGTGGGAGCACGCAATACAGGCCGCCTCGAGGCGTTCGTCGGGTCACTTCGGACGAGCGGTGGTGAAGCGTTGGCCGTGCCTCTCGATGTCGCTGACGGCGCCTCTTGCCAATCGGCCATCGATGCAGTCATCGCGCACATGGGCGGACTGGATATCCTCGTCAATGCCGCGGGCACGATAACCCGCGGGAAAATCGCCGACACGACTCACGAACAATTCCATGAAGTCATGCATACCAATGCGTGGGGACTCTGGAGCATGTGCCGCGCAGCCAGCCGTGTGATGCGAGAGGGCAGTGCCATCGTCAATGTGGTCTCGACGGCGGGTTTGGTGGGCATGAGTGATCGATCGGCCTACGCAGCCTCCAAAGGTGCTGCGACCATGATCACCCGCGCCCTGGCCGTGGAACTCGCTCCGCGCGGCATTCGCGTGAACGCGGTCGCGCCAGGACCCTTTGCCACCGACATGTCGAGCACGAGTCAGTCCACGAATCGATGGAAGAAGCTGATCGCCGAGCGCATCCCGCTACAACGAGCTGCCGCGGCGGACGAGATTGGGCCTCCCATCGTGTTTCTCGCATCGAGCGGTGCCAGTTTCATCACCGGTGTCGTGCTGGCAGTGGACGGTGGATGGACAGCATCTTAGAGCGGAGCAACGGACGAGCGCGCGCTTTTGGGAGCGGAAGTCGAATAGTGGAGCAATAATGGCTGAAATCGTATTCGGATTGGGCACATCGCACAGCCCGCAAGTAAGTCAAGAGCCCAAGTGGTGGGGCGAGCAAGGTCTGATCGATCAGAAGCGCACGCCCTACGAAGAGCTGCTCGCCAAGAAGGCCTCGTGGATGGACAGCGAGCTCGCCCCCGCCGTGTGGGCAGACAAGTATGAGGCGGTGCAACGGGCCATCGAGGATTTGTCCCGCTCCTTACGGGATGCCGAACCGGATGTCATCGTGCTGATCGGCGATGATCAAGAAGAGCTCTTTTTGGATGATTGCATTCCGACGTTCTCGGTTTTTTGGGGTAAGGAGAGCTGGGATCGTCCCGATTTCATCCACAGTGACATGAGCGTTCCGTCACGCGCCGCCGTTCGTTGGGCATTCCACGGCGAGGCACCCGAGGCCTATCCCGGTCACCCCGCGCTCGGCAGGCATATCGTCGAGCAGTTGATGGATCAAAATTTTGACGTCGCGCAGTTCACCAAACAGCACGAGTCGCGCTCCCTGGGGCATGCCTTTACCTTCATCCGGCGCCGGCTGATGCAGGCCGATAAAGTCATTCCCATGATCCCGGTGCTCATCAACACCTATCTCATGCCCAATCAGCCGAGCGCCGCCCGATGTTTCGCCTTCGGTCGGGCTCTCGCGAAAGCGATTCGCGCCTGGCCGGGCAAGGAGCGCATCGCCGTGATTGCCTCAGGCGGGCTCAGTCATTTCGTGATCGATACGGAACTTGACGAGAAGGTTCTCCAGGGTCTCGCCAACTCGGACGAGCAGATCCTGTCCTCTTTGCCGAGGGACACGTTGCAAATGGGCTCCTCCGAAATCCTCAACTGGATCGTTGCTGGAGGCGCGTTGGAGGAACTTCGCATGCACCTTGTCGCCTATGTCCCTGGCTATCGATCACCCGGGGGCACGGGCGTCGGCATGGCCTTTGCAAAGTGGGTGAAGAAATGACGCATCGGCAATCGTTTGACCTCGAGGGCATTGCTCATACCGTGCCCATTCCCTTTGGAACGCGAGTGGGCAATATGCTCTTCTCTTCGGGGATTATGGGCATGGACCCAAGCGTCGGCCGTTTGGCGGAGGGCTTGGAGGCGCAGGCGCGATTCGCCTTCTCGAACATGCGAGCGCTGCTTGCGAAGGCCGGGAGCAGCCTCGAGGATGTGGGACACGTGCGCGTACTCGTCAAAGCCGAAGAGTATCGCAGTGCTGTGAACGCCGAGTGGGTGAAAGCATTTCCCGATCCCCATAGTCGGCCCGCGCGACACACCGAAGTGGTCCCCTTGCGGGGCGAGATGTTGATACAGCTCGAAATCGTCGCGGTTTTGAAATGAGCGCCGACACGCTGATCCAGCGCCTGTCGCGGCTCGATTCTTGCGCGCTGTCGGATGCGTTGGACAGGATGGGGCTTTCGGGAATCGTTGTTGGACTGCTGCCGATGACTGTGACGCGAAAGATCGCCGGTCGAGTGGTGACGGTGAAGCTCGAGGCGCACACCGACTCGGGTACGGCAGCCGGTCCCGCCATTCATTTGGGGGCTCGCGCGATCGAGCAATCCAGCGCCGGCGACATCATCGCAGTGGAGCAAAGCACGGGTATCGTCGCAGGCTGTTGGGGTGGAATCCTGTCGGTCGGCGCCAAACTGCACGGTGTGGCCGGCGTGATCGCGGAAGGGTTGGTGCGCGATGTGGATGAGGCGCGCGGGCTCGATTTTCCCGTCTATGCCCGTGGCGCGACGGCGTTGACGGCCCGCGGACGGGTGCGCGAGTGCGAAACGGGCGGCACCATCGTGATCGGCGGAGTGAGTCTGAGGAGTGGGGATTTTGCGCTCGCGGATTCGACCGGTACGGTGATCCTGCCTGCCGAGAAGGCCGAGTCCATTCTTGCCGTGGCCGAACAAATTGCGGCGAGGGAGTTTGCGATGGCGGGGGATTTGATGGCCGGTGCCTCGGTCACCACGGTGATGGGCCACGCCTACGAGAGGATGTTGGCATCATGAGTTCTGCCGACAACGTGACGCGCTTGCGAGCGCTCGACTGTGCGACGCTGAGTGACGCATTGGACCGACTCGGCATCGTTGGACAGTGTGCAAAAATCGCTCCTCGGGGCGATAACTTCGCGCTCGCGGGTCGAGCATTCACCATCCGATATGAGACGGCTTCTAAGCCTCCAGGCACCGTCGGCGATTACATCGATGATGTGCCCCCGGGATCTATCTTGGTGCTCGACAATCGCGGCCGCGAGGACTGCACGGTCTGGGGCGACATACTCACCGAGATTGCGCATCGCCGACAGCTCGGCGGGACGGTGATCGACGGCATTTGTCGCGATGTCTCGCTGTGCCGGAAGAATGGTTACCCCGTGTTCGCGCGGGCTCACTGGATGCGCACGGGCAAAGATCGCGTGCAGGTAGACGCCATGCAGGTTCCCGTCTGCATCGGCGGCGTCCGCGTGCTGCCCGGGGATCTCCTTCGGGGTGATGCCGACGGGGTGGTCGTGATTCCGGCGAGCCATGAGAGCGCCATTTTGGATGCCGCGGAGGCGATCGAGCGGGCGGAGGACGCCATTCGAGAGCTTACCCGTTCGGGTAAGCGGCTCGATGAGGCGCGGGTGGCGCATGGCTATCACCAGTTGCAGTCCGTGAGGGAAAAGTGAACTCCTCAAGCCCCACCGCCAAGAGCGACGCGGTGAGCTATCCGGCGCCACTCCCGGCCGGTGTGATCGATCGGGCCAAAGCTCTCGGGTCCGCTTCCGTACACGAGGCGGCGAAGCGCGTAGGGGCGCTTCCCGCGGCGATCAAGCCCGTCGCCCGCCCTTTTCGGATTGCAGGGCCTGCCTTCACGGTGTGGAGTCCACCGAAGGACAATCTGTGGCTGCATCGCGCCCTGGTTGCGGCGCGCCCCGGTGATGTTCTCGTCGTCTACACCGGGGGATTTTATGAGGCAGGCTATTGGGGCGAAATCATGTCGACCGCCGCCGCTCGCGCTCAGCTAGGGGGCTTGATCATCGACGCCTGCGTTCGCGACGGGTCACTCCTTGAGGGAATCGGCTTTCCGGTCTTCTCACGCGGCCTCGCGATACAAGGCACCCAAAAAGACTTCGGGGCCCTCGGTGCGCTCAATCGCCCCGTGTTGATCGGGAATGTCGTCGTGGCCCCCGGGGACCTCCTGGTTGGTGATGAGGATGGTGTGGTGTGCATCAAGGCGGGGGAGGCTGCCGAGGTGATCGGTGCCGCGATCACGCGCGAGGAGAAGGAACGAGCGATCCTCGAACGTTTGAGGGCCGGAGAGAGCACGCTCGATGTGTACGGTTTGCACCAACGCGACGGCTGATCTCATGCAAGCTCCTCGCTTAAGTGCACCTGGCAGCATGAGCGGCGCGTGGGTGTGCGCCCGTTCGACTATGCATGAAAGAGAGGAGACGCATGCGTCTTCCCGCTAACCTGAAGTTGTTCTACGGTGGTAAATGGCACGATCCGCATGGCGGCTACGCCCCCACCTTGAATCCTGCAACCAATCAGCCGCTCGCCGATGCCCCGTTGGCCGACGCGAAGGATGTCGATGACTGCGCGCAAGCTGCCCGAAAGGCCTCGTGCGGCTGGAGATCCGTAACGCCGGAGACGCGTTGCGAGGCCCTGCGGAAGATCGCGCAGATCATACGAGCCAATATCCCCGCGTTGGCCTTGCTCGACTCGGCGAACAACGGAAATCCGGTCAGCTTCATCGCCCGAAATCTCGAATACGCGGTGGGCCTGATCGAGTACTTCGCCACGCTGGCGCTCGAAGTCAAAGCCTCGAGTTATCCCAGTGGAGCGAATCTGTTGCGATTCAGCCTACGAGAACCCTACGGGGTGTGTGCCCGGCTGGTGGCATACAACCACCCAGCGCTTTTTTTGGCGGCCAAGCTGGCCCCGGCGCTTGCGGCTGGCAATTGCGTGGTGATGAAAGCTCCCGATCAAGCGCCGCTCTCCTCTCTGCTGCTGGTGGAACTCATCCAGGAGGTGCTCCCCGCCGGGGTGTTGAGTTTGCTCACCGGGAACCGCGACTGCGGGGATGCACTCACCCGACACCCGAATGTGTCGATGGTCACGCTTATCGGCGGCGCCGCGACGGGGCGCGCCATCATGCGTACCGCCGCCGATGGCTTAAAGCGCGTGCTTCTCGAACTGGGTGGGAAGAACGCCCTGGTGGTCTACCCTTCGGCCGATCTCAATGCCGCTGCGAACGCAGCCGTCTCCGGCATGAGTTTTGGCTGGGCCGGGCAGTCCTGCGGGTCCACTTCACGGCTCTTCCTCCACGAGGATATCCACGATGAGGTGCTCGAGAAGGTGCTGGAGGGCGCGGCGCGGTTCATTCCGGGGATTCCGACGCAGCCCGAGACGAACATGGGCGCGTTAATCACGCAGTCGCATCTCAACCGGGTGCTTGGCTATGTGGAGAGTGGCAAAAAGCAGGGTGCCAGTCTCGTGCTCGGCGGCTCTCGGCCGCAGCAGGAGGATCTAAAACACGGCAATTTTCTCGCACCGACGGTCTTCTCGGGCGTTACCGCCGACATGACCATCGCTCGGGAGGAGATCTTCGGGCCCGTGCTCTCCGTCATCCGTTGGAGCCATGAAGAGCAAATGATCGAATCGGTGAACGCCGTGGAATATGGGCTCACCACCGCGCTCTTCACCGGGGACACTGCACAAGCCCTACGCGCTGCCGCGCGAATCGAGGCCGGTTGCATCGGCATCAATAGCATGGCCTTTCATTCACTCGGCTCCCCGTTCGGCGGCTACAAGCACTCTGGGATCGGACGCGAGGAATGCTTGGAGGAGCTTCTCGAGTTCACACAACTGAAAACCTACGCGGTTGAGCTCGGCAAGTGATCAGCTCCTCCCGGATGAGCCTCGAACGGGACGGGCCGATCGCCGCGTTGACGTTGCTTCGGCCCGATCGGGGAAACGCGATCGATCTCGCCTTCGGCGCCGAACTCTTGGCGGCGGCCATCGAAATCGCCGCCTCACCGATCAGCGTAGTGATCATCAAGTCGAGCGGAGCTCATTTTTGCTTCGGTGGCGATTTGAAGGAGATGGCGGAAGCCACTCCGCAGGCGAGGCAGGCCCATCTTCTGAAACTGACCTCCTATATCCACACGGCGGTGTCGCATCTCGCGAGCGCTCCCTGTGCGATTGTCACCGCAGCCGTCGGCGCGTCGGCCGGAGCCGGTCTCGGCCTCGTGCTGGCTAGCGACTTGGTAATCGGCGGTCGCAGCTCCACCTTCACCCCCGCCTTCAGCGCGGTTGGGTTGACGCCCGATACCGCGGTGTCCTTTTATTTGCCCCGCGTGGTCGGTCGGCGTCGCGCGGCGGAGCTGTTGCTGACGAACCGCTCTCTCAGCGCGGATGAGGCAGTCGCCTGGGGAATTTTGAATCAGGTGGTGGCGGACACTGATGTGATCGCGCAGGCAGAGACTCTCGCGCGACGAATCGCCGAGGGGCCGAGGCAGGCATTGGCGATGACCAAACGCCTTCTGTCGAGCTCTCTCGCCGGTCTTGAAAATCATCTCGCCAAAGAGAGTGCCGCCATCGCCCTTCAGGGCACAAGCCCGGAGGCGGAGGAGGGCATACAAGCGTTCTTGGCCAAACGTCGGCCGCGCTTTACCTCGGGCGGATCCGCCGCCGACCGATGAATCGCCCGCGCTCCCCGCCCCGATATCGATCGGCGATGTCGCGCTGACAGGGTGCAAACATGGATTTGCCGAGTGACAAAGACTGGCTGGAGGATCTTTCGAATCTCGAGGGCTGGTTGGGAGCACACCTCGCAGGCTACGGCGGCGCGCTCACCGTGGAGCGGTTGAGTGGCGGCCAGTCGAATCCCACCTATAAGCTCATCACCGAGAGGCGGTCGTTCGTGCTCCGTCGCAAGCCGAGTGGAGTCCTGTTGAAAGGAGCCCATGCCATCGAGCGTGAATACCGGCTGCTGCGCTCGCTGGAGGGCACCGGGGTACCCGTTCCCCGTGTGTATGCGCTCTGCACGGATGCGACCGTCATTGGATCCTCGTTCTACGTGATGGAGCTCATTGAGGGGAATATTTTTTGGGACGCGACGTTCCCCTTGATACCCAAGCACGAACGCGCAGGCTACTTCGATGCCATGAACGGCGCATTGGCCGCCTTGCATCAGGTTGACTATGCTGCCGTGGGTCTGGCGGACTATGGCCCGACCGAGGGCTATCTCCCAAGGCAGATATCGAAGTGGACGCGGCAGTACCGGCAAGATGATGCCGCGGGTCACATCAAGCAGATGGAATTCTTGATCCCGTGGCTGACCGAACATTGCCCGGCCAGTTCAGAGATAAGAATCGTTCACGGCGATTTTCGCTGCGACAACATGATCTTTCACCCGCGGATGTCCTCGGTGCTCGCCGTGCTCGATTGGGAACTGTCGACGCTCGGGGATCCGCTGGCAGACTTCGCCTACCACCTCATGATGTATCGGCTGCCTCCCGTGGGAATTGCGGGTCTGGTGGGATCTGATCTGCAGGCGCTCAACATTCCGACGGAAGAGGAATACGCCGCCGCTTACTGTCGACGCACCGGCAGGGATGGCATTCCTCATTTGCGCTTCTATCTGGTTTTCAACCTGTTCAGGTTAGCGGCGATTGTGCATGGAATTCGCGGAAGGGTCCTTCGCGGCAACGCCGCCTCGAATTACAACCGCCAGCTTACCGACGCCCTGCCCACCATCGCAGAGATAGCCTGGGAGCTGGCAAGGTTACCCGGCGAGGCGTAGGTGCTCGACACTCAACGGTGCGACGGTTGACAGTGATTTGAACGACGGGATAGCATGCTCATAACGGGTATATGATACCATAAACCCAGGCCGCTCTAAAGGGGATAGAGAATGAGGCTGCGCATCGGCGTTCAGACACTGATGGTTACGATGATGGCGTGGACGTCCCTTGCATCGGCCGAGCCAGCCGCGTCAAACGCTCTGGCTATAGCTGCCACTGCCGCGCCGCAAAGCCCGCCCGGAAGTCCCTCAGCGACTCCCGACGATACACAGTCGGGGCTCCAAGAGATCATTGTGACCGCCCGGAAGAGAGCAGAGCCTGCGCAAAGCACGCCCATTGCCATCAGCGCCTTGACGGCAGAGGACATGCAAGCGTATGCGATCAAGAATCTCAGCCAAATTCAGGAGTTGACGCCGAGTTTGACCTTTGTGCAAAGCAACTACGGCGCCATGGGCGCCTACGTTGGAATTCGCGGCCAGCGCACGAATGATGAGGAGACTTCGCAGGACCCAGCGGTCGCGATCTACATCGATGGGATCTACCAAGGGGGAACCGTAGGAAACCAGCTCCAAGGCTTGGTGGATGTCGAGAGAGTCGAGGTCCTCAAAGGTCCTCAAGGCACACTTTTTGGTCGAAACACCACCGGTGGAGCGATCAGCATTACCTCGCGTGCTCCCACCTATGATTTTGGCGGTGAAGTCATGGCCGGCCTCGGAAACTTTGACCACCGACTCCTTCGCGGGGTTATCAATTTACCGCTGGTGGCGGATGTGGCGGCCGTGCGCATCGCCGCCGGCTACGACGCGCATACCGGCTATTCTCATGACGACACGAATAACAAGGATCTTCAGGATTTGAGCGAGAAATTCGTGCGTGCAACGCTACGACTGGATCCGCTGCCGCGATTGAATCTGTTGATTCGCTTCGATGATGCGGAGGGTCGATCCGGCGGCAACAGCTACGTGCCGATTGCCATGCTGCCCGGCTCATCCGCCGCGCTGGAGGTGGCAGCGGAGAAGGTGGGCGGTGTGGCCAACTTGTTCACTGCCAGAGGCGCCTTGACACCTCAGGGAGCGTTGGCACTCGCCGGAGCGCCACAGGCCTTCACCAGTGCCAGGCCCGGTTTTTACGATCAAGCATCCTCCCCGAACAGCGATCTGCCCGAAGGACAGTACGAAGTACTGCACGGATTCGGCGAATCGATAACGGCGACGTACGACATTACCGATTTCCTAACCGCCAAGTACATAGGCTCCTGGCGTCATCAATTGAATGACAAAGCTTCAGACGGGGATGGCACGCCGCTCAATATCTTTTCGTACGAAGACCCGATTGCCATCAGTCAAAACACGCAGGAATTTCAGATCAACGGTGACAATTTCGATCACCGCTTACGATGGGTGGCCGGGGCGTACTACTACTACATGACGGCCGATGACGACGCGAACGCCTATGTACTCAACAGCCTCGCTGGAATATTCGAGGCGCTGCGAGCGAAGAATCACGATAACAGCCTGTCGGGATACACCCAAGCAACCTATGCGGTGACGTCCTCGATCAATCTCACCGCCGGTCTCCGCTACACCGATGAGACGCGAGGAGTATCGCCGAGCTCTTATGAAACTGTATTTGGCGGCGCTCCGATTTGTTTGGTCCCCACAGACAATCTGGTTGATGGGAAGTGCCGCGCAGACTTTGAGTTTCACTATAACAATGTCTCCTATACCGCGAGCGTTGATTGGTCTCCGGCCAAGGGCCTCATGCTCTACGCAAAGACGAGTCGCGGGTTTCGCGGCGGCTCGCCGAATCAAAGAGGCACCTTTATTCCAGATTCCTATGCACCCTTCGCCCCGGAAGTCGTCACTGACTATGAGGCGGGCCTCAAGTCCGAGTGGATGAATCGTCACCTGCGTATCAATCTCGACTACTACCACTCGAATTACGACGACATTCAGCGTGTGGTCACGGTCGCATCGTCATCCGGCTACTTCACGCGCGTTCAGAACGCGGCGCATGGGGCCATCGATGGCGTTGAATTCGAACTGCGCGCGCTCCCGATCGACAAGCTGACATTGGGCGCAACGGCTGCGTTCACGGATGCGCGCTATCTATCCTACGTAGATCCGGTGCTAGGAGATTTATCGAAGCTTCCATTCCTGGGTCAACCGCGTTGGACAGCGTCGGCGTCCGCGCTCTATCAGCAGCCGACTTTCTTCGGGTCGATGTCGGGTGAGATCGATTACTACTTCCAGAGCAGAACCTACTTCGATCAATCCTTCACTTTGCAGCAGGCGGGCTTGCCGAACTCCGCGAGCCAGGGCGCCTACGGGCTCTTGAATGCAAGAATTGCAGCGACTTGGGCGCCTCACGCCCTGGAAGCCGCGCTCTGGATGAAAAATCTGACCGGGAGGCAGTACTACGGCGGCATCAATGATGACTCTGCCTCGATCGGCTACGTGCTCGGTATTCCCGCTCCGCCCCGCACCGTGGGTGTCGAGCTGGAGAAGAAGTTTTGACGGTCGCGGGAAGAGGCGGGGCATCGCCGGGCCAGTTGGGGTCCGTCGAGGGGTACCGCGACGATTCGCCACATTCGAGCGCGGCGAGGCCGTTCCCTCGCCTGTCGGGTGATCATCCGCTTGCCCGAAGGACGGTCCGTTGACCGCGGTACTTCGCGTCGGTGTTATCGGGGCCAACTGGGGCCTCAATCACGTCGGCGCTTGGCGGGCCGTCCCGGGTGTGGAAGTGACGGCGCTTTGCACGTCCCGTCGCGGCACCGCGGAAGCGGCGGCCCGCGAGTCAGGCGTGGCGCGGGCCGTGTGGAACGCCAGTGAACTCATCGAAGATCCAAGTATCCAGGTGATTGACGTCACACCGCGCCCCCAGGTGCGGGTGCCTCTCGTTCTCGAGGCCTTGAGAGCGGGCAAGCACGTCATGCAACCGCTGCCGTTCGCGCAGACGCTCGTTCAAGGTCACGCGTTGCTCGCGGCGTCGAGAACGCAAAAAGTGGTCGCGGCGGTAGAGAATCTTCATCGCTATTCGCCTACCTTCCTGCAGGCGAAGGCGATGCTTGATGGCGGCATTCTCGGCAACGTCTTTACGATCCACGCCCACGTCAGGACAGGCATTCTGCTAAATCCGTCGGCGGGCTATGTGTACGAGTGGATTACTGATGCTGCCAGTGGAGCGAGTGCGCTTCGTAACTTCGGTGCGCATCTGATGCATGTCCTTACCTGGCTCTTCGGCGAGGTCGATGCCGTCTGCGCAGATCTAAGGACGCGGCTCACCCAGATTCGCTACGCGGATGGGCAGGTCAAGGACAACGGCACGGAAGACTCGGCCCTGTTGTTGCTGAAGCTCACGAACGGCGCGACGGCCACGGTTGATGCCTCCTGGTGCACGACGGCCGGAGAGGGGCTTTTGATCGACGCCGTCGGTGAATCGGGGCGCCTGCAAATCCGCGCAAAGGGGCTGGGTCCGCAGGCCGCCGAGATCCGCTGGGCTGAACGGGGTGCGGAACGGTTGATGAAGGTGGCGATCGAGGAGCGCTTTAGGCACGTTGCCGGACTACCGCTGCGTGATGCTCCCGAAGAGCCCAGGCGCTTTCCCCTTGCGGCTATGTGCTTCGCGTTCGCCGAGGCGGTACGGGAGGGCGATGCGCAGCGGGCTCATCCCACCTTCGATGAGGCGAGTTACGTGATGCAGATTGTTGAGGCCGCCTATCGATCTCACGAGACTCGCACATGGGTTCCCGTTCCCGCGAGGAGCGACTAACGGGTTTCCAGATTGGGTTCGAGCGAAGAGGAGCATATTGCATGGAACCAACGAGCATTCCGAGTCATATTCCGGCCGATCGCGTGCGAAATCTCTCCTGGTACGGCTGGCAAGACCCGGAGGGGGATCCGCCGATGTCGCTGTCGCGCTCGTTGAGCGGCGAGCGTCTTTTCTACGTACCGGCCGGCGCGCGAAATCCGTTTGGTGTATGGGTGCTCACGCGCCACGATGACATGCAAGCGGTGCTCACCGACGGCGAGCATTTCACGAACAGTCACATCGCGGGTTGGAACAACCTGGCGGGCGTGGATGAGCTCATGATTCCGATAGAGCTCGATCCGCCGGATCACACACTGTATCGCAAGTTCATGATGCCCTTCTTCTCGCGTCCGTCGATCGAGACGATGCGCCCCGAGATGCAAAGAGGCGCGAAGCGCGCGGTCGATGCAGTGGTCGGGCTCGGAAAGTTGGATGTGGTACAGCACTGCTACAAGATGACGTCCGGAGCGTGGTGTGCTCTGATGGGCGTGAATTACGAGGAAGTAGATCGGTACATCGCGCACTTGTGGGGGATGCTCCATCAGTACAACGTCGAGATTCGCTTCTCAACCGCAAAAGAGATGATGAGGGCGGCCGAGGAAATCTATACAAGCCACAAGGGCCGAGCCGGCGCAGGATTGTTCAATGCCTTTGTCAACAGCACAATCAACGGGGCTGCCCCGACAGCCTCGCAGTGCATTGGATTCATACTCTTTCAGCTCCTAGCGGGCCTCGACACCATGGGGACGACAGCTGCCTGGGCGCTTCGCCACCTGGCAGGCAGCCCTGCCTTACAGCGAGAGTTGGCGACAGATTCGCGCAAGATACTTCCTTTCGTGGAGGAGATTTTTCGGCGCTATGCAGTCCTTGCCACGAATCGCTTCGTCAAGAAGGATATCGACATTGACGGTGTCACCCTCAAGGCGGGCGACAATGTGCTGCTCGCAGGCGCGCTGGCCTGCATGGATGCGGCCCATTTCTCGTGCCCCGCGGACATCCAGCTCGGTCGAAAGGAAAGGCATCTGGCCTTCGGTGCGGGTCCGCATTTCTGTGTCGGCGCGCCCATCGCGCGGGTTCAGCTTCCGATCGCGCTCGAGGAATGGCTGAAACAGATTCCCTCGTTCCGTCTGCAGAAGGGGAGTCCCCCCACCGCGCACACGGGAGATCTGATGGGCCTTGACAGTCTACCGCTCGAATGGCCGTAGCGTCCGCGTGTTGGGTTCCTGGAGGGACGATCGCGACTTAGTCAGAGGCGAGTGGCTTGTTAAATAACGCAAGCGTCGGAGAGCGACATGACCCGAATCTTTGTTGTCGGTGGCACCGGGACCGTTGGGCGAGCGCTGCTCGGGAAGCTGCGTCCAGACGCAGAGCAGGGGCGGCTCACCTTGCAGGTGGGGACGCGGACGCCCGATTTGCGTGCGCAGTTCGCCTGTCCTGGCGTCAAGCTAATCAAACTCGATCTCAATGACCGTTTTGTCCATCGGGATCGTGTGGATGTCCTCGAGGGGTGCGAGGCGCTCTTTTTGTTGACGGGCTATACCGTTGACATGCTCTGTCAGAGCAAGGGGATACTCGATGCCGCAAAGGCAGCGGGAGTGCGCCATGTGGTGCACGTGGGCATTCATGCGTCGGAGACGACGTGTGTTCCCCACATTGGCTGGCATCAGTACATTGAACGGTATATCGAACAATTGGGATTCACGTGGACGCACCTTCGCCCTAATTGGTTCATGCAGAATCTGCGGAGATTCATTTCCCGAGAAGGCGACGGATCTTTGGTCATTCGCAATCATTTACCAGCGGGGCTCCAAGTGAGTTGGATCGATGCGCGGGACATTGGTTGGCTGGCCGCGGCAATTCTGCGGGATCTCACTCGCCATGCGGCGCGCACCTACCCGCTTGCTACCGAAAGGTTGAGTTTTTCGGACATCGCCGAGACGTTGGGTCGCTCTCGGGGGAAGGTCTGTCGCTATGAGGAAATCGATTTTGAAATCTTTCTCGCGCAAAGACGGAAGCCAGGGCGCGATGCAGCCTACGAGGACTCCATCGTGAGCTATTACCAGGGACTACGCGGCGGACTCATCCCGGAATGTGCTGACGTCTTTGACCTCCGAGGGTTGCTTGGCGACTCTCCGGCCACGATGGCTGACTTCGCTTTGCGCGAAATGGCCTCCACCTGAGGCTAGCGACCAAACTATCAGGCGCTTTTCGCGAAGAAGTAGAACGCCACCAACCAGCAGCGAGTCGTCAAACCGTCGGCGCCAAGGCTGCGGACTTGACGAGCGCTCAAATCGGCATATAATGGGACAAAAGTACCACGGCGGGATAATAGTCTCGATATGGAACAGATAGAGGACAATGGCAGAGCGCGCGGCGCGTTAGGTCAGATGTCCGATTGAACGGCCAAAAAATAGTTGGGGGAGTAATACGCAATGGAACGGCTAAACAAGCCCGTGCGTTCTGGCTGGGCTGCTTTAGTGATCTTGTGTTGTGCCTCATGGAGCGCACGAGCTGAACTGAGGAGCTCCAGCGGCAGCGCGGGCAATGAAGTGGCCAGCGGATCGGACGCTCAGCAGAGCCAATCGAGCGCGCCCACCGGGGCTGCGCAGGGCGAGCAGCTGAGTGAGATTATCGTCACCGCCCAAAAGCGTAGTCAGTCCCTCCAAGAGGTGCCTATATCGGTCACCGCGCTGAGTGAAAGCACCATGCAGCGCGCGGATATCCATTTAACATCAGATCTGCCGTCTGTGGCGCCTGCACTGACCTATAGCAGCGGATTCATGCCGGGCGTGAGCAGCTTCAACATTCGGGGTCTTGGCACCTACGTCTATCGTATCGGTGTGGAACCGGCGATCTCGGTCGTGCGAGACGGAATCCCCCTGGCCCGCCCCGCAGATTTTGTCGCGGAACTGGGAGACATCGAAAATGCGGAAATCCTCAACGGTCCTCAAGGCACGCTGTTTGGGCGAAACGCGACGGCGGGTGTCATCAATATCACACGTCAGTCACCCGGGGACTCGCTTGGCGGATATGTCGATGTCAAGGCGATGTATGGCAGGGCGCTCGATGATTTTGAGGGCGATGCCAAGGCGGCGATCAACGTGCCTGTGAATGACATGATCAAGGGACGCGTGGCGGGGTTTTGGTCCAACAATACCAACTACATCAAGAACCACGCGCCCGATGGTGCTTCCGACTTTGGCGGGCGGCACGCCTTTGGCCTAACGGAGAAGGTGTCCTTCGAATTCACCAAGGACAGTACTTTGCTGTTGACCTTTGATGAGGCGCGGATACATCAGGCGAACGGCAGTCCGGAAATCTTCGTTCCCTTACAAGCTTATCAATTGCCGACCGTGCCCAACATCGCGGCCAAACAGACGGCACTATTCGGGCCGGCGCTCGGCCAGAAATTCGCCGCTGATGATTTCTATCCATTCTTTCAGTTCCAAGACCTTTGGTCGGCGGACGCTGACTATTCATGGACAATCTCACCGAATTTGCGTTTCAAGTCTCTAACCGGCTATCACGCCGACAAAGTGCAGTCGCAGGCAAACTTCTATCCTGGTCCGTCTACGCCAGAAGACCCCATGGGATTTGACTTGGTGGGCGTCCGCCACTCCACCTTCAACCCGAATCCTTACGGCCGACAGACAACGTGGGACTTCCTCTCCAACGAGGAGCGCATGGAATACACCAGTCGCTGGGTCGATGCGATCGGTGGATTCTTCTACTCCAATATCAGCGAACACGAGCAAATCGATCTTGGGCGCTTGCGCTCTGCGGCGGCGCTGGGCAGCGCGGCACTGGCCACGGTCGGAACTCCGACGGGTCCGAGCTCTGCATATCCCTACTTCTATCAGAATTCTTACACGCACACGTGGGATTCAAACAAAGCCGTGGCGGGATTTATGGATGTGAGCGGGCATGTCACCGAAGCGCTCAACCTCTTCGCCGGGTATCGAGTGAGTCGCGACTCATTGAACTTCAACTACTTTCGCGGAAACTACAACAACATTCCCGTGCAGTTGGGTGTGAACTTCGACCCAGCCACCAACAGTCCAACCGTGCCGTTCTCTTCGATCTTGAGGTTCGCTGGCTCTCACGCGGCCACCAATTCGGCTTATCGGGCCGGACTCACCTGGAAGGCGGCTCCCGATGTGAACCTGTATGCCAGCTACAATCACTCCTACATTGGCGCAGGCGTCGACCTATCCGCAGCCACGGCCGGGACCCCGTCCAATCCCAATGCGGCGCTACTCCGACCCTCGGAATCGAACAGCTATGAAGCCGGCGTGAAGATGGAGCTCTTGGATAAGAAGCTTCGGCTCAATCTCGCGGGCTTCAGTGCCAAGACCAAGGACGCTCAGGTGTCGGCACTCGTGACTGGAACCTCGACGAGTCGAGTGCAGAATGCGGGCAATATCGAAGCTTACGGCTCAGAGATCAGCGTTGATGTGATCCCTGTCGATCCTCTGCAGCTGAGCGCGGGTATCGCCTACCTGCACAGCAAGTTCACGAACCTGACGATGCCTTGTTATCCCGGTCAGACCGCCGCGTTGGGTTGCAATGTACCGGTGCGGACCTCGTTCGTGGAACGCGTCGATGGGCTACCCAGTTTGGATGCGCCCAAGTGGAAGGCGACACTGTCGGGCACGTATAACTTCGTCCTGCCTGCACTGCCCTTCGAGATGTACCTCCGCGGGGATTATCACTATCAAACCCAGGTGTACTACCAGCTCGATCACGACCCGTTCGCGATGCAGGGAGCGTTTGGGATCTTGAATGTTGGCCTGGGCTTTACGGACCATGCGAAGAAGTACGAGGTTCGTATCTTCTCCGACAACGTGACGAATCGATACTATTGCCCGAATGAGGTGAATGGCCCGCTTGCCAGGCAAGAGTGCCAATCCTCGCCGATCGACGCACAACGCCGCTTTGGCATCGATGGATCTGCGCGATTCTAGAACCCGGCCCGCCCACTGATCAGATTCTGACCAGGCAGAGAGTCCGGACAGGGCGCGTTACGCGTTGTCCGTGCTTCTCTTTCTCTACGTCTTATCGTTGCTCGACCGACAGATCATCGCACCGGCACGAGAGCGGGGCTGAAGTGTCGGGTAGCGGCGACGATCTATACCGTTGGGGTGGAACCGCCGTCGATCCGTACCACGGTCCCGGTCATAAAGTCACTCAGCGGACTTGCCAGATAGCAAACATAGTTGGCGATATCGTTGACATCGCCCAGTCTGCTCACTGTTTGTCGAACGATATTCTTGAGAACATAGTCCATTGCCTTTTCCAAATCGTTGCCGAAGCCTTGTTGCCGGGCAGTCTGTTGCAGGTAGCTGTCCAGTTGCTTCGTGTAGGTAAGACCGGGCATCACGGCGTTGGAGGTCACACCAGAAAAGGCCAATTCCTTGGATAGACCCAGTGTGAAGTTGTTCATGGCAGCCTTTGCGGCACCATAGGATGGCATGTTGGCGTGTGGCGAAATCCCATTGCGGGATGAGATCTGAATCACCCGCCCCCAACCGCGACTCTTCATGGCAGGTACCAATCCATGGATCATGCGAATCGCCGATAGGGCATTGCCGCTGAATGAGTCGACCCATTCGGGAAGCGTGGTGTCGAAGAACGAGACTTTGCCCTCGACCGGACCCCCGACGTTATTGACGAGGATGTCTATTCTTTCAACTCGAGCGAGCGCATGCTCGATGACCTTTCTTGCACCCTCATCGGTGCTTAGGTCGCCCACCACCCACTCAGCGGACCCGCTCGCTTTTTGGATGCTCTCAACCACGGCAGTGGCACGTGCTTCAGACCTGCCATGCACCACGACGGTTGCACCTTCTACGGCGAGAGCGTGGGCAATCGCCGCGCCGATACCCGAGGTGCTTCCAGTCACCAGAGCAAATCGTCCGCGCAACTTTAGATCCAAGTTACCCCCGATTGAGCTGAGCGAGCGGGCTTGGCGACGATTCACTCGAACGCTTACCTGTCGCCGCGCCCCTTGACGTCCTAGGGTCGTATGGTAACACAGTCCCATGATGGGAACGATGACTAAAGTGGCTCTTGAGGACCTGTATACGCATCAGGTACGCGACTCTTCTTGTCAGCCATTGGGTGATCGAGTAATACATTCCCATCGTCGAAATCGAGGAGATGAAGCCGGAATGGTCAAGTTAATCGCCTTGATGCGAACTCGTGAGGACCTAAGCGCCAGCGAGATTCGTCGCATGTACGAAGAGGAGCACGTACCCCTTGTGATGCGCCTCATGCCGATGATCAGCGACTATCGACGGAATTACTTGCATCGTTCGACCGTGACGGAGGACGAGAGGGCGAGAGCGGACTTCGATATTTTGACGGAGTTGTGGTTTGACACCGAGGCTGATCTTAGAAGCTTCGTAGCGGGGATGCGTGATCGGGAAGAAGGCCGACAGCTTCGAGCAGACTCGGCAAGATTTCTGGTGGCGGGGACTACTCGGTTGTTCGAGGTGGACGAGACGGTGACGGTTCGGGCAGGTGAAGTGCCGCCGCGTCGCTAGCGCCTCAAGGCGACCGTCATTCAATAGCCACCGTGGAGTCACTCACGAAACAGGTTGGCCTCTGTCGTCTCGCGTTCGATCTTCAGGAGTGTGTCGAGACCGACGAGATCATTCGCACCTTTCATCGCAGCGGTGATCGTAGCCTGTTCTGTCGTATCGGAGCGAAGGTGTTCGTAGCAATGAGCCAGCGCATGATACAGGGCCGAGAATGGCGTGATCCCGTCTACCAGTAGCCGCCGACGTAGCCGGCCGCAAACCCGGCTCGCCGACACATCAAGGCCGTGAGCGCATCGAAGACGAGTGGAACCAGTAGCAAATCCTGCGATGCAATCGATTGGCGAAGGAAGGGGCGGGTGCCGTTCACACAATAGCTCTTGTGGCGGCCATAGGTTGCGTGGCTTGCGGCGTCACGACACAGTCATATCTTGGAAGGTTGGTCCGCCCCTGCGATGGTTTCCGCGTATCGATGCCTTGCCGTACCGAGAATGATCGCTGCCGTGATCGCGGCCAAGGGGGTCACTATCGCCATCGCAATACCGACTTTACTTCCATCTCGGAACACCTTCTGCGTAATCATTGCCACCACCAGCGGGCCGAGCCCGGCACCAACCATGTTCGTGCAAAAGACGTAGAGACCAGATAGTCGCCCACGAAGATTCGGAGGCGTGAGAAGTTGCAGGGAGGTGGCTCCCATATTCAATGAAAGCGCCGACGCAAAATAGATGATCGAAATGCCGAACAGGAAAATCCAAGGGACGGGTGAGAGGAATGCGATGATCCCAAACGGTGCAGCTATTGCCAAAGCGCACGAGGCGAGAAGGAAGTGACTCCCACGCACACCACGAGCCCAGAGGCGATCCGCGACGAAACCACTCCCTAAGGTTGCCAGCGTGCCGCTGATTCCGAAGGCAAGAGCAATTGCGGGTCCAACCTCGATGGTGGTCCAACCATACTTTCGACCCATGAAGGCCGGCGCCCAGGCCATCAACGTGTAACCCATGAATGCGTTGATGGAGAATCCCCCGAACTGTGCGGCCATGACAGCAGGATGTGTTCGGAATAACGCAATCAGCGGCTGGATCACCGATCGCTGAGCCTTTCGATCAATCGCTCGAGGGGCCTCGGGTAGTGTGAGGGCTAAGAAACTCGCGGCCAAGCCGGGAATCCCGGCCAGCACGAAGGCGGCCTGCCAGGGCTCCAAGGGTCCCAGGGGTGTTCGGACTCCATGCGAGTGAGCGAAGAAACCCAGCAGAAATCCACCCAGCCCTAAAGACAGCGCCACACCAAAGATCGCTCCGAACGAGAAGATGCCGAGCGCGCTCGCCAGGCGGCGGCGTGGAAACACGTCGCTCAGAAAAGAGTAGGCGGCGGGAATCAATGTCGCCTCTCCTATGCCCACGCCCATGCGTGCCAAGAAAAGCCATTGAAATGAGGTGGCGAGGCCGCAGGCAATGCAGCTCAGCGACCACGCGATCGTGCCGAAGAAAATGATGAGCTTGCGTGGGTAGACATCGACGATCCAGCCGAAAACTATTCCTCCGATCGTAAATAGCAGGGTAAACGCGAACCCGAGGAGTAGACCGATTTGTATTTCCGTAAGGCCGAAGCTCTTTTCGATCGGGTCGACCATTAACGAGATGATCTGTCGTCCAAAAAACGACAATACGAACAGTCCGACCAGCAGCCAGACGGCATACCACGCGCTAGGGGCGGGCTCTGCCTCGACATGGCCAGGACTGACCGACGGAGAAGTGGTACTCAAGTAAAGAACCTTTGCCTGGTGTGCAGCGCTGCGGTGCAAATTGAGGTCGCCCCTAGCTGTGAGGAACCGATGAATCGGCGCGGGGTGGCCGGGTCGTTAGGAATTTGCTTGGGCCGCACACGAGGTCAGTGTCCGTCTCTGATCCACTGGATGAGCTGAGAGGCGACCTCATCGCTGTTCTCCTCCAGCATGACCATGTGACCATTCCCCTCGATGCCGAGGTCACCCAGGTAGATGTGCTGCGCGCCTGCGCCGTTCGCCTTCAGCCAGTCGACGATCTCGGCGTCCAGCGCCTTCGGATGGTCAATATCGGCGGTACCTGTCACGACGGCGATGGGCTTTCCTTGGAAGGCACTGAAGTCGGAGATATGAAGCTGCGCATTGTCTATGTTGGTTCGCTCATAAACCACGCGTCCACTGACGCCAAGGAGGGAGCGGTAATATGCGTCATAGTCCTTGGTGGGGAATCGTTGACTCGCGCCAACAAGTTTCCTTCTCTGAAATTCCTTGTCTATATACAACACGCGATCAAGGTGGAGCTCCACGACGCCTGATGCCATTTCGACGGTCTTAACCCGTGAATCTCCACGAAGCAGTTTCCCAAGACGAATTCCCATATTGCCGGGCGGCGCAGGGGCAACCGCGATAAGTTTTTCGATCAGCGCGCCCTGAAGTTCCACCAGCTTCCAGCCAAAGGCACCCGATATCGAGTGGGTCATGACAATCGAGGGCGAACCGATTTCCTGAAGTACTTGACCAATGCCCGTAACGATCATCTCGCCACTGAGGTCCTGTGGGGCCACATGACCGCTGCGCCCAACACCCGGCCAATCGACCAAGACCACCTTGTAGCCATTGCGCAAGAACGCGTGAGCCCAACCGGGCCGACCATCGGGTGTGACCAGGTAGCACGCCGCCGAGTGAACACCGCCAGTAATCATCAGCACGTGAGGCTCTCCGTTCCAGCTCTTGGGCGATAGGACCTCGAAATAGGTGGACGGCTTAGAGATGAAGGCAGAACGATATTCGGATATGTGGTCCCAGTCGTGCATAGTCATTCTCGCTCGTAATGCATGCCTCGGCGCCCTTGCCATGCCAGAGCATTAGAAGCGAAACGCAACGGGAGAGTGCCGAGAATCGGACATATTCTGGTCAGCGTCAGCCCCCAATCAACCCATCGCTGCAGCGCCAAGGCCGGATCCGCTCGATTGCTTATAAGCGGCCGATTCCTGATGGTACAACAGTTCCATAGAGGAACACAAATACCGTAAACTGCGAATAAGTTTTTTTGAGAGCTGCGGGGCGCTGCCACTGACAGCTCATCACGATCGGGTGGAAGCGCTTGATGTCACGCCGGCGCCTCCGTGGTACTGCCCACTCGGAAGCCCCAGGCAAGGCGTGGTATCGATTGGACAATTACGAGACAAATCCGTCATTGATCAAAGAACAGGAAATCACTTCCGATAGGCTTGAGGGGCTGCCGACCCCTCAACGATACTGGGCAGTGGCGGGTGTCTGGTTGGCATTGATCGTCAGCGTGCTTGATAGCTCGATCGCCAATATCGCCTTGCCCAGTATTGCGCATGACCTGGGCACAAAACCGGCGGACTCAATTGCCGTGGTCAGCGGGTTCCAGCTGGGTGCATTGGTATCACTACTTCCTCTCTCGGCCTTGGGCGAGATAATCACCTATCGCCGAGTCTTCTTGGGAGGCCTGGCGCTGTTTACCGTGGCATCGCTCGGTTGCGTACTCTCGCACACGCTCCTCGAGCTGGTACTGTCGCGCGCCATTCAAGGGGTTGGTGCCGCCGGCATCATGAGTGTCAACGGTGCACTGGCGCGGCACATCTATCCGCATCGACTCTTGGGCGCGGCGCTTGGAAGCAACGCTCTGATCATCGCGGGCTTCAGCGCTCTGGGCCCGACCATTGCCGCGGGAATTCTACTGTGGGGACCGTGGCAATGGTTGTTTCTCATGAATCTCCCCGTGTGCATCATCGCCCTGGCTTTAGGGTTTCGAAGCCTCCCCGATAGCGCCAGGGCGCGGCGCAAACTCGATTTGGTGAGTACGATTCTAAACATCGTCGGCCTTTCATTGATCTCGAGTGGGGTCGATCTGGCGACAGGCGAGCAACCCACGAGGATCGGCGGTTTGCTAATTGCTGCCGGTGTAGTCGTGGTCGCTGCGCTCGTGAGGAGATCGATGCTCCAGAACCATCCACTGGTGCCCGTGGATCTGCTCAAGATCCGACTTGCGCGTTTGTCGGCGATGACGTCGACGGCAACATTCTTGGCCCAGACGCTTACGCTGATTTCACTCCCTTTCTATTTTCAAGAAGCATTGCACCTCAGCACCGTGCAGACAGGATTGCTGATGACCCCTTGGCCGGTGGGCATCGCACTGGCGGCCCCGGCGGCAGGGTGGCTCGCCGATCGCATCAGCGTGTCGGTGTTGAGCGGTTGCGGTCTCCTCGTTATGACGGGAGGGTTGACTTGCCTGCTCTGGCTATCGGGGTCTGAAGACCATTCGATCATTGGGCTTGAAATGGGAATTTGCGGAATCGGCTTCGGCTTTTTTCAGGCTCCGAACAATCGCACTCTGATGTCCTCCGCGCCGCTGGAGCGGGCAGGGGCGGCAGCCGGTTTGATCGCGATCTCACGGACCACCGGCCAGATCTTTGGTGCGATGCTGCTGGCTATCCTGTTTCGCCTACTTGGACAGGCAGGGAGGGTTCCAATAGGGCTATCGGCTTTGTTTGCTGCGACCGCCGCGCTTATTAGCTTTGCCCGTGGCTCGTCGGTCAATTCCAAGTCGCGTGAGCTTTAGCGAATGTCGGGCTTGTTGGTTTGGCGGTTGACTTGGGCTACTCGGGAGGTACGATGGTTTCACCATGGGATAGTGGTGCCATGGAGAATCGAGGTACCAAGCCCGAAAGATGTTTCTTCTGAGTCATGATGCAGCGCGCACCGTACTGGAGACTATCGTTATGCGTGACACCGATAGCACAGAAGACCACTCCTTGATGCGCGAGATCGAGCGAATCTTAAAGCTCTATGGGGTCTCTCCGAGACTCGTCCCAGTAGTCATCTCGAATGTGAAATCGGACCCTGCTCTTAAGGAACTTGTCGCATTGTTTATTGCAAGTCCGTGGTGAATCAAGGTTCAAAGTAGGAGCAGTCTTTATGGGTATGCATGCGCCCTATTCTATCTCGCCGGGCGCTTCGCGAATTGACTAAGGGCACCTTCAAGGCCGAGGACAGGTTAGATGACGGGCGCGAGATTCAAGTAGTCGTGACAGTGAGTGACGATGAGTTTGTAGTTGATCTCCGGCGCAACCCACCACAGGACCCGGGTGCCTATAACACTTCTTTTCACGCCACCATGGTGAGCGCCCAGGTCATTTTTCGGGGCATCACGTGCCCGGCATTGCGAAGTTCGACGAGATGCGCCGCAATCCAGCGCGGCACCGATATCCCCAGTTCGCAGGACAACGGGTACGAACAGTGGAGGCCGTCGTCCA
>WNFR01001989.1_pt1 | contig 31210 bp, 28 predicted proteins | sample 5400221 | NCBI WGS metagenome assembly WNFR01 (sample SAMN13153357, study PRJNA577476) | soil metagenome | isolation source: 40 cm soil under Madrone tree | place: USA:California | collected 2016-06-14
GTACAGGACTTTCTCGCCATAGCGGGCGAGGACATCGCGTCGGACCTCCTCGGCGAAGTAAGGTGCTCTGAGTTGCTCTGCTTCCTGGCGATGGTGGAGTTCGAGTGGCTGTGCTTCGACTTGTGCCACCTCTTCCTGGGTGGCTGCGCCGTCCTCGACCATGCGCTCCATGACCCAATCGCGGCGGGCCTTTGCCGCGAGTGGGAAGCGTCCCGGGTTGTAGCGGTTTGGTGCCTTGGGCAAACCGGCGAGAAAGGCGGCTTCGCCGAGCGTCAGCTCGTCGAGTGACTTGTTGAAATAGGTGAGCGCAGCCGCGGCCACACCATAGGCGCCGGAACCGAGATAAATCTCGTTGAGGTAGAGTTCCAGGATACGATCCTTGGGCAGCGCAGCCTCGATCCGCGTTGCGAGCAAAATCTCCTTAACCTTGCGTTCGATCGAAATCTCGTTCGACAGCAACATGTTCTTGGCGACCTGCTGGGTGATCGTCGAGGCGCCGACTGGACGGCGGTTCGCGCGAAACCGGCTCACATCGGTGATCGCGGCGCGCACGATAGAGACCGGGTCGACGCCGTGATGGCTGTAGAAGTTCTTGTCCTCGGCGGAAAGGAAGGCGTTGACGACAGGTTTTGGGATCGCCTGGATCGGCACGAAGATCCGTCGCTCGGTCGCGTATTCGGCGAGGAGCCGGCCGTCGCCCCCGTGAACTCGGGTCATGATCGGAGGCTGATAATGCGCGAGCTGCTGGTAATCGGGCAAGTCACGACCGAAATACCAGAGTGTGATCCCGATGAATCCACAGCCGGCTATCGCCAGCATCACCGCGCAGACGAATAGAAACCTGACGAGCTTAACCATTATTCTTCGGTGGCGACCGCCCTCCATGCAAGCGACCGCCAGACGACCGTCCCGTCCTGACCCCGCGCGACCGGGCTCTCATATGCGCCATCGGCGAGACCATTCCAAGCCTGTTTTGCCGTGGAGCGTTTTCGCTCGCCACGCTTGGTCGGCAGCACGGCCGGCGCACGAACGGGACGAGACCATTGTGGCAGACCGGTTTACTCTATACAGTAAGGATCGCGAAAAAACCGCCGTTCGCCAACCGGGCGCTGCGCCTGGTGGGGCAATGCGACGCACGCCCGCAAGATCGGCAGCACGGCTGTCGTCGCGCCGGGTCGCAACGCCGGGCGATACGGATCGTAGGAACCCGAAGCCGATCAAGGCTCCCTGACGAGACCCCCATGACCGATGCCCCCTCATTGCACGGTGGAATAGCTCCAGGCGCCGGCGGCTTCCTTGCACACAGGATCGCGCCGCCGGCCGATTTTCGCGCGGCCGGGGCAGCGCGCCCCGGAGTTATGCCCGAATGGCAAAACGCATGCTCATCGATGCCACTCACCCGGAAGAGACGCGGGTGGTGGTGCTCAACGGCAACCGTCTCGAAGAATTCGATTTCGAATCGTCGACCAAAAAGCAGGTAAAGGGCAACATTTATCTCGCCAAAGTTACCCGCGTCGAACCGTCGCTCCAGGCTGCATTCGTAGATTACGGCAACAATCGACACGGCTTCCTCGCCTTCAGCGAGATCCACCCGGATTATTTCAAGATCCCGGTTGCCGACCGGGAACCGACCGATCTCGGACCGCTTCACGAGGAAGCCGAAACTCGAGAACCCGGATCCGAAATTCATGAGGGAGCCGGTATCTCGCTTGCGGCGGCGCTGCCGGAGCCGGTTCCGGTCCCGGCTATTCCGGAAAGCAGCGAAGACGAAACCCCCGAACCGGAGTTGCCCGAGCAGCCCAGCTTCGCGGCAGGTGAGACGCCGTCGCCCACAGTCGCTCGGGAGGGGGAAGCGCACCCTCAGGAAAACTTCCCCGAGGTGGCCAGCTTTGAGGCGACCCCGCTCTCGGAACGGCCGATCGAGCTGCCATGGGCGGAGGTCGCCCGGGGCCCTGAGATCGTGTCCGAGCATGTCCAGGGGACGCCGGAGGGCGCCGTCGTCACATCATCAACCGCGGCGGTCAGTCTGGACGAGACGATCGCGTCAGCCGAAGAATTCGCGGCAGTGTCGGACGGAGCGGATATCCTCTCCGTCATCGAAGGGAGCGCCACCACTGCTGAAGCGCGTGCCGAGGGCGATGGCGAGGCCGGGGAACTGGAAGCTGTCGAAACGCTTGGCGGTGATGAGCTGGAAGAAGCCGAACATCAGCGCTCGCGCACCATACGGCATTACAAAATCCAGGAGGTGATCAAGCGGCGGCAAATCATGCTCGTCCAGGTCACCAAAGAGGAACGCGGCAACAAGGGGGCCGCGCTGACCACTTATTTGTCGCTCGCCGGACGTTACTGCGTGCTGATGCCGAACACCGCCCGCGGCGGCGGGGTATCGCGCAAGATCACCAGCATCAGCGACCGCCGCCGATTGAAGGACATCCTCGAAGATCTGGACATTCCCGAAGGCATGGGTGTGATCGTCCGCACCGCCGGCGCCGAGCGCTCGAAGGCCGAGATCAAGCGCGACTATGAATACCTGCTGCGCCTGTGGAACGAAATCCGTGAGCTGACGCTGCGCTCGACCGCGCCCGCCCTGATCTACGAGGAGGGCAACCTGATCAAGCGGTCGATCCGCGATCTCTATACGCGCGACATCGACGAGGTCCTGGTCGAAGGCGAGGAAGGCTACCGCACGGCAAAGGCTTTCATGAAAATGCTGATGCCGAGCCATGCCAAGCGGGTCCAGCCATATCGGGACCCTCAGATCGGCCTGCTTCACCGTTTCCAGGTCGAAAGCCAGATCGACGCGATCCATTCACCGATCGTCCAGCTCCGCTCCGGCGGTTATGTCGTCATCAATCAGACCGAGGCGCTGGTTGCGATCGACGTCAATTCGGGACGCTCGACGCGCGAGCGCAACATCGAGGAAACGGCGCTTCGCACCAACCTCGAAGCGGCCGAGGAGATCGCGCGCCAGCTTCGGTTGCGCGATTTGGCCGGGCTGATCGTGATCGATTTCATCGATATGGAGGAGCACCGCAATCAGGGGGCCGTGGAGCGGCGGCTCAAAGAGGCCCTGAAGAACGACCGCGCACGCATTCAGGTCGGCCGGATCAGCGCGTTCGGCCTTTTGGAGATGTCGCGTCAGCGGCTCCGTCCATCCCTCGTCGAGACCTCGACCCAGCGCTGTCCGCATTGCGGCGGAACCGGGTCCATCCGCTCGACCGAATCAACCGCCCTCTACGTCCTGCGCTCCATCGAAGAGGAAGGGATGCGGCAGCGCTCGGCTGAGATCTGTGTCTATGTTCCGACGACAGTGGCGCTCTACATCCTCAATCAGAAGCGCGAATCGCTCGTCCAGCTCGAGGCACGCTACGGGATCCGCGTATCGGTGGCGCGAGATGATGCGCTGATCCCGCCGGCTTTCCGTCTGGAACGGCTGCGGGCTTTTGTGCCGGGCGAGGCGGCAGTGTTGCCGGCTCCGCCGTTGACCCAGGCGCCGGCGCTGGAAGATGAAGACGAGGAAATCGACGAGGCCTTGGAGACCTCCGAGGATGAGCAGGACGACGATGGGGAGCGCGGCCGCAGCCGCCGGCGCCGTCGGCGGCGGCGGCGGCAGGAGGAAGAGCCTGTTTCGCTCCCGACTGCACCAGCAGTTGAGGCCGCGGAGGCATCGGTGGAGGATACGAGGGAGCTCGTTGCCGAGAACGGCCGAGCCGACGGCGACCGAGAGGATGGCGATGAGGACAGCGAGGCCGAGCGGCGGCATCGGCGGCGCGGCCGCCGTGGCGGTCGACGCCGCGGGCGGCGCGAGACCGGCGCGGAACCCAGCTTCGAGGGGCCACGGCCGGCTTCTGATACGGTTGAGATCCTGCCGGCACCGGACATTGAGGAAGCCGAGCCGGCGCTGGCAGAAGCAGGTGAGAATTGGCCCATCGAGGTCAGCGCTGGCGCATTCGAAACAGCGAGCCTGCCGGCCCTCGCAGGCGATCTTTCTCCACATATTCGGGGCGTCTCTGCGGGTGAGAGTGAACGGCCCCCCGCGGGTCAGGTCGAGAGCGGCGGATTTGAGACACCGCATGCCCCGTCGATCGGCGAAGGAGGAGATATCGCCGAGCCAAGCAGGCCTGCAGCACCGCCCACTGCCGAACCCGAACAGGGCCTGCCATACGTTAGCGAGACGAAGCGGGTACTGGAAACGGCGTCGACAGCCGCGGAGCCGGAGAAGGAGCGGGCGCCGGCGCTTCCCGTTGAGGCGGTGATGGAAAAGCCGGCAAACCCGCGCCGCGGCTGGTGGCAGCGGCTCATCCAGCCGTAGGGTGCCATCTCCGCGGATGTTCGTCAGGATGATGGGGCAGGCTCGGCCGTGATCGAGTTCCCTTTGCGGGAATCCACTGGTGGCTTGCCCCGGCATCGCCGCATTTCTATCCTTGAGTGAGGCGGTAGAGATCCATCGTGCTCGCCTCCTCTCTTCGAACACAGGAGGCGGCCGCGATCAGCCTTTGAAGGCGGCTGCGGTGACTACTCGACTGTACGCTCGAACCACGGCAATCGTTCTCGCGGCGTCTATCGCCTCTGCTCAACCCGCCCGTGCCGCCGAGACCTTCATCCGCGATACCGAGATCGAGGCCGATATCAGAACGATGGTGACGCCGATCTGGAAGGCAGCGGGGCTCGAGCCGAGCGCGCTCCATGTCTACTTGATCGAGGATAAACAACTCAATTCCTTTGTCGCCGGCGGGCAGAACGAATTCATCAACACCGGCCTGATAATGCGCGCGGAGACGCCGAACCAGCTGCTCGGCGTCCTGGCGCACGAGACTGGCCACATCGCGGGCGGGCATCTGACGCGCGCTCAGCAGGCGATGCGGAACGCCAGCATTGAGGGGATCATTGCGATGGTGCTGGGCGCGGCCGCCGCTGTGGCGGGAAAGAGCGGCGGGGCTTTGCTGGGTGCCGAGGGCGTCGCGCAACGCGCCTTCGCGCAATATTCGGTGACGCAGGAAGCGTCTGCCGACCAGGCGGCTTTGACTTTTCTTGACCGCAGCAGCCAATCCTCACGCGGGCTCCTGCAATTTTTTCAGATCCTGCAGGGCGAGGAACTGCTCTCCGGCGTCCGCCAGGATCCCTATCTACGCACGCATCCGCTGACCGCCCAGCGCATGGAGTATGTTCGCAATCACGTCGACCATTCGCGCTTCTCCGACGCGCCCGACTCAGCCGATAACGTCGAGATGCTGAAACGGATCAAGGTGAAGCTCAGCGCCTTTACGTCGCCGCCTTCGTCGACGTTAGCGGCCTATCCCGATCAGGACCAATCCGTTCTGGCGCGCTATGCACGCGCCATTGCGTATTACCGCATCCCGAAGCTCGACAAGGCGCTGCCGATCGTCGATGGACTGATCCGGGATTATCCGAAGGACCCCTATTTTCGTGAGCTGAAGGGGCAGATGCTGTTCGAGAATGGGCGTATCGCCGACGCGGTGCAGCCCTATGAGGAGGCGGTCCGCCTCGCCCCGGGAGCCCCGTTGCTGCGCATTTCGCTGGCCCAGGTTTACATCGAGTCGAATGATCCCAAAGTGACCAAGCGCGCGATCGCTCATTTGAACGACGCCCTGCGGACCGAGGACAAGGAAAGTAACGGCTGGCATCTGCTGGCGACGGCTTATGGGCGCGAAGATCAGATGGGTATGGCCGCTTTAGCGCTCGCCGAGGAAGGGCTCTCCGCCGGGAAGAAGAAGGACGCGACACAGCAGGCCAGCCGCGCCAAGGCGCTGTTGAAGAAGAACTCCGCCGCGTATAACCGCGCCGAGGAAATCCAACGCGAGGCGGAGAAAATCGAAACTTCCGATTAATTCAGATTCTGCCTCCTCACACGCGTTTTTTGAAGGAGTTGTCGTCGCAATGCCGTTTCGTCTGTCATTCGCGCCTCTGGCGATAGTCTGCGCGTTCATCGCCGCCATGCCGCCTCGCGCACTCGCTGCCGCCGAAATGACCCTCTCGGAGCGTGCGGCGATCGAGGGAGTCATCCACGATTATCTGATGCACAATCCCGACGTCTTGATAGAGGCGCTACGAGGCGCCGAAGATAAGCTGAACCGCGAGGCCGATGCCAAGGCAACCAAGGTTCTGAGCGATCGCCGAAACGAAATCTTCGATGACCCTGCGACCCCGATAGGGGGCAACCCGCGGGGCGATGTCTCAATCGTCGAGTTCTTCGACTACCGGTGCCCGTACTGCAAGCAGGTGCTGCCTGCGCTGCAAACATTGCTGAGCGAAGACCACAAGCTGCGCTTTGTCTATAAGGAAATGCCCGTCCTCGGGCGCCAATCCGTCACTGCGGCGCATGCCGCCCTCGCTGCGCAGCGGCAAGGGAAGTACGAGGCGTTTCATACGGCAATGATGGCGACAAAAGGTCAAATCACGGATGACACAGTCTACAAAGTAGCGGGTTCGGTGGGGCTCGATGTGGAACGGCTCAAGCAGGACATGGCGGCGCCGGAGATTGAGCAGGCCTTGAAAGCCAATCTGGCGCTCGCCGACGCGCTAAATATTCACGGGACACCCGGTTTCATCATCGGCAACCATATCGTCCCAGGTGCTCTCGACCTCGACGCCCTGAAGGACATGATCGCCGACGCGCGAAAGTCATAGCCCCGACGGGTCCTCCCGGAATGACGGAGGAGCTTCCGTCCTAAACCTCGCAATCCGGCTGGTTACGGGGATGCGCGGCGATGAAGGGCTCGAGCCTCATGCAGTTCTTGTGGATCCGGGCGAGCGTCGGATAAGGGCCGAGATCGAGCTGGTAACGCTCGGCATTGACGACCTGTGGGACGAGGGTTGCGTCGGCTAGACCGGGTGAATCACCGTGGCAGAAAGCGCCGGTTCGAGCGTCATTTGCGAGCAGCGGCTCGATAGCCTGAAAGCCCGCAGCGATCCAGTGGTTGTACCATGTCGCAATCGCAGCCTCGTCGTGACCGAGTTGGTGCGTCAGGTAGCGCAGCACCCGAAGATTGTTGATCGGATGGATGTCGCAGGCGACAGCGCTGGCGAGCGCACGCACCCGCGCCCGACCCGCCGGGTCCTTGGGCAGCAGAGGCGGCTCGGGGTGGATCTCGTCGAGGTATTCGATGATCGCCAATGACTGGATCAAGGTCTGCCCGCCATCCTCGAGCGTCGGCACCAGGCCCTGAGGGTTGACGCCCAGGTAATCGGGCGTGTTCTGATCGTTGCGCCGCAGATGGATCGCGGCGGTCTCGTAGTCGAGCTTTTTCAGATTGAGGGCGATGCGGACGCGGAACGCGGCCGAGGATCGGAAATAGCTGTAGAGCTTCATGGCAGTATCTTCCTCGTCTACCTTGGGCTCGGCGGCCAGTATCGGTGGGGAGGACTGCGCAGTTCAAGCCGCATTTCCCCGCGCCCGCGGCAGCTTGATCGCGTGCTTATCACAACGACAGTGGAACGCCTTCGCGCCAAGCGATGTTGTCGAAATAGGTTCTCCTGACCCGGTGAGGTCTGACATGCGTATGATTTCCATGGCAGCCGCCTCGGCTGTCGCTCTGCTGACCGTTTCGGCGTACGCCCAATCGCAAACCCCGTCGAGCACTACTACCCCACCACGCAACAATCCGCCGAGCTACGCGCCGGCAGCCGCCCCGAAGGTGCTGGCCCCCAATCCCCTGAAACAAGAGGATGTCTCCAAGATAGAGGGGGCCTCCGTCCTGGGTGGCGACGGCAAGAAGCTGGGCGAGGTATCGAAAGTGCTGATGAAGCCCGACGACAAGACGATCGACAGGCTGGTCGTTCGCGAAGGCGGCGTCCTGGGCATCGGTGGTCACCGCGTGGCGATGCCGCTCGACGCCTTCACATGGGATGCCGACGCCGCGGCCTTCAAGATCTCAAAGACCGCCGATGATCTGAAGTCGATGGCCGAGTGGACCGAGTCCGGAAGCGCAACGCCTGCCGCCGGGTCTACTGCTCCGACCGAAAAGACAGCCCCGGCGTCGCGTTTGGGAGAATAAACACCTCTGGACTTTAGACGCAGGCTGAGCGAACCGGACACTCACCCGGTCCGGAGGACTGGGTGGGTCAAGGGTAGAGTTCGCGTCTCAATATACGACGACGCTGCGGATCGACTCGCCCGCATGCATTAGATCGAACCCCTTGTTGATCTCGTCGAGCGAGAGCTTGTGGGTGATCAGATCGTCGATGTTGATCTTCCCCTCCATGTACCAGTCGACGATCTTGGGAACATCGGTGCGGCCCCGCGCGCCGCCAAAGGCGGTGCCCTTCCAGACGCGGCCGGTGACAAGCTGGAAGGGCCTAGTGGAAATTTCCTGGCCGGCGCCAGCGACGCCGATGATGACGCTGACGCCCCAGCCACGGTGGCAACATTCGAGCGCTTGGCGCATGACGCCGACATTGCCGATGCACTCGAAGCTGTAATCGGCGCCACCCTTGGTGAGGTTCACGAGATAGGGGACGAGGTCGCCCTCGACTTCCTTCGGGTTGACGAAATGGGTCATCCCGAACTTTTCGGCCAGCGGCCGCCGCTTGGGGTTGAGATCGACGCCGACGATCATGCCGGCGCCGGCCATATGGCAGCCCTGGATCACGTTGAGCCCGATCCCGCCGAGACCGAAGACGACGACATTGGCGCCGGGCTCGACCTTGGCCGTGTTGATCACCGCGCCGATCCCGGTGGTGACGCCGCAGCCGATGTAGCAGACCTTGTCGAAGGGTGCGTCCTCGCGGATCTTTGCCACCGCGATCTCGGGCAACACGGTGAAATTCGAAAAGGTCGACGTTCCCATATAGTGATGGATCTTGGTCCCGCCGAAGAAGAAGCGGCTGGTGCCGTCGGGCATTACGCCCTGGCCTTGCGTCGCGCGGATCGCAACGCAGAGATTGGTCTTGCGCGACAGGCAATATTCGCATTGCCGGCATTCGGGGGTGTAGAGCGGGATCACATGATCCCCCTTGGCGACACTGGTGACCCCGCGCCCGACATCGACGACGATGCCGGCGCCTTCATGGCCGAGGATCGCCGGAAAGAGCCCCTCCGGATCGGCGCCGGATAGGGTGAACTCGTCGGTATGGCAGATGCCCGTGGCCTTGACCTCGACGAGAACCTCGCCGTCCCTGGGACCATCGAGCTGAACCGTCTCGATCTTGAGCGGCTCGCCGGCCTTGTAAGCGACAGCAGCGCGAGTCTCCACGACCACCTCCCCGGGTTGAAGTCTTGGCATATTCGTAGCGCAGCGAGTCCGGCTCGTCTAGGAGAGCACCTCCTTGCGAGAGCCCTTGTTTGCGCCGTGCGACCGGCGTGAGTATGAGGCTGTTGATCCTACGTTGAAACTGCCCACTGGAGGAAAAATGCGATTACCGATCTCGTCCTTCGCTTCGGTTATCGGGCTGGCGCTCGCCGCAACCCATCCCGCCGCAGCTGAAGACGTCGAGGCGGGCAAGACGGCCTTCAAGAAATGCGCGCTATGCCACACCACCGAGGTCGGCAAAAACAAGGTCGGGCCGAGCCTGTTCGGTATCGTCGGCCGAAAATCGGCAAACCTCGACGGCTACAATTACTCCGAGGCGATGAAGAAGTTCGACCACACCTGGGATGCGCAGACCCTCGATTCTTATCTGGCCGATCCGAGGGCCGTGGTGCCCGGCACAAAGATGATTTATCCCGGTATCAAAGATAAGGTAGAGCGGGATGATGTAATCGCCTACCTCGAGACACTGAAATGATCGGTTTGGCTCTAGCTTGCCTTTGTCGTTCTGGCTGTAGCCACCCCTGGGTTGGACCGACCCCGGACCATCACGAGTGAGGCCTCGGGTGTTGTGTCCGGCACGCCTCAAGTAAAAGCCCGAGGAAGGAGTGTTCGCTGGCGAACTGATTTCCACAAGAAAACGCATGTTACGCGACTTTTCTTGACCGGCGCTCCGTTGCCAGATACGAACGGCGCCCATGGCTGACAACGGCGAGATCCTCGATTTCCTGCGCGTGCGTTTCGGTCGCATGGACGAGCGCTTCGACCGCATCGAGCACAAGCTCGACGAATTTGTTACCCGATTAGGTCGGCTTGAGCGTGAGGTCGCCGCGTTTCATACCGATTTTGCCGGCTTGTCGGTGCGCCTCGACAATATCGACCGTCGCCTTCAACGAGTCGAGCGCCGGCTCGATTTGGTCGAGACGCCCGAGACCTAGAGCCCGAGCATTTCCGAGCCGGTTCTGCCCAGGGGCCTCGGCCGCTGTCATGGTCTCGTCAGAAGGCGGAAACAGAGCGAACCAACGGAAGAGATGCCGTAACAGCGTTGCTCTTCGTCCGAGGCGCGATCAGAAATAAGATGCGCGGGGAAGTATACCAGTCCCGTCAAGGGCTGCCGCAATTCAGAGTGAGGCAGTACTCCGCGCTGCTGCCGCTGGTTCTCGTCTTGATCGCAGCCTTGCCGGCAGCCGCTGCCGGCGCCAGCGAGGAGACGGTGCAGATCGGGTGGCTGTCGCAGGCGATCAACCGGACCCTGCCGCTCTCCTATCTCGACCAGCCGCCTCGGGATGAGGGAATTCAAGGCGCCCGGCTCGGCATCGCCGACAATGACACCACCGGCCATTTCACCGGACAGTCTTTCGCGCTCGTCGAGTCGGTCGTTTCCAAAAACGGCGATGTCGCTGCAGGTTTCCGCGAGCTCACCGCAAAGGGGATACGCCTAGTCGTGACCGATCTCACGGCAGCGGAGCTGTTGTCGGTTGCCGGCATGCCCGAAGCTGCTTCAGTGACCTTCTTCAATGCCGCGGCTGCAGACGATCGGCTGCGCGGCGAGGATTGCCGTGCCAATATCCTTCACCTACTGCCGAGCCGAGCGATGCTCGCCGACGCGCTCGTCCAATACCTGGTCGCCAAGCGCTGGCGAGACTTGCTGCTGGTTGTGGGGCATGGCGATGGGAATCGCGAATTCGCGGCCGACATCCGCCATGCCGCGCAGAAGTTTCAGGCGCATATCGTCCAGGAGAAGCCGTGGATTTTTGTGCCGGGTGCGCGACGCACCGATACCGGCCATTTCGCGATCCAGGCCGAGGTTGCCCGTTTCACTCAGGGCATCCGCTACGACGTCCTGCTCGTTGCCGACGAAGAGGACGAGTTCGGCGACGAACTCACCTACCGCACCTTCGACCCGCGCCCGGTGGGCGGGACGCAGGGCCTCGTTCCCACCGCCTGGGCGCGCGCCCACGAGCAATGGGGGGCGACCCAGCTGCAGAACCGCTTCCTGCGCCAGGCGAAACGGTGGATGACCGACCGGGATTACGCCGCCTGGATGGCGGTGCGGGCGATCGGGGAAGCGGCGGCGCGGTCGAATTCGACCGATCCTTCCGCAATCGTCGCCTTTCTGCGCAGCGACCGCTTCGAGCTCGCCGCATTCAAGGGTGCCCGGCTCAGCTTCCGATTGTGGGACGGGCAGCTGCGCCAGCCGGTGCTGCTTGCCGACGCACGCTCGCTCGTCTCGGTATCGCCGCAGCCGGGTTTCCTGCACCAATTCTCCGAGCTCGACACGCTCGGCATCGACAAGCCCGAGACGAAATGCCGAATGGGCTGATCGTTAGCGGGCTGGCGATCATGCTCCTCTGCGCGGCCCGGCTTGCGGCAGCGGACACGATCTATGTCTCGAACGAAAAGGACAACACGATCACCGTCGTCGACGGCGCAACCCTGACGCCGGTCAAGACCATTCCGGTTGGCCAGCGCCCGCGCGGCATCCTCCTCTCAAAGGATGCCAAGTCCCTCTACATCTGCGCCAGCGACAGTGACCACATCGAGGTGCTCGATTTCGCCGCCGACAAAATCGTTCGCACCTTGCCGAGCGGCACGGACCCGGAGTTCTTCGCGCTCGATCCCGCCGGCAAGCTGCTCTACGTAGCCAACGAGGACAACAACCTCGTCACCATCGTGGACATCGATCGCGGCGAGGTCGTGACCGAGATCCCGGTCGGGGTGGAGCCGGAAGGCATGGGCATCAGCCCAGACGGGAAATACCTCGTCAACACCTCCGAAACCACCAACATGGCGCATATGATCGACGCGGCGACCCGCCGGATCGTCGCCAATGTCCTCGTCGACAGCCGCCCGCGCCGCGCCGAATGGACCGCCGATGGCGCTCAGTTCTGGGTTTCCGCCGAAATCGGCGGGACGGTCAGCGTCATCGACGCCGAGAGGCGCGAGATCGTCAAGCGCATCACCTTCGCGGTCCCCGGAGTGCCGAACGAGGCGATCCAGCCGGTCGGGATAGCCATCACTCGCGATCGCAAGCTCGCCTTCGTCGCGCTCGGACCCGCCAACCGCGTTGCCGTTATCGACGCGCAGAGCTATGAGGTCATGCGCTACCTCTTGGTCGGCCAACGCGTATGGAGCCTCGCCTTCAACCCGGATCAGAGCCGCGTCTACACGACGAACGGGGTCAGCAACGACATCTCGGTGATCGATGTCGGCTCCCTCAAGGTGATCAAATCGGTTCCTGTCGGCCAGCTGCCCTGGGGTGTGGTCTCCCGCCCGTGAGGGTCCGGTGACGGTTGTTCCAGCATTCTCGGTCGAGAGGCTCGGGCACCGGTTCGGCCCGCGGCGGGTGTTGAACAACGTCTCGTTCTCGATCGCGCCCGGTGATTTTACCGTGCTGCTCGGGCTGAACGGCGCCGGGAAGACGACGCTCTTCTCGCTCGCCACCCGGCTCTATGCCCAGGGCGAGGGAACGATTCGCATCTTTGGGATGGACATCCGCGAGCGGATGTTGGAGTGCCTGCGACAGATGGGGATCGTGTTCCAGCAGCCGACCCTGGATCTCGACCTCTCGGTCGACCAGAACCTGTTCTACCATTGTGCTCTACACGGCCTCTCGCATCGCGATGCCGCCCAACGGATCGCGGCAGAGATCGAACGGGTCGGGCTTGTCGAGCAGCGCCGCGAAAAAGCGCGCCAGCTGAGCGGCGGCCAGCGCCGGCGGGTCGAGATCGCGCGTGCCCTGTTGCACCGGCCCCGGCTATTGCTGCTCGATGAGCCGACGGTCGGGCTCGATATCGCCAGTCGGCAATTCATGCTCGACCATGTGCATCGCCTGTGCCGCGAACAGGGGCTCGCCGCGTTGTGGGCCACGCATCTGATCGACGAGGTCGGTGAAGGCGCGCGGGTGGTCGTATTGCACAAGGGTGAGGTGCTGGCCGATAGCGCCGCCGCCCAGCTCCTTGATGGGATGCGGGCGCCCTCGATGCGCGCAGCCTTCGAAACACTAGTACAGGAGCGCGAGGCAGCATGAGGCCAATCCATTACTTGCGCTGCTTTGGCGGCATCACGACCCGGGAATGGTTGCGCTTTCTGAACCAGCGCGGCCGCTTCTTTTCGGCCCTGGTGCGGCCGCTCGTCTGGCTTGCGATCTTCGCCACGGGGTTCCACTTCGTGCTCGGGGTGTCGATCATCCCGCCTTACGAGACCTACATTCCCTACGAGGTCTACATCGCCCCCGGGCTGATCGCGATGATCCTGCTGTTCAACGGGATGCTGATCTCGCTGTCGATGGTCTACGACCGCGAGATGGGGAGCATGCGCATCCTGATGGTGAGCCCGCTGCCGCGCTGGTTCTTGCTCACGGCGAAGCTGCTCGCCGGGGTCGTCCTCTCGGTTCTGCAGGCCTACGCCTTTCTGGTGATCGCATTGCTCTGGGACATCGTCCCGCCGTGGTACGGCTACATCACGGTCTTGCCGGCGCTGATCCTGGCGGGGCTGATGATGGGGGCGCTCGGGTTGCTGCTTTCCTCGGCGATCCGGCAATTGGAGAATTTCGCAAGCGTGATGAACTTCGTCATCTTTCCGATGTTCTTTGCGTCCTCCGCACTCTACCCGCTTTGGCACATCAAGGAGGCGAGCCTCCTCCTTTACCAGATTTGTGCGGTCAACCCGTTCACCCACGCCGTCGAGCTGATCCGGTTTGCGCTCTATGGTCAGCTCGAACCTGTGTCGGCGGTCGTGCTTGTGGCCGCGACCGCCATTTTCCTGACGCTCGCGGTCTATGGGTACGACCCGGCAAAAGGCCTGATGGCGCGCCGCACCGCCGACTAGAGATTGCTCCGTAATTTGTCCTTTGCGATAGCGGCGCTGGTCACAGCGTTGGCAGCGAACGCGCAATCGGCGTCGCCGCGAGGCGAGGATCCGAACTGGCCTTGCCAGCAGCGGCTGGTGCCCGGGCTCGCCGTGGCGGCATACTGGAATGGCCCGGAGATTGAGAATCTCGGCGATTGGCAGGCCGATTCCGAGATTGCGAGCCTGGTTCAGCGCCTCGCCCCGCGGCGGGTCTCGACCGAAGAAGGGCTGGCCGAGATTGCGGCCTTCGCGCAAAGCTTGTCGGGCGATCGTGCGCGCCGCCTCGCTCTCGCTTTCCACGGGCTCCTCGAAGAGACCGACCGCGAGCGCGCCGCCTTGATCGAGCAGCTGAAACAAATCGGCCGGCGCCAGCATGAGCTCGCCGACCTCGTCGCCCAGCTCGCGGCAGAACTCAAATCGATTCCGCCCGACGCCACCGGTGAAGCCGCGTCCAAGCGGCTCGACCTGCAGCAGCGGCACGACTTCACCTCCCGCAACTTCGAGGAGATCCAGCGCACGATCCGCTATGCCTGCGAGACGCCGGTCGCTCTCGACACTCGCCTCGGCGCCTGGGCAAGGGCGTTGCAGAGCGCCTCTCACCGGTGAACCGGGGTCACGGTCCTGGGACGGGTTCGGTCTCCGCCAGCGGTAGCTTCGCCGCTTCCCAGCCATCAGTGCCATCGGGGTACCAATAGACGCGGGTGTAGCCCCAGCTGGCGGCCCGCTTTGCGGCGTTCCAGCTCATCCAGCAATCGACGAGGCAATAGAACACGATTGCGGTGTCGCGATGGCCCCGCGTGGCGGCATCGAGGTGGTCTCGAAAATAGGTCTCGAGCTCGGTGCCGAGCGCGCCTCGGCCGATGTCGGGGAGCCAGACACTGCCCGGAATGTCACGTCGCGGCAGTGGCATCCACAATGCCGCCGCGGGCAAATTCGGTGGCCGGCGCGGCGCGGGCAGCACGTCGATCCACACGGCGTCGCCGCTTTTCCACCGTTCGTGGGCGGCGTCGGTGTCGAGCACGACACCGCCCGCGACCGTCTGCGGGGTTGGCGCGCGGTAATCGTCCATCCGGTAGCCCTCGGGCTCGGGCAATTGCGCCCGAGCAGCGAGACTACCGATCAGGACAAGGCCAACGATGACGCTGCGGGTAGCCCGCGTCGGTTGTGCCGCCCTCACGGGCTGGCGAGCTCCCCCTGTTCGTTCAGCAGCGGAACGCCGTAGTCGCGCAGGACGGCGGTTATGTCCCCTTGGCGTTTCAGGATGGCGGCGTTGATGCGGCGTCGCCATTCGGGTTCGTTCGCGCGGACCCCCATCGCGATGTGGTACTCCATGCGGGCGGCCCCCGGCTCGCTCTTCAGCGGAACCAGGGTGAGGGGGAGCCCGTCGTGCTTGCGATAGTAACCGGCGATCGGTCCCCAAAGGAAGCCGACATCGATTGTGCCGTCGACCACGTCCTGCACCATCTCGTGGGTCGGAGAAGCGGCGCGCGTGTCGACGGCGAGTGCGTAGGGCTTGGTGTGAGACATCAAATCATAGCGGGCGATAAGATCCGCCGGCGGGGTTCCGGCGACGACGCCGAGGCGTAAGCCCGCCAGCCGCGGGTCCTGCAAGCCATCGAGTTTGAGCCCTTTGTCGGACCGGTAAAGCATTGCATAGGTCGTAAAATAATAAGGGTTCGTCGTCTGCATGACCTCATCACCGGCAACCGTCCCCATTACCAGGTCGCAGAGATGGGCGCGCAGCGTATTGCGGACGAACCCGATGACCTGGGGGAACCAGATATAATCGACCTTGAGGCCCAACTCGGCGCCGATCAGCTCGGCGATTTTGTTTTCGAACCCGTCTTTCTCTTCATCCGAAAAGGGAAGGTTGCTCGGATCGGCGCAGACCTTCAGCTCGCTGCGGTCGACGAGCTCGCCGGTTTGCGCGGCGACCGGCCCGAGGTGGCAAGAAAACAGCGCCATAGACAGCGCCGCGATGTGTCGCCGCATCAATCATCGATCCGCGGCGGGCGGCCGCGGCCCAGCGCGCCGTCGGCGCGCGCCGTCAGATAGGCCCAGATGTCGTCGAGGTAGGTCACGACATCCTCGACCTCGCCGAACGGCGGCATCACACTGTTGCTGGACGCGTTGACGTTGGTCCGGCCGTTGACGACGACTTCGTTGAACTCGTCCTGGGTCGTGTGCTTAACCGAGTCGACGAGGTCCGGCCCATAAGAGCTGCCGGCTCCGTCCGGCCCGTGGCAGCGCATGCAGGATTCAGTGTAGCGACGCCAGCCGTTGAAGGTCTTCTTGTCGACCTTTCCGTCCGTGACCGTGTAGGGCTTCTCGGTCGCCTGTTCGCTCTCTGCCGCCAGCAAAAGACCGGTTCCCAGAACGAGAGCGGCAACGACGAGGATTAGCGGCGTTAGCACCCTCACCAAGGTACCTCCCGAAGAAAGGGCCGGCATCCCGGTTCTCGGGATGCCGGCCTGGTGTCTTGGTCAGCGCTGATCGGCGATTATTCGGGCAGACCGAAGACCGTCAGAACGCCGCCGAGCTGGGTATAATTCGCCAGCGCCTTGTAGGCCCCGACCGCGCCGAGTCCGTCGGTGTCCTTGGTGAGGCCCGCGGCCATGCCGATCCCGGCCCAGCCCCCGACACCCGACAAGACGGCGATGTATTGCTTGCCGCCATGGGTGTAGGTGTTGATGTTGCCGATGATCCCTGACGGCGTCTTGAACTTGTAGAGCTCCTTTCCACTCTGGATGTCGACCGCCTTCACGTAGCCTTCAAGCGTGCCGTAGAATGCGACGTCACCCGCTGTCGTCAGAGCACCCGACCACACCGAGAACGGCTCCGGATCGGACCAGACGATCTTGCCGGTGCCGGCGTCCCAGGCGATGAAGTTGCCGAGGTTGTTGTCGCCCGGCGGCGGATACATCGACAATGTCGCTCCGACATAAGGCTGGCCGGCGGTGTACGAGACCTTGAACGGCTCATAATCCATGCAGACGTGGTTGGTCGGCACATAGAATAGGCCGGTCTTTGGCGAGAATGACGCCGGCTGCTGATCCTTCGAGCCGAGCGCTGCGGGGCAGATCCCCTTGGTATTCTTGTCCTCGCCCTGAGCCTGCGTGCTGAACTGCTTGACGACGTCAGGCCTGCCGGTCTGCATGTCGACATGCGTCGCCCAGTTGACCTTAGGGTCGAACTTCTCCGCGATCAGCAGGGCTCCGGTCTCGCGATTGAGCGTGTAGCCGAAGCCGTTGCGGTCGAAATGGACAAGCGCCTTGGTCGGCTGGCCTTTCACATTGATGTCGGCCAGGATCATTTCATTGACGCCGTCGTAATCCCATTCGTCGTGCGGCGTCATTTGGAAGACCCATTTGGCGACGCCGGTGTCCGGATTGCGGGCGAAGATCGTCATCGACCATTTGTTGTCGCCCGGCCGCTGCACCGGGTTCCAGGTGCTGGGATTGCCCGATCCGTAATAGATCAAGTTCAGCAGCGGGTCGTAGGAGTACCAGCCCCAAGTATCGCCGCCGCCGATCTTCCACTGGTCGCCCTGCCAGGTCTTGAGCGAAGAGTCCTTGCCGACGGGCTTCCCGAGCTCCGTGGTGTTGGCATCGAACAGGAGCTGATCGTCGGGGCCGATCGAATAGGCTCGCCACGCCTTCGACCCGTCCTTGAGGTTGTAGGCGGTGAGGTGTCCCGGGACGCCGAACTCACCACCGCTGACGCCGACGAGGACCTTGTCCTTGACCACCAGCGGGGCGTTCGTCATCGTCTCGCCCTTCTTCGCGTCGCCGTTCTTGACGGTCCACACCGGCTGACCAGTCTTGGCGTCGAGCGCCACCACGGTGGTGTCCGCCTGGCCGAGAATGATCTTGCCGTCACCATAGGCGACGCCCCGATTGACGGTGTCGCAACACATCACCGCAATGACCGAGGGATCCTGCTTGGGCTCGTACTTCCACAGGATCTGCCCGCTCTTGTTCAGATCGAGCGCGAAGACGTTATTCGGAAATGCCGTGTGCACGTACATGACGTCGCCGATCACCAGCGGCCCGCCTTCGTGACCGCGCAATACACCTGTAGAAAAGGTCCAGACTGGACGGAGGTTCTTGGCGTTGTCTTTATTGATTTGATTGAGCTCGCTATAACGTGTGTTTGCGTAGTTGCCGGTCGGCATGACCCACTGATTGGGGTCCTTCGAGAGTTTGATCAGCTCGTCATTGGCGCTCGCCGCGCCCGCGACGAGGGCGAGCACCGGTGCTGCGATCCACAAACGAGATGGTTTCATCGCCTTCATCCCTCCCTCCGTATTGGTTAACCGGCTTCGCGCTGCAGCCGTCCGTTCCGACCAGGGAAACCGAGCTTTGAGCCCTGTCCAGATCGGTTAGTGCGCGATGCTATTTCACTTCGGCGGGTTCGACAAGCGCGGGCGCGCGGGGCGGTGGGCTCATGCCGGTTTTTGCCGCGGCACGTTTTGCTCGCACCGCCAGCGCGACAGCCGCCATTTCGGATGCTCGGCCAGCCATTCCGAGGCATAGTGCTGCCCTCGGACGAGACAAGCCTGCATCGACAGTTCCGCGATCGGCCGCTGCTCGGTGCAGGAGTCGGGCGCCGCCTGCAAGCAGAACACGAGCACCAGCGCGGTCATCGTCATTCCCTCAATTTACAGCCGCCTGGAAAAACGGCGACGACGGGCTGCACATCCTCATAAACTCGGCTCCGCTGAATGGCTCACGTATGAATGGGGTATCGATGACTACGGCAAGCGCGAGCAGCTGCGTTATCGGCTTCGCGTTGCTTGCGCTCGCGGCAGGAACCGACCGCGCCAAGGCCAACGACTATCCCACGGCGGCCCGAGCGGATTACGTGATCGGATGCATGGCGTCGAACGGCAACACGCGCGAGGCGCTGTTGAAATGCTCCTGCGCGATCGACACGATCGCGGGGCTGATGCCCTATTCGCGGTATGAGCATGCGGAAACGGCGCTGAGCCTTCAGGCCGGCGGCGGGGTTGGCGGACGGGTAGGTCTGTTTCGCGATCCGCCTCAGATCAAGGCGGTTATCGAAGAGCTGCGGAGAGCGCAGGCCGAAGCGAATTTGCAGTGCCGGTGATGACGCATGCTCACATCTGAGGTGCGGCCGCAACCGGCCAGCTCTGGGTAAAATGCCGCTGGCTGCTGTCGAGAATCTCTGCCTTGATCACGCCTGGGGATGCGGGATCCGACGGCCGAAAGCTGAAACTGAAGCTCGGATCCTCGCTGATCGCAATGTCCGATTCGAGCCGGAATACCGATTGGCCGTTATAGGTGACCTCAAGGGTCTGCATGAAGTTGGCCGGGATGTAGTTCCGGCTGACCTGATCCATTTGCAGACCCGAACTGTTCGGGTGACTGATCAGGAGCTTGGCATTTATCGGAGCGTCGGACCTGAGCCGCTCGGCGAGGGTCAATTTCATCTTGCCGAGCCGCTCGAGGGCAAGGGCCTGGTCCTTGCCCGCAGGCGCCGAGCAGCCGCCCGCCGCCTTGATGAACTGCGCGCTCGCGTAGAGCCGGCCATCCTTTGTCTCGGCAACGGCATGTAGATAGGTGTAATCGTCGATCCGAACCCGGGTGGTGATTTCCTTGGTGTCGGCGAGCGGCCCCAGAACAAAATGCGCCGCGAGCGGCGAGGGGTTGTCGTCGATCACGAGATAGAGGCCGCGGATCTCGGAACCAAGGCTCTTGGCGACCCTGATTGCCACCGGAACGATTGCGGCGTCCTCGGCACGCGCAGGAGCGTCGATCGCGACGAGGTCTCCGGCGTCCTCGACAACCCGATCGCCAAAGATCGCATGCCGCAGGTCCGACCAGCGTGCCGCACGCTCCACCTCGCTCGGCTCGGCGCGAGCCGCGACGCCAAGCACGAGCAGAAGCAGCAGGAGTGAAGAACTGGCTCGGGCAATCTCGGATCGGATCACTCCCATTCGAGCTCCTTATAGCTCGCCGTCACGTTGCGCGCATGATAATCGTCGAACAACAGCCAATGCTGGCGTTCCGAGTTTGCGACATGGCGGTAGGCTTCGGCAATGCCGATCCCCGCCTTGATCGCGGCGCGCGTATCGCGGCCGACAGTTTCGAGGTAGCGCCGCTCTGGGTCAACAGCATCCGGCCATGGCACAGACACGGGACCATGGCCGGGAACGGCCCGATCCGCCGGGATGGCGGTCAACTCCGCGAGTTCCTTGAGCCAGCCGACAAGGCTGCCGTCGATCACAAGGACGCGATCGACGAAGAGCAAATCGGCGAGCCAAAACGTTCGCGTGCTCTCGTCGAAGACCGTCAGATCGTTGTCGGTGTGAGCCGGACCGTGAGCACGCACCAAGAGGTGCCGGCCGCCGAGATCGAGGTCGAGGCGGTCGGTAACGAGAAGCGTCGGCGGCACGATTTCGCTGCCTCTCGCCTCGTCGGCCAGAGCGCGACGCAGCCGGCGCAGATAGTAGTCGCCGCGCTGGGCGAGGGCCCCGGGCAGCTTGGCGTGGCCGACGAATTCGGGCTGGTCGTCACGGAAGGCGGCGGCGCCGAAGATGTGGTCGGGATGGACGTGGGTCAGGATCACATAGCGGATCGGCCGATCGGTTCGAGCGCGGATCGCCGCGCGGAGATCAGCTCCCTCTTCGAAGCTGCCGCCGGGGTCGATGACGGCGACTGCGTCGGCGCCGACGATGAAACCGATATTGGCGATCGCGTCCTTGTTCCCGGAAGACGCCTCTTCGTGCACCCCGTTATGAACAAATACGCCTGACGCGATCTCCGTCATCGACAGCGGCGCTGTTTGCGCAATTGCATGACCCGGTGCCGCCGTAAGAGCCGCCGCAATACCGAAAACCGCGGAGCAAATCGTCAGCCGGATTAAAATCAGCGGCCCTCCCCCGGCCGGAGCGAGTGTTGGTTCAACGGGGCGTAGCTGGCCTGGCCGACTCGGCGCCCGCGCGCCGGCACAGGGTTTTGATATAGGCCGTCCGGCCGATCTCATTCGCGAGCGCAGAGCGGGCGACAACATCTTGCCAGCCCGTCACACAAGAAAGCTCGCTTTCGACCCCAGTCGACAACACGTCTGCCGCCGTCGTCTCGTCGCATGCCTCTGAAGCCACCGAATTCAGACAAATCAGGATGACGCGGAATGCTGGCGATAGACAAAATCGGGCGCAGCTGCCTGCGCGTCGCCGCGAGCCCCGGCGAGGAGCTCGTGGTCGGGGGACAGCGCGCAGACGGGGTCGGTGCGCGCGGCGTCGCCGGTCAGCGCAAACGCCTGGCAGCGGCAGCCGCCCCAGTCGATCTCGCGCCGTTCGCAAGAGCGGCAGGGTTCCGGCATCCAGGCCGTCCCGCGGAACCGCTCGAAGGCGGAGGACCGGTACCAGATTTCCGAGAGGCTTGCTTCCGCCACGCTGGGGAAATCCATCTCGGTCAGTGTTTCAGCCGCATGGCACGGCAATACCTTGCCCGCCGGGGTCACGTTGAGAAAGCGTCTGCCCCAACCACCCATGCACGCCTTAGGCCGATGGGCATAGTAATCGGGCAGGACATAGTCGATCACCATGACGCCGGCGAGGCGGGCGCGGGCGGCTTCGACGGATGCGGTTGCCGCGTCGAGTTGGTCCCGGCTCGGCAGCAAGGCCGCCCGATTGCGCAACGCCCAGCCGTAATACTGGACGTGGGCGACTTCCAGCCGATCGGCACCGAGCGCCACTGCGAGCTCGATGATGTCGCCGAGACGGTGCAGGTTTTGCCGATGTACAACCGCATTTACCGTCAGGGGCAATCCCGCCTCGCGGACGAGATGAGCAACTCGACGCTTCGCCGCCTGAGCTCCGGCCAGCCCGGCGATATGGTCGCCGGACGCCGTATCGGAGTCTTGGAGGCTGAGCTGGACGTGCTCGAGCCCGGCCTCGGCCAATTCCGCCAAGCGATCGGCGTCGAGGCGAATGCCCGAGGTGATCAGGTTCCCATAAAGCCCGGTCGCGGCCGCATGGCGGACGAGTTCGGCGAGATCTCGCCGGACCAGCGGCTCGCCCCCGGAGAAATGCACCTGCAGGACACCCAAGTCAGCGGCTTCGCCGAGGACACGCTTCCAGGTGGCGGTGTCGAGCTCGGCGCTGGCTCGTAACAGCTCGAGCGGGTTCGAGCAGTAAGGGCAGCGCAATGGGCAACGGTGCGTCAACTCCGCCAGCAGAGCCAGCGGCGGCTCGACTGCCGTCATCGGTGCAACACTTTTTTGTCGACGAGGTCCTGCAGCATGGCGACGACGTCGCCCGCGATGACCTCGCGCGGCGCTTCGTACCGACGGGCGAGTTCGTCGATGACGGTGTCGACATCGCGCTCGCCGTCGATCAGACGCAGGATCTCGACCGCCTGTTCGTCGGGTAACAGCAGCCGCTCCGGTGCGAGCACGATCCAAGCCTGGCGCACCTCGTCGAAGCGGAACTTCGCATGCGGAGCAAATCGGGGGACGGAAGCGCCCTCGATCAGGGAGCGCGTGCTGCCGCTATTCCCGCTCGAACCTGTCATCGCGCGGGCTGATCCGGAACAAACGCACCGGGCGGGACGAGACCGGGCTCGACATAGGAGAAATAAAGCGCATCGAGCTGCGCCCACAGCACGTCGCATTTGAAGCGCAACGTGTCGAAGACCAGCGCCTGCTTTTCCGGAGTGTCGGCGTGCTCTTTGACATAACCGAGGGCAAAGGCGACGTCGGTCGGCGCCTGGGTGAGACGCGGGGTGAAGTAGGCGAGCGTGTCGCGGCTGATGAAATCGTAATTTTTCAGCAGGCCCTCGACCCGCTCGGCAATGATCTCCGGGGAGAACATCTCGGTCAGACACGACGCGACCGCTTCGAGAAGCGATCGGTCGCGGACGAAATTGACATAGGCGTCGACCGCAAAACGGGTGCCCGGCAACAGCCCGCCGGTGGAGATCACGTATTCGCGATCGAGGCCGAGCCCGTCGGTCAACTTGAGCCAGCGCGCGATCCCGCCGGTGTCCTCGTCTTCGCCGTCGTGGTCGAGGATGCGCCGACGCCATTCCCGGCGCAGCGCCGGCGTCTGCAGACGGGCGACGAGGAAAGCGTCCTTCGCCGGGATGCGGGCCTGATAATAATAGCGGTTGAGCGCCCAGGCCTGAACCTGACCTCGATTGAGCTTGCCGTCGCGCATCAGGTGATGAAACGGGTGACGATGGTGATAGCGCTCTTCACCGATCTGCCGCAGGCTGCGCTCGAGATCCTCGCCGGAAAGCAAGGCGGTCACAACCTCACCTCCATACCGTCATAGGCGATCTCCCAACCGGCGGCTTCCGCGAGCCGCCGTTCCGATGCATCATCGAGCAGGACCGGGTTCGAATTGTTGATGTGGATAAAGATCCGCCGCCCCACATCGAGATCCCGGAAGGCCGTGATCGTGCCGTCGTCGCCGCTCATGCTCATATGGCCCATGCGCCGACCGGTCTTGCTCCCGACGCCGAGCCGGATCATTTCGTTGTCGCGCCACAGCGTTCCGTCGAAAAACACGAGCGCGCTGCCGGCGAGCCGCCGGCGCAGCCCGCCGGTCATCGCCGCGCATCCAGGGATGAAAAAGAAGGATCTTTCGGTCCCCGTGTCGATGATCTCGAGACCGACAGCGTCGCCTTCCTCGCTCAGCAAAGGCTCCTCTCCAGCCCTTTCGAGGTAGAGGGGCACCTTTGCCGGCACGGCGAACGCGGTGACCGCAAGCTCCGAAGAACCCGCCGACCCGGCAAGCTCGACCCGATCATCGAGCGGAAGCTCACGGCGTTCGACACAATCCGGGGCCAGAACACCGAAGATCGGGTTCGCGGCGATCACCGCGAGCACCCGAGCAGGAGCATAGACGGAAAAGCGGTGCCTCTCACGCAAGTGCAGCAGGCCGACGAGGGCATCGACATCCCCTCCCGGGACCACCACCCCGGAAATTGGTGACGAACGCAATCCCTCTCGCGGATGCAGCGCTGCCGTCGCCTCGATCTGCAGCCGCAAATCAGGCGAGGCATTGAACACGAACCAGTCTTGTTCGTTTGCGGAAACCGCGACCGACGCTTGGGTACGAGCGGTCGCTGCGCTGTCGCCTAAACGCGCCCGTCGGCAGGCCGGCGCGTTCGAATTCCACTGCGGGAACCCTCCACCGGCGGCAGCGCCGAGAACTATCGCATGAAGCACCACGCCGCCTCGCCGGGTGCGCCGGCGTCAGGAAACCCGAAGCTTACTTGACCTCGGCGCAGGCGTAAGCGTTGATCTCCAGCCCTACGGTGATCTCTATAATGACGGGGGTCTTCCACTTCATGGCCATTTCCCTCGGTCTGATTTTTGTGAATTGCAGGGTAGGGCCGCGATGGAGCGCTGTCAACCAACAGCCGCGGCACCGACAAAGGATGCCGCGAACCGCCGGCTGGCGATGGCTGATGGTCACCTGCGCAGTCCTCGCCGCGGCAACCAATCGCGGAGGCTCGGCCGAGCCCACCGATGCGCGGTTCAAGGCGCTGGCCTTCTCCAAGACCACCGGGTTTCGTCACGACTCGATCCCGCAAGGGATCGACGCCATTGCGAAGCTCGGCGCCGAGCACCGCTTTGCGGTGGACAGCACTGAGGACGCAGCGCACTTCAGCGACGAAATACTGGCTCGATACAAGGTCGTCGTGTTCCTCAACACCACCGGCGACGTCCTCGACGCCAGCGAGAAGGCCGCGTTTGAACGATACGTCCGATCCGGCGGCGGGTTTGTCGGTGTCCACTCGGCAAGCGACACCGAGTACCAGTGGCCATGGTATGGCCGGCTGGTCGGCGCCTATTTCGCGAGCCACCCAGCGATCCAACGCGCGACCATCCGTATCGCGAACCCCAACCATGCTTCGACGAAGAGCCTGCCCGCGCTCTGGGAGCGCACCGACGAATGGTACAATTTCCGCACCAACCCGCGGGGGAAGGTTCAGGTACTGGCGACACTTGACGAGACAACCTATTCCGGCGGAACGATGGGCGCCGACCACCCAATTGCATGGTGCCAACAAATGGATCGCGGCCGCAGTTGGTACACTGCAATGGGCCACACCGCGGAATCCTATGCCGAGCCGCTCTTTCTGCTTCATTTGCTGGGCGGGATCGAAAGCGTCGCCGGGGTTGCCGCCGGCTGCGGGGAGAATAGTCCATAGGTTTTACGAGCCGCACAAATCGGCGGCATCACGCGGCGCTTAACCAAGAAAATTTTCGGGGTCCGCGATGCGTCACTTCGGGAGAGCAGCGCTTTTGGCAACGCTTCTGCCGACGGCCGGCTTGGCACAGACCCCGGAGACAACGGTTCTACCCCCCATCGAGGTGGTCGGCGTTACGCCATTGCTCGGATCCGGCGTCGATCGCGACAAGGTGCCGGCCGAAACCAACACTCTCACGGACAAGGATATCAGCCGGGATGGCTACCCGCAGGCGTTACGAGCGCTGAACGAAAATGTCCCCGGGGTCACCCTCGACGCCGCCGCCGGGAACCCCTTTCAGCCCAACCTGCTCTACCACGGGTTCCTCGCGTCGCCGCTGCAAGGGAATCCACAAGGTCTTGCGGTCTATCTGGGAGGCGTGCGCTTCAACCAGCCATTCGGCGACACGGTCAATTGGGACTTGATCCCGGACCTTGCGATCGACCGCATGGACCTCGTCGGCTCCAATCCCGTCTTTGGTCTCAATGCCCTCGGGGGCGCCTTATCGGTGCGGATGAAGAACGGGTTCACCTATCACGGGGCCGAAATCGACCTGCTCGGCGGATCCTTCGCAAAATACCAGGGCGAGCTCCAATACAGCATCCAGAGCGGCGATGTCGCGGCCTATGTCGCAGCCAGCGGGCTGCACGAGGGTGGCTGGCGTGATCTGCAATCCTCCAACATTCGCAACTTCTATGGCGATATCGGCTGGCGCGGCAATCGCGGCGAGGTTCACCTCAATGTGACCGCGGCCGACAACACTCTCAACGGCCCCGGAACTTCACCCACCGAGTTGCTGGCGGTAAATCCGAGTGCGCAGTTCACCGCACCCAACCTGATCAATAACAAGTATACCCAAGTTAATCTATCAGGGTCGTACGATATCACCGACACGACCTCGCTGCAGGGATTGGTCTACTACACCTATTTCTTGCAGAAGGTGATAAACGGCAATGTTCCCGTTGCCTCACCCTGCGGTGATGCCAATCAGGCCGGCTTCCTATGCGTAGCCGATGATGTATTCGCAACCGATCGGGCGGGTAACCCGATCTCCGACTTTCTCGGCAGCGGTGCTTATTCCGATCTCGATCAGCAGTCGACGAACACCAATGGCTATGGCGTCTCGCTTCAGGTGACCAACCGTAGCGAGTTATTCGGGCGGCCCAACCAGTTCATCGCCGGCATCACCTTCGACGGCGCCCAGACGCTGTTCAGCGCAAGCACTCAAATCGGCGGATTATCCTTGGCCGATCGCGTGTTCGCGGGTCCTGGCATCACCATCGATCAGGCCGACGGATCGATTGCGCCGGTCCGCCTCGGTATCTCCGATGCCTATTACGGCACGTTCTTCACCGATACGTTCGATGTCACCCCGCAGCTGTCTGCCAATGTGGCTGGCCGCTTCAACCTCGCGCAGATCAATCTGAACGACCAGCAGGGAAGCGCATTGACCGGCAATCACACCTACAACCGGTTCAACCCGGCCGGCGGATTGTCCTATAACATTCTTCCCGGTCTGACAGCCTATGCCAGTTACGCCGACGCAAACCGGGCCCCTACCCCGGCGGAGCTGACCTGCGCCAGTAAGACCAGCCCGTGCAGCCTTACCAATTTCTTTACCGGTGACCCGAATTTGCAACAGGTCGTGTCGCACACCGTCGAGGCGGGACTGCGCGCCCAGTTCCAGTCTTTCGAGGGCGCGAGCGTGTCCTCGGAGATCAACTACTTCCACTCCATTCTGAACAACGACATTCTATTTGTTAACAGCCCGATCCAAGGCCGCGCCTTCTTTCAGAATGTCGGCAACACCCTGCGCCAAGGAGCGGATGTCAGTGCTCGGCTCAACACCGGACATCTCCTCGCCTGGATCGCCTATTCTTATATCGATGCTACCTTCCAGACCGGCTTTACCGCGTCGAGTGCGAATAATCCCGGCGCCAACGCCAATGGCAACATCCAGATCCGGGCTGGCAACCACCTGCCGGGTGTTCCTACCCACCTCCTGAAGCTCGGCGCCGATTACAAGGCGACCGAGGCCTGGACGGTTGGTGGAACAGGCATCGCCGCCAGCGGCCAATATTTGTTCGGCGATGAAGCCAATTTGACGCCGAAGACACCAGCTTATTTCGTTTTGAACCTGCACACCAGCTATCAGCTTACATCCAATCTGCAGCTCTTCGGGCTGATCGAAAACGCCATCAACACCAAATACTACACCTTCGGCACCTTCTCGCCGACCTCGTCCGTGGTCATTGCCCAGGCGCCGGGCGCCACCAACCCACGCAGCTACAGCCCTGCGGCGCCGATTGCCGGCACTGTCGGAATCCGTCTCACATTCTGACCAGCTTCTCAGGCGCCGCGTGCACGCGCCGCACCGGATCAAGGTCGGGCTGGGGCATCGACGCGGCGCGCATGCAGGCGCGGATCAATCTCGTCCGGCCATGGGAGTTCCCGGACGTGCCACAGGGCGGGTCGGTGTGGGTGTAGGCCCTCGAATAACGGCTCTATCCTGGGGCTCGCCCAGGCGCATTTGCGAAGGCGTGAGCAATCGCCTCACATGCCGGCTTGGGCTTCAGATCGGGGTCGAACGGCAGGGGCCGGGACGGGACACCGTCGCTTCGCCACTTCGCCTCATGGGTTTCTTGCCGCACGATCCAGCTGTGTCGATCCGACAATCCCCAGGTCACCACCATCTTTACCGCCGCCTCGTCGAGTGCCGCATCGAGGAAGCGGCTGTAGGCGTCCGCCACGAGACTGTCGCGTACCACCGGATCCGCCGGCGCGTTTTCGTCGGTGACATCGAGTTCGGTAATCTGAATGGTCAGACCGAGACCCGCCAGCTCGGCTAAGAACCGCCGCAGCCGGGAAGCGGAAAAGGGCGGGCCGCCGGCACACGAGAGATGAGTTTCAATTCCGACCACATCGACCGGCGTGCCGGACCGCTGCATTCGCTCGAGTAAATTGAGCAGCGTCGTGCGGCGGGTTTCTTGCTCGGGCGTGTCGAACTCGAGGTCGTAATCATTGACGACGAGACGTGCGGCGGGATCGGTCTCCCGCGCCGTCTGGAAGGCGAGGTCGAGGTAATCCGGCCCGAGCTTTTCGAGAAAAACTCCGTTGCGAAGACCGTCCGACCGGCCATCCTTGGGCTCGATCGGTTCGTTGACGACATCCCAGCTGTGAACCATACCGCGATAGCGGCCAACCATTGCTTGAATGTGCCCGACGATCGCGCGCTCCAGCTCCGAACGGGCGTTCAACTTGAAGTACCAACTCGGGGTGCGGTGATGCCAGAGGAGATTGTGTCCGCGCAGGGCGAGGTTGTTCTCGAGCGCGAAAGCGGCGACCGTGTCGGCGGGTCCGTAATCGTCGTCGCCACGTGTACCCCGGTTCATAATTGACCATTTCATGTCGTTCTCGGCCACGACAAGCCCGGCTTGCCGCAGCACGAGATCGACAAACTCGTGATCGCCGGTGATCTGTGCAGCCGAGATCGTGGTCCCGTAGATAAGACCCTTCTCTGCCGCCAGCTTCCGAAGCGGCTCGGTCTCTGCGCCGTCGCAGCGCGACGGGCCCGACCAGCCGACTCCGGTCGCAAGCGTCGCGAGACCGGCTGCAAGAACGCGGCGTCGCTCCAGACCGACACTTAAAAGATACCCGCCCCTCCGTTTCATTGCCCTTCCTGCCAAGTAACGCGGAATTGTATCTCCCACTGACATAGGCAGAAACCCGGGCAATATCCCCACAAGCGGATGCAGGTTGAGATCCGAGGGCTCGCCAGACGGCCAATCGACGTGAACGGCGGTCAACAGCCTCAGAATGGACGAGGGCTAGTGCACCTCAACCAGCACCTTCGACCAATATTGGATGCGCATCAAGCGCAGTTTCACCCGAGATTGCCGCCTCGGCGATGCGGCTCGCCGGTGCAGCCGGCACCGTCAGAACTCTCGTCGGAGGCAGCGCTACGGTGATGGTCGTCCCGCGCCCCTTCTCGCTCTCGACAGTAAGTGATCCACCGTGCAACTCGGCCAGCTTTCGAGCGAGAGGCAGCCCGAGGCCGGTGCCCTCATGTCGACGGGCGAGTCCGGCATCCACTTGCCCAAAAAGCTCCAGCGCGATCTCGATCTCGGCCGCTGTCATCCCGGTCCCGGTATCCCGCACCACGAACCGGACGCCGCCATCTTGGGTCCGACGCACCGCGATAGTGACCGAACCGCCGAGCTCGGTGAACTTGATGGCGTTGGACAGCAGGTTGAGCAAAATCTCCGTCATTCGCGTCCGATCGGCCATCAGACGAGGCACGTCTTCGTCGATCTCGACCGATAGACGAAGCAGGCCGGAAGCAGCATGATCCTTGACGAGCGTGAGGCAGCTGTCGATCAACCGGCGCGGATCGATAACTTCTTCGCAGAGCTCCAATTTTCCGGCGTCGATGCGTGCCAGATCGAGGATTTCGTTGATGACGTGCAAAAGATGCCCGCCGCTCTGCCGAATGAGGCCGACATATTCGGTCTGTCGTGACTGAAGCGGCCCGGCGATCCCCTTCTCCAACACCTCCGAGAAACCGAGGATCGCGTTGAGAGGCGTGCGCAGCTCGTGGCTCATGTTGGCCAGAAACTGAGATTTGGCCAGGTTGGCCGCCTCGGCTACGGCTTTCGCCTCGTACAAAGCGCGTTCAGCCAGAACCTTCTCGGTAATGTCACGCGCCGTGCCTCGATAACCCAGGAACCGTCCAGCCTCATCGAAGAGCGGATTGCCGCTGACCGATCCGATGCGTTGGCTGTCGTTCCAAGTATAGACGAAGTCGCGGAAGGGCTCGTGGCCGTCCAGCACCGCGTGATGGTTCCGCCACTTGGCCGGATCGCTTAGGATATCCGAGGCGAGCTCGGCGCGAGTCCGGCCGACCACGGTCCTAGGGTCCAGACCAAACGCCTGAACATGGTCGGACCAGTCCGACGAGGTCAGGGCAAAATCGCGAAACCGCGCCTCGCTTTCGCGGAGAGTAGCATCGGAGCGCTCGAGTGAGCGGGAATGCGCTACCAGCGCCCGGAAGAAGAAGGCGAAACCGGCCACGGTGCAGAGGGTGCCGAGGACTATGAACATCGACTGGCGGCGCCAGTTGGCGAGCGCCGCGTCTTCCGACATCGAGACCGTGACGACGAGAGGGAAATCGCGCAGCGGATGGACCGAGACAACGCGCGCGATCCCGTCGACGTAGCCCGGTGAGCGATAAGAGCCGCCCCCTTCTTCGACCACCGCATAAAACGGCGCCTTCGGGGCCAGTTTTTCGCCCATCATCCTCTCGACGTGCGGGTAGCGTGCCAGCATCGTGCCGTCGCGGCGGAAAACAGCCACCGATCCGCCGTCTTGCAAGGTAATCGCCTGGTAGAAGTCCTCGAAATAGCGAATGTCAATCGCGCTGACCACGAGGCCGAGCAAACGACCCTCGGGGCCGTTAACGCGACGCGCGAGAAAAAACGACCAGGCACCGGTCACCCGGCTGACGGCAGGAGCGCTGATGAACACTCCCGGTGTATCGGACTGTTGCAACCGGGTGAAATAGTCGCGGTCGGAGACGTCGATGGCCGGGCTCGGCCACAACCGCGAGCCGTTGACGAGCCTGCCGTCGGCGCTGATCAATCCAACGGCATCGGCCTGCGGAAGAAGCTTCAATCGGTCGCGGAGAAAGCGATGGACTTCTTCCGTCCCCATCAAGCGTTCGAACTGCTGCGGGCTGTCGACACCCGCGGCGAGGACCATCCCCTGCACCTCCTGGACAACCAGATCGACCGCCTGTATGGAGCGCGCCGTCTGTTCCGCAAGGACGATCCCGAGATTGGTCATTTCCTGCCGGGAGCGCGCGATCGC
>WNFR01000852.1_pt1 | contig 31207 bp, 28 predicted proteins | sample 5400221 | NCBI WGS metagenome assembly WNFR01 (sample SAMN13153357, study PRJNA577476) | soil metagenome | isolation source: 40 cm soil under Madrone tree | place: USA:California | collected 2016-06-14
CGAAGGCGTGCGCGCCGCGAGCCTCGCCTATTTCGGCAAGGAGCCGGCACGCCTCTCGGTCGCCGAGGGCGCGCTGCTGGTCGCGATCCCGCGATCGCCCGAGCGGCTTCGCCCCGATCGCCACCCGGAGGCGGCCCGCGCGGCCCGTGATCGCGTGCTCTCGCGCATGGCCGAAGCGGGCGTGATTTCGCCTGCCGCTCGTGCCGAGGCGCACGAGGAGGATGTCCCGCGGCTTCGCCTCACGATGCCGTTTCGGGCGCCGCATCTCGCGCGGGCTCTGCGGGACGAAGACCCGGCGGCGTCGACCCACCGGACCGCGATCGAGCCACTGCTGCAACAGCGGGTCGAGGCTCTGCTGCAACGCGAAGTGATGGCGCTCGATCCCGAAGCGAGCCTCGCCGCGATCGTTGTCGGCAACCACAACCGGCGCGTCCGCGCTTATGTCGGCAGCGCCGATTTCGGCGCCGTGGCGCGTCGGGGGGCGCTCGACATGGCGCGCGCTGTACGATCCCCGGGATCGGCGCTCAAGCCCTTCATCTATGCCATGGGCTTCGACCGGCTGATCCTGCATCCGGAGACCGTGCTGGAGGACCGCCCCCGGCATTTCGCCGACTACGCACCCGCGGATTTCGACGGGCGTTTTCAGGGGGAGGTGACCGCGCGGGAAGCGCTGCAATATTCGCTGAACCTGCCGGCTGTCGCGGTGCTCGACCGGCTCGGCCCGAGCCGGTTCACGGCCGCGCTTGCTGCCGCGGGTATCGGGTTGCGCCTCCCCGAGCCGGCGGCGGAGCCCGGTCTGGCGGTGGCGCTCGGTGGCGCCGGCATCACTTTGGCCGATCTGGTGCGGCTCTATATGGCGCTGTCGAATGGGGGAGAGGTGGCGCCGCTGCGCTATCGCAGCGATGATCCGCCTGCCCGAGGTACAGCGATCTTCGGGCCGCTTGCCGCATGGTATGTCAACGACATCCTGGTCGAGGCGCCGCCTCCGCCCGGCGTCTTGCCGACCGAAATCCGCCGCGGCCGACCACTTGCCTTCAAGACCGGCACGTCTTACGGCTACCGCGACTTCTGGGCGATCGGCTATGACCAGGAAGTGACGATCGGTGTGTGGGCCGGGCGGCCCGACGGCACACCGATGCCCGGCCGCAGCGGCCGACTGACCGCGGCTCCGGTCATGTTCAAGATCGCGGACCTTGTCGGCCCGCCGTCTTCGCAAAGCGGCGCGCCGCCTCCCTCTGGTGCGCTCTTGCTCGGCCGGAATGATCTGCCGCCCCGCCTTCGAAGGCTCGATCCCGGCCCGCTGGCGCAAGCCGCCGCGCCCAGCGGGGCACCTAAAATCGTCTATCCGCCGGACGGGGCATTGATCGAATGGCGCGGCGAGGAGCTATCCCTCGAAGCGAGCGGCGGCAAGCGACCGTTTCGCTGGCTGGTCGACGGCAAGCCGCTGCCACTCGGGCCGCCGCGCCGGCCGATTTATTGGCAGCCTGACGGCGTCGGCTTCTCGCAGCTCACCGTGATCGACGCCGAGGGCCGCAGCGCCCGCAGCACGGTGCGGCTTTCCCCTTAGCGCTGTGCTAAATTGCGCACACCCCGCGTGGAGAACCAGTGATGCCCCGCAACTCTGCCGCTTACGAAGAAGACTTCTACGCCTGGACGGTCGAGCAGAGCCGGCTTTTACGCTCGGGGGAACTGTCGACGATCGATGCCGCCAACATAGCTGAGGAGATCGAAAGCATGGGGCGCAGTGATCGGCGCGCGATAGAAAGCCGACTGACCGTCCTGCTGACCCATCTTCTGAAATGGCAACTGCAGCCGGCCATGAGATCACCGGGCTGGTCGGGGACCATTCGCGAGCAGCGCCGACGGATCGAAAAATTGTTGCGGGAGTCGCCCAGCCTGAGGCCCTTTGTGCTCGAGACGCTCTCGGAGGCATATGCCGAAGCGCGGGAGGACGCGCTGGAAGAAACAGGGTTGCCTGAAACCGACTTTCCTGCCGAATGCCCGTTCAGTCCGGACGAGGTGCTGTCGCGTTCGTTTCTTCCCGAGAGCTGACGGGGTAAGGCGGCCGGTGCAGGCCGGCAGGCGAGATCGTGAAGATCTCGTAGCCGGTCGCGGTCACCCCGATCGTGTGCTCGAACTGCGCCGACAGCGAGCGATCCTTGGTGACCGCAGTCCAGCCGTCGCTGAGGATTTTGACCTCGTAGCGCCCGGCGTTGATCATCGGCTCGACCGTGAAGAACATGCCTTCGCGCAGTGCCGGCCCCTCGTCGGGGTGGCCGTAGTGCAGGATCGAGGGGGCGTCGTGAAAGACCCGTCCCACGCCGTGGCCGCAAAAATCGCGCACCACGGAATAGCGGTGGCTCTCGGCGTAACGCTGAATCGCATCGCCGATCGCACCGATGCGGATGCCGGGCTGCACCACGGCGATGCCGCGCATCATAGCTTCATAGGTAACGTCGACCAGCCGCCTCGCTTTGACCGGAATGCGTTCGCCAACAAAAAACATTCGGCTCGTATCGCCGTGCCAGCCATCGACGATCACGGTGACGTCGATATTGAGGATATCGCTCTCCATCAGCCGCCGGTCGCCGGGGATGCCGTGGCAGACGACATGGTTGATCGAGGTGCAGATCGATTTCGGGAAACCGCGGTAGTTGAGCGGCGCAGGGATCGCATCGTGATCGACGATGAACCCGTGACACAGCCGGTCGAGATCGCCGGTGGTGATGCCGGGACGGACATGGGGTGTAATGAAGTCGAGCGTCTCGGCGGCGAGAATTCCCGCCCGCCGCATACCCTCGAACGCTTCCGCCCCGTGGATTTTGATCCGGCCGTCGCGCGCTTCGGAGGGCGCTAGGCCCATCATAACATCCTGCTGCATGCCTGGTATCGTTCGCATCGTCGCTGAGGGATCGAGCCGCTCTGGTGATAATCCGATAATCGGGCTCCGGCAATAATCGCCGAAGCGGCAGTGCCGGGATTCGAACGTAGGGATTCCATGGCCGTGCGACAATCCTCGCCGGGGCTGGCGGCGATTGTGCCGCCGCGCGCAATTGCCTATGAAGGGCGCCGCGCCAGAAATGGACAACGCCGAGGAGAAGATGACGACAAGCGACCCAGCGCCAAGGATCGTCACCGCCTGTGTCCTGATCATCGGCAACGAGATCCTGTCGGGCCGCACCCAGGACGCCAACTTGGCGTATCTCGCCCAGGGGCTCAACGAGGTCGGTATACGGCTGCGTGAGGCGCGGGTAATACCGGATGACCCCGATGTGATCATATCCACCGTGAACGAGGTCAGAGGTGTCTTCGACTATGTCTTTACGACGGGTGGGATCGGTCCGACCCATGACGACATCACCGCCCAATGTGTCGCCGACGCCTTCGGGGTTCTGCTGATCGTGCACCCTGAGGCCAAGCGCCTGCTCGAAACCCATTACCCGCCGGGCCACCTGAACGAGGCGCGGCTGCGCATGGCGATGGTCCCGGAGGGTGCGGTGCTACTGCCGAACCCGATCTCGCGTGCGCCGGGGTTTCAGATCAGCAACTTCTTCGTCCTGCCAGGTGTGCCCAGCATCATGCAGGGAATCTTCGAGCAGCTGAAATATCGCCTCGTCGGCGGCGAAAAGGTGCTCAGCCGAAGCGTCAGCTGCCATCTCGCCGAGGGTACTCTAGCAAAGGACCTCGGTGCATTGCAGGAGCGGTACCCCGACGTCGAGATCGGCTCCTACCCGTATTTCCGGCGCGGCGATTTCGGCGTGACCTTGGTATTGCGCGGCACCGACCGGGAACGGCTGGCCGAAGCGACCGAAGAGCTCAAAACGCTGATCCGAAAGCTCGGCGGCGACCCGCAGGACGGGCTGAGCGAGGGCTGACCGCCGAAGCGGACGTGGCGAAACGGTCGACGAGCCCAACGATTCTCGGGCGGCTGCAACTTCGCTCTCGCGCGACGAAGCGCGCTGTGGCACGAAGAAGGAGATCTGAGCGAACGCGGACGTGGCGAAATCGGTAGACGCAGCAGACTTCAATTGGAGTGCCCGCGGGGAAACTCGTGGAGCAGAACCGCTCAAAATCGGGGAAAGCTAACGGGGCGACCTAAGCCGATCCCGAGCCAAGCCCGTTCACGGGAAGGTGTAGAGACTAGACGGGCGGCGCCTACGGCCATCGAGCTAAGGCGAAGGGATAGTCCAGACCACGAACGCCTTTTCGCGGGCGGCGGCGAAAGCCGAAGTGGTACGAAAATCTGCTCCCCGAAAGGGGGTGCGGGTTCGAGTCCCGCCGTCCGCACCATATAGCCAAGGTCGAGATCGGGTTCGATCTTTTCTGTGCGGTCCCGCGTAATCTCAGTATCTCAGTGACCCGTGCGGTGCCGAGGCGGGTCCCCCCGGCGGGACGGCGCATCTAGTCTATTTGCGGTCCCGTGCCGGCGATTCACCGCCGCGGCAAGGCGGACTCTTTCACTGAGGATTGCGTTTTCGATCCATCAGACCGAATTGCCGACAGGCCGGACTTCGGTTGTTCATGCCAGGGTGCACCGCTGGGAGGCTCGGCCTGGGTATGCGACGCAACGGTTTCGGTCGGGGCCGTCGGGAGCGGCGACGGAAGTGGAGCTCTCGCTGTCGATCCTCTTTGGTGAAGGCCAAACCCCCGGAAACGAGCAGCAAAGCGCGAACAAGTGTCAGCGAAAACCGACCGCGGTTAATCGTCCAAACGCGTTCCGATGCGTCGAACGGCACGGCGCTTCTTTCTCCGAGTTGATGCGAGCCGCGCTCTCAGTGGTATGGGTCGGCAGCATCGCGAAGGCCGTCCCCGAAGAAATTAAAGGCAAGGACGGTTATGATGACGCACGCGACCGGAAGCATCAGCCACGGATAGAGCGCCACCACACTGATGTTTTGAGCTTCATTGAGCAGCACTCCCCAACTCGTCATCGGCGGGCGCAGGCCGAGGCCGAGGAAAGAGAGTGCGGTCTCGCCCAGGATCATGCCCGGGATCATCAGGGTTGCCGAGGCGATCAGATGGCTCATAAAACTCGGCAACAAGTGTCGACCGATGATGCGCGCCGGCCGCGCTCCCATGAGTACCGCGGCGGTGCAAAAATCCTCCTCGCGCAGCGCCAGGAGCTTGGATCGCACGGCTCGAGCGAGATGAGTCCATTCAATCATACCGAGGATCAGGGTGATGCCGATATAGACGAGGATCGGGCTCCAACTCACCGGCAGGATCGCCGATAGCGCCATCCACAACGGCAGATGCGGAAACGTCTGGATGACCTCGATGCCGCGTTGGATCAGGATATCGGTCCATCCCCCGTAATAGCCTGCAATCCCTCCGATCAAGATGCCCAGCGTGAAGCTGACCGCAACGCCCAAAAGCCCGACGGTCAGCGAGAGGCGCGCCCCGTAGATCATGCGAGACAAGAGATCGCGCCCGAGTCTGTCAGTTCCGGCCAAGAACAGCTGCCCGCCGTGAGCCGGGCAAATAAGGTGCAGGTCGCCGGCAAACAACCCCCAGAAGCGATATGCACTACTATGACAGAAGAAGCGTACCGGCTCCCGCTTCTGCGGGTTCGGCGTATAGACTCGCTCCAGGTTGTTCATGTCGAGCCGGTAGTCATACCCGTAAACAAAGGGTGGGACGAGGTAGCCCTGATCGAAGATCCGGACTCGCTGTGGCGGGGCATAGATAAAATCCGTGTTCCGCGTATCCAAATCATACGGGGCGAGGAACTCGCAAAAGAGGATCGACACATACATCGTCAGAAGTATCGCGCCGGACAGTAAGGCGATCCGGTGGCGGCGCAACTTCCACCACACCATTCGCCACTCCGACGCCATGTAAAAGCGCTCCTGCGCCGGCGTCATCCTTTCAACCGAATAGGGGTCGAACGGGGCCTCCGAGACGTAGTGTGGCAATGAGTCGGCGGTATGTTCGGCCAAGCCGCTGTCGCGCGGAGCGCCGCCGGCAGCAAAGATGAGGCCGGTCATTCGCGCCGACCCGCTTGCAGCCGGATGCGCGGATCAAGCACGGCCAATGCTAGATCGGACACGAATACGCCAATGACCGTCAGGAATGCCATGAACACTAAAAACGAGCCGGCAAGATACATGTCCTGACTACGCAGCGCGTCAAGCAACATTGGTCCGGTCGTCGGCAAGGACATCACCACCGAGACTATTGCCGCCCCGGAAATGACATGCGGCAAAAGCGAACCGATGTCGGAAATGAACGGATTGAGAGCCATACGCAACGGATATTTGAACAGCAACTTGAAGGGATGTAGACCTTTGGCGCGCGCGGTCACCACATATTGCTTTTGCAGCTCGTCGAGCAGATTGGCACGCAGCCGCCGGATCATGCTAGCCGTTCCTGCTGTGCCGATGACTACGACGGGAATCCAGAGATGCGCTGCCAGCGAAAAGGCCTTGGGCAAACTCCACGGCTGATTGACGTATCGTGGATCCATGAGGCCGCCGATCGAAATTCCAAGATACACATTGGCTAAATAGAGCAGGACGAGCGCCAACAAAAAACTCGGCGTGGCCAACCCGAGGAATCCCAGCAATGTCAGGACGTGGTCTGTCCAGCTGTACTGATGGGTCGCCGAATAGACACCGATCGGAAACGCTACAATATAGGTGAAAAGTATTGTCGTGAAGGACACGATGAATGTCATCAATAAGCGGTCGCCGACCACCTGGTTGACGGGCAAGTTGTACGCGAAGGAGTAGCCCATGTCGCCACGCAGAAGGCCGCCAACCCAGAAGAGGTATTGTTCCCAAAGCGGGCGATCAAAACCGTACTGCGTCTGCAGGAAATGAATTTTGGCAAGATCCGCCGCCTCGCCCGAGCTTTGCAGCTCTGCGATGTAGGTTGAGAAATAATCACCTGGCGGGAGGTTGATGATGGTGAAGATTACGATGGTGATCGCGATCAGTGTCGGGATCATGATCAGGATCCGGTGAACGATATAACCGAGCATGGTCTGGAATTCTTACTGCGGCGCCGCCGGCAAGGCATCCAGAGACGCGGATTTCGCCGGCATCTCGGAATGGTCGAACCAGAACCCGTCCGGCTTGTAAATGCCAAAATAAGCGCCAGGGTCCCAGTTGTAGTTCCCCTGCTCGGGAACATTATGGAGTTTGGCGTTAACCACGATGGGTTGAAGCACGCCCGCTACCGTACCAATGGAAAAAACTTCATCCGCCCAGATTCGAAGTATATCATCCCAGATCCGCGCATGTTCCTCTTCGGATACAGCGGCGAGCCACTCCCCGTAAAGCTCCTTCAGCCGGATTGCGGACGGGAGATTGGGAGGTTCGCCCGCCATCCCCTTTGTCTCATAATATTGACCCCATTTCGGCCACTCGAGCTGCTGCTGACTTGTCGGCGCGAATTCTGCTGGCGACATGGCGGCAGTTGCGAGCCCATTTTCGATGCCTTTGTCGATGGACATCAGCGTCTCGCCGGAGAAGACCCGCCGCCGGAACAGCGTCAGCTGCGACGGTTTGGCGAAGAGCCTGATCCCGATGCGCCGCCAGCTATCACGGATCAACTCCAGCACGTCTGATTGCTCAGACGATTCTCCCGAGTTCTCGACAATGATCTCCATCGGTCGCCCGTCCGGAAGCAAGCGCACACCGTCACCGTCCCGCTTTGCCAGCCCGACCAGGTCGAGGAGGCGACTAGCCTCGCTCAAATCGAATTTTGCCCAGGCCGAACGGTACTCGGGATTATGTAGCGGGCTCTGGGGCAGGACCGTGTTCTGACCTTCTACCGCCAACCCGAAATAGATCGCCTGATTGATCTCGTGGCGATCGATCGCCAGCGATAGAGCGCGGCGAAATCGCAAGTCGCGCATGAGACCGTGCCAGATCTCGTCACTGACATTGAGGTTCGGATAAAGGGCGAGCTGGCTGCCCGGACCGGTGCGCCACAGCTTCACCTTGAATCCGTTGCGCTGTTCGCTCGCCTTTAGGAAAGTGTAGTTATCAAAGCGCAGGTAGCGCGCCTGCAGATCGCTCTCACCGGCTCCGGTCTTAGCCGGGATGATCTTGCCGTCGGCGATCGAGAAGATCACACGATCGATGTAAGGAAGCTGATGTTCTGCCTTATCGATACGATAGTAATAAGGATTCCGTTCAAATACAAAACGGTCAGCCGGTGGTTTGGTCCTCAGGATCCACGGCTCCAGTGACGGTAAGTCCGGGTTATCGTCCCGATACATCGTATCCATTCTATTGTGGAGAGATGCCCAATTCCGTTGGTTAGTTTGTTTGACTAGAATGTCTAATTTCGTCTTTTCCGTGTATTTCTGATGGAATTGCTTGAGATAATGAGAGGGGCGATAGATGTAGAGTGGGCTCGCCGCGGCGAGATCGGGCAGGAACAGCGGGTTCGGCCGCGTCCAGCTGTAGCGAACAGTCGTTTGGTCCAATACCTCGAACCGAGGTCCCTCACCCTGCGGCAGCATCGATATGGGTAAGCCCGACGGCGACAGTTGAGTGTTCTGCGCGACATCCTCAAACCAATAGCGGAAATCTTCAGAGGTAAAGGGATGCCCATCGGACCATTTGTGCCCATTGCGCAAATGCAGTGTGAAAATGCGGCCGTCCTCGACATCTATGGATTTGAGAATGTCCGGCTTGAGAGTGAGCGAAGGGGTGTATCCGACCAGCCTTGCATAGCCGTAAACCACCATCATCCGGGTGTCCTTGGGGCCACCCATCAGCATCCGAAGCTCACCGCCGGGTGTTCCAATCGTTTCCAGTTCAGCGACCGCCGGCTCTTTCGGCAGTCGTTCGTCTACCTTGGGCAGCTTTCCATGTGCTATGTCTTCTTCAAAGGCCGGGGTTTCTTGCAACTCGGCCCGCGACACGCCCGATAGCGTAAGCGCAACGACCAGAGCGAGACCGATCTGAATCACCCTCGGATTTTCCCCGGTCGTCCGAATCCAGAAGACTTCACGCCCGCGCACGATCGGTCGCCCGGGCCGTCACCGAGACGGGCGGTACCGTCGCTTCGACACAATGACCTGGAGCAACTTCGATTAATTGCGGCGAATTTGCGGTATCTCGTCGGAAAGGTTCCGGCCACGCCCCCGGGTCCGAGGCTTTGTCGGCGATCAACTGATCGAAGTCTAAGCGCTGGGAGGGGTCCGGCGTCGGCACGGCCGCGAGTAAGGCCTGGGTGTAGGGATGAACCGGATTGCGAAACAGCGTTGCACGATCGGCGATTTCGACAATACGGCCAGCGCACATCACCGCGATGCGGTCGGCGATATAATCGACGACCGCGAGATTGTGTGAGATGAACAGGTAAGTCAGCGCCAATTTCTGCTTTAGATCCATCAACAAATTGAGGATCTGCGCCTGAATGGAAACATCGAGCGCAGAAGTCGGCTCGTCGCAGATCACGAGGCCTGGCCGCAATGCGAGAGCCCGGGCGATGCCGATACGCTGGCGCTGACCTCCGGAGAAGCTGTGCGGGTACCGCTTGACATGCCGAAGATCGAGGCCGACGAGAGTGACGAGCTCATACACCATCTCACGGCGGGAGAGCGCGTCGCCAATACTGTGGATCACCAGCGGCTCTTCGATGATGTCATAGACAGTCATTCGCGGGTTCAAGGATCCAAACGGATCCTGAAAAATGAACTGCACCTGCCGCCGAAACCGCTTCAATTCCTCTCCTTCGAGCGCGAGCACATCGATCAATCGCCCGTGGTCGTTAAAGGTGATTGACCCCGAATCCGGCGTGACCGCTCGTAACAATACCTTGCTGAGGGTCGTCTTCCCGCACCCGCTCTCGCCGACGAGCCCGAGACACTCGCCGCGCTCGATCTTGAGGCTGATCCCGTCCACGGCGATTACTCGCGAGCCGGACTTCCCACTGACGAGCAACCCACTCTTGCGGATCGTATAGCTCTTTTTAACGTCCACGCACTCGAGTAGCGGTCCGGCAGCATCGGCCGGCCACTTTCTTCTTTCGGCCATCAAATGTGGCGCATCTCCCGCTGCAATCTCGCGGATCGGCACCAGGCGCTCGCCCGGTTTCATGTCGAAGCGGGGCACCGCGCGCAGCAGCGCCTTGAGGTAGGGGTGTTCCGCCTGCCGAAAGATATCTTCCAGCGTGCCGCTCTCCATGACCTCGCCTCGGTACATGACGATAATTTCCTCGGCGACGTTGGCGACGACACCGAGGTCGTGGGTGATCAACAGGACAGCCATACCGAGGTCGTGCTGGAGCTCGACCATCAGCTTCAAGATCTGCGCTTGGATTGTCACATCGAGCGCGGTCGTCGGCTCATCCGCGATCAGCAGCGCCGGACGGCAGACCAACGCCATCGCGATCATCGCGCGCTGGCGCAATCCGCCAGACAGTTCGAACGGGTAACTCCGCAACGCGCGCTTTGGATCGGGGAAACCGACAAGGCGAAGCATCTCCTCGGTCAATTCGGTGGTTTCTGTAGAAGTAACCGGGCGATGAAGCCGCAACGCCTCACCCACCTGATTGCCGATGGTATGCAGGGGAGAAAGCGAAGTCATCGGCTCTTGAAAGATAATCGAGATCCGGCCGCCCCGTATGGCACGCATCTGCGCGCTATCGCTCGGCAATTTGGCGATGTCGATAACCTTGCCGTCGAGCCGGGGATCGGCAAACAAGACCTCTCCCCGCGTGATAACACCGCTGCGCGGAAGGATGCGAAGAATGGTTTGGCTGACGACGGACTTCCCCGACCCCGATTCCCCGACCAGCGCCACGATAGATTGTGACCGCACACGAAACGAGACGCCGGTGACCGCACGGATGAAGCCACCCGGGGCAGCGAAACGGACGTGGAGATCTCGCACTTGAAGAAGATCGGTCACGCCACCCCTCCGGCCGCTTGCCGCAGGTCGGGTCCGATGCCGCGGCGCTTGACCCCGAGAGCCTGCAGATTGACCGAAGTGGCCGCGCTCACGGAGAGGCCGCGCATCTCGGCAGCTTTGGCCGATGCCTCGACCAGCTCGGTAAAGCCCTCGATCCGGCTATCGACGCGCAAGGTCGACGATCCCGAGCGAAGCTCGAGCTGCATCCATCCCCCATGGCCATCGCGACGCGTAGAGTAGTAGGCAAGCTTGATACGGTCGAGTTCCCTCCAGGAGATCGAGACCCGAAGCAGACCGGAGGCGTGTAAGGCCGCCTCTGTCGCTTCAATTTGGGTTCCATGTCGAAGCGCGGTCCGAATACCAAACACAGCGAAGAGGGCAGCAAACCCGCCCAACACGGTCGCAGCAACCATGCCGACGGGCACGGTTGCGAGGATGGCAGCTGTCGGGAAGAGCCCGGCCGCAGTGCGGACATAGTCACCGACCATTGCCGAAGCTGGATAGGCGTGACGGGTCATGCCGGGGCAAGGGTCGTCGGGACGAATACTTTGGTTGCGTCGAGCCAGTGCGCCGCAGCATGCGCCCCGGTTACCACGACCAACCGGCGGAGGAATGCGTCCGTCGCTGCGTCCTGAACAAGGTGGTGGGTCAAAATTCCTGTCGGCTCTTCGGCACAGGCGCTGCCGAGGCGGCGCGCCCGCAGGTGTCCGACCAGGCTGCCCAGCGCCGCCCCTTCTCCGATGAAGCCGCGGTCGCCGGCCCAGGCGACGAGATCGACATGGACATTCGCCTCAATGAGGCCAGGAAGCGGTGAAGCGGCGTGCCGCGCTTTCACCCGCGAAATTGCGCTGATGCCGCAATCGCGAAGGAGCGGCAGGAAAGAGTCGTCGAAACGGTTCCACGGCGGTACCAGTACGGGAAGCGCGCGGGTCCCAAAGAGTTGCGTCAGCCGCGCTCGGCCTTTGGCGAGGTCAAACGCCACCTGGTCGCGATAGCGCTCCGCAGGAAATTCACTCTTCTTCCCACCGTCCGAATGATTCGAATGACGCCAACCGTGCTGAAGAACGACCAGGCTCGGTCCCGCGGCCGATCGTACAGAGCGGGTGAGCCAAACGACCAGCTCCGATTCGGCATCGGCCGGGATGACCGCAAGCGCGATCGGAACCTTCCCCGCAATCGTTACTAAGCGATCGAGCCTCGCGCTCGGCGCCACCGCGTCGTCGTCGCGCCACCACAGCGTTGCAACCCGTTCCGCATCTCTCCAGCGGTCGAGCTCATCGACCACATCGGGCCATCCCGCGGCCATGACCGGAGCAACATGCGGCAGCTGGCTCATGGGCAGATCATATCGCCGGTCCGCTGCAACACAAATTCTCGACGGCGCGCGTGCCGGCCTTAGTGGGCGATCGCATCATGCCCGCGATCAGGGTGGCGGTGCGTCGGGCACCCGCAGTGTCGATCGCGATTGCCCCTGGCCCGCGGGCGATCGCGCGATCGATCGCACCGGCGAGCCGCTCCGGCGACAGCTCGCTCTCGCGAACCAGTTCGACGATGCCGCGGGCGGCGAGGGCTTCCGCACGCAGGCTCTGCTCGGTTTCGCGCTCCGACGCGAAGGGCACGACGACCGCAGCCACGCGGGCGGCGAGAATATCGAGTATGGAATTATAGCCTGCTTGGCTGACCGAGACGCGGCAACGCCGCAACATTTGCGGAAACTCTTGTCGGTAGCGTTCGATGATCACACCCTCTGGCAGACGGCTGGCCAGCGCATGGAATTCCGTCTCCGACAAGTTAGGCCCGGCAAGCAGTCGCCAATTTAAGCCGGCGAGACAGCCCCCTCGCCGCGCCTCGATCGCTGTCGAAAGTAGGGCGCCGCCGACGGCCCCTCCGCCCGCTGATACCAGAACCTCGTCCGTGCCGGGCGTTCCCTCCGCCCCGTCCGGTTCGTCGGCATCGCCCACGTAACCGGTGTAGATCAGGCGATCTGCGATCTCCGGTGCAAGGGAGAAGCTCGCTTCCAGCGCAATGAAGGCGGGATCGCCGTGAACCAGCACGAAGTCGAAATCGGCGCGAACGCGATCGACGATCTCACGACGGCGTTTCGGGTCCTCGGGTGCGACCACAATATCCCGAAGTGAACAAAGCACGAGCGGCCGGGGGCGGCGCGACCGGACCGCATCGATCAGCGGGTCCAGCTCGAAGCGAAACGCTCGGCGGCCGAAGGGGAACGCCTCGATCAAGACGGCATCCGGCAGCGCGACCTCGAAGGCAGCCAGCAGCGCCGCTCGCCGTGTCTCTCGCAGCGCGTCGTCAATCGGCCGGCCCGCGACGTCGACAAGGTGTTTGAACCCGGCGTCGCGAGTTCTGATCGGGGGGAGCTGAACGACGCGTTCGGCAGACGGACAAGCCTGCATTGACAGAGGCTCTCCTCCCGAGACGAGGGTCACTCTGATACCCCCCCGAGCGAGCGCGTCGACAATTCTCAAAGCCCGTCGCAAATGCCCGATGCCGAGCAGGTGCTGAACGTAGAACAGGACGGAGCCGGTCATGGTATCGCACTATCCCTAGGAAAGAGTTAATCCGTTCGGCAGCAGGCCGGCAGCGGCTGTCGATAGGAGATTTCGGTGGCGACCAGACACAGGGCTCGATGCCATTGGCCCCATCACGAGGGAAGTGCCCGCTGAACCATGTCGATCATGATGGCCAGCCGACGGGCGGCAGTGGATAGATCATGCTCCGTCCGGGCGCGCTGCTGCGCGGCCCGGGCGAAAGCGGCACGTCTGCCCCGGTCGATAATCAAGCTGCGCACGGCAGCGGCAAATGCCGCCGCATCGCCGGGTCGGACAAGCATGCCGGTCATTTCCGGCATGACGATCTCACTGACGCCGCCACCACCACCGGCTACGACTGGCAACCCACTCGCCTGCGCCTCGAGTAGAGCCATGCCAAACGCCTCGTTAAGGGCTGGCCACACAAACAGATCGGCCGACGCTAGCCGGTCTCGGATTGCCACGGAGGCGAGCGCTCCCGCCCAGATCACGCGCTCCTTGACCGCGTCCAGCGCGTCCTCGACGTCCTGCCTCGCCGGACCGTCGCCGACCACCTCCAACGACCAAGACAGATCAAGCAGGCGTGACATGGCGTCTCCAAGGATTCGATATGAGGCGAGTTTGTCGCCGTAGCGCATCATTGCAACTGCGATCAGGCGCGGCGGCCCGAGTTTCTCTCTTGCTTGCCGACCGAAGGAGGATGCATCGAGGAATGGCGTCACAGCGACCCACCGCCAGGGATCCCGCAGCAGCGGCAGGACACAATCTCGGTCGGCCGGATTCAGCCCGATCACTGCATCGGCCCGCCGGATCGCTCTCCTTGCAGCATCGCGGCCGGCCGCCCATTCTCCAAGCGCCTGTTTTGGCGCGTCGGAAGCCTCAGCGACTACATAGGGGATCCCGAGCGCGTCGGCAATCACCGGGCCAAGCCAATCCGGGGCCTTGTGATAAAGGTGATAGGTAAACCAAAGCTCAGGCGCGGTTTCCGGCGCCTTCAGACAGCGGCGGAGAAATCGTCTCGCGAGCCGCGCGCCGAGTGCAGCCAGTCGGATTTGCCGGGTCAGATCGCCATGTCCCTCATAGCTGCGAAAGCGCGAGGCGACACAGGCGTCGTGCCCAGCGATCCGCAAGGCCGCAAGAAACAGCTGCGCTACCCGCCGGTCTCCCGAGGGAATTGGATGATCCGGAGGCTTCAACGGCGCGTAGAAGGCGATGCGCATGCCATCCGGGCCCCCTCCTGGCCCACGCTAAGGACGCTCGCCGAGCGCAAGAGTAAGGGCAGGCTCGCCGTTCTCATTGCCCCCAGCCGGAGCGGAGTCCAGCCCAAAGCGCTCCGCCAGCACATCGATCCCCGGTCCCATAGAAAAGAGGCTGCGCACGCGCCATTCGCCGGCGGCGGCGAGCTGGGCCCGCGTTGCGGGATCGCGGATAAGGCTCGCCAAGGCGTCAGCGAGCGCGAACGGATTGCCAGGCGGTATCAGTAGCCCGGTTGCACCATCCTGGATAAGCTCCGGAATCGCCGATACGTTGGTCGAGATGCAGGCGAGCCGCTGGCTCTGCGCCTCGATCAGGACATTGGGAAGGCCATCCCGGTCGCCGTCCTTCGCGACCTTGGAGGCGAGCACGAAGAGATCCGCGCCCCGGTACGCGGCAAGCACCTCCGGCTGGGCCAAAGCGCCACGCCACTCGATGCGGTGCGATAGACCCATGCGCTCGGCCCGGTCCCTCAACGTCGCGCCGAGCGCGCCGCCGCCGATATGGACAAATCGCCATTCGAGTCCAGTGGGCAGAAGCGCTAGCGCTGCGAGAAGGTCATCGTAGCCCTTCTTCGCCACGGCCCGTCCGACAGAGAGCAGGAGAACGGGGTTACGGGGGTCGCTGCCGTCATTCCCGTTCGCACGTGGCGGTGCTATCGGAAAATACTCGAGATCGAGGCCGTGATAGCACAGCGCAACCGAATCCTGGCAAGGCGCCAAGCTCGCGAGATGGTTGCGCCCGGCTTCGGTGCAGGTCACCACCCAACCAGCTTCGGCGAGCTTTACTCGCTTCTCCCATGCCGGGAGCGTCCAGATATCCTTGGCGTGCGCCGAAACGGTCCAGTCCAGGCCAGCTATCAACGCGGCATAACGGGCGACTGAGGCCGGTGTGTGGAGAAAATGTGCATGGAGACGATCGATGTCGGCAGGCAGTTCCGCCGCCAATACCAATGCTTGGCCAAAGCGGCGGACGCGGTTTGGAGTCGGGTCGCGGCGAAGATCGGCGAGCCATGCAGCCCGCGCCCGACCATATCCGGGGCGTCGGCGCGAACGCCGCCAGCCATGCCAAATTCGACGTGGCTCCTGATAGAGGTATTCCGGAAGGTAGAGCAGCCCGGCTCGGATCAAGCCGTGGACTGGATGGGTTGCGCGATCGGTCTGGTGGCGCAACGACACGATGAGGATGTCGAGCCCACGTTGCTCTAGGGCAAGAATCTCCTGGGCGATGAAGGTTTCGGAAAGGCGCGGGTAGCCCTTCAGGACGAAGGCGACGCGACTTGCGGCCCATGCTGACGCCGGCACACTAGGTTCCGAAGCGCGTCCGCGCCGCAAAGCAGCCCGCCCGCCCCTGGTCGAGCCAATTTCGGACCAGGCGGTTGACCACGGGCATGCCGTCGAGCAGCCCGGGGATCAGAACAGCCGAGGGCGGAGGTTGCCGGGGCAGTAGGCGAAGTGCAGCGGCCATCACTCGAGGGTCGCGGCCCTCTTGCTCAGACAGCATAGTCAAGAGGCCGAGTTCGGCGGCGCGCTCGGTCCTGATGAACTGCTCCAAGCGTGGCGCTGTCCGTGGCACGATCAATGCCCGCTTGTCGAAAGACAGGATCTCGCAAAACGTGTTGTAGCCGCCCATCGCGACGACCCCGGCGGCGCGCGCCATCAAGCTCTCCAGCCGAGCGTTGAAGGTGATCGCCCGAACGTTGGCGAGCTTGGTCGCACGGCTGGCGAACGCTGCTCGTTGTTCGGGCAGCATAAACGGACCGAACACAAGCAGGGCGGGGTACGGAATATCGCGGTCGCTCTCGTATGCCGAGAGGACCAGATCGATCAACGCCTCACCGTCCCCGCCGCCGCCCGGCGTGACTAGCAGGAATTCGCTGTCAATGATCCCCAGGATCTCCGGCGTGAGCTGCAGTTCGCCGGCGGTGCGAGCGAGATAGCCGGTATAGGTCATGCGCTCGCGCACACTCTTCGGAACAGAAAGGCCGGCGAGCGGATCACAGATTTGCGGCAGGCCGTACACCCAGATCTCGTCGTAATACTCGGCCAACGCCGGTACCGCCTGCTTGCGCTCCCATTCACTCTCGAGCGCCTCGGGATCGTCCATGACGTCGCGCAACCCAAGGACCAAGGCGGTCCCGCGCCTTTGCAACAGATCGAGGGTGTCGCGCACTTCACCGCGCAATCCCAGCGGTTCCTTGTCGACGATCAGCAGGTCGGGATCGAAGATGTCGGCGGTGTGCTGAATTATCGAGGAACGCATTGCCAGCGTCTCGTCGATATCAATGTGGAGATTGAGCGAGACATACTCGCCATTGCGCAGCTTGATGACACCGGGTACCCGCACAAAATCAACGCGGGAACGGAAATCAAAGCTGCCAATGATCGGCGATCCCGAGAGGATCAGAATCGATACTGCGGGATCTGCGTCGACCAGAGAGTGCGCGATCGCCCGACAACGGCGCAAATGGCCAAGTCCGAAGCTGTCGTGGCTGTAGATAAGCACCCTTTTATGGTGACGGCGAACGGCCACGCGGGGGTCTCTCATTTAACCATGCCAATCGACTATTGCACAAGCGGTCGCGGCGCGAAATGATCTTTTCATGAAGGCCATGATGATGAAGGGGACGGCGGTTCTCATTACCCCGGTCGAAGAAACTCTCCGGCCCTCGCGGGATGCGCTCAGAATCCTTCCGGGGCCGCAGAACCAAGTCACTTCATCGCCGGCCGCCAAGCCGCCAGAGACGGACGCCGGAGATCCAAACGCGCTTGAACCGACAATCTATCGCTTTATTCTTAAGCACAGCTTGGGACAGCAATTTCTACTCCTCGTTTTTACTCTGCTCTCTTTTCCTTTCCTTTATTTTTCGCTCGATTTGCCGAAAACCATAGTCAACCAGGCAATCGGCGGCAAACAGTTTCCCCAGGGTATTCTCGGCTTTAGCTTTGACCAGATAACCTATCTTTTAATGCTCTGCGCAGTTTTCTTACTCTTGGTGTTTGTTAACGGAGCCTTCAAATATTTCATAAATACGTTTAAGGGGCGACTCGGTGAACGGATGCTGAGGCGGTTCCGCTTTCAGCTATATCACCGATTGCTGCGCTTTCCGCTCACCCAATTTAGCAAGACCTCCTCGGCCCAGATCATACCGATGATTACATCGGAGTGCGAATCGCTGGGCGGTTTCATCGGCGATGCCTTTGTAACGCCGGCGTTCCAGGGAGGGACGCTACTGACGATCATCTTCTTCATGTTCATGCAGGACCCGGTATTGGGTGCAGCCGCGGTCGCGCTTTATCCGCTACAAGGCTATGTTATCCCGAAATTGCAGCGCAAGGTGAACCAGCTCGGAAAGCGTCGCGTCCGCACCATCCGGGAAGTCGCCGACCGCGTCCATGAGTCTGCAGCTGGTATTGTCGATATACACGCCAATGACTCAGTCAAGCTGCAGTTGACTACCTTCGCCAACCTCCTTGGTGTAATCTATGACATACGGTTCGAGATCTATAAACGTAAATTTTTTGTTAAATTTCTCAATAATTTTATTGCGCAACTCACGCCGTTCTTTTTTTATTCGATCGGCGGATATTTGGTAATCCGCGGGAATCTCTCATTTGGTGCCCTGGTTGCGGTCCTAGCAGCCTACAAAGATCTGGCGTCGCCGTGGAAAGAGCTACTCGATTTTTACCAGATCAAGGAGGATTCGCGGATCAAGTACGAGCAAATCGTAGAGCAATTCCAACCCGTAGGGCTGATCGACGCCAGGCTCCAGTTGGCGGAACCGGAGAAGCTCCTCCCGCTTACCGGCGGGCTTGCGGTCGTTAACCTGTCGCTTGCCGAGGATGACAGCAGCCGCATCCTCGACGGGGTCAGCTTCACGGCTTCGATCAAACAGCACATTGCCGTAGTCGGACAAGGCGGTAGCGGAAAGAACGAGCTCGCTCTGTTGCTCGCCCGACTGATCCAGCCCACGAGCGGACGGATCATGATCGGCGGGGTTGAAATTGCTACGCTCCCGGCGGCGGTGGTAGGGCGACGGATCGGATATGTTGACGCGACGCCGTACCTTTTTGTCGGTACCCTGCGCGATAATTTACTATTTGGTCTTCGCCACATCCCGGTCCGGCCAGCCAATTACGAGGGGTCGGGGAACAAACGCCGTGCCAGGCAACTCCACGAAGCTCGACAGTCCGGGAACATCGAGCTCGACCTCCATGCGGACTGGCTCGATTACGAAGGCGCAGGGGTCGCCGACCCCGACGCCTTGTCTCGGCGGGTCACACAGGTGCTGGCCCGTCTCGACCTCGAAGAGGCGGTCTATACCCTAGGGCTCCGTTGGCGCCTGGATCGGGAGGCTCATCCCGAAGCGGCCGTCCGGCTTCTTGAAGCCCGAAAGGCACTCGCCGCCCGGCTTATCGAGGACGGGATAACTAACCTCGTTGAGACCTATGACCCCGAGCGGTTCAACTTTAACGCGTCGGTGGCGGAGAACTTGCTCTTCGGAACCCCGATCGGACCCGTGTTTGATTTCGAAGCGCTCGCTGACAACACCTACGTATCCCAGGTTCTAACAAAGGTTGGGCTTATCGAAGATCTTGTAACCGCTGGAAAGCATGTGGCGGAAACCATGGTCGAACTGTTTGCCGACCTGCCGCCCGATCATGAATTCTTTGAGCAATTCAGCTTTATCAGCGCCAACGATCTTCCCGAATTCGGAGCCATACTCGGCCGTATCGGGAAGGCGGGAACCATGGCGCTTGCCAAGGAGGATCGCGTAAAGCTGCTCTCGCTGCCATTCAAGCTGATTCCTGCGCGGCACCGGCTCGACGTTGTCGATGAAGCGATGCAACAGCGGCTACTCGAGGCGCGCCGCGTATTTCGCGCGGACCTCCCGCCAAAAGCGCGGCAGCAGATCGAGTTCTTCGACCCGGAGCTTTATAACGCAGCTGCCTCGGTCCAAGACAATATCCTGTTCGGCAAGATAGCCTATGGAGAGTCGGACGCGCCGGTCCGGATTCCTACGATTGTCGCGGAGGTGATCGACGCGCTGTCGTTGCGCCAGACCGTCATCGATGTCGGGCTAGACTACAACGTTGGGACGGGCGGCTCGCGCTTGTCGTCGGCCCAACGGCAGAAAGCCGGAATCGCCCGCGCCGTGCTCAAGCGCCCTGACCTGCTGATCCTCAACGAGGCAACCTCTGCTCTAGACGGGCAAGAGCAGTCGAAGGTAAGCAAGGGGCTGAAGGACGAATTCGCCGATCGAGGTATAATTTGGGTGCTGCATCGGGCGAGCCTCGCACGAAATTTCGACCGCATCCTTGTGCTGAGCAACGGAAGGCTGGAAGAGCAGGGAAGTCTCTCCGAACTCGAAGGAAACGGATCGCTGATGTCGTTGCTGGTCGCGGCGGAATGAGAGACACATCCATGCCAGGAGGGAGGAAATGAGCCTGAAGCAAGAATTCGAGCTGCTTCGACGAGTGCCGATCTTCGCGGAGATCGAGCCCGCAAAGCTGAAGCTCTTGGCCTTCATGAGCGAGCGGGTCGGCTTCGACCCTGGAAAAAGGCTGATGCAGCAAGGGGACCCTGCCGACGCAGCCTATCTGATCATCGAAGGACACGCTGAGGTCATCGCCGAGACACCCGCTGGGCCGGTGATCCTAGCGACAGTCGGGGCCAACGAGATCGTCGGTGAAATGGGCATTCTGTGCAACGCGCCGCGAAATGCGACTGTCTGTGCCAAGGACCGTCTCATAGCCCTACGCATCTCGAAAGAACCGTTTATGCGCATGGTACGGGAATTCCCAAACATAGCGGTCTCGATCATGCAGGAACTGGCCCACCGGCTGGATTCTACAAACAACCAGCTTCGTACTGCGCGCGCAGAAGTAAATCGGTTGCGTGAAACGGCCGGTATCGCTGCTTGATCGCTCGTGAGCCGGCTCGATAGCTTTATACGGCGTCTCGAAGCCCAGCGCGCATGCCTCAACTGCGCAGCGCATCTGGTCCGCGACTTAGATGGCGAGGTGCTGGAGCTCGGCCTCGGCAATGGGCGAACCTATGATCACCTTCGCGAGCTTTTTCCAGAGCGCCAGATCTATGTTTGCGAGCGGCAAGTAGCAGCCCATCCGGATTGCATACCGCCGTCCGAACTTCTCCTGCTCGGCGACATGCGCGAGACCTTGCCGGCGGCCCGCAAGCACCTCGAGGGGCGCGTGGTGCTCGCTCATTTCGACCCCGCAACCGGAGACGTCAAGACAAGCCGGGCGCTCGCTGCCGAACTCGCACCATTAATTCTGCCGCTGCTGCGTCGGAACGGAGTTCTCGTCAGCGAGCCTGCGATAGCTGCCGAAGAATTGATCCCCCTCGCCTTGCCGGACGGCATCGCTGCCGGACGGTACAATCTTTACCGGCGCGTCAGCTTCCGATCGCCACCATGACCGGGACATGATCGGACGCTTTGCTCCAACCCCGGCTGTCACGGTGAACGCGGGTTTCGTCGAGAGCGCCAACGAGCGACGGCGTCACCCAGACGTGATCGAGCCGACGGCCACGGTTCGACGCCGACCAGTCGCGGGCACGGTAGCTCCACCAAGTGTACAAGCGCTCCTCCGGCGGCACGAAGTGACGCACCGCGTCGACAAAGCCGCCCGCCCGCTGCAAGCGGCCAAGGCGCTCGACCTCGACCGGAGTGTGGCTGACCACCGTCAGAAGCTGCTTGTGTGACCAGACATCGGTCTCCAACGGCGCGATGTTGAGGTCGCCCACCGCGACCATCGGGCGGCCGTCTTGCCGTTCTGCCGCAAACCACGCCGTGACCTCGTCCAGAAACTGCAGCTTATGGGCGAATTTAGGGTTTGCGTCCGGATCTGGTAAATCGCCTCCAGCTGGAACGTAAATGTTATGAAGTTCGATGCCACCGGGCAATTCGGCGACGGCATGGCGGCAATCGGCGCGTTTGCACCAGGCTCGGATCCCGGACGATTGGAACGGTGCCCGCGACAGGATCGCAACCCCGTTATAGCCCTTCATCCCGTGCACGAGCATATGGCGGTAGCCGAGCGCCTCGAACGCCTCGCGCGGGAAGAGCTCGTCCGGGGTCTTGGTCTCCTGCAGACAGAGAACATCTGGGGCCCATTCCGTGACAAGCCGCCGAACATTGTCGATCCGCATCCGGATCGAGTTGATGTTCCAAGTGACGAGGCGCACCTTCACCCTTGCGCGGTCATCGGTTCATGGCAAGCTGGTACCGGTACCACCAAACACAACGGCGCCCGGTCGGGGGGGAAGACCGGGCGCCTGCATGTCAGAAGCGTTTGGGGGAATCGGACCCGTAGGGGAGACGGGGCCGTTCTAAAGAGAGCTGGTTGACTCTCTCCGCTTCCGACTGATGCAGATGGGGTGCGCGCGAGAGAAAACAAACGTCGATTCGTGCATATCCGAAACGGCAAAAACGCATGCTACGGGCGGGAACCAACCCGGAATCGATCAAGCCGCGCGTGCAGTATGGGGGGCACCCGCAAGGGATGCAGCGCAGGCCCGAGCGAATGCTGAAAACAGGGCGCTCGAGAACGGGTTTTCGAGGACCTTGTGCTCGGGGTGCCATTGTACGCCGACCACAAATCGCGCTCCGGGCAGGCTCACCGCCTCGATCTGACCGTCGGGCGCCAGCGCTTCGATGCGAAGCTTGGGGGCTGGGCGATCGATACCCTGGGAGTGCAACGAATTGACCATAATTTCCGCCGTACCGGCAAGCGATGCCAGAAGTCCTCCCGGGGTCAGTTCCACGCTGTGAGACGGGCCGTATGGTCCGTCTGGCGAATCTTTCCGGGAGCGATGATTGAGCCGGCCGGGAACCTCGTGCACCCGCTGATGCAACGTACCACCGAGCGCGACATTCAACTCCTGAATGCCGCGGCAAATCGCCAGGATCGGCAGGTCGCGCCGGACCGCCTCGCGGATCAACGGCAGCGTGGTCGCGTCACGTTCCGGATCGTGCAGGGTTTCCGGGTGGCTCGGTTCGCCGCCATACTGGCTGGGGTGGACATTGGAGGGGCTGCCCGTCAGCAACAGCCCGTCGAGCCTGTCGAGCAGCCCACAAATGTCGACCTTTGAACCCACCGCTGGGATCAAAATCGGCAAGCATCCTGTCGAGTCGATCACGGCGGTTGGATATTTGTCGTTCACCCCGTGGATGGTTCGCTCGTTGACCCTGCGCAGGCAGGTGGGGATGCCGATGAGCGGCATGTGACGGGCGGGCATTGGCGTTGGCTCAGGGTTCGTATTGGCGGCGGGAAGTGGCGAAAGGATCCTGATATACAAACAGCTTGGGGTCGAGCGCTATACCGAATTGTGCATTGGATAGCGAAACCGTTGTCGCCTTGCGCTGCTGATCGACAATCGTCCACTGTCGGAAGGCAAGTGGCTGGTCGCTGAACACCATGGTCAGACTGCCGCTGTCGGGTTCCGCCTTCTCGACCACTGTGACACGCAACGCATTCGCGCCTCGGTCGAACCGCGTCACGACCAGATCGCTGAAGGTGATCGGGTCACGCAACAAGAGCCAAGCGGGCGTTGACTTCAGCCCGACTTTGGACATCTCGGCCAGTTCTTTGTCCACGTAATACACATAGAACATGTCGGCGAGCAGAAGGATCGGCGAGGGTGGATCGTATTCGAAACGCATTCGGCCTGGTCGCGCCATCCACAGCTGGCCGGTCGCGGTACCGCCGCCCCCGGAGACTTGCTGGAAACGAGCGTACATCGTACGAATGCTGCTCAAATACGCCGCAATGCGTTGCAAATCCGCGGTGTCCTGGGGTGTCAGCACAACGCCAACCGGCGGCTCGGCTGCTTGGGCGACCGGCGACATCAGCACTGCCGCCCATGCAAGACCAGCTGTAATCGCCGCGCGGCGGCTGCTGACATCGCGCTCGCGAAGAACGCGCAAATCTCCTTCGCTCTTGCCGATACCGACCATCTCGCTTTCTCGGCTGCGACGTGACACGACGTCGCGGCAGATGAGGTCGGTCCCGAGGTACTTCAATGCGGTCAATCGCCGCCGCGCGCCAACACCTCGCGCTTGCCGACATGGTTGGCGGCGCTGACGATCCCCTCCGCTTCCATGCGCTCGATGATCCGCGCGGCGCGATTGTAACCAATCTGAAGATGGCGCTGCACGAAGCTCGTCGAAGCCTTGCGCTCGCGGCATACGACCGCAACCGCCTGCGCGTAGAGCTTGTCGCCCGATTCGCTATCCTCGTCGCCGCCGAGCGGATCCAGCGGTGCATCGTCATCCTCGGTGATCTCATCGATGTAATCGGGCACCCCGCGCGTCTTTAGAAACGATACGACGCGCTCGACCTCTTCGTCCGAGACGAACGGGCCGTGGACACGGGTGATGCGGCCGCCGCCTGCCATGTAGAGCATATCGCCCCGGCCGAGGAGCTGCTCGGCTCCGCCTTCGCCAAGGATCGTGCGGCTGTCGATTTTCGAGGTCACCTGAAAGCTGATGCGGGTCGGGAAATTGGCTTTGATGGTACCGGTGATCACATCGACGGAGGGGCGCTGTGTCGCCATGATTATATGTATACCGGCAGCCCGGGCCATCTGCGCCAGCCGCTGGATCGCCGCCTCGATCTCCTTGCCGGCGACCAGCATCAAATCCGCCATCTCGTCGACAACGACGACGATGAGGGGCAGTTCGCTGGTGTCGAAAGGCTGTGGCTCAAAAATCGGCTGGCCGGTTTCTGGATCGAAGCCGGTCTGCACTTTGCGAACCAGGCTCTCGCCCCTGGCCTCAGCCTCGGCCAAGCGGGCATTGAACCCGTCGATATTGCGAACCCCGAGCTTCGACATCTTGCGATAGCGGTTTTCCATCTCCCGCACCGTCCATTTCAGCGCCAGAACTGCCTTCCTGGGATCGGTGACGACCGGGGCGAGAAGATGCGGGATACCGTCATAGACCGAGAGCTCGAGCATCTTCGGATCGACCATGATGAATTTGCAGCGGTCGGGCGGCATCCGGTAGAGGATCGATAGGATCATCGTATTGATGCCGACCGATTTGCCCGACCCGGTCGTGCCCGCAATCAAGAGATGCGGCATCTTGGCCAGATCGGCCAGCACCGGCTCGCCAGAGATGTCCTTCCCCAGTATCAAGGCGAGGCGACCGGGATGCTTTTCGTAAATCGGCGAATCCAGCAGCTCACGTAGAAATACCGTTTCAGCTTTGCGGTTGGGTAGCTCGATACCGATCACGTTGCGTCCGGACACCACCGCGACGCGAACCGAGATGGCGCTCATGGAGCGTGCGATATCGTCGGCCAAACCGATGATCCGGGAGGCTTTGATCCCGGGCGCAGGCTCGAGCTCGTAGAGAGTCACTACTGGGCCCGGGCGAACCTGTACGATCTGACCCCGAACGCCAAAATCCTCCAGCACCGTCTCGAGCATCCGAGCGTTTTTTTCGAGCGCTTCTTCGTTGATTGTCTCGGTCTTGACCGCCGCATGCGGCTTTGCCAACAGCTCGAGAGAGGGCAACACCGGCTGCCCGTCCGGCTCCAGATCGAGGGCGGGCTGCCGCTCTTGTTCGGCGCGCTTTCCTGGCGCGAGCGTGCTTGCCTTGGGGGCAATAAAGCGCACAAGCCCACCCCGGTCTCGCGCTCCATTTGCGTAGGTTTGGCCTTGGGCGAGGCGAGGCTCGCGTCGGCTGGGCAATGGCGTGACGACACCGGGGCGGCGCGGTTCGGTTGTCCTCGATGCACCGTCCATTTCGCCGGTGCGAGCGAGACGTTTCTGTCGCCAACGCCCCAACCTCCCGAGCAGGATCCATGTTGTGGCACTCGGCCCACCGCCGGAAAGAGCGGCGAGGCGGGTAGCCCCCCGCCCCGTCCCTTCGCCGATTTCGCGCCAGTCACGCAAAGAAAGCCCCGTGGTCGCCAACAGCAACAGGCCGACAAAAGCTGCAGCCGCCATCGAGATCGGCAACGCCGCCGTGTCGAGCCCGGATCGTGCCAAAAGTCGCTGCAGCCCCCATCCAAGGGCGCCGCCCGGACCCGCTGGTGGAGAGAGGGCACCCAGATCGAGAATTGAAAGCGCGAGCGCCCCCAACACCAGGATCAAAGGAAGCAGCGCCAATCGCGGCCAGGTTGAGCGAATTGGGCGGTTCAACAGCAGCCGAAAGGACCAAGCGAGGAGCAGTACCGGGATCAAGAATGATGCGAGCCCGAGGCTTTGCCACAACAGGTCGGCGAGTATCGCCCCGTCATGACCGAGAAAGTTGCGGGGCGTTGAATCCACCGCGGTGTTGAGCGATCCATCGCGCGCGTCATAGGTCAGCAACGTCAACATCAGCAGAAGGCACGCCAGCAACAGAGCAAAGCCGAGTGCCTCTACCAGCCGGCGCTTCACCACCGCCCACGCTTCGCCTAAGCCAGCCATGCGACGGCCGCGGTCGTTTACCCAATAACCTGCCGATTTGGCCACGCTATCCCCCCGGCACTGGTCCGATCCCCAACCTCTGCGATCCTATCCAGTACAACAGGCGTCGTGTCCGCGCAAATGTGATCGATAGTGCATCAGTTCCGCTGGCAAGGATCACCCCGGTTGGAGTTTTCCGGTTCCTGCAGGAATCCACGGGCATCACGTCTCCTCTCGCCAAGCACAACGTAGACCCCGGACACCGCGCCAGGTTCTAAAATGCACGCCAATTTGGCAATTTTACCATCGCCGATCGATCGAGGGCCGATGGGCTTGGCGCGATTAGCGATCAGCATCAGCGTCTGGACAGGTTGCGGGCCGGGCTTCATCCTCTCGCGGTGACCGACGATATCGAGCTGTTGATCGCCGGCGGCGGGCTCACCGGACTGCTGCTCGGGGTGGCATGTGCAGGTGCCGGGCTTTCGGTCGCTGTAGTCGATCGTCAGGAACCCGCGGCAACCCTCGATGAACAATTTGACGGGCGCAGCTCGGCCATTGCCTACGGCTCGCGCAAGGTGCTCGACGGTCTCGCGTTGTGGCCCGTCCTCGCCGCCGATGCCGAGCCGATCCTCGAGATCCGGGTTGCAGACGACAACTCGCTGCTGTTCCTGCATTACGATCATCGTGAGCTCGCGACCGACATTCCGCTCGGCTATATCGTCGAAAACCATGTGCTCCGTCGCGCGCTGATCGAGCGTGTGAGGTCGATCCCGAACCTGGTGCTTCTGGCGCCGCTCGAGGTCCACTCGGTTTTGACCTCACCGCATGCCGCAGACGTGACGCTCTCCGATGGGCGGCAGATCAGAGCGCGGCTGGTTGCAGCCGCCGACGGATGGAGATCGCCGCTGCGACGCGCCACAGGGATCCGCACTCTCGAAAGGCGCTATCGCCAGACCGGTATAGTTACTACGGTGCGCCACCAGCGTCCGCATCGTGGTGTCGCGATCGAGCACTTCCTGCCGGCAGGCCCCTTCGCCATCCTGCCGATGACCGGGGACCGTTCCTCCATCGTGTGGACTGAACGGGCCGAGCTCGCGCCGCGGCTGATGACGCTCTCCGATGTCGCATTCGCCGAAGAGCTCGCGGCGCGCTTTGGCGATTTTCTCGGCGCCGTCGAGCCGGTTGGGCCGCGCTGGGCTTACCCGCTCGCGCTGCTGCTGGCGGAGCGCTATGTCGCACCCCGGCTGGCGCTCGTCGGCGAGGCGGCGCACATGATCCACCCGATCGCCGGTCAAGGTCTCAATCTTGGCATACGGGACGTCGCTGCGCTGGCCGAGCTGGCGATTGACGCGCGCCGCCTTGGCCTCGACATCGGTGACGACCCGGTTCTGCGGCGTTACCAGCAATGGCGCCGCTTCGACGCCCTTGCGCTGGCTGCGGTAACCGATGGCCTCAACCGGTTGTTCTCGAATTCGCTTCCGCCGTTGCGGCTCGCCCGGGATGTCGGCCTTGCCGCGGTCCACCGGCTGCCGCCGGTAAAACGCCTGCTGATGCGGGACGCGATGGGGCTCGTCGGCGACCTGCCCCGTCTCGTACGCGGCGAGCCGCTTTAGAGCTGCTAGCGCGCGGGCTCTCGGTTCAGTCCGTTCGCCGCGAGCGCGTCGAGATAGTCGCGCCAGCGCCTCTCGCGCTCGACACCGAGCTGGTGAAGATAGCTCCAGGAATAGATCCCGGTGTCGTGGAGATCGTCGAAGGTTATGCGAACAGCGTAGTTGCCGACCGGCTCGATCCCGATGATCCCGACATGGGCGCGCCCAGGCACCAGCGTCTTCTGCCCCGGACCATGCCCTTGCACCTCGGCCGATGGGCTCTCGACCCTCAGATATTCGGCCGGAAGACTAAATTGGCTGCCGTCGTCAAAGGCGATCTCGAGGAGCTTTTCCGCTCGCTTGAGGCGGAGCTCTACGGGCCAGCGCGCTGTCTCGCCCACGCTCAAGGCCATTTCTTTCCAGCTACCTCAGGGCGACGGGAGACGTTTGGTTGCGGTCTCATCGTCGCGCAAGGAGCGTGCTTCGTCGACAAGCATGATCGGGATCCCGTCGCGGATCGGGTAGGCGAGCCCGGCCTCATCGCTGATCAGCTCCTGCGCTTCCCGATCGTAACGCAGCGGCGCTTTGGTCAGCGGGCACACCAGGATCTCAAGCAGTCTCGGATCGATTTCGGGTGTCCCTTCCATGCCGTCCTCCGGGATAAGGCAACCGCGCTCAGTGGCGGGCGCCGGCGCCGTCGCTTGGACGGTTCAGCACCGCCATCTCGACGATTGCCGTCAACAAACTCGCGCGATCGTCGAGATCGGACGCTTCGAGCAGTGCCTGTTTTTCGCTTGGGTCAAACGGGCAGATCATCGCAATGGAGGTGAGGAGGCGCTCGCCGGGCACCGAGGTGATGGCGTCCCAATCCGCCGAGATCTGGTGCTGTTGGAAATAGGCCCTAAGGCCGCGGATCAGACGCTCACGGTCGAAACCGGGCTCATTTTCGTTCTCAAGATCGCGGGCAAAGTCAGTCCATTCCGGCACGATGCGACGATAACCCTCCAACAGCGGCAGCTCCTGGCGGATGCGGAAGCGGCAGGTACCGGTCAGGGTGATCAGAAAGCGTCCGTCCTCGGTCTCGGAAAACGAAGTGATGCGGCCGGCACAGCCTATCGGGTAAACCGGCGGATTGCTGTCCGAGGCGGACGGGTCGCTCGGTTGGACCATGCCGATCAAGCGCTCGCCCGCAAGCGCATCGCGCGTCATCGCCAGATAGCGCGGCTCGAAAATGTTGAGCGGCAGCCGGCCGCGCGGCAGCAGCAAAACGCCCGTCAGCGGAAAGATCGGGAGAATTGTCGGGTGCGTCGCTCCGCCGCGCCGATCACTCATCCGCTTCCTCCCTCAGGAGAACATCAGTGAGGAGAGTCGTCGCCGCCCGATCAGAGTCTGCGGATCGGTTGGCCCCATGACCTCGAAAAACTTGACGAGCTGCTTGCGCGCCGCCTGCTCGCTCCACGCGCGGTCCCGCTTGAAGAGGGTCAACAACTCGTCGATGGCGGCTTCCCGCTCACCGCTGCCGAACAGTGCGGTGGCGAGCTCGAACCGCGCTTCATGGTCGTCCGGGTTTACTTTCAGGCGGGCGCGCAGCTTGCCCGCCGAGGCCATCGCCTTTTGCGCCTGCTCGGCGAGGTCGAGCGCCGAACGGGCCGCGGCGATCTCAGCGTGGTTGGTGCTCTCTTTGGGAACGCGGTCGAGAATCTGTTTCGCCTTGGCGAGCTCGCCGCGCGCGATCGTCGCCCGAGTGAGGCCAGCGAGTGCCTCGACATTGGCGGGCTCGCGTTGCAGGATCTGCGAATAGAGCGCGCCGGCGCTGGCGTAGTCGCCCGTCTGTAGCGCCTCTTTCGCCATCGCCATCGCCTCCTCGACCGGCGAGGGGCCACCCTTTCCCCCGCCCAGGCGCTGGACGAACTGCTTGACCTGGCTCTCGGGCAGAGCCCCGACGAAACCGTCGACCGGCCGGCCATCCTTGAAGGCATAAACAGCCGGGATCGACTGGATGCGCATCTGCTGCGCGATCTCCGGGTTTTCGTCGATATTGAGCTTGACCATCCTGACGGCGCCGTTTGTGGCGCGGACCGTCTTTTCGAGGATCGGCCCAAGCTGCTTGCAAGGACCGCACCACGGCGCCCAGAAATCGACGACAACCGGCGCGTCGAACGAGCCGTCGACGACCTCGGCCATGAAATTGGCGGTAGTGACGTCCTTTACGGGGGCGGCAGCGGCACCGCCGATCAAAGGTTCGCTCGGCATCACTCTCTTCTCCGGGTTTAGGCAACAACATGGCGGCACGCCGTCGGGAAGACAAGCGCTCCAATGAGGGAAGAGGGGAGCTCGCAAGGACCCCCGTTAACTCGGGCGAGATCAGCCCTCGCTGGCCCCGAGATCGCTCAGCTCGACAACGCGCGGCACGTGCCCCGAAGCAGCGATCAAGCGCAGCAGATCGGCGGGCGAGATTGCGGTTGTACGATCATTTTCCAGCGGGTGGTAATTGAGAGGATCGCGGTCCAGCATTGCAGCATCGAGCACGGGGGTGACGAGACGCTCGACATCATTGATGAGGGCGAAAGGCGTCACGCTTCCGGGCCGCACTCCGAGAACCTCGTAGAGATCCGCGGCGCCGCCAAACGAAAAGCGCGGCGCGCCCAGTCGTGCGGCAAGCTTTTTGAGGTCGATGCGGCGCTCCTCGAGCATCACAGCGAGCCAGAACCCGCCTTTCTTGTCTTTCAGAAAAAGGCTCTTGCAATGTCCACCCGGGAGGCTTCCCCGCAGGGCCGCCGCTTCAGCGACAGTGAAGACGGGCGGATGCGAATAGGTGCGGTGCAAGATCCCGAGCGCATCGAAATGCGTAAACAGGTCCTCTGGGTTCATCGGCGCAGACGGCATAGCGGGGCACGATGCGATCCGACCGCCCGGAAAGCAAGGCTTGCAAACCCTTCCTCGCCGGCTATCATGCGCGAAGGACGACCGCGGCAGACCTCACCGCGGCGGGTGCGGGTGTAGCTCAGGGGTAGAGCACAACCTTGCCAAGGTTGGGGTCGGGGGTTCGAATCCCCTCGCCCGCTCCAAATTTCCTCGGGGAAATCAATGACTTAAAACGGTCCTTCGGGGCCGTTTTTGCTTCCTCGACCCCGGCGCGAAAGCCGGGGAAGCAGGGGGGAAGCAGCAGAAAGCGCAAAGCAGCGGGCTTTGGGCTACCTTCGGCATTGGTGGCCTCCCGAAACCACGGTTTTTCCCCTGCAAGACAGGCCGCAATGGGAGGCGCCGCGCCTCCACGGTGAAGGCCCGCTTTGGACACCTCCGTGCTTCCCCGGATGGCCGAACCGAGGCCCATTTTGTTTCCCGGGTGCTTCCCCGGTGCGGATCGTGAGGCCGATGCGAAGCTCATCGTTGTGTGCCGGGCATGCTCAATAGCTCGGAGGTGAAAGTCCTCTACCCAACCTGATGGAGGTGAAGGGTTAGTGATGCGCAAGGGCTATCGCCGCGAGGCGGGGTCTGAAGGAAGCGCGAAGCAAAGGTGCGAGCC